>Ga0180121_10000457_pt1 | contig 17080 bp, 9 predicted proteins | sample AntDrymUQ5402106_2_FD_129676 | JGI IMG/M metagenome (GOLD analysis project Ga0180121, IMG submission 129676) | Polar desert sand microbial communities from Dry Valleys, Antarctica - metaG UQ540 (21.06) (version 2) (version 2) | ecosystem: Environmental > Terrestrial > Soil > Desert | place...
CCGAGCTCGCGAACGAGGGTGGCGACGGGCACTGCGCCGTCGCTGGCCTGCAACCGTCGCCAGGCGAAGTCGACGTCGGGAGCGTTTGGCGGTGCACCCGCGAGGCGATTGAGCAGCTCGCGCTCGAGGATCGCCAGCCGCTCCTGGCTCTCATCGGTGTTCCCGAGCCGCTCGACGAGGCGCGTGCCCCAGGCACCGAGGACGTCGTCGACCGCGACGACGACGGGAGCGAGATCGCTCATCGGGACGCGCAGCAACCGGTGGGCGAAGGCGGGGGTCATGTCGACCTGGATCCCGGATGATTCGCCGGTGAACTCCGTCAGGCCGTAGTGACCGTTCATCGCGGCCACAAAGCTGCCCATCGGCCGGAGGGGCTCGTGGCGTCCGCCGACCATCAGGCGCGGCCCCAGGTTGAGGATCAGGGTCACGGCGTCGTGAGCGACTTCGCGGCGTGACAGCGGCTCGTCGGAGTGCTCCCTCCAAGCGGTCATCGCGATCACTCCCTCGCGCAGCCCCGGGTGGGGAGCGTGGGGGATGTACTCGCCGCTCGTCATCTCGCGACGCCCTCGCCGGCGCGGCGCTCCCGCTGTTCGATCCACTCGATCCCGATCACGCTGCCGACCGGGCCGACCGGCGTCAGGGTCGCGGCGAAGAGCCAGAACGGCGCCTCGCGGCGCAGGATCGCGACCCAGAGCAGCAGGCAGAGCGCGATGTAGCCGATCCCGTGCGCGAGGCCGAAGACGAAGGTCGCCCGCTCCAGCCCGGGGATCGCCCAGACCACAAGCAGGCCCGCGAAGATCGCCAGCTCGACGAACGAGACCCGCTTGACCCAGGTGAACAGCGGCCCTGGAGACCGGGGCCGGAACTCCCGCTCGCCGTCGAGAACCGCTGCGTCGCTCACCTCGTTGAGGCTAGAGAGTCGCCCACTCCTACACCTTGCACAAGGGATCGGCGCAGATCCTGGACACCGGGACAAGGGAAGGTGGCTGGCTCGCGGGCAAGATGACGCCCATGCAGATCTCCTCCAGAACAAGGATTGGAGAGCGGGCGATCACCCGGGCGCTGGAAGCAAGGCGTGCGGTTGTGGGACATGCGCCTCGCGTCTCCTGCCCGGACTGCGGGTCCGATCGGCGCTTCGGCGCCATGCAGGACGCGTGCACCGTTTGCGGCGCGAGTCCCCAGTCGGCGGCTGGCAGGGCAGCCGCCGGATAGCCGCCCACTCCCCTCTCCAGCGTGGGGCCCCGGTCGCTGAGGCGACCGGCGCCCTCCGCATTCCTCGCAGTCACCAACGAGGGCGCGGCAGAAAGAACGCCAGGATCGAGCGCTTCCCGCAACCGGAGCACTTGTGCAGGGGCTGTACCGGCGTCCCGCAATGACGGCACGCGGGCTTGTTCGCGACGATTCCGTTCACCGACTGAGCCTAGCGACGCCGATTGACCGGGGGCCGTAACGGGAACCGTTCATTCCGTGCGGCCGGAGACCGCATCCGGCGGAGGCGGCGTGGGAGAGCCCGCGGATGCCCTGCTGGGCGGTCGCTATCGGATGGGCGAGCGGATCGGCGCCGGCGGGATGGCGATGGTCTACGTCGCCGAGGACACGAGGCTCGGACGCAAGGTCGCGGTCAAGCGGCTCCACGCCGAGGGCCCCGACGACGCTGCACGGCGCTTCCTGCGGGAGGCCAAGCTCGGCGCCGCGCTCAACCATCCCAACCTGGTCACGGTCTTCGATGCGTTCGGGGACGGGCAGCAGCTCGTCATCGTCATGGAGCTCATCGCGGGGCCCGACCTGGGGGAGGCGGTCCGATCGGGTCCGCTCGAGCAGTCGACGGCGCTGCGCGTTCTCGCCGATGTCGCGGCAGCACTCGATCACATCCACGCCGCGGGGATCATCCATCGCGACGTCAAGCCCTCCAACGTCCTGCTTGCGCCCGACGGGAGTGCGAGGCTTACCGACCTCGGGATCGCCCGGATCGTCGAGGACGCCCAGACGACCCAGCCGGGCATCGCCGTGGGTTCGACCCCCTATATGGCGCCGGAGCAGCTGAGCGGGGAGCCCGTCGGCCGCCCCGCCGACGTCTACGCGCTGGCCCTGACCGCCTACGAGTCCCTGAGCGGCGAGCCGGTGCGGACCGGCATGCCCGCTCAGATCGCCTACCAGGCGACCGAGGCACCGCCCCCCGATATTCGCGACGTCCGTCCCGCCACGTCTCCCGCAGCGGCCGAGGTGTTCAAACGTGCCCTCGCTCGCCGACCCGAGGAGCGCCCCGGTTCGGCCGGCTCGTTCGTGCGTGAGCTCGGCGAGGCGCTCCCAAGGAGGACGAACGCCGGCCGAACCTTGACGCCGAGCGTGGGAGCCGCGTCCGACGCGCGGCCCCTGTCGTCGCCCGCCCCTGAGCGAATGCGGCGGGCCCTGCCGCCTCCGCCCAAGTCGCCCGAGCGCCAAAGGCTCCCCCGCCTGGTGGCGCTGGGACTCGTCGGCTTGCTGCTCCTCGCGGTCGCGGCGGTCGCGATCATCTCGCTCGGCGGGGACGACCCCGCGAATACGTCAGCCGACACGGAGCCCATCTCGACTCAGCCCGAACGCGACCCGCAGAAAGGCTCCGGCGGAGCTGCCGGCCTCGGGGGCGCGAACGGGGTTGGCGAAGCCGGCGAGGAAGCCACGGAGGCCGGCCCCGGAAGCCCCGAAGCCGCTCTCCAGGACTTCTACGAGCTCGCCGCGGCTGATGACTTCGACGGCGCGGTGGCAGTGGCGTCGTCGAACCTCGAGTCGCAGCTCGGCGGGTTGAGCGGGATCGTCGCCACGTTGGACACGCTCGAATCGATCGAGTTCAGGACCCTCGAGGCGATCTCGGAGTCGGACGCCAGTGCCGAGGTCGAGCTCGTGAGCGTCGCCACCCACACCGACAGGACCGATGAGTGCAGCGGAACCGCGACGCTCGTCGCCGAGGGAGACGGTTGGCTCGTGGACCAGATCATGGTCGACTGCGTAGAAACTGGCTAGGCCGCCGCGCCGCGTGTCATCCGCGACAGTCCGATTTCGACGTTCCGGACACTTGCAGCGGTCCAGCCGGGGCGACGCGAGCCGCTAGCTCAACCCGTCAGCGCCGTCAGCACGATCCGCTCCTGCTCGGAGCGGTGCGCTGCGGGGTAGCCCTCGCTCGGGCTCGCCCGCTCGGGACGGCCGATGTAGCGAAGTTCGATTCCATCGCCGAGGCAGTCGGGGAGGCGGCGCTGCATCGAGTGCCAGGCACCCATGTTCTGCGGCTCCTCCTGACACCAGACCACCTGCTCGAGGTTCGGGTAGGAGTCGACGAGCTGGGTGATCTGGGCCTTCGGAAAGGGGTAGAGGAGCTCGACGCGCGCGACCGAGGCGTCCTCGACGGCCTCGCGGCGGTCGTGACCGTCGAGGTCGTAGTACATGCGGCCCGAGCAGAGCACGAGCCGCTTGACCTCGGCCTGGCGCTCGCCGACGCGGGGATCGTCGATCACGTACTGGAATTTGCCTTCGGTCAAGTCGCTCAGCCTCGCCGAGGCCTCGCCGAGCCGCAGCAACCCCTTCGGCGTGAAGACGACCATCGGCCGCGGCTTCGCGATCCGCGCCTGGCGCCGCAGGACGTGGAAGTACTGGGCGGCGGTCGAGGGGTTCGCCAGCCGCATGTTGCCCTCGGCGGCGAGCTGCAGGAAGCGCTCGATCCGGGCGCTCGAGTGCTCGGGCCCCGATCCCTCGTAGCCGTGGGGAAGCAGCAGGGTCAGCCGCGTCGTCTGCCCCCACTTCGACTCGCCCGCGGCGATGAACTGGTCGATGATCACCTGGGTCGAGTTGCCGAAGTCGCCGAACTGCGCCTCCCAGAGAATCAGGCTTTCAGGTGAGGCGGCCGAGTAGCCGTACTCGAAGCCGAGGCAGGCGTTCTCCGAGAGCGGGCTGTTATGGATCTCGAAGGGCGCCAGGGCCCCGCTCAGGTTCTTGATTGGCGCGTACTTGAGGCCTGTCTTCTCGTCGTGGAGGACGAGGTGGCGGTTGGAGAACGTCCCACGCTCGGTGTCCTGGCCGGTCATCCGGATGTGGGTACCCTCGGTGAGCAGGGAGGCGTAGGCGAGCGCCTCGGCGTGGCCGAACTCGATCGGCCCCTCGTCGAGGATCTCGGTCCTCCGCTCGAGTGGCTTGCGCAGCTTGCGGTGGACGGTGAAGCTCTCGGGGAACTTGATCAGCTCCTCGTTCAGGGTCCGGATCCGCTTCTCGGACACCTTCGTCTCGACCTCGGGACTCTTCGTCCGGTCGAGCTCGCCGGTGCCGGTCACGGTCGGGTCCTCGAATTCGCCCGCCTCGATCTTGGCGCGCAGAGCCTTGAGGATCTGGCTCAGCTCCTCGCGCCGGTCGCTCGCCTCATCCTCGACCTCCTTCTCCTCGACCACGCCCTCGGCGAGCAGCTTTTTCGCGTAGAGCTCGCTCAGCGGCTCGTGCTTCTTGATCTGGCCGGCGAGCTCCGGCTGGGTGTAGGCGGGCTCGTCAGTCTCGTTGTGGCCGTAGCGGCGGTAGCCGATCAGGTCGATGACGACATCGCGGGCGAACTTGTCGCGGTAGGCCATCGCCAGCCGGACGGCGGCGATGCAGTCCTCGACGGCGTCGCCGTTGACGTGGATGATTGGGACGTTGAAGCCCTTCGCCATGTCGGAGGCGTATGGGGTGGAGCGACCCTCCTTGGGGTCGGTCGTGAAGCCAACCTGGTTGTCGGTGATGATGTGGATCGTGCCGCCGGTGGCGTAGCCCTCCAACGACTGGATGTTGAGCGTCTCGGCGACGACGCCCTGACCGGGGAACGCCGCATCGCCGTGGAGCAGCAGCGGGACCGCGATCTTCGGGTCGTGATGGAGGCGCGGGCCCTGGTGGCCCGTCTGCGCCGCGCGGGCGCCGCCCTCCACGACCGGATCGACGAACTCGAGGTGGCTCGGGTTGGGGGAGAGGCGCATCCGGACGTCGCCCTCTCCCGACTCGAAGAGGCCCTCCGCGCCGTGGTGGTACTTGACGTCGCCGGTGCCGCCCTGTCGCAGCGCGTCGGTTCGCTTGACCGCGTCGATCGCCTTGGCGCCCTCGAACTCGGCCATGATCGACTCGATCGAGCGGCCCAAATTGTGGGCGAGGACCGACAGGCGGCCGCGATGGGCCATGCCGATCACGACCTGGGTGGCGCCGTTCTTCTTCGCCAGCGTCGCGAGCTCGTCGATCATCGGGACGGTCGCGTCGAGCCCCTCGATCGAGAACATCTTCTGGCCGAGGTAGGCCTTCTGGATGAAGCGCTCGAACTGGAAGACCTGGATCAACCGGTGCAGCAGGCTGCGCTTCTCGTCACGCCGCAGCTCGACCCGGTGCTTGCCGGTCTCGATCATCTCCCGCAGCCACATCCGCTGCTGGTGTGAGGAGAGGTGCTCGATCTGATAGGCGATCGTGCCGCAGTAGGCGGTGCGCATCCGCGGCAGGGCGTCGAGGAGGGTCTCGCCGGTGACCCCGATCCGCAGGATCGAAGCCGGGATCTTCCCCATCAGCTCGGGGGTCAGGTTGAGGTTCTCGGGCTCGAGCGCCGGGTCGCCCTTGCCTTCCCCGCCAAGGGGGTTGAGATGGGCCGCCAGGTGCCCGTGGGTGCGATAGGCCTTGAGCAGAGACGTCGCGGCCTGCACGGCCTGCATCAGGTCCTCGTCGCCGGCGCCGGTCGTGACCGACGGCGTGGCGTGCACTGCCGAGGACTGGCTGGCGAGCGGCGGGGCCGAGGCGGAGGCGGGATGGGCGTTCGCGACGACGCTCGCCTCGATGTCGAGGTCCGCGGCGACCTTCTCGTAGAACGCGTCGTCGCCCTGCAGGAGCCCGTCGATCCGGCGCAGGAACGATCCCGACTCGGCTCCCTGGATGATCCGGTGGTCGTAGGTGGACGTCATCGTCATCACCTTCGAGACCCCGAGGGCGCGGAGCTTTTCGGCGGGCGAGTGCGCCCACTCCGACGGGTAGGCGATCGAGCCGGTCGCGACGATCGTGCCCTGGCCGACCATCAGGCGTGGGACCGAGGCGACCGTCCCGAGCCCGCCCGGATTGGTCAGCGTTATGTTCGTCCCGCGGAAGTCGTCGGCGGTGAGCGAGTTCTCGCGCGTCTTGCGGATCAGGTCCTCGTAGCCGCTGTGGAAGCCCTTGAAGTCGAGCGTCTCGGCGCCGACGACGCGCGGCACCATGAGCGCGCGTGAGCCGTCCTTCTTCTCGATGTCGACGGCGATTCCGAGGTTGACCTGGCCATGGTCGACGACGTTCGGCTTGCCGTCGCGCTCCTCGAACGTGCGCGCCATCGCCGGCCATTCGGCAGTCGCCTGGACGATCGCCCAGGCGATCAGGTGGGTGAACGAGACCTTCATGCCGCGCGCGGCGAGCGCCCCGTTGAGCGCCTTGCGCTTGGCGTCGAGCGTGTCGACGGGGAGCGTGCGGAAGGACGTCGCCGTCGGGATCGAGCGGCTCTCCTCCATCGCCTTGGCGAGCATCCCGGCGGGACCGCGCAGCGGCTTCGCCTCGCCGGAGGTCGTGGCGGCGGCCGCGGTGGCCGTGGCGCCGTTCCCACCCCCGTCGGCGGCGGCGAGGACGTCGGACTTCATCACCTTTCCGCCGGCGCCGGAGCCCTTGATCCCAGCGAGGTCGAGTCCCTCGGCGGCGGCGATGCGCTTCGCGACCGGCGAGGCCTTGGCGTCCTCGTCGACGGTCGCGCTGCTGCCCGCAGGCGCGGAGGCGGCTCCGTCGGCGGGCGGGCCATTGCCGGATGCCGCGCCCGCGGCGCCGAGCTGCAGGCGTCCCAGCGCCTGACCGACCGCGACGACCTCGTCGGGCGCGATCAGGGTCTCGAGCAGGGTCCCGCTCGCGGGCGAGGGCACTTCGGCGTCGACCTTGTCGGTCGAGACCTCGACGATCGTCTCACCTTCCTCGACGCGGTCCCCCGGCTGCTTGTGCCACTCGAGGACCGTGCCCTCGGTCACGGACTCGCCCATCTCGGGCATCGCGATGTCGACGGTTTCGCCGGCCTCGGCGGAGCCGTCGGGCTCCTGCGTCGGGGCGTCTGCCTCGTACTCCTCCTCGTGGTCGTCGGCTTCCGTGTCCTCGCCCAGGTCCTCGTCGCCCTCGCCGCCGCCACCGGTCTCCGGGAGGCCGTCGCCCGTCTGCTCCTCGTCGGTCGTCTCGGCCTCGGCGGTCGGCCCGGACCCGTTCGACCCGTCAGCGTCTCCGGGCTCGATCTCCGCGAGCGCCTCACCGACCTTGACGACGTCGTCGGGCTCGACCAGCAGCTTCGTGATCGTTCCCGAGGTGGTGGCGGGCACCTCGGCGTCGACCTTGTCGGTCGAGACCTCGACGATCGTCTCGCCCTCCTCGACGAAGTCGCCCTCCTGCTTGTGCCACTCAAGGACGGTGCCTTCCGACACCGATTCGCCCATGGCGGGCATCTCGATCTGCACGGTCCCCGTTGCTGCCATCCGTCGCCTCACCTGGGTGGATTCGCGTGGCTCACTGCCACGGCACTGAGTCTATGCACCTGCCCTCCCCTGCGTGCGGGAACCGTCGCACGTGCTCCAAAGCTCGAGCGCGGCTACGGGCGACCGCGACGAGCCGGACTTGGCCGGTCAGCCCCGCTGTTCGCCGAAGCGCTCGATCGCCTCCGCCCGCGACTCCTTCAGGTCGACGAGCGGTTGCGGATAGTCCTTCCCGATCACGCAGCCGGCCTCCCTCTGCACGTCCTCCGGCGCCTTCCAGGGCTCGGCCAGGTGCTGGTGGGGGAAGTCGCGGAGCTCGCTGACCCAGCGGCGGACGTAGACGCCTTCGGGATCGAACTTCTGCTGCTGGAGGATCGGGTTGAAGACGCGGAAGTAGGGTTGCGGATCGGCGCCGACGGAGGCGGACCACTGCCAATTGCCGTTGTTCTGGGACTCGTCCCCGTCGAGCAGGTGCTGCATGAAGTGCGACTCCCCCTCGCGCCAGTCGATCAGCAGGTTCTTCGTCAGGTAGCTCGCCACCGCCATCCGAGCGCGGTTGTGCATCCAACCCTCGGCGAGGAGCTGGCGCATCCCCGCGTCCACGTAGGGGACCCCGGTCTCGCCTCGCTTCCACGCCCGCAGCGAGTCCGGGTCGTCGTTCCAGCGCATCCCGCGGAGGCGTTCGTCGTACTCCTTCGTCCGGTTCTCGGGGAAGTTGCGGATCACGTTGAGCCAGAAGTCGCGCCAGGCAAGCTGCCGGCGCAGCGCTGCAGCCCCCTTCGATCGCTGCTCGGCCAGGAGGCGCTCGAGCTCCAGCGGGGAGATCGTGCCGAAGTGGAGTGGCGGGGACAGGCGGGTCGTCTCGTCCAGCCCGGGGAGGTCGCGGATCCGCTCGTAGTCGGCGGCGCTCCTCACCGCCGCGTGCATCAGCCTGCGGCCAGCCTTCTCGCCTGCTCCCGCGGAGTCCGTGATCCGCTTCGCCTCGGCGGTGATCCCCATCGCCTTCTCGCTGAGCAGCTCGCCGGCGTCGACCGCCGAGGCGCTGCCGAGGGAGCGAGGCCTCGCCGCCGGGTCGCGCCGATCCGCCTTCATCCAGGCGCGTGAGAACGGGGTGAAGACCCGGAACGGTCCCCCCGAGCCGGTCTCGATCGAGGCGATCTCGGCGCAACTGAGGCCGGCGTGCCCGACCAGCTCGATCCCGTCGCCGGCGAGCGCCTCCCGGACCCGCCGATCGCGGGCGCGCGAGTGAGCGGTGTGATCGCGGTTGATGTGGACCCGCTCGGCCCCCGTTTCCCGTGCCAGCTGCCTGATCTGGACCGCGGGATCACCGGTGCGGTAGTGCAACCGCGAGCCGGCTGCTCGGAGGCTCGCGTCGAGCTCGGCGAGCGACGCGCGCAGGTACGCGTTGCGGTTCGCCGAGGCGTGACGGCCCGACCACAGCCCCCGCTCGAAGCAGAAGGCGGGAACGACGAGGTCCGCCGTCGCCGCCGCAGCCAGCGCGGGGTTTTCATGCATGCGGAGGTCACGCCTGAACCAGGCAATTGCGACGCTCATGTCGTCCGGTGCTCCCCCTGATGAAGCCCGGTGAAACTCACGGCCCGAGTGTATGGTCCGGGAAACCATCCGATCCTGCCCACGGAGAGTGGCGGGAACCGTCGGAATCAACTGGAGAGGGACCATGGCCTACTTCGTCACCGGCGCGACCGGCTTCATCGGGCGCAATCTCGTCGAGCTCCTGCTCGAACGCGAAGGGACGATCTATGTGCTCGTCCGCGAGGGGTCGAAGGGCCGCCTCGAGGAGCTTCGCAACCGCTGGGGAGCCGACCCCGATCGCGTGGTCGGGATCGTCGGCGACCTCTCCCATCCCCGCCTCGGGGTCTCCGACGCCGACGTCGAGCTGCTCGCCGGCAACGTCGACCACCTATTCCACCTCGCGGCGATCTACGACATGAAGGCCGAAGCCGAATCCCAGCGCGTCGCCAACGTCGAGGGCACTCGCCACATGGTCGAGCTCGCCGAGGAGATCAGGGCCGGCCGCGTCCACATGGTCAGCTCGATCGCCGCCGCCGGCCTCTACAAGGGGACCTGGCGCGAGGACATGTTCGACGAGGCGCAGGACGTCGACAACCACCCGTACTTCCAGACCAAGCACGAGTCCGAGCGGGTCGTCCGCGAGGACTGCACGCGACCGTGGCGGGTCTACCGGCCGGGGATCGTCGTCGGTCACTCCGAGACCGGCGAGATGGACAAGGTCGACGGACCGTACTACTTCTTCAAGCTGATCAGGCGGATCCGCTCGGTCGTGCCGCAGTGGATCCCGATGCCGGGCGTCGAGGGCCGCGAGATCAACATCGTCCCGGTCGACTTCGTCGCGCGGGCGATGGACCACATCGCCCACCTCGACGGGCTCGACGGCCGCGCGTTCAGCCTGACCGACCCGAACCCGCTCAGCGCCGGCGAGGTCATCGACGTCTTCGCCCGCGCCGCGCACGCACCGCAGTCCACCCTCCGCGCCCCCGCGGCGGTGACCGAGGCGCTCGCGCCGCTGCTCAGCATGGGCGTCTCGGCCGTCCCCCTCGCGGAGGGCCTGACCGACCGCGTCCTCGATGACCTCGGCATCCCGCGCTCGGTGCTGATGTACCTCAACTACCCGACCCACTTCGACTCGCGGGGGACCCAGGCGGCTCTCGAGGGGACCGACATCACGGTCCCTCCGCTCGAGGCCTACGCGGGCAAGCTCTGGGACTACTGGGGGCGACATCTGGACCCCGACCTGTTCCAGGACCGCACCCTCGTCGGCGCGGCCCGAGGACGCGCCGGCCTGGTCGGCGGCCTCGCCCAGATCATCCAACATCAGATCCCCGACGAGCTGGTGCGCGTCGGTCGCAGGATCCAGGGCAACGACTCGCTCGAGAAGGCGGTCCGGGGCAGCGTCGTCATGGTCACGGGCGCGTCCTCCGGGATCGGCAAGTCGGCGGCGATGAGGATCGCCGACGCGGGCGGAACGGTCCTGCTCGTCGCCCGCTCGCCGGAGAAGCTCGAGCAGACCCGCGAGCAGATCGAAGCCGGCGGTGGCGTCGCCCACATCCACCGCTGCGACCTCTCCGACGTCGAGGACATCGACCAGATGTGCGCCGAGGTGCTCGAGCGGCATCACCACGTCGACGTCCTGATCAACAACGCGGGGCGCTCGATCCGGCGCTCGATTGCGCTCTCCTACGATCGCTTCCACGACTTCGAGCGGACGATGCAGCTCAACTACTTCGGGCCGGTGCGGCTGATCCTGGGGCTGCTGCCGACGATGCGCGCTCGGCGGATCGGGCAGATCATCAACGTCAGCTCGATCGGGGTGCAGACCAACGCCCCTCGCTTCTCCGCGTACGTCGCCTCAAAATCGGCTCTGGACGCCTTCTCCCGCTGCATCGCCTCTGAGATCATCGACGACAACATCAAGATCACGACGATCCACATGCCGCTCGTGCGGACGCCGATGATCGCGCCGACGAAGATGTACGACCGCTTCCCGACGATCACGCCCGACGAGGCCGCCGGCATGCTCACCGACGCGATCATCTTCACGCCGAAGCGGATCGCGACCCCGGTCGGCACGCTCGGGCAGATCCTCTACGCGATCAACCCGAAGTCCATCGACTACATCCTCAACAGCGCCTACCACATGTTTCCGGACTCGGCCGCGGCAAAGGACGGCAAGAAGAAGGCTCCCGCGACCGCCGGTACCGCGCCGACGCGAGGTACGACCACCGACGAGCAGGCCAACCGTCAGCAGCTCGCGTTCGCGTACCTGATGCGCGGCGTGCACTGGTAGGCGGCGCGGACGCCGCGGATCGCGGCTACCTTGGCGGGGTGGGAATCGGGAGGGCGCTGATCGGGATCACTCTCGCGGCTGCGATGGCGCTGCCGACGACGGCCTCGGCCGACGAGCGCGTCGACAGCGGGCCCCTGAGCGCGCGGGTGGCCGCGGATCCCTGGCGGCTCGAGCTGGAGGGCATCGCGGGCGATGGAGGCCTGATCGAAGACGCCGGCCTCGGCCCGAGCTCGCTCGGTCGGCTCGGCTTCGAAACCGCGAGCGGCTGGTATCACGCGACGCGGGTCGAGAGCAGCGGGCGCGTGGGCGAGGCGGTCGTCCTCGCCGTCGCCACGAATGACCCGCTCGGCCGCCGGCTCACCGTCAGGGTGGCGCCCGGCGGTGAGGGCGCCGTGCGGCTCCTCGCCACGGTCGAGGGCGCCCCCGGCGTCGTGACGACCGGCATCGGCTTCGGCGCGGCACCCGACGAGCGCTTCTTCGGCTTCGGCGAGCGCTCGAACGCTGTCGATCAGCGCGGCAACGAGGTCGAGAACTACGTCAGCGACGGCCCCTACCAACCCGGCGAGCGGGCGGCGATCGCGGCCTTCGTGCCGCCCGATGGGCTGCACCCCCGCGACGACTCCACCTACTTTCCGATGCCATGGCTGCTCTCGAGCCGCGGCTACGGCGTCCTCGTGGGCAACTCCGAGCCGAGCCTGTTCAAGCTCGCGAGCGAGCGTGCCGACGGCTGGAGCCTCGAGGTCGAATCGGCCGCGCTCGAGCTCCGCTTCTTCGCCGGACCCGAGCCCGCCGACGTGCTCGAGCGGCTGACCCGGCACACGGGGCGCCAGCCGGCGCCGGCCGCGCCCTGGTTCTTCGGTCCCTGGTATCAGCCGCACGGCGACGTGGGCGAGCACGAGCAGGCGGCGGCGCTGCGCGACGCCGACGTTCCCGCATCCGCGGTCAACACCTACCTTCACTACCTGCCGTGCGGCGACCAGGAGGGGATCGAGGCGTCCCAGCCGCCGCGGACCGAGGGCTTCCACGAGCGCGGCTACGCGGTCACCACCTACTTCAACCCGATGGTCTGCTCGACCTACCCGAGCGCGTTCAATCCGGCGGCCGAGCAGGGCCTACTGACGCAGGCCCCCGGCGGCGGGCCATCGCTCTATCGCTACTCGGCGAGCGCCGACGACCTCTTCTTCGTCGGCCAGTTCGACTTCTCGAACCCGGCGACCGATGCCTACTACGGCGGACTGTTGAACGAGGCGGTCGAGGACGGCTACGACGGCTGGATGGAGGATTTCGGCGAGTACACGCCGCTGAACTCGACGTCCGCCAACGGGATGAGCGGCGAGCGAATGCACAACCTCTACCCCGTGCTCTATCACCGTTCGAGCTACCGCTACGCGCAGACGCAGCAGAAGCCGGTGGCGGGATTCATCCGCTCGGGCTGGACCGGCGTTCAGCCGGTTGCGCAGATTGTCTGGGGCGGTGACCCCACGACGGACTTCGGCTTCGACGGCCTCTCCTCCGCGGTCCAGCAGGCGCTCTCGATCGGCGCCTCGGGGATCTCGCGCTGGGGCTCCGACATCGGCGGGTTCTTCGCGATCGGCCGGAAGCTCACGCCGCAGCTCCTGATCCGCTGGATCGAGTTCGGAGCGGTCTCGCCGATCATGCGCACCGAGGCGAATGGCGTCTCGCTGCCTCCGCAGGCCGACCGGCCACAGATCACCGACCAGGATGTGCTGCCGGTCTGGCGGAAGTACGCCAAGCTCCACACCCAGCTCTATCCCTACCAGCGGGCCGCCGATACCGAATACCGCCGGACCGGGATGCCTGCTATGCGGCAGCTGGCCCTCGTGTATCCCGGCGACCAGCGCGCCGGCGGTCTGGAGGATCAGTTCATGTTCGGGCCCGACCTGCTTGCGGCGCCGGTGTTGGCAGCGGGGCAGACCGAGCGGAAGCTCTACCTGCCGCGAGGTCGGTGGCTCGATTTCTGGGACGCGGTGCGTTACGTCAAGCAGAGTGGGAGCTTCCGCGTGGACGGAGCGAGAGCGATCAGGGGAGGGACTGATGTCACGGTGCCGGCTCCCCTCGGGCAACTGCCGCTGATGATCGGCGCCGGCGCCGTCCTGCCGATGCTGCCGGCGGACGTCGACACGCTGGCCGACTACGGCGGCGGCGAGGAGCTCGTCCGGCTGGACGAGAGGCTCGACCGGATGCGGCTACTCGCGTTCCCGCGGGGACGGTCCCGCGCCGGCTTCAACGAGAGCGAGTTCCTGACCTCGCGCGAGGGCAGGGGGCTGTGGACGCTGAGGATCCGCGGCAAGCGCAAGCGCAGCTATCGGGTCGAGGCCGCGCTCGGGACGCTGAGGCGGCCCTTCGCGCCCGGGTTGGTGCGCGTGAGCGGTCGCGAGCTGGCGCCGAAGGCGTGGAGCTACGACCGCAAGTCCAAGGTCCTCCGCCTCACCGCGAAGCTGAAGCTCGGCCGGATCGTCGTCAGCGCCCGCTGACCCGCTCGCGCGACCGCGAGATGCGAATCGGTGCTCGTCCGTCCAGGTCACTGATTCGCATCTGGCCGCGTCTCTAAGGGAACGAAGACAGGATCTGTTCGCTCCGCTCGCCCTGGACCTTGCCGTTGCCGGCATGGCCGTTCTTTGCGGCCTCGGGACGCAGCCGCTCAGCCAGCTCGGAGGGCAGCTCTTCCCAGGGCCGCGGTGGCAACCGCGATCGCGGCATCTCGTCCGAGTCGTTCGCCCGTCGGTTTCGGGAGGCCGGTGCTAGGCGGCGAGATCGTTGTGGCGGCGGCGCGCGTCGGAGATGCCGGACCATCCGGCGTCGAAGGCGAGCGCTTGGGCGAACTTCACGGCCTTGGGCGAAGCTGCGATCTGAGAGCCGTCGACGCCGCTGATCCGCATCGGCAGCGTGGCGTGCCTCCCATCCAGGCCTTCGCGCAGGTCGATCAGCTCCTGCCAGCGATCCTCGGTGTGATCGTCGTTCATCACTCACTCCCGCTCGACTGAGACGTGCAACTCGACTGGGACGACGCAAAGGTAGTGCTCGTGGCAGACGCCACCACAGCCGAACGGCGAGTTTCCGAAGCCGTGTCCGCAAACTGCGCCTATTGCCGCGACGGCGAGCCGGCAAGTAGGGTCGGGCGATGGCCGGCGAGACCAGCCCACCGTCGCGGGAGCGCAGTCACTGGGGTTGGGGATACGCCGACCGGGCCCTGGATCGAGCCGGCCTCGAGGCCCTCGCGCCGGAGGTTCGCCGACGCCTCGGCTTCGGCGGGGACGCGGTCGAGCTCGCCGTGCCGCTCGACGCCGTGGAGCTCGCGCCTCCGCGCCTGCAGCCCCCCGATTCGCTCGGCGGGATCCTGAGCGCCGCGCCGGACGAACGCGCCCGCCACGCGATGGGCCGCGCCTACCGCGACGTTGTCCGCGGCTTTCGAGGTCGCTTCGACCGGACGCCTGACATCGTCGCCCGCCCCCGCGACTCCGCCGACTTGAGACGCGTGCTCGAGCTCTGCTCGGAGCGACGCCTGGCGGCGATTCCGTTCGGCGGCGGGACGAGCGTCGTCGGCGGCGTCGAGCCGCGGGTCGGCCACGGCTACCGCGGCACCGTCTCGGTCGACCTGACCGCGCTCAGCGGCGTGATCGAGATCGACGAGGTCTCGAGCTCGGCCCTGATCCGCGCCGGCACGCTCGGCCCCGACCTCGAGAACGGCCTGCGCCCGCACGGGCTCACGCTCCGTCACTTTCCCCAGTCCTTTGAGTTCTCCACCCTCGGCGGCTGGATCGCGACCCGCGCCGGCGGCCACTTCGCGACGGGGCCGACCCACATCGACGACCTGGTCGAGTCCGTTCGGGCGATCACCCCCTCCGGGGTCTGGGAGAGTCGCCGCCTGCCGGGCTCGGGAGCGGGGCCGAGCCCCGACCGGATGCTGCTCGGCTCGGAGGGGATCCTCGGCGTGATCACCGAGGCCTGGGTGAAGGTCCGCCCCCGCCCTCGCTGGAAGGCGTCGCGCGCGGTGCTCTTCGACGACTTCCGGGCGGGCGCGGAGGGCGTGCGCGCTCTCTCCCAGTCTGGGCTGAGTCCGTCGAACTGCCGCCTGCTTGATCCGCTCGAAGCGGAGACGACCGGCGCCGGCGACGGCACTGCAGCCGTCCTGATCTTGGGCTTCGAGTCAGCCTTCGCGCCGGTGGATCACATCCTCGACTTGGCGCTCGAATGCGCCAGAGACCACGGAGGCCGCGAACCAAAGCGCGAGGCGGCGTCGGGTCAGGGCCCCTCGGACACTCAGCGCGAAGCGCCTCAAAGTCCCGATCCCGGCCAGGCCCACATCCGCGGAGCCGCGTCCGGGGCCCCCTCACCCGACCCCGCCGACTCCTGGCGACAAGCCTTCCTCGAGGCCCCCTACCTCCGCAACAGCCTGATCGCCCTCGGCGTCCTCAGTGACACCTTCGAGACCGCAATCACCTGGGACCGCTTCGGCGAGTTCCACTCTCGGGTGAGCGAGGCGGCGCGGCGCGCGGTCGCCGAGGTCTCGGGCGCGCCGGCCGACGGGGAGGGGGCGCCCCGGGTGATGTGCCGATTCACGCACGTCTACCCGAACGGCCCGGCTCCCTACTACACGGTGCTGGCGCCGGCGAAGCGCGGCTCCGAGATCGAGCAGTGGGACGAGATCAAGGCCGCCGCATCGGAGGCGATCATCTCCGCCGGCGGGACGATCACCCACCACCACGCCGTCGGCCGCGATCACCGTCCCTGGTACGACCTGCAGCGTCCCGAGCCCTTCGCCGTGGCTCTTGCAGCTGCGAAGCAGGCGGTGGACCCGGTCGGCATCCTCAACCCAGGGGTCCTGATCGACCCGGAGCGCTAGACAAATAGGATGCGCGGATGGATCTGACGCTGAACGAGTCCGAGGAGGCCTTCCGCGACGAGGTCCGCTCGTGGCTCGAGGCAAACCATCCCGGCAGCGAGCCCCACGGCGACCTCGAGGCCTTCCGCTTCCGCCGCGAGTGGCAGCGGCAGATGCACGACGCCGGCTGGGCGGGGATTTCCTGGCCGCAGGAGTTCGGCGGCCGCGGCGCGACGCTGATCGAGCAGGCGATCTTCGCCGGCGAGATGGCGCGGGCCGACGCACCCTCCCCGGCCAACATCCTCGGCCTGGTGATGGGCGGCCCGGTGATCATGGCCCACGGCACCGATGAGCAGAAGGAGCGGTGGCTGGAGCCGATCCTCAGCGGCGAGGAGATCTGGTGTCAGGGTTTCTCCGAGCCGGAGTCCGGCTCCGATCTGGCCTCGCTGAAGACGCGCGCGACGAAGGACGACGGCGGCTGGCGCGCGACCGGCCAGAAGGTCTGGACGACGTTCGCGCACGAGTCGAAGTGGTGCATGCTCGTCGCTCGCTCCGATACCGAGGCCGCCAAGCACAAGGGCCTCACCTACTTCATCTGCGACATGGAGCAGGACGGCGTCGAGATCCGCCCCCTGGTTCAGATCACCGGGGAGGCGGAGTTCAACGAGGTCTTCTTCGAGGACGCCTACGTCGCCGACGAGAACGTCGTCGGCGGCGAGGGCAACGGCTGGATGGTCGCGATCACGACGCTGATGAACGAACGGGCCGGCCTCGGCGCCTCGGCAGCGCTCGGTCTCTCGAACTCGCTCGACGAGCTGATCGATCTGGCTAAGGAGCGCGGCGTCGCCGACGACCCGATCGTGCGCGACAGGGTCGCCCGCCTGAAGATCGGAATCGAGGGGCTTCGCCTCGGTGCCCTGC
>Ga0180121_10000458_pt1 | contig 17077 bp, 17 predicted proteins | sample AntDrymUQ5402106_2_FD_129676 | JGI IMG/M metagenome (GOLD analysis project Ga0180121, IMG submission 129676) | Polar desert sand microbial communities from Dry Valleys, Antarctica - metaG UQ540 (21.06) (version 2) (version 2) | ecosystem: Environmental > Terrestrial > Soil > Desert | place...
CCTCCTCCGGATCGAGCCACTCGAGGATCTCCTCAGGCTCAGCGGACCCACGGGGACGTTAGGAGTCCCAGGATTCGCCCCCAGGATGACGCGAGTTCAGTCCGGCAGGCGGAACTCCAGGTCTGCCTCGACGTCGGTGACGTCCATCTGCGCTTTCTGCAGGCGGCCCGAGTAGTCCCAGTTCATCGCCTGCCAGCGCGTGAACTGATCGAGCACCCAGATGCCCGACTGACGCGAGCCGTTGCCGCTCTTCCCGTTCCCCCCGAACGGAAGGTGCGCTTCCGCGCCCGACGTCGAGTTGTTCACGCTCACCATGCCGGCGACGATCTGCTCGCGGAACCGGAACACGTTGAGCGGATCGGTCGTGTAGATGCTGCTCGACAGGCCGTAGCCGTGACCGTTGGCGAGCGCCATGGCCTCGTCGAAGGTATCGAACGTCGCCACACCCACGAGCGGACCGAACGTTTCGGTCGAGTACAGGTCGTCACCGGGTGTGACGCCGTCGACGATCGTCGGGTGGTAATACAAGCCGTCGTCGGGGTCGCCGACGAAGCCTTCCCGCGGGTTCTCCTCGGTGATGCGACCGGTGCCGGTCGACCCGAGCACCGTGTGGTGTGGCTGCACGAGCTCGAGCCACGCCTCGAACCGCTCGCAGAACCGCGACGAGATCATCGGCCCGTACAGCACGTCGGCAGTCGGGTCGCCGATCGCCGCCTGCGCCGTCGACTTCGCGAACCGCTCGAGGAAGTCGTCGTGGACGTCGGCGTGCACGATCACCGTGCCGAGCGATGTGCACCGCTGGCCGGCCGTGCCGAATCCGCTGAACAGGGCGCCCTCGACCGCCAGGTCGAGGTCGGCGTCGGGCATCACGACGAGCGGGTTCTTGCCCCCGAGCTCGAGACAAGGGGGCTGCAGGTGGCGTCCGGCGAGCTCGCCGATGTTCCTGCCGACCTCGGTCGAGCCCGTGAAACCGATCTTGTCCACGAGGTGCGCGTCGAGGGCCTGCTCGAGCCCGGCGAAGGTGCTCGGACCGTCGGCGAGCACCATCGAGAAGACCCCGGCGGGCAGCCCGGCGTGCAACAAGAGCTGTGCGAACGCCTCGGCGATCGCGGGTGTGTATTCCGCCGGTTTCCACACGACGGCGTTGCCGCAGACGAGCGCCGGCACGATGTACCAGCTCGGCACCGCGACCGGGAAGTTCCCGGCGGTCACGATCACCGCCACCCCCACGGGCGTTCGGAACGTGAAGAGCTGCTTGTCGGGCATCTCGCTCGGCACGGTCTGTCCGTAGAGCCGTCGCCCTTCCGACAGGAAGAAGTTGCAGGTGTCGACGACTTCCTGTACCTCGCCGCGTGACTCGCGGATCGGCTTGCCGATCTCGCGCGTGATGAGCTGCGAGAGGGCCTCGGCGTTCTCCTCGACCAGCCGGCCGAACTGCTGCACGACGCGTCCGCGAGTCGGCGCGGGGGTCGCGGCCCATGTGCGCTGGGCGTCGCGCGCCACGCGGCACGCCTCGATCAGCGTCGTTGCGTCGCCGAGCGCGGCTACCGCGAGCGTGTCGTCGAGCCGCGCCGGGTTCGAGATCGTCAGGGTGCCGCCGGGCGAGCCATCGACCGGCTGGCCGGCCACCAGTGATCGGATCGCTTTCATGACGGCGATGCTACGACGGGCCGCTCGCGGGCGTGGGGTTGGCCAGCGACATGGAGTTGCTGGTGGTCCAGATCTGGAGTAGGGAGGGGGCCGGAACCGGAGTTCGAGACAAGCGAATCCTCCTGCCAAAGGCTCGCAGGCCTGATGTTCGGCCACGAGGTCCGTATGAGCACGGTGTAACGTCTCCCTCTCTGGACGACATGGAGGCGCCGATGGACCGAGAGGAAATGCTCAAACGCGAGGACGAGGCGTGGCTCCAGCTCGTGGACGCCTTCACAGCCCTACCCGCCGACCGGCGCACGGTCGAAGGTGTGGTCCCGGGCTGGTCGACCCACGACCTGGTGTGGCACTGCGCCTTCTGGGCCGGCTACGCCAGCGAGGTGCTCGGGCGGTTGCAGCATGGCGAGCCCGAAGAGGTTGAGGACGTATCGGACGACGATGTCGTCTCCGCGGGTCGCGCCATGAGCTGGGACGAGGTCGTCTCGCGGGCAGAGCAGAACCACGAGCGGGCGCGCACGGCGCTTTCCGTGTTCGCCGATCCGCCCGACGAAGCCGTCCAGTGGTTCACCGACGACACGTTCGATCACTACAAGGAACACGCGACTCAGATCCGCGCGTTCAGTGGGGGCGCAGATCCTGGCTGAGTCGTTCGGCAGAGGTCTTTCCGAGATGGCGCCCGGCTCCATCGAGGGTCTCCAGGTGGTCGTCGACGACATCAACGCCGCCCGGGCCGATCTCGTCGAGGGGGGTCGAGGTCAGCGAGGTCCAGGAGTGCCGGCCTCGAACAGGTTGCGATCTCGCTCGGGTGAGATGTGGCGCGTCGAGGGCCACCGGGGCGACATTCCCGATGGCACCTTCCTCCGTCAGTTCGTCGGCGTGCATCGTGCCTGCGGACAAGCGTTCGCCTCCGACTTGTCTGTTGTCTCCTGAAGCGGTCTTGGGGCATTCACCCGGCTTTTGCTAGCATCGTGGTGCGGGGTGGAGCAGTCCGGTAGCTCGCTGGGCTCATAACCCAGAGGTCACAGGTTCAAATCCTGTCCCCGCGACGGACGCAGGGGCGCCGGCCTAGCCGGCGCCTCTGCTGCGTTCTAGGTGAGGACTTGACCACCGAGCCGGGCGGTCGACCCCACACGGCCGACCTCTGTTGTGGTGCCGATGGGGTCAAGACCCGAGCCGTTCGGCCCAATATCAGGACCGTGCGCCGTTCTCGATCCCCGCGACACTCGGCCAGGCTTGCGCTGATGGCCATCGCAGCCGCCGCCTCGCTCGGCCTGTCTTCGTTCACGATGCCCGCCGCCGCGGGGGCGCCGCTATTGGGACAGGCATCGAGACCAGTACTGGCTCGTGTACTTCGGCGGCGCGTGCATGCTCGCGAACCTGCCGAAGCGGTTCGGCCACGAGCGATTCCTGCGCATCGTCGGCCGGTACGTCACGCGCCATCACCTCGATATCGCTCGAACCGAGGACTTCAAGGCGGCGATCGAGACGGCAGCCGAGAGACACCTCCCCGGCTTCGACGCCTCCGCGTACTGGGACCGCTGGCGGGTCGACTCTTCCTGAGCGTTCAACCCGTGGGTCACATGCCCGGGCGAACGCGACTAGGATGACGCGGTCGCATCCGAACCGAAGGGGGAACCGGCGTGGCCAAACGTGACGTGGTGGGGCAACTCTCGCGCGTGCCCCTGTTCTCCGGCTGTTCCCGAAAGGATCTGCAGACGATCGCCCGTGTCGTGAAGGACATCGATCACCGCTCCGGTGTGGTGATCGCGCGCGAAGGTGAGCCCGGCATCGGTCTGTTCGTTATCGTCGACGGCACAGCCGAGGTCACGATCGGCGGCAAGAAGAAGGCCGCGCTCGGGCCTGGGGATTTCTTCGGTGAGATCGCGCTGCTCGACGGCGGACCGCGGACCGCCACCGTCACGGCCACCTCCGACATCAAGATGCTCGGGCTCACCGAATGGGTGTTCCGTGGGTTGATGCAGGAACACCCCACGATCGCGGTCAAGACCCTGCAGCAGATGGCCGCCCGGTTGCGCAACGCGACCAAGGCCGCGACCGCCTGAGCCCCGGGCTTCCCAGGCGTCGATGACCGGTGCGCCGACGCCCGCCGCTCCGGCGCCCGACGCCAAGGCGATCGTGCTCGCGAAGGCTCGCGCCACGGCCCGTGCCGAGCGCGACTTCGCGAGCGCCGACGCACTCCGCGACGAGCTCGCGGCCGCGGGCTGGGCGGTACTCGACGATCCGGGAGGCGGGTGGCATCTCGAACCCGTGGCTCAGCAAGGCGTCGCGCGACAGCCGAGTCGTCCAGGCGACGTGGTCTCGCGTCTCGAGGAACCCGCGTCCGACGACGTAAGCCTGCACTGGGTGTGCGAAGGATGGACCGGCGACATCGTGCGGGCGATCGCGTCGTTCCGGTCGCACCAGGGAGATCGCTCTGTCCGCTACGTCGTGGCCGACGTGACGGGCGCCGCGCCCGATGTGTTCGGTGACGACGTCGAGGTCGTGTCGCTCGCCGCCGGCACGGGCTGGGCTGCCGCGGCCAACGCCGGACTCCGCCGCGCCACGGGGCGCGTGGTGCTGGTGATGGACCCCTCGATCGAAGCGGTGGGCGACGTGCTCGGCCCGCTCGAGCAGGCGCTCGAAGACCGCGAGGTCGGCATCGTGGGACCGTTCGGAACGGTCACCCACGACCTCCGGGAGTTCGACGCGGCGCCGGGTCCAGGCCCTTGCGATGCGATCGAGGGCTATTGCATAGCGATGCGCCGTGAGGTGCTCGCCGACATCGGCGGGTTCGACGAGAAGTTCCGTTGGTACCGCACGGCGGACATCGAGCTGTCGTTCCGTGTGAAGGATCGAGGGCTCCGCACCGAGGTCGTGCCGATCGAAGTCGTGAAGCACGAGCATCGCATGTGGTTCGAGACCGACCCGGCCGAGCGCGCGAAGTGGTCGAAGCGGAACTTCTACCGCTTCCTCGACCGGTGGCGGGACCGATGGGACCTGGTGCTCGACCCTCGTCTGCCGGGCGACCCAGCGTGAGGGAACGACCGCTCAGTCGACCGTTGGCATGGGCGGCGCGGGCGGCATGGCGATCTGCGGTCCCCGTGACGGCTGGCGCTCCTGCTCCTTCGCCACCACTGCGGCGGCCGCAGCCGACTCGCGCTGCTTGACCTCTTCCCGCTCGCGGAGCTCCTCGGCGTCAGGGATCGGCTTGGTGCCGCCCGTGTACGCCTCGAGGTCCTCGCCATCGATCGTCTCGGTGACGATCAGCAGCGCGGCGAGCCGGTCGAGCATGTCGCGGTGCTCGACGAGGATGCGCTCGGCCTGATCGTGCGCCTCACTCAGCAGCCGCGAGACCTCCTTGTCGATCCTCTCGGCCGTGGCGCCGGAGATCTTCGGTCCGCTGAAGAACGCGTTCGGGTCGTCATGGCCGAGCGAGAGCGGACCGATCTCGTCGCTCATGCCGTACTGGGTGACCATGGCTCGAGCGATCTGGGTGGCCTTCTCGAGGTCGTTCTGCGCGCCGGTCGAGATCTCGCCGTACACGATCTCCTCGGCGACCTGGCCGCCCATCGCGTAGGCCAGCGTCTCCTTCAGCTCCGGCTCGGTCGCGAGGAAGCGGTCCTCGAGCGGACGGGTCATCGTGAGGCCGAGCGCCGCGGTGCCGCGCGGGATGATCGTGATGCGGTGCACCGGGTCGAGGTTGTCGGAGTAGTGCGCGACGAGCGCGTGGCCCATCTCGTGCGAGGCCACCCGCGCCTTTTCCTTGTCGTTCATGACGCGCGACTTGCGCTCGAGGCCCATCGACGCGCGATCGATCGCTTCCTCGAGCTCGTCCATCGTCACGGAGTTCTTCTCGCGACGGGCGGCGAGCAGCGCGGCCTCGTTCACGACATTCTCGAGGTCGGCACCCGTGAATCCCGGTGTGCGCGCGGCGATCGTGCGCAGCTCCACGGCGGGGGAGAGCGCCACGCCCCGGGCGTGCACGCGCAGGATCTCCTCGCGGCCCTTCAGGTCGGGGCGGTCCACGACAACCTGACGGTCGAACCGGCCGGGTCGCACGAGCGCCGGGTCGAGCACGTCGGGGCGGTTCGTGGCGGCCATGATGATGACGCCCTTCGAGGCGTCGAAGCCGTCCATCTCGACCAAGAGCTGGTTCAGCGTCTGCTCGCGTTCGTCGTGCGCGCCGAGCCCGGCGCCGCCGACGCCGCCGCGGCCCTTGCCGATCGTGTCGATCTCATCGAGGAAGACGAGCGCCGGCGCCTTCTCCTTGGCCTGCTGGAACAGCTCGCGCACCCGTGCGGCGCCGAGCCCCACGAACATCTCCACGAACTCCGAGCCGCTCATGAAGAAGAACGGCACGTTGGCCTCGCCGGCCACGGCCCGGGCGAGCAGCGTCTTGCCGCACCCGGGAGGTCCGAGCAGCAACACGCCCTTGGGGATGCGTCCACCGAGCCGCTGATACTTCTTCGGGTTCGACAGGAACTCGACGATCTCGCGGAGCTCTTCCTTGGCTTCGTCGACGCCGGCGACGTCAGCGAACGTGGTCTTCATCTCTTTGCGGTCGTAGATCTTGACCTTGTTCTTGCCCATGTTCAGGGCGCCTGTCGCCCCCGCGCCCATGCGCCGGAACACGAACCAGTAGATGCCGATCATGATCAGCGCGAACGGCAGGATGTTCACGAGTAGCGACAGCAGCACGCTCGGCTGCTCGAACTCGTACGTGACGCCGTTGTCGTCGAGGAAGTCAGTGAACGGCTTGTCGATCGTGACGTTCGGCGACAGCTTCGTGGTGAAGTCCTGCGGTCCCTCGTCGGCGGTCAGCGCCCCGGTGATGCCCGAGTCGGAGATCTTCACCGTCGTCTCGGGGTCGATGCGGCCTTCCTCGACCGCGGTCACGAACTCGCTGTATGCGATCGAGTCGGTCCCTTGGTCCGAGAGCAGGCTGTTGAACAGCAGCAGGGCCACCAGCAAGATCGGCACGATGAGCCAGGGGGCGAACTTCGGCTTCGGTGTGCCGCTCCCGCCGTCACCGCTGCTGCGCCGTGAGAACGGATTCCGATCGTTGTCGTCAGGCATCGTGTCCCTATCCTCCCATCGTCACCGAGATATGCCAGGCCCTCGGGGCGATGAGGTCGTGAGCGTCATGGTTCCTCCACACCCCATCGGCAGGGTCGCGCCCCGGCTGGATGCGCGATACTGACCGGCCATGGCACAGACGGCCGCCGCCGAGGATCCGGCACTGCGAGAGCGCTTCGAGCGTGACGTGCTGCCATTGCTGCCGAACCTGTACGGGGCGGCGTTGCGTATGACCCGCAACCCGGCCGACGCCGAGGACGTGGTGCAGGACACCTATCTGCGGGCGTATCGGGGGTTCGCGACCTTCAAGGAAGGCACCAACCTGAAGGCGTGGCTCTACCGCATCCTCACGAACAGCTACATCAACACCTACCGCAAGAAGCAGCGCGAGCCGCAGACCGTCGAGGGTCCCGACGACCTCGACGAGTGGTACCTCTACGACCGGCTCGGCGGACGAAACGTGGAGCTGTCGGCCGAGACCGAGGTGCTCGACCGCATGCCTGACGAAGCCGTGAAGCGCGCGCTCGAGTCGCTGCCCGAGAACTTCCGCATGCCGGTGCTGCTCGCCGATGTAGAAGGATTCAGCTACCAGGAGATCGCCGACATCATGGGCACGCCGATCGGCACCGTGATGTCGCGCCTGCACCGGGGAAGGAAAGCGCTGCAGAAGGCGTTGTGGGACACAGCGAAAGAGCGAGGACTGGTCGACGATGACGACGCCTGACTGCGGACCCAACTGCGAAGAAGCGCTCAAACAGATCGAGTCCTTCCTCGACGGCGAGCTCGACGTGTCGGTCCATGAGCAGATCCAGGTGCACCTGTCCGACTGCAACCCGTGCATGCAGCGGGCGGAGTTCCGCCGGCATGTGCAGGTCGTGATCCGTTCGAAGTGCACGGGCGATGACGTCCCGCCGCAGCTCGAGCACCGCATCAGAGCCCTGCTCGGCGAGCCTCCCGCTGTGTCCTGAGCGCGACGTCATGCATGATCTGGGCACCGTGCTCGGCGTGTGGGCCCACCCCGACGACGACATCTACCTCTCCTCCGGGCTCATGGCCGTCGCCGCCGCGGCCGGCAACCGCGTCGTCGATGTCACCGCCACGCGAGGCGAAGGCGGCTCGATGGACGAGGAACGGTGGCCGAGCGAGCGCATGGCCGACGTTCGCACCGAGGAGATGCGCCACAGCCTCGAGATCCTCGGGGTCCAGGAGCATCGGTTCCTCGAGGAGCTCGTCGACGTCGACATGCAGACGCCGCTCGACGCGTCGGGTGCCGCGCAGGTGCTCGAGGTGATGCGAGACGTGCAACCCGACACCGTGTTGACGTTCGGAGCCGACGGCATGACCGGGCACGAAGGGCACAAGAGCGTCTCCGCCTGGGTCGGTGAGGCGTTCGAGCGAGCCGCGAAGCTGGGCGCCCGGCTGTACCACGCGACCGCGACCGACGAGTGGGCCGAGACCTGGCTTCCTCGCCTGGAGCCCTTCGACATCTTCCTGCCGGGCACGCCGCCGATCGTGGCGCGCGACGCCCTCGCGATCGACTACTCGCTGCCCGCCGATGTGCTCGACCTGAAGTTCCGGGCGATCCAGGCGCATGAGAGCCAGGTGCAGGGTCTCGTCGAGGTCTTCGGCGACGACATGCGGGAGTGGATGGCTGTGGAGTCTTTCCGTCTCGCCGCGGAGAAGGCGTGATGGCTGAGCGGCCCCAGCCCGTCCGCGATCTGGACTGGGAACCGGCGCGCGCGCGAGCGTTCATCGACGGCGTCGCTGACATCTACGAGGAGCTGCTCACGCGGCTTCCCGGCCTGCCGGTGATCGTGGACCAGGGCGTCGACGAGGTGCGAGCCGGCGTCGTGGTCGAGGTGCCCGATGAGCCGACACCCGACAGCGAGCTCGTCGAGTACCTGCGCCGCATGACGTTCGAACATTCGGCGTTCCTGGGGCATCCGAGGTTCTACGCGTACGTCTCCGGTGCGGGCACGGTGCCCGGCGCTGCGGCCGACCTGCTCGCCTCCGGCATCAACATGAATGCCGGCGGATGGCGGCTGTCGCCATCGGCCACCGAGATCGAGATGGCCCTCACCCGATGGTTCGCGACCGGCATGTTCGGCATGCCCGACGGGTCGGGCGGGGCCTTGACGTCAGGCGGGGCCCTCGCCAACCTGATCGCCCTGAAGATTGCTCGTGATGCCCGCGCCGGCTGGGACATCAGGGCCGAAGGCGTCGCCGCGGGCCCGCCGCTCGGGTTCTACCTCTCGAGCGAGACGCACGTCGTCAGCGATCGCGCGGTGGACATGCTCGGCATCGGGGCGGCCAACGTCCGCCACGTGCCGATCGACGACGGCTATCGCATGCGGGTCGACGACCTGCGAGCGATGATGGCTCAAGACCGCGCGGCTGGGGTGAGGCCGATCGCGGTGGTCGCCAACGCCGGCACGGTCTCGACGGGCGCGGTCGACGACCTGGCAGCGATCGCCGACGTCTGCCGCGACGAGGATCTGTGGATGCACGTCGACGCCGCGTACGGCGGGCCGGCCGTGCTCGCCGACGACCTGAGGCCGCTCTTCGCCGGCATCGAGCAGGCGGACTCGATCGCGTTCGATCCGCACAAGTGGCTCTACACCCCGCTGTCGGGCGGATGCGTGCTCGTGCGCGACATGGAGCTCATGCGCCGCGCCTTCGACCTGGAGTACGTGGCCTACATCCTGAAGGACGAGGAGCACACCGACTGGGGCATCGACCTCGGCCGGCACTCGCCGAACTTCAGCCGGGGCTTCTGGTCGCTCAGGGTGTGGATCTCGCTGCTCGCGCACGGTCGCGACGCGTACGCCCGTCGCATCTCCCACGACGCTGCCCTCGCCCGGTACCTGGGCGACCTGGTGCAAGAGCGTGAGGACTTCGAGCTGATGACACCGGTGGGGCTCTCGATCACGTGCTTCCGCTACGTGCCGCGCGATCTCGCGGGCCTCGGCACGGCCGGTCGCGAGGAATACCTCGACCTCTTGAACCAGCGAGTCATGACCGAGCTCCAGCTCGGCGGGCAGGCTTACTGCTCGAACGCGGTGCTCGGCGGTCGCTTCTGCCTGCGATCGTGCATCGTGAACTACCGCACCGAGGCCGGGGACGTGGAAGCGCTGGTCGAGATCGCGGCGGAGCTCGGAGAGAAGCTCGATGTCGAGCTCCGACCGCAGACGCTCACGTAGTGTGAGGCCATGGCCACTCGCACCGCGTTGACACGCGCCTCGCCCATCGCGCGGCGCGCCCCGGTGCTCATGAGGCGCCTCGAGAAGGCCTACCCCGACGCCCACGTGGCGCTGCGCTTCACGAACCCGCTCGAGTGCCTGATCGCCACGATCCTGTCGGCGCAGTGCACCGACGAGAAGGTGAACGAGGTCACCGCGGCGCTCTTCCGGAAGTACCGCAGCGCCGCCGACTACCTGGCCGTGCCCGAGGACGAGCTGAAGGCCGACATCAAGCCCACCGGGTTCTTCAACCAGAAGGCCGCTTCGCTCCGCGCGGCCTGTGAGCGCATCGTCACCGTGTATGGCGGCGAGGTGCCCTCGAGCATGGAAGAGCTGATGACCCTTCGGGGCGTTGCGCGCAAGACCGCCAACATCGTGCTCGGCAATGCCTTCGGCATCGTCGAAGGCATCGCCGTCGACACACACGTGCGGCGGGTCTCGAACCGGCTCGGGTTCAGCGAGCAGACCGACGCCGACAAGATCGAGCATGACCTCATGGCCCTGATGCCACGGAAGAAGTGGTTCGGGTTCAGCTACGTGATGATCGACCACGGTCGAGCGATCTGTCAGGCCAAGAAGCCCCGATGCGTCGAGTGTCCGGTCGAGGATCTGTGCCCATCGAGCCAGGCATGAACCTCGCTCAGGGGTGGCCGGGCGTGAGCGTCGTTCAGCCGACCCCGACGAGGTCGGAGGCTGCTCCAGCGGCCCGTCTGCGAGCCCGTCGGATCTCGCGGCGATCTTCCTCACCCAGACCGCCCCACACGCCGGCGTCCTGGCAGGTGTCGAGCGCCCATTCCAGGCACTCGGCTCGAACGGGGCATGCGCGGCAGACCTCGATCGCCCTAGCGGTCTGCTCGATCGCCGGCCCAGTGGTGCCGACCGGGAAGAAGAGCTCAGGGTCTTCCCCGATGCAGCGTGAATGCTCGATCCACCACGTCTCGGCTGGATCCCGCTTGAACGTCGGTTCAATCATCGGCCTGCACCGGCGCCTCGGCGGGCGCCGACCCCCTTCGTTCCTTGCCGGTCGAACCCGCATCCTAGAATCTGAACGGCTGTTCAGTCAAGCGCGGTCTCGGATCCAGGGTCGGACGTGATGTTGCTGCGGCGCAAGCGTCTGCCCGACGAGCTCCAGGCCGCGCACGCTTCGTTCGAACGGGTGCTTGCTGAGATCGAGCCGGCCAAGGAAGCCCTCACCGAAGTGATGCCGACCACCCGGCTGCCGGGCCGCCCGCTTCCCGATGCTCTCGCCGAGTTCGAGGATCGGTTGCGGTCGGCCGCGTTGGTGATGCCGGCGTGGCGACGTGACGAGACCGAGTCGGTGTGGACCGAGTGCGACGGGGGCATCGCCGAGGCGCTCGAGCGCGCCCGGCGCCTTCGGGAAGACGCTCCGGACCTCGGCGGGTTCGAGGGCCTGATCTGGGCGGTTGAGATGCTGCTCGACCCGCTCGAGCCGTTCCGGGCGGCGGCAGAGCGGTTCTGGTCCCTGCGCGTGTCGGCGCGATGAGCGACACGACAGGCGAGCCTTTGGGGCCGGGGCCGGGGCCGGGGCCGGGGCCGGGGCCGCGGTCGCGTCTGCCAGTGGGCGAGCCGGTCGGCGGCGAACCGGCGACGCTTCCACCCGGCTCGGCGATCTCAGGCCGATTCGTGCGGCTCGAGCCGCTCGATACCCAAGCGCACGCGGTTGCCCTGTTCGAGCGCTCGCATGCCTCATCCGACGACGAGGCGATCTGGACCTACATGACGTACGGGCCTTTCGACGGGCTCGACGAGATGCGCACCTGGCTCACGGCGAGCGCGGCTTCGCGAGACCCGAGGTTCTTCACGGTGATCGAGACCAGCACGGGCGAGCCCGCTGGGGTCGTCAGCGTCATGAACATCGATGCGGCGATGCGGCGCCTGGAGCTCGGCCACATCTGGTACGTGCGGTCCGCGCAGCGCGGACGGGCCAATACCGAGGCCGCGTTCCTGCTGCTGCGCGAAGCGTTCGAGCGTTGGGGCTATCGCAGGGTCGAGTGGAAGTGCGACTCCCTCAACGCCCGGTCTCGGGCGGCCGCGGAGCGACTCGGGTTCACATCCGAAGGTGTCTTCCGGTCGCACATGATCGTGAAGGGCCGCAACCGAGACACCGCCTGGTTCTCGATGCTCGAAGCCGAGTGGCCGACGCGGCGAGACGCGATACAGCGGTGGCTCGACGCCGATGCAGGCACGGTGTCACTGCGCGGGCTGATGGCGGAGGCGACGGGCGGCACCCCTTGATCAGCGGCGGCCTTCGGGCTCGCGAGGTCCGTATCGTGGTGCGGTGACCGTCGTCAGCCTCGTGAACGTGGAGAAGTCGTTCGGCTCTTGGCCAGTGCTGCAGGGGGTCGACCTCGAGGTTCCCGAAGGCGCCCGTATCGGCATCGTGGGTCCGAACGGGGCGGGCAAGTCGACGATCTTGCGCATCTTGCAGGGAAGCGAGCCGCCGACCACCGGCGACGTCGTTCGCCGCAAGGACCTCGTGATCGCCTACCTCGAACAGCACGTCGACGGCGATGAGCGCACCGCCGGGCAGACGGTGTTGGCGGCGCGCCCCGACGTGGCCGCGCTCGACGCTGAGATGCGCGCCGTCGAAGCCGAGCTCGGCCGGCCCGAGGTGGTGTCGGACCTCGCCTGCATGGACCGTGTGCTCAGTCGGCAGCAGGCGCTGCTCGACCGGTGGGTCGAAGCCGGCGGCGCCGGCCTCGAGGGCGAGGCTCGGGCGATGCTCGTCTCCCTCGGCTTCGATGACGGCGACCTCGCGCTGCCGACGACGTCGCTCTCGGGCGGGCAGCGCAAGCTCGTGGCACTGGCGGCCTGCCTGATCCGCCAGCCCGACCTGTTGCTGCTCGACGAGCCCGAGACCCACCTCGATGCCGACCGGCGCGCCCGGCTGGAGTCGATCGTCGCGGAGCTCCCCGGCGCCGTGTTGACGGTCTCGCACGATCGCTACCTGCTCGACGAGACCGTCTCGCGCATCGCCGAGCTCGACGGCGGCCGGGTCACGATGTGGCCCGGCAACTACTCGGCCTACGCCGTCGCGAAGCAGATCGCGCTCAAGCGGCAGCAGCAGCTCTTCGTCACCCAGCAGAAGGAGATCGCCAGGCTCGAGGAAGCCATCCGCCGGTTCGAGCACTGGGCGCGCATCGTGGTGGACAAACGACACATCACCCAGGCGCGGAACAAGCAACGCCAGATCGACCGCATGGACAAGATCGACAAGCCGGTCTTCGAGCGACGCAAGATCGCGCTCGAGATGCGCAGCGCGGAACGAGGCGGGACCAAGGTCGTCACGCTCGGTGACGTCACGGTCGCGTTCGGCGGTGATCCGGTGCTGCTCGGGTGCAACGTGCAGATCTTCCGAGGCGAGCGCATCGGCGTGATCGGGGCGAACGGCGCCGGCAAGTCGGTGCTCGGCACTGTGCTCGCCGGACTGCGGGAGCCCGACGAAGGAACTCGCTGGGCCGGGCCATCGGTGCAGATCGGCTACCTCGCGCAAGGCCATGAGACCGAGCCGCCCGATCGCACGCCGATCCAGTTCGTCCGCGACATGAAGCCCATGTACGAGGAAGACGCGGTCGCCCTGCTCGGGCGGTTCCTGTTCCGTTACGACCAGATGCGTCAGCCGGTGGGCACGCTGTCGGGCGGGGAACGCACCCGGCTGCAGCTCTGCCTGCTCATGCTCTCGGGCGCGAACTGCCTGCTGCTCGACGAGCCCACGAACCACCTCGACATCGACTCCATGGAAGTGTTGGAAGCCGCGCTCGAGTCCTACGACGGCACGGTGATCGTGATCAGCCACGATCGCTACCTGCTCGACCGCATCCCCGACCGCATCGTCGAGGTCCGCGATGGGCAGGCTTTCTCGTCGCCCGGCGGCTACGACGACTGGCTCGAGGCGCGCGGCAGGGTGCCGGCGTGAGCTCGATGGCGCTGAAGTCGATCGAGCGAGAGGTGATCGGCTGCCGGGCGTGCCCTCGCCTCGTGGAGTGGCGCGAGCGCGTGGCGCGCGACAAGATCGCGCGATTCGCAGATCAGAACTACTGGGGCCGGCCGGTACCCGGGTTCGGCGATGCCGAGGCGGGCATGCTCGTGCTCGGCCTGGCGCCGGCAGCTCACGGTGGCAACCGCACAGGCCGCATCTTCACCGGCGACCGTTCAGGGGACTTCCTATACGCGTCGATGCATCGTGTGGGGATCGCGAACCAGCCGACGAGCGAGGCTCGGGGCGACGGACTGGCGCTGCGGGGCGCCTACGTGACCGCGGTGAACCGCTGTGCGCCGCCGGCGAACAAGCCCACGCCCGAGGAGCGCGACCGGTGTCTTCCGTTCCTGGTGCGTGAGATCGAGGCGCTCGAGCGGCTGCGAGTGATCGTCGCGCTCGGCGCATTCGCATGGGACGGCGCGCTGCGAGCGCTCACCTCGCTCGGCCATGTCGTGCGGCCCAAGCCTCGGTTCGGGCACGCGGCCGAGGCCGAGATCGGTCCGTACGTGCTGGTCGGGTGCTTCCACCCGAGCCAGCAGAACACCTTCACCGGCACGCTCACGATGCCCATGATCGATGCCGTGATGACGCGCGCCGCCTCTCTCGCTCGGGAATAGTCTCCGCGGCTCGGTCGTATCCTCGGTACATGGGTCGACATGGAGGCTTCTTCGCTGTGCGTCCGGCCGACGAGGAGCAGCGCCCGGTCGACCGAGCCACCGTCAAGCGGGTGGTCGACACCTTCCGGCCGTACAGGCGCACGGTCGGCCTGGTCGCGATCGCGATCGTGCTCACGTCGGGGCTCGGCGTCATCAACCCGCTGCTGATCGCGGAGGTCTTCAACAACGCCCTGTTCGGCGAAGGTGGATCGTGCGCCGGTGAGGCGTGTCCCAACCTTCCGCTGCTCTACCGGCTCGTCGGCTTCATGATCGCCGTGCCGGTCGTGACGAGCCTGATCGGCATCGCGCAGACCTACTGGGCGAACCAGGTCGGCATGAAGGTGATGCAGGACCTGCGGAACTCGCTGTACGCGCATCTGCAACACATGCCCCTGCGGTTCTTCACGAACACCCGCACGGGAGAGATCCAGTCGAGGCTCTCGAACGACGTCGGCGGCGTGCAGTCGGTCGTCACCGACACGGCGTCGAACGTGCTCGCCAACGTCGTGACGATCATCAGCACGCTGATCGCGATGCTGGTGCTCTCGGTGCCGTTGACCATCTTGTCGCTGGCGCTGCTGCCATTGTTCCTGTGGCTTACGGTCAAGGTGGGCCGGGCTCGACGCGAGGTCGCATCGAGCACTCAGAAGACGCTCGCCGACCTCACTGCGATCACCGAGGAAACGCTCAGCGTGAGCGGCATATTGCTCTCGAAGTCGTTCGGACGGCAGCGCCACGAGATCGGGCGCTTCCGCGAGGAGAACGTGCGGCTCACCGGCTTGCAGATCCGCCAGACCATGATCGGACGGTCGTTCTTCGCCGTGGTGGGCACGTTCTTCTCGATCACCCCTGCCTTGGTGTACCTGGTCTCGGGCTGGGTGCTCTCCGACGGTGGGGGCGTCAACGCCGGCGACATCGTGGCCTTCACGACGCTGCAATCGCGGCTGTTCTTCCCGATCGGGTCGATGCTGCAGGTCTCGACCGAGGTGCACTCGTCGCTCGCTCTGTTCGACCGCATCTTCGAGTACCTCGATCTGCGCAACGACATCGAGGACGCGCCCGGCGCAATGACCCTGTCGCCCGGCGAGGTGCGGGGCGCCGTCGAGCTGCGTGACGTGCGCTTCCGCTACGAGGAGCCCGAGGAGCGCACGACGCCGGTCTCGCCGACCGATCTGGTCGACGCCAACGAGGCGCCGCGCGAATGGACGCTCGACGATGTCTCGATGCGCATCGAGCCCGGTCAGCTCGCGGCGCTCGTCGGCCCGAGCGGGGCGGGCAAGACCACGATCACCTACCTCGTGCCGCGGCTGTACGACGTACAGCAGGGGGCAGTCACGATCGACGGTCACGACGTGCGCGGCATCACGCTCGAATCGCTTGGGGAGAACATCGGCGTCGTCACACAGGAGACCTACCTGTTTCACACGACGATCCGTCGCAACCTGCTCTACGGTCGCCCCGGCGCCTCACAGGAGGAGCTCGAAGCCGCGGCCCGGGCCGCCTACATCCACGACCGCATCGCGGAGCTGCCCGACGCCTACGACACGGTGGTGGGGGAGCGTGGCTACAAGCTTTCCGGCGGCGAGAAGCAGCGACTGGCGATCGCGCGCGTGATCTTGAAGGATCCGCGCATCCTGATCCTCGACGAGGCGACGTCGTCGCTCGACACGACCAGCGAGCGGCTCGTGCAGGCGGCGCTCGAGCCCCTGATGGAAGATCGCACGACGATCGCGATCGCGCATCGCCTGTCCACGATCCTCAAGGCCGACGTCATCTTCGTGATCGATCGTGGGCGCCTGGTGGAACAGGGCACCCACGACGAGCTGCTGGCTCGCGGCGGGTTGTACAACCAGCTCTACGAGCAGCAGTTCCGCGGCGGGCTCGTGCAGGCCGAGTGCGAGGACGGCGTGATCCTCGCGAGCGGCGAGGTGGTTCGTACCGCGAGCGGCGCCGGCTGACGAGTAGCACTTGACACTAGTCCAGCATGGACTAGGTGTCGGTGACTCCTCCAATGGACTCGGTTCCTCGCGTGGAGCAGACGCGGACACCGGGCCCATGGGGCCGTCGTCGACCGCCTCACTCTGGACATGCAGATCTCGCAAGTCGAACATCGGGCCCCACAGGCGGGACTCGAGGTCGACGACGCCATCCATGCCGTGAAGTGCGGTGGAGGGTGGTCATCGAAATACAACTAGATCGAGAGTCCGTGGAACCGCATATCAACGGCATCCGACGAAGGTGCCGGGTTCTCGCACGAGTGCAGTGACCGACTTCACATCGAGGACGAACCCAACCTCTGAGAGAGCGCTTCGGAGGATATCGTTCGATCGGCCCGTCGGGGTCGGCTACCGGCTCCGAGCTCAGCCGACGACGCTGACGCCGAGGGCGAGGCCGATCAGGTAGGTCACCGTTGCGGCAGAGGCGCCGATGGCCAGCATCCGCAGCCCCGACCCCGC
>Ga0180121_10000459_pt1 | contig 17059 bp, 9 predicted proteins | sample AntDrymUQ5402106_2_FD_129676 | JGI IMG/M metagenome (GOLD analysis project Ga0180121, IMG submission 129676) | Polar desert sand microbial communities from Dry Valleys, Antarctica - metaG UQ540 (21.06) (version 2) (version 2) | ecosystem: Environmental > Terrestrial > Soil > Desert | place...
ATAACAGGGAGGAGTTTGAAAGTTGTAAGAGAATACATTAAATTATATAAAAACTTTAATCCACCAAAAATAGCAAAAAATAGCAAAAAATAGCCATAGGACAAATGTCCTAATAGTAAATAAAATTTGATATAAATTTTAAACATCCACAGAAATGAAAAAACTATTTCTAATTCTAGTATTAATCTTAATACTTTTTAACGATTCATTTTCACAATTGCCAAACCAGGCAACTTATCTTCTTAAAAATCTTGATGTTGCAGGACGAAGTTATTCGGCTTGCTGGGGATACACTGCTCCAAACGGAAGAGAATATGCCCTTCTCGGTTTCACCGGAGGAACTGCCTTTATCGATATTACCGATTCAGCAAACATCGTTGAAGTGGACGTTGCCACAGGAATAAACGACCCGGTTTATCGCGAGATGAAAACATACTCACATTATGCTTACATTGTTTCGGAATCTACCAACAGCCGTCTTCAGATAGTGGACTTACAGTATCTTCCCGATTCAGTCAGCCTTGTAGCTACCTGGAGTTATCCGGGCTATGATCACACGCATTCTATATCACAATCAGGGCCTTATCTATATCTTAACGGTGGAAATGCTTCTCCTAACGGGGGTGTTGTTGCTATCGATATTACAAATCCAATTGCTCCAATAAAGAAGGGTCAATGGACAACAAGGTATGTACATGATTGCAGAGTATTAAACGATACTATATGGGCATGTAATATTAGCTCACAAAAAGTAACAGTTATCAATGCAATCAATAAGGATAATCTTCAAGAGGTTACCAACTGGAATAACTTGCCTAGTCCTTCACCTCACAACTGCGCAATCACTAGAGACAGGAAGTACATTCTTGTAACGGATGAAAACAATGACCCGGGCAAATTGAAAGTATGGAACATTCAGGATCTTTCTAATATTACTTATGTAACAAGCTGGCAGCCGACAAATATAACGACAAGCATTGTTCACAATGTGGAAATTTACGGTGACTATGCTGTAATTGCCCACTATACTTCAGGAATCAGGATATTGAACATTTCCAATGCTATGACACCGACTGAAGTTGCATGGTATGATACAAGACCGGCCGATAACGCAAACAGTTATAGCGGATGTTGGGGAGTTTATAAATTTCCCTCCGGAAAGATCATCGGCTCCGACAGGTCAAACGGTTTATTTGTCATCAAAACTACTTTTCCGATGACCGATATTACAAACAATAGTGGGCAAGCTGACAATTATACACTCGGACAGAATTATCCCAATCCATTTAATCCCACAACAAATATAAAATTTACTCTAAAAGAAAATTCTTTTGTTAACTTAAAGATTTTTGATATTCAGGGTAAGGAAGTAGCAGAAGTACTCAATGACAGAAGAGACGGGGGAAGTTACAAAGTAGCTTTTGATGCAAACAGATTTAATATTGGCAGCGGAACATATCTTTATACACTAAATGTTGAAAGCGGAAACAAAAGTTTTACCGAAACTAAAAAAATGATTTTAATAAAATAATTATCTAATAATTCATAAAATGAAAAAAACTTATTTATTAATTCTCGCATTGATTTTATCTATTAATGTTCAGAATTCATATTCGCAACTTCCAAATCAGAATATGTACCTCTTAAGAAATCTGAATCAACATTTCACTAACACACTTTATTCCGCAATATGGGGTTATAAAGCTCCTAACGGAAGAGAATATGCTTTGCTTGGCTGTCCGAATGGAACTGCCTTTGTTGACATTACTGATTCTGCCAATATACATGAAGTTGATTTTTTAACAGGTCTGAGTTCTTCATGGAGAGAAATGAAAGTTTATTCCCACTATGCCTACATAGTTTCGGAAGCATTTAACAGCAGGCTACAAATCGTTGACCTTCAATATCTTCCTGATTCGGTGAGCCTTGTAAAAGTGTGGAATTATCCCGGCTGGTCAAACACTCATACTATTTCTCAGTCAGGTCCATATTTGTATCTCAATGGCGGAAACGCTACACCGAACGGCGGTATAACTGTACTTGATATTATCGATCCGGTTAATCCGGTTAAGAAAGGACAGTGGTCGACACTTTATGTTCATGATTGCAGAGTAGTCAATGATACAATTTATGCAGCTAATATTGACGATGAAAAGGTTTCGATCATAAATGCAACAAATAAAAATTCTTTGACAACAGTTGCTTCATTTGTAAATCTTCCCGGATCCGGTCCTCACAACTGCGACCTGACAGAAGACAATAAGAGATTATATGTTTGTGATGAGATAGGAACTGCGCCATTTCGTTTAAAAGTCTGGAATATTGAAAACAAAAGTAATATACTTTATGTAACCACCTGGAATCCAACGGGCATTACTAATTCAATCGTTCATAACATTGAGATCTATGGTAACTTCGGAATCATTGCTCATTACTCGGCAGGTGTAAGGATAATTAACATTTCAAATCCTGATGTTCCTTCTGAAGTGGCATGGTATGATACATATCCTTCAAACAATAATGAAAGCTATAACGGCTGCTGGGGTGTTTATATGTTTCCTTCGGGAAAGATCGTGGCTTCAGACAGGCAGACAGGTTTGTATGTATTGAAAACAAACTTCCCGATAACTGGTGTCAATAACAATGTGATTAATGCAGTTCCTGAAAACTATTCACTCAGCCAGAATTATCCGAATCCTTTTAATCCCTCGACCAAAATAAATTTTACACTTCCGAAAAATTCAAATGTAAGTTTGAATATTTATAATGCGGCCGGCAAGGAAGTTGCGAATTTGGTAAATGACAGAAGAGATGCAGGAAATTATGAAATTACTTTTGATGCAGCAAAATACGGCTTATCAAGCGGAACGTATTTTTATACACTGACATCTGATGGTTTTAGTGAAACTAAAAAACTGACGTTGGTTAAATAGTTAGCAGTTAGTTTATAGAATTAGATAGTTTTAGTTATTCTTGTTTTATAATGAGATCCATCCTGAGAATATTGGGATGGATTTTTTTTAGTTTGATAATTCAAAGCATAGCCGCCGCTTAAAACAAATTTATGTCTCCGCGGGGTGACTCCGCTTCAAAAATCTAAATGTTTATCGATAATTTCTTTGCGGAGCACCCTGCAAAAGTATTTATACGTGTTCAACAAATTCTAGTATTATTTACAATTTCCGTTATATTTTCTGAGGAGTATCAAGTACAAGTAATAACTAAACTTAAGTGGTTCAAATAATCTTGTTAAGTATGCGATCAAGAATAGGCAGTTGTTTTAGATTCTCAATTGTTGATTTGTTAATTTTGTTAATTGCGTAAAATAGCCAAAGTCTTAAAAGGTTTGGTAAGAAGATTCATCCTGAAATTACCGGGACGGATTTTTTTCATCCCTGCCATTTAATCAAGCGCTTTTTAATTTCTTGGTGTTTTGAAATGAAAGTAAAATATCGTCGATCTTCTTCAAAAGCCAGTCTTTATTGTTTACAGGTGTTTCTTTCAATAGATCATTCCTGACTTTTATTAAATCAATTTTATCTTTTTTTTTCTCGATAATTACTAACTTATTAAAAAATTTATAAAAGTTTAAATATGGTTTCTTTTTATTTCCCGGAAGCAATTTATTATTCTTTAAAAAATGCCTGAAAGCTTCAAGTGAAGAAAGAAGCGGTTCAACGGAGTTGGTTTCAAAGTAGATCATCATCTGTAAAATTTTCGACTCGTACTTTTGATAGACCTCATCAAATTTTATTTTTGACAACATCTCCATCGATGCATCATAATTTTTCACAGCAAACTCATACTGAGCAGAACAGTAATAGAAAGCATTGTGACGATACTCTTCCGGAAGATCATCTTTAAAATCGTTAATAAACTCCTTCACCCAGGAAAATTCATTCAGTCTCAGTGCAGTGTTAACTGCATTTCTGTAAAATATAAAACTCATATTATCGTTTACAACATATGTCTTTGATTGTAACTGTTTTGTAATAATTTCAAATTCTTCGCTCTGAAAATTCTGTTTTCCTTCGGAAAGTTTTTTTTTAATGAAATTCTGCATGTTAATATAAACTTCGGCCAAATCTTCAGAATTTATTGTTTCAGAAACTTCTCTTAAAATTTCTTTAACTTTAAAATAATAAACTTCATTGTTTTTATCATTCATCATCCGGATAAGATAATAATAAATACGAACTAAAGGCAGATCACTGTAGTCAGTAATATTAATTTCCTTAAACATTTTTTCAAAGTGTTCTTTGCTAAACTCTTTATTATAAAATTTTTCTGTATGAAGTACGTTTAAATACAGCCGCATTGACTTAATGATATAGTGATAATAGAAATCATCATACATTCCCTGAAAATCAATTTTATCCAGGAATTTTTCGTAATTCCCCGAATGTGATTCATAGAGAGAATACAAAATCTCAAATTTAATCCTGAATTTATACAGGTAGTAATATTCTGATAAAAAATCGGATGGGTTCAGTGTCTTGAGATGTTTTTCTAAACTTTTCTCGGCGTTTCCGAACTGTTTTCTGCTAATAAGTTCTGCCTGCAAATTGAAATCATATTCAAGCTCATTGCCTTCAAATCTTTTTAGAGCAATAAATCTTTTGGCAAGCTCATGAAGGTAGTGAGTCATAACTGCAATGGCGTTTTCATTAAATACTTTACCGGGAAAAAGTCTGATAAAAACATTCCTCTTTTCTATTTCTTTTCCATGAAAATCCGGATACTCCATTTTTATTATATCGAATAATTTTCTCACAGCCTTTCTCTTATTGAAATATGAATTCGAAATTAATTCTCCGAACTCTTTTATCTCAGCTCTCGAAAATGATTTTAAAAGTTTTATTAATGAATGATCTTTCATCAAGATTGATTTATCTGCAAAATTAATATTTACTACTTAAAAAGAAATTGAAAAGAGATTTTAATACTGTAATAAAATTCATTCATGAAAAGATAATTTTAGTTAAAATTTCAAAAATTTTAAGGTTTTTCAAAAATTTAAATAATATTATTTGTAATATTTATCCTAAACTTTACTTGTATTGCTGTCTTAAATTTTAATAATTTTGTTCAGTTGTTTTAAAAAATAATTTTAACCTAATCAAAATGAAAACAATAATTCAGGCAAGCTTAATAGTTCAATTTTGCTGTATGATCCTTTCAGTAAATATATCATCACAGGTTACTCAACAATGGGCAAGGTATTATAACAGTCCGACAAACGGCATGGATTACGTTCATGCCATGACCATTGATAACTCAAATAATATTTATGTTACGGGAGTGAGTCGCACTACTACTACCGGAAAAGATTTTGCAACGGTAAAGTATAATTCAGCCGGTGTACAGCAGTGGGCAGCAAGATACAACTACCAATCTAATTACCCCGATGTGCCTGTAGCTATGGCTGTTGACAATTCTGGAAATGTTTATGTAACGGGTACCGCAGTCCTCGGAGGCCCTTATGGATTTGCCAATTTAATTAAATATAATTCTTCAGGAATACTGCAATGGACTGCAAGATGCGGTGACTCAACTTATGTGGCTTATTCGGCAGCGATAGAGCTTGATGCTGCGGGAAATATTTATATCGGTGGAAATATCCAGACAGACAGGACAGATGACGGAAGCTTTCATCTGAAAAAATTCAGTCCGGCAGGAGATTCGATCTGGAAGAGAACTTATGATCCTTCAATATATCCGCAGGGTTTGGGAAGCACTATTAATTGTTTAAAAATTGACGGCAATTTTATATATGCTGCGGGCAAAGCTACTCCAACCAATGGGTTGTTCACGGTGTACACTTCATTGACAATAATTAAATACGATCTTAACGGTAATTCACAGTGGATTAGTGTTGATTCACTTGTCAATGGCAACGATCAAGTTGTGGATATGGATATCGATCCTTCAGGAAATATTTTTGTGACATGTAATTACGGGGAAGAAATAGTCACTTACAAATATTCTGCTACAGGTATAAGATTGTGGAAAAAAGTTTATGCAGGGATAGGCGGACCTTATTATGACGTTCCAACAGGCCTTGCTGTAGACCAAGAGGGTAATGTTGTTATTTCAGCAAACAGCCCCCGCTCTACGTCAAACAACGATGATGATTATCTCACTTTGAAATATGATGCAAACGGGAATGTTCTTTGGGAAAGATTTTATAACGGGACTTTGAACAGTTCAGACTATCCATATGATATCACCACTGACGCATCAAATAATGTTTACGTTACAGGCGTTTCATACGAGACAGGTTTTGATTTTAATGCTGTGACTCTAAAATATAATTCAGCGGGTGTTCAGCAATGGGCGATAAGTTTCGACGGAGGCAATAATGGAAATGATGATGAAGGAAATCATATCAAAGTAGATGGAGGAGGGAATGTCATAATTGCAGGTTATTCAAGTCAAGCCGGCCATAGTGACGATTTCATGGCAGTTAAATATTCTCAGACAGTTGGGATAACTCAGATCTCATCAAATATTCCTGACAAATTTTCTCTTTCACAGAATTATCCGAATCCTTTCAACCCTACTACGAATTTGGAATTTGGGATTAGCAAATCCGGATTTGTTACGCTGAAAATTTATGATCTGCTTGGAAAAGAAGCGGCAACACTTGTAAATGAAAATCTGACTGCGGGAACATACAAGTATAATTTTGATGCGCCCGGACTTCCGAGCGGGATATATTTTTATAAATTGACTACGGATGGTTTTTCGGAGACGAAGAAGATGAATTTGGTTAAATAGCAACCCCACCCCGACCCTCCCTGTCTGCGCCAGGCAGGCCCTTTGCAAGGGGAGGGAGAAGAACGTGTTGACTTTTCCCCCTCCTTGCAAAAGGAGGGGGATTAAGGGGGAGGTCGTTTTATAGAGGACTAAAAATCGGGGATGTTACACTCTGTTCAGTAAATTTACCTCTCCCTCCCAAGGCCGCTTTTTGCAAGGGTAGGGAGAAGATACTATTGTTTTTCCCCTCCTTGCAAAAAGGAGGGTGTCTCAATACCCGAGAAATTAGACCTGTCAGGTTTTAGTTTATGCAATTTTAATTCAAAACTAAACTAAAAAAAACCTGACAGGTCTAAAATCTTAGTTTTGAGACAGCCTCAAAGGAGGGGGATTAAGGGGAGGTCGTTTTGTAGAAGACTAAAATAAATTTGAAAAACTATTTTAATAAAATAAAAAAATCACAATGAAAAATTTAATACTGAATTTTCTGATTCTTGCTTCATTTTTCTTGCTGGTCAATGAAATGAGTTTCGCTCAGGTCAGCTTAGAGTGGGCGAAAACCTATAGCCATCCCGCTGCAAGATCGCAGGTGCCGTATGACATTGTCACAGACACCAGCGGAAATATTTATATGATCGGTGTGAACAGTAACGGGTATTCGCTTAATGATATGGTAACTGTTAAGTACAATTCTTCCGGTCAGTATCAATGGGGGAAGACATTTAACTTGTCATCGGATTATACCGCAGAAACAGGAAAGTCTATAGCATTATACCGTAACGGCTCAAAGACATATATCTATGCCGCCGGCGAAGTAAGTTATTCCGGACTGACCCAGTTTATTAAGATTATTAAATACAGTGAAAACGGTAATGTAATCTGGGAGAGGGAGTATGATCCTGGAGTACCTGGTGTTAATGACATTCTTTCCAAAGTAATGGCTGATGCTTCCGGCAATTGTTATATCACAGGCTCCGCCTTAACAAATGCATACATCGCAAAATATGACTCAAGCGGAACCATTGTATTCAGCACAGTTGTACCAAACTTTCCGGGATACACACATGCATCAGGAAATGATATGACATTAGATTTGGCAGGAAATATTTATGTAACGGGCGGTACTGACTCAAGCAATACAAGAAATTTTTTTACTTTTAAATATAATTCTTCAGGAGCTTTGCAATGGACAAAGATGTTCAGAGGAACACTAGCCTATCAGAGCACTGTCAAAAGCATTAAGATCGGAGCAAGCGGGAATATTTATATAACCGGAGAATATCAAAGTTCAACAACAGATTATATGACCATTAAATATAATGCTCTCACCGGAGATACGATCTGGACAAGAAAATTTAACGGCACAGCAAACAGTACTGATTACAGCAGATTACTTACACTGGATGCTTCAGAAAATGTTTATGTATCCGGTATAACAAATTTTACCGGCAACGGTGATATGGCAACTGTCAAATACAATTCCTCAGGAGTTGAGCAATGGGTAAAGATCTTTGCAGGTCCGGGAGGATATCTTGACGATCCGAAAGATCTGATTTCTGATGCCGCAGGAAATATTTACCTCGCGTTTGCGCTGGACCTTTCTTACTTCGGTAAATACGGACTCATTAAATACAATTCCGCAGGTGTCGTGCAGTGGACAAGAGAATATGATGTGGCAATTGGCGAATATGAAACACCGACTGCTATGACTTTGGATAATTCAGGAAATGTTATTGTCACAGGTTTAAGCGGAAATGTCGGCGACTTTGGGACCATAAAATATAATTCGTCGGGTACTCAGCAATGGGTGGTCAAGTTTTATGGAGCTCAAATCACTGAAGATCGTACAAATGATATTACTACCGATAAGAACGGAAATGTATATGTAATAGGTAAAGCTAAATCGGGTCAACTTGGTGACAATATTCAGATAATAAAATATAATCCACAGGGCGATCAAAAATGGGTGTATAACCGGGGCGGGACTTTTTCGGGCTATGATGCCTATGACGAAGGTAAAGCTATAGCAGTCGATACAAACGGTAATGTATATTTTACCGGCACTGTGTATTCTCACCCTACACTTTATCAGGACATATTTACAGGTAAACTCGATTCAAACGGTGTTAATGTTTGGTTTACAATTAAGAGTGATACGAATGGCAACGATGAGGGAAATGATATTGCACTGGATGCATCAGGAAATATTTTTATTACCGGCCAGATAACTGGCGCGGGTGATGATCTTGATTATGTGACTATAAAATATAATTCTTCAGGAGCAGAGCTTTGGTCGAGAGCTTATGGGGCTTTGATCGGGGGAAAGGATGTACCGAATTCGATAGCGGTCGATTTAAGCGGAAATATATTTGTCACCGGCAATAGCGACGGTGCAGGAACATTAAGAGATATTGCAACTCTCAAATATAATTCTGCCGGTGTACAGCAATGGGTAAACAGATATAATGGAAGCGCTAATAAAGCTGATGCAGGAAATTCTATTGCTGTAGACAAAGGCGGCAACAGTTATGTTTGCGGCATGATAAATCAAACGGTTGGTAATGAAATGGGAATTGTAATCAAGTACAGAAATGATGCATCAGGTACTCAGAGTTGGATAAGTACTGTCAATTTAACTTCAACGACCGGCGCTGAGAATCTTGTTTCAATCAGACTCGATACATCTAAAACTAAAATTTATGCTGGCGGTTATAGTTATGCAGCCGGATTTTTTAATACAGATTATACTCTTACTAAATTAGACTCGGCAGGATCGGGTATATGGCAAAGAACTTATAGTAATCCGGCATCCGCATATGATATAGCCTACGGTCTTGCATTGGATAAAAATGAGAATTCATATATAACAGGAGTCAGCTATACATCAAATTCGGATTTACTGACGGTAGCCTACAACGCATCAGGCACATTTAAATGGAGCCAGATTTTTAACGGAGCAGGAAATGGCGAAGATCTTATTGGTACAAATAATCCTGTGGCAGTCGGTTTAAACAACAATGTATATGTGGGAGGAAGCAGTTATGATTCGATTTCCGGCTCCATGATGACCACGCTCAAATATAAACAGTATTCACATATACTAAGTCTTACAGCTTTTATTGAAGGGTTTTATAATTCTGCATCTAACACTATGATCATAGACACGATGACTGTTTACCTGAGAAATATAACTGCTCCTTATAATAAGGTTGATTCGTCAAGAGCAGTATTGAACAGTTCCGGAGCAGCTAGTTTTAATTTTTCAAATCCGGTTGATGGAATAAATTATTTTATTGTCATTAAACACAGAAATTCAATTGAGACATGGAGCAATTCCGGAAATGCATTCTCTTCAGGTTTACTTAATTATAATTTTTCTTCCGCGGCAAACAAAGCATTCGGAAATAATTTGAAGCAAGTCGATGCAGTACCCGTTGTGTTTGCAATTTACAGCGGGGATGTGAATCAGGACGGCACGGTTGATGCCACAGACCTTGCCCTGATTGATAATGATGCAACTAACTTTGTGACAGGATATATAAGCACGGATTTAACAGGAGATGAATTTGTTGATGCAACCGATGCAGCTCTTGCGGATAATAATGCCGCGAATTTTGTGAGCGTTGCAAGACCGTAAAAATCATGTGTGGCGCATTTCGACAATGTGCCACACTTACTTAATCAGTCTAGATCGAAATCCTTTAAACATTATATCGAACAGTTGATACATATTCATTCTGATAGTCGTTTTGGACAACACAAAATTACTTTAGATCATTTCGCAAAATATTATAATTAGCAAAATTTCAACTCATAGCTTATAAATTGTTTAACAATCCTTAAAAGAATTACTCACCGAAATCCTCTTAAAAGATTCGGAAATTCACATTCCAGTTAAGTCATAATTTAACTTGACTTTAAAAACAAATAACATTAGACTAAAACCCGTTACTTAAAAATATCTCATTAATTAAAGTCATATGAAAACATTAGTCTTTCCAATAGTTTTTCTTCTTTTCTCAAATTTAATTTTGGGACAATCAAACGTGAAATTCGCTATGATTGGAGATTATGGAAAAGCGGGACCCAATGAGCTTGCAGTTTCAAATCTGGTCAAAAGCTGGAATCCGGAATTTGTAATAACAGTTGGAGATAATAATTATGAGCTGGGTCATCAGGATACTATTGATATGAACATCGGGCAGTATTATCATGAATTTATTTTTCCATATATTGGAAGTTATGGGCCTGGTGATACGGTGAATAGATTTTTCCCGGCTCTTGGAAATCATGACTGGAACACTTCCAGCGCGCTTCCTTATTTAAATTATTTTACATTACCGGGAAATGAAAGATATTATGATTTTATAAAAGGTGACATTCACTTTTTTGTAATTGACAGTGATAACAGAGAGCCGGACGGAAGAGACAGTAATTCAATACAAGGGCAATGGCTAAAAAATAAGCTGGCACAATCTTCCCAGAAATGGAATATTGTATATTTTCATCACCCTCCATATTGTTCAAATGTTTCTACAACAATAATGCGCCTGCCATTTAAAAGATGGGGGGCAACAACTGTTTTAGCAGGGCATATTCATTATTATGAAAGACTGAACATTGACAATTTTACGTACATTGTTAATGGACTTGGAGGAAGAAGTCGCGCAAGTCCTGGTACACCCATACCCGGGAGCGAATTGATCTATGGTGCAGATTATGGTGCAATGCTCATTAATACTTATAATGATAGTCTGATTTTAAAATTTTATACTATAGCCGGAGTTCTCATTGACAATTATAAAATTCTACCCACAGCAAAATCTTTAACATTAACGTCTTTCATCGAGGGATTTTATAATTCCAATACAAATACAATGATAGGGGATACTGTAATAGTTTATCTTATAAATACTTTTACACCTTATTCCATTGTTGACTCTGCAAAAGGATATTTGAATTCAGTTGGAGAAGGCACATTTAATTTCACATCTGCAAACAATGCTACTAGTTACTATTTAGTAATTAAACATCGAAATTCAATTGAAACCTGGAGTGCATTAGGCAAAAGTTTTGCAGCATCACTGCTTATATATAATTTTACTTCAGCTTCAGCCCAGGCATACGGAAATAATTTAGTACAGGTTGACAATTCCCCTTTAAGATATGCTATCTATGGCGGTGATGTGAATCAGGATGGGACCATAGAGGCTGCGGATTTAAGCGCAGTTGATAATGATGCGTTTAATTTGGTATCGGGTTATTTAAATACAGATTTAAATGGCGATAATTTTGTCGACGCTTCGGATTTAAGTATAGTTGATAATAATGCTTTTGGTTTGGTGACAGTGAGAAGACCATAAGTGTTATATTTATAATTTATTTAATTTAAATTATAATAATGCAGCTTTCCAATAACCCGAACAATTTATTTCTATCCTGTTTCAAGGCAGAATAATAATGCGAGCTTAAATTTTTTTTAATTAAAATTACCATAACAAATAAAAATGAAAAATCTACTTACAACAATTTTATTTTTTATTACTGTAAATCTACATAGTCAAATTCCAAATATAACAGTATTACATTCGAACAATCCATCGCAAGGAAAACTGTTCATGAGCAATGTCAGGTTTGATCAACAACCTCATGCACGATATCTTCTTATAGTTAATAACGACGGTTCAGTTTTTTGGTCGAGACAAATGAATGTAAGTTCATATGATTTCAAGATACAACCGAATGGCTTATTAACATATATACCGGCAGAATTTAGAGCCGGTATAAATTTAAATAGAGCTTTTTACGGCTTAGATAGTAATTATAATATTGTTGATAGCTTTAAAGTCGTTAGTCCTTCTTCGACTGATACTTTTAGGACGGATACTCACGAATTAAAAATTTTACCGAATGGTCATGCACTAATTTTAGCTTTTGATTATCGTTGGATGGATCTGAGTAAAATTATTCCGGGAGGCAATTCTAATGCAAACGTTGAAGGATATGTTGTTCAAGAGATTGATGAAGACGATAGTCTTATTTACCAGTGGAATAGTTTTGAGCATTTTTTAATTCAGGACGCTATACATGAAGATTTAACTGCTGCATATGTAAACCCCGTCCATACTAATGCAATAGAACCCGATTACGATGGGAATATTTTAATTTCTTCAAGGAATTTAAGTGAAATTACAAAAATAAATCTACAAACTGGGGCAATTATCTGGAGATTAGGAGGTGTAAGAAATCAATTCAAATTTGTTAATGATCAGGGATTCAGCTATCAGCACGATATTAGAAGATTACCAAATGGAAATATTACACTATTTGACAATGGAAATTTTAACACACCCCAAGAATCCCGGGCAGTTGAATACCATTTGGATGAAGTAAATAAAATCTGCACAAGGGTTTGGCAATACCGCCACAACCCTCCTATATATGCATTGGCTATGGGTTCGGTTCAAAGACTACCGAATGGGAATACATTAATCTGTTGGGGTTCCACAAGTCCGTCGCTCACAGAAGTAACACCATCCGGAAAAATAACCTTAGAGATGACATTCCCTCAGGATGTATATACTTATCGAACATTTAAAGCTGATTGGAGTCCTTTACTTACTCTGGATCTCACGGCACTTATAGAAGGATTTTATAATTCTTCCTTAAATGGAATGATTGAAGATACTGTAAAAGTTTTTTTAAGAAATTTTTCTTCTCCATATACTATAATTGATTCAGGAAAAGGTTTATTGGATTCTAATGGAAAGGGCTTGTTTACATTTGCTAATGCTGTGAATAATTCTAACTATTATATCGTTGTCAAACATAGAAATTCCATCGAAACATGGAGCGGATCCGGAGTTAGTTTCATTTCAAATCAGCTTAATTATAATTTTACTACATCATCTGCTCAGGCATACGAAAACAATTTAGTACAGGTTGATGATTCGCCTATAAAGTTTGCGATATTTAGCGGTGATGTGAATCAAGATGGAATTATAGATGGAACAGATTTAAGTGCCGTTGATAATGATGCATTTAATTTAGTATCGGGTTTCGTAAATACAGATATAAATGGTGATAATTTTGTTGATGCATCGGATTTAAGTATAGTTGACAATAATGCGTATAATACGGTGATAGTTAGAAGGCCGTAATTCAAATCATCTCGAGGAATCAGTTAGCCCTTAGCCGGTTAACAGTTAGCCAGTTAACAGTGTTATAAAAGTTTAAAGATCCATCCTGAGAAATACCGGGATGGATTTTTTGTTGATAAACTCAGGTGGACTGATGGGTAATTTTTTACCGCAGTTGTTTGTGTTCCAAAAAGTTTGCTTGATAAAATTATATATCATAACACATTTTGCGCAAACTTTTTGCTCACCAACAACAAAGTATTCTTTCACACTACCTGCAACTTCTTAGGGTGAAATTAAAAACATTTTTAATTTTTAATTTGTATTTTTACATTTTAATTTTTCAGTTTTAATTTTTCAATAGAGTGACTCTAACGGTTTCAAAACGTATGCTTAAGAGAGAATCCGATGTTAAACTTTTTTTCTTTTTCAGGATGGCTGTAAATATTCCAGCTGGTTTTTTTATCTTTGACGCTTTCTTTCCTTTTATCTATAGCATTCCATAAACTTAAAACAAAAGTTGATGCTCCGACACCAATGTTCACTAACGAGAGTACTTTAGCTCCTCCACTATTCCTATATTCGTTATAATCATTTTTTTCTCCAGGCAAATTTGCGATACCGAGCACTATTTGAGTTACACCCGTTACCATTCCAATATATGGTGCTAGCGAACCACCGGTTTTATTTGAAATCTCAATTCCATTAATAACATTCAAAGAAAGATTTGCCGCGGATAACGTAGCTGAAAGGATAGCATTTTCATTTGATATTTCTCTTTTGCCATCATTTATGTAACGATAAGAAGGCTGTATCATAGCGCACTCATTAACGGTAAAACCGCTGACTGTTATCCAGTCATTAACTATTTCATCATTCATATCAGTTATCAAATCATATTTAAATTTCTCATTAATATATTCTGCAACATGTCTTCCCGCAGTTCTTTCAATTAAATACCCGACTGCACAAATATTCCCGTTTTTGTCAATAAAGCAGGGACGACGGTCATTATGATCAAAGTTGGCGGGAAATTTACCGGCAAGGTAATATTCATGCAATAAATTCAGTAGATGATTTCTTTTTTGCTGAACTTCAAAAGATAATGCACTGACATACTTGTTTCTCAGCAAATTTTCAACGTACTCAAGATGAGTTTGTATTCTTAAGCTCTCATTAGAATTTGAAGTGGGTTCATATCCAAATCTGGAAATAAAACTAATGTCTCCGATTACAGAATTTACTTTGTCAGATGTTGAATTGTTTTGTGGTTGGTTAAAAAGAAATAAAGAAAAGAAAAAAAATATGACGGGAACTGAAACAAATGATAAGGTCTTCATCTTATTGTACATTAATGTTTATAAAAAGAAGTACCTTTGAATCTATATTACCTCCATTAAATTTTATTGTCGATAACTTACAAATTGAATTTTATTTTTGCAAGCTATTATAATGAACAATGAATAATGTCTTTTTTGCTTATGTTTACTGAGCAATAACCAACTGATCATTCGATTTTTTGTTTTGAAACATGCTCTGATACAAGTTTCCAGCTATCAGAATGCTTTACACACTTGAGTTACAATACATTAGTATCCAATGACGAATCATTGTACTGTTCCTTTATTAATGCCTCAATGTTCATTATTGCAGTTTACGTCGACGGGTTTAAAGAAAATCAAATTATATGTCCCAGAAGCAAATGCGTTAATGATGGTCAAAAGGAAAAATAAAACTTGCATGAAGTAGAAAGTTTTTTTTCATTTTTCAAATCATGAAAATTTTTGACCAAATCAAAAATATAAAGTACTATAATCAATAGTTTTGAGACAGACTCCTGCAAGGAGGTGGTGGTTTCAACAAATTTAAAATTATATTCAAAAATAAATTTTAATACAATTATTTTTTAAATTTAATAAACGTTTTGGGCAGCTGTTGCAATAGATATTGCGAAATAAATTAAATACAGTTAATCTACTTTTGAGAATTTATATATTGCAAAGAAAGTAAAATATTTTCAAAATTAAATTGTTTATAATTCTAAAATAAAAAAAATCATGTTAAAGATAGGGATTATCATCGGGAGCACCCGGCCCGGAAGAGTCGGAGATTCTGTTGCAAAATGGATTTACGAAATTGCAAAGAAAAGGGCCGACGCAGAATTTGAACTGGTGGATATCCAAGACTTCAATCTTCCTCTTTTAGATGAACCTATACCCGCTTCTCAAAGAAAATATTCAAAAGATCATACAAAAAAATGGTCTGAGAAAATTGAATCGTTCGATGCTTATGTTTTTGTAACGCCTGAATATAATCACGGAACTTCCGCAGCCCTCAAGAACGCTCTAGATTTTCTTTACAAAGAATGGAATAATAAAGCCGCGGGATTGGTAAGTTACGGAAGCTCAAGCGGACACAGGGTGGTTGAAATATTGAGGCTCATTCTTGCAGAGCTCCAAATCGCAACAGTCCGTGCACAGGTAAGTTTTTCTCTTTATACAGATTTTGTGAATTTTACAGAATTCAAACCCGATCCGGAAAATGAGAAGTATGTGAACAGGATGATCGACCAGGTGATCGCGTGGGGAAACGCATTGAAGAAAATGAGAGAGGAGAAGTCTTAGAAAATTAAGAACTAAAAATGCAAAAATATTATAGAAGACTGGTGGAGTAACAGACTGGATTTTAACCACTCCCTCAATTCCCTCCCTGGCAAGAGTCTGTCTCAAAACCTTCAAAAACTTTTCAATACCGACCTGCCCGCAGCAGCAAGGAGGGGAGGTTTTTGACACTCGCCACACTCCCCATACTCTACTAACTCAATGAAACTCAATGAACTCTACAACTCGACGAACTCTACACACTCTACAAACTCAATGAACTCTAAAACTCAATGAACCCCACAAAGCCCATCTTTACAATTTCTTAACATAGACAATTAGTTTATTTAGGTATTTTGGCATAAATTAAATTAAAATATGAAAAATATAATTGCTGTATTTCTATCTATATTATTAATTTCCTGCGGTGAAAAAAAAGATGGCACTGTGGAAAAGCCTGGCGGACAGATAAACGGTGCAGGCGCGACTTTTCCTTATCCTATTTATTCAAAATGGTTCAATGAATATGCGAAGATGAATAAAGATGCAAAGATAAATTAC
>Ga0180121_10000460_pt1 | contig 17046 bp, 13 predicted proteins | sample AntDrymUQ5402106_2_FD_129676 | JGI IMG/M metagenome (GOLD analysis project Ga0180121, IMG submission 129676) | Polar desert sand microbial communities from Dry Valleys, Antarctica - metaG UQ540 (21.06) (version 2) (version 2) | ecosystem: Environmental > Terrestrial > Soil > Desert | place...
GACTTCGGGGCCACGGGAAGTTCGAACGCTCCCGAATGGTCTGCTGATGGGGCCAGTGTCGTATTCCACCGGGAGGTCTCCGGTAGCCCGCAGATTTTTCTGGTCGACGTTTCCGGGCGCCGGGTGCGGCAGCTCACGTCGTCGGGCCGGAATGAAGACCCCACCTGGGCGCCCGACGGCCGGCACGTGGCTTTCGTTTCCGATAGAAGCGGCCGCCGTCAGATCTGGATCGTCGATATCGAAACCGGCCGAGTACGGCAGCTGGCGAGTCCAGACGCCGCTCGGCTACCGTCGTGGTCGCGCCGCCTTGGGCGAGCCACCATTGTACCTAACCCATGATTGTGGAGTGATGATGCGTGCACCTTCTCTGCTGATGCTCCTGGCCGCCGCCGCGTTCACTGGTGCCTGTGGCGGCAAGTCCGCTCCCGAGGAACCCGCGCCGGAACCGACTCCGGTTGAACAACCCCTTCCGGCCCCGGCGCCGGCGGACGACAGTGCTGACCGGGAACGGATGGAACGGGAGCGGCTGGCGAGAGAGGCGTCCGAGCGCTCGCGCGCCGTTGCGGCCGACCTGGCTGCCATGATCAACTTCGACTACGACCAGGCCACCGTACGCGCGGCCGATCAGGCAACCCTGGACCGGAAGGCCGCCGTTCTCAACGCCAACCCGAACGTCAAGCTTCGCATCAGCGGCCATGCCGACGAGCGCGGCTCCGATGAGTACAACCTGGCGCTGGCCAACCGGCGCGCGGCTGCCGCCAAGCGCTATCTCGAGAACAAGGGCGTGGACGGTTCCCGGCTGGACGTCATCGCTTATGGCGAGGAGCGACCCCTTAACCCCGGTAGCGACGAGACCGCCTTTGCCCAGAACCGTCGCGACGAATTCGAAGTCACGTCGGGCGGCGACAACCTCACCGCGCCGCAGTGAGAGCGCCCTTCTTCATTCCGCGCTCCCTGATGATGCTTGGAGCCGGGGCCCTGGCCGGCCTCGGCGGCTGCGTCACCAAGAGCGACATCCAGCGGGTGCAGGATGATGTTGCCCTGTTCAAGGCCGAGACCGCGCGCCGCGACTCGGCTCGGGCAGCGCAGCTGACCCAGGTAATCCAGGTGCAGCAACGGGTGATGGACTCGCTCACCTCCAGCCGCAAGGCCGTCAGCCAGCTGCGGGGCGACCTGGCGAGCGATCTGTACAACATCCAGCAGCAGCTGGTGCAACTCCAGGAATTGACCGGCCAGAGTCAGCAGAGGCTGAGCGAGCTGCGCACCCAGCTCGAGGCCCGAGGCGAGCAGATCTCCTCCACCGTTCCGGGTGATACCTCGATTCCGAGCGCGTCATCCGCCGCGTCCGCCGACCAGATGTACGAGGCCTCGCTGGCGCAGCTGCGGCGGGGAAGCACCTCGACGGCCCGACAGGGCCTGCGCGAGATGCTGCGGAACCATCCGACCAGCGAGCGAGCCGGCGACGCCCTCTATTTTATCGGTCAGAGTTTCGCGGCCGAGAGCCCGGATTCGGCCGCCTTCTACTACGACCAGGTGGTTCAGAAACATCCCACCTCCAGTCGTGCGGCCTCGGCGCTCTATAATCTTGGTCTCGTGGCCGAGCGGAGGAAGGAGACCAGAAAGGCCCGGGAGGCCTTCCAGCGGGTGGTCCAGAAGTATCCCCAATCCGACGAAGCGGCACTGGCGCGAGACCGACTGAAGGCGCTCGGGCGGTAAGCCCGGGCGTCGCCCGCTTTATGACCGGCACTCCTGGGGAAATGCCCTTCCTCGACCACCTCGAGGAACTGCGCTCCCGCATTCTCCGGTCGCTTGCTGCCGTGATTCTCGGGTCTGCCATCGGCCTGTGGGCAGTTCAGCACTTTCAGCTCGTCAATCTTCTCAAATTGCCGATCGCGCCGTATCTCACCGACGGCAAGCTGGTCGTGCTCAGCCCGACCGAGCCGGTGATGATCGTCCTCAAGCTCGGCCTTCTCGTGGGGCTGGTGCTGGCCTCCCCGATCCTACTCTATCAAGTCTGGGCCTTCCTGGCTCCGGCGCTTTATGCCAAGGAAAAGCGGGCACTGATCCCGTCGCTCTTTGTGGGGCTCCTCCTCTTCATGACCGGCGTTGCCCTCGCCTATCTGTTTGTGATACCCCAGGCGCTGCAGGTCCTGTTCAGCTTCCAGACCGAGGCCATTGCTCCGTTCATCACCTACGACAAGTACTTCAGTTTCGTAATGCAGGTGACGATGGCGCTCGGCATCTCATTCGAGCTGCCGCTGGTGATCATTATCCTGTCCTGGTTGGGGGTGATCGGACCGTCGGACCTCCGCCGGTTCCGCCGCTTCGCCGTGGTGCTGGCCTTCATGGCGGGGGCGATACTCTCGCCCGGGGCCGATCTGTTCTCGATGCTCATGATGACGGTGCCCCTGCTGGTGCTCTACGAGATCGGGTATGCCGGATCCGTCGTCATCAGCCGACGGCGCGCCGCCAGAGAGCGCTCTGCCGCGGGCACGATCGGGGTCATCCTGCTCCTTTGCCTTCTGGGATCGCCGGCGGAGGCCCAGGTGCCTTCCGGCCAGCGCAGGACTCAGACTCGGGCGGACTCGCTGCGGGATTCCACCAGGCTGGCCAGAGATTCCGCCGGGGTTCGCGCCGGCCAGGCGCTGGACACGGCGACTGCCGCGCGGCTGGGCCTGCCGACGGCTCCGTCTCGCAGCTTTGCCGCACCGGATTCCGTGGTCACCGACCTCCTGGCCCGGCCGGGTTATCAGGCCACCAGGTACAGCGCTGATTCGGCGACGGTCTTCGTGCAGGATCAGCGGGTGTTTCTCCAAGGCAAAGCGCTCACCGAGCGGCGGGGCTCCACCCTGGAGGCGGATACCATCACCTACCGCAGCGCGAGCTGTCTGCTGGATGCGTCGGGTGAGCCCAAACTGTTCGACCGGGGGCAGGTGATGGTGGGGCAGGGCATTCGCTACGACACCTGCGTCCGTCGCGGCGTTATCACCGATGCACTGACCAACTTCACCGAGGGCTCGACCGTCTGGTTCCTCCGGGGTGACGTCTCGCAGGACTCGAGCGCCAACCGGATCTACGCGGCGTCGAGCGAGATCACCAGCTGCGACCTGCCGGTGCCGCACTACCACTTTTCCGCCCGGCAGGTGAAATGGGTCTCGAAGAGCGTGCTGGTCGCGCGGCCGGTCGTGCTTTATGTCCGCGACGTTCCCATCCTCTGGCTGCCGTTCATTTTTCAGGACATGCGGCCGGGGCGACATTCGGGGATCCTGGTTCCCCAGTTCGGCTTCAACGACCTGGTGCGACCCAACCGCTCCTACAACCGTCAGGTCACCAATATCGGCTACTACTGGGCCCCTAACGACTACGTCGACCTGACCGGCCGGCTCGACTGGTACTCCAACCGTTACTTGCAGTATGGAATCGGCGGCCAGTACAACTGGCTCAACCGGTTCGTAAACGGCTCGCTGGCGTACAGCAAGCAGCAGCAGAGCGGCGGGGGATCGTCTACCACGCTGAGATGGGACCACCAGCAGACGTTCAACCTGTCCACCAGTCTGAACCTGGATCTGAACTACGCCAGCAATACGACCATCCTCGAGCGCAATGCCATAGACCCGTTGCTCAATACCCAGCAGATCACCAGCTCGGTGAACTTTTCCAAGCGCTACGGGTGGGGAACCGTCACCCTCGGCGGGAACCGCCGGCAGAGCCTCTCGGACGGCAGCGTCCAGCAGCTGCTTCCTGCCCTGACGATCTCCCCGGCATCGATCGATCTGGGCTCGAACATTACCTGGTCACCGGGGCTCAGCTTCACCAACAATACCAGCTCCAAGACCCCGCTCAATCCAATCGTGCGGCTCCTCCCCGGCGGGGTGCTCGACACGGTTGACCAGACCGGCAGCAGCCGGCAGACCGCGTTCAACCTGGACACGCCGCTTCGAATCGGGGCCTTCAACTGGCAGAACTCGATCGGGGTTACTGACGAGACCAGCACCGAGCGTGACTCGGTCCAGTTTCGGGTGGATGACCCCAGTACACCCGACCCTTCCGACTCGATCATCGTGACTCGCACCTTCCCCGGCGATTTCTCCACCGGCATCGATTGGGATACCGGGATAAACCTGCCGGTCCTGTTTCGAGGTTCGTGGAAAGTTCAGCCGGTGGTGGGGATCGCGAACACGACCAGCGGGCCATTCGCGCTCAGAAACCGGAATACCGGCGGCGATTTTGTGCGGCAGGGCAAGCGATTCCGCTTTTCGGCTACCGCTTCGCCGACTCTCTTTGCCTTCTTCCCGGGGTTCGGGTTTGCCAGCCGCATCCGGCATAGCCTCTCCCCGACGGTGAGCTGGAACTTCTCGCCTGCCGCCAGTGTCCCGGAAGAATATGCCCGCGCGCTGGTGTCCCCGGGGCAGGCCTTCCAGCTGCGTAGCGACGCCACCCAGACGGTCAGCCTGGGTCTTTCCCAGACCTTCGAGGCCAAAGCCAAAACCGCGACCAAGGCCAAAGCTGGGGAAGTCGAGGCCGGGGGGATCGAGCCCCGGAAGTTCCGGGTGCTGAGCATCAACACCAGCGCGATCAGCTACGACTTCGAGCAAGCCAAGAAGCCCGGCCGCACCGGCTGGACGACGGAGACTATCACCAATTCCTTCCTCAGCGATCTGCTTTCCCAGTTTACTCTCACGCTGACCCACGATCTGTGGGACGGCAACGTCGGGTTCGAAACCTCGAGGTTCGACCCTTTCCTGAGCAGCGTGAGCGCGAGTTTCGCAATTTCGGAAAACACATTCCGGAGTATTGGCTCGATCTTCGGGCTGGGGGGAAAGGCGGCCGCCCAGCCGGGGGCCAATGAGGTGACGAGTGACCAGGCCGAGGCTGAGCGGATCCGAAAGAGCTCGTTCTACAACTCAGGCACGGTGCCGTTCTCGGGCGGTCGCGGGTTTTCGGCCAACTTCGACTACACCCTGTCCCGGAGCCGCCCCGACCCCAATACGGTTCAGAGGAATGACCAGAGCCTGCGTTTCAACACCAGCTTCTCTCCCACCCCTTTCTGGTCGCTGTCCTGGGGATCGCTCTATAACATCACTGACAGCAAGTTCGAGTCGCAGTCGGTCCGGCTGGAGCGGCAACTTCATGAGTGGCGGGCCGGCTTCAATTTCTTGCGGAATGCCAATGGGAACTTCGCTTTTTACTTTTCTATCTACCTGACCGACCTGCCGGACCTGAAGTTCGACTACAACCAGACGACATTCGAGAGGTAATGGTGTCCCCGGTGGGGGACAGGACGGGGGCTTGGGTCGGCCCCTGAGGCCGCTCCCTCTGGCACGCGATCTGCCGAACCTGTTGGAAATCTCTCACCGGAGCACAGCTATGCGGGGCTGGTCGACACCGCTCGTATTCATTCTGATCGCCGCATGCTCCTCCGATCGAACCGATCCCGGCATCCCGCCGGACGTGCCGGCTTCGCTGGTGAGCACGACCCTCGACGGTGCCGTCGCACTCTCCTGGACCGACAATTCGTACACCTCGGACCCTGCCAACTTCGAGAGCTACCGGATCTACAGCACCTCCTACGATATCGATACCGACAGCTGCGGCACTTCCTGGGGACTGGAAGGCACTACGGTTGCGCCCGAGTTCGTGGTCGGAGCCCTGGTCAACGGGACATCCCGGTGCTTCGCGGTCAGCGCGGCGTCGCACGACGGGGCAGAGAGCGCTCGCTCGGCGACGGTCTGGGACACTCCGCGGCCCGACACCCGCAACGTGTTGCTCTTCGCCCGCCAGACTCAGGACGCCGAAAGCGGCTTCCGATTCTGGGATGACCTGAATGCTGATTCACGAGTGCAGGACAATGAGTTGGGCCTCGTCCGGGCCGGCTCCTCCCCGACCATCGACTTTTCTGTCGAGCGTGATGTTGACGGATTTCTGTTCCTGGATCCGGTGCGGACTGGAACGGGCGTGGAGTTCTATGGACCGGTTCCGGTGGGCGATCTCACCAGCATCGACCTGGCCACCTGCACGCCTGACTCCAGCGTGGATGGCTGCGCGCCATACGCCGTTACCCCGATCGAGGCATCGCCAGGGTTCGGATACGTCTTCGAGACCGACGGCGGCGACGGGTTCGCCCGATTTGGCGCGGTCCGGGTCACCCATGTAGGACAGACTTTCCTGATCCTGGACTGGGCCTTCCAGACCGATCCCGGCAACCCCCAGTTACTGGTCGCCAAGAAGAACAGCCGGCACTGAGGATCGCGGGGGTTGAATCAGCACCCCCACTGCGGCAATTTCGGGCGATGCCCCAGCCAGTCTGCGTTCTCGATGGGCGATCGCTCACGATTCAGGACGTGGTCCGCGTTGCCCGCACGCCGGGCGCTCGGGTCAGCCTCGAGGCGCACGCCATCAAGGCGCTGCTCCAGAGCCGGGGACTGGTAGATCGAGCGTTGGAATCAGGGCAAACGATCTACGGGATCAATACCGGATTTGGAAAGCTCGCCAACGTACGAATTCCTCCCGACCAGCTGGAACAGCTTCAAACCAATCTCCTTCGCAGCCATGCCGCAGGGGTCGGCGCTCCGCTCCCGGCGCCGGTGGTTCGCGCCGTCATGCTGCTCCGGGCCAATGTCCTGCTCAGGCCCACAAGCGGAGTGCGGCCGGCGCTGGTAGAAGCGCTGGTCGGCATGCTCAATGCGGACATCCTGCCGCTGGTCCCGGAGCAGGGGAGCGTGGGGGCAAGCGGCGATCTCGCCCCGTTGAGCCACATAGGGCTCGCGCTCATGGGCGAGGGCCAGGTGATGTCCCCAGCCGGCCTCGCGATGCCCGCTGCCGAAGCGCTCTCCGCGTCCGGGCTCACTCCGTACCAATTTGGCCCCAAGGAAGGCCTGGCCTTCATCAACGGAACCCAGGCGCAGACCGCGCTGCTGGCTCTGCTGGTCCACGATGCCAATGTGCTCTGGCGAACCGCGGTCGGAGCCGCGGCCATGAGCCTCGAGGCGCTACGAGGGACCCCAGCGCCGCTGGATCCCCGAATCCACGATGCTCGTCCCCACGGCGGACAGATTCGGGCGGCGTCGTTGATGCGAGACCTGCTCGAGGACAGTGAAATACGGGAGTCCCACCGGGAGAACGACCCTCGAGTCCAGGATGCCTATAGCCTTCGGTGCGCGCCCCAGGTCTTCGGCGCCGTTGCCGATGCCATCCGCTTTGCGGAGGAGACGGTCGTGGTCGAGCTCAACGCCTCCACCGACAACCCACTCGTCTTCGACAACGGGGACGTGATCTCCGGGGGGAACTTCCACGGCCAGCCAGTGGCCCAGGCGCTCGATATCCTCGCTTTAACCCTGACGACCTTGCAAGCGATCGCGGAGCGGCGGGTGGAGCGCCTGGTCAATCCTGATCTCTCGCAGGGATTGCCGGCGTTTCTGACCCGCGATCCAGGGCTCTCATCGGGCCTGATGATGGTGCAAATCACGGCCGCGTCGCTCGTGGCCGAGTCCCGCGCGCTGGCAATGCCGGCCAGCATCGGGTCGATCCCCACGGATGCCAACCAGGAGGACTTCGTGCCCATGGGCATGGCGTCCGCCTTCAAAGCCGGCCGCATCCTCAGCAACGCCCAACGGGTGGTGGCGGCGGAGCTGCTCTGCGCGGCGCAGGGTCTGGAGTTTCTGCTGCCGCTCGCTCCGGGCCGGGGGGTCGCAGCGATATATCATGGCATCCGGAATATGACGCCGGCCGTGACGCCGCTGGGAGCGGACCGGCCCCCGGCGCCCGATCTGGAGCGGTTGGCCCGGGCGGTGGCCGATGGCGAGCTCGATCCGGCGTCGCAGCGGGGCAGCGGGGCAGCGGGGTAGTAGCCGTCCCGCTGGCTTGCTGCCCCTCTGGCGGCCCGGTATCTTTCGGTCGCTCCGTCTCTTATCCCCGGTTACCCCTTCTCAGCCCGAGCCGAATGAATCTGGAAAAGCTGAAAGACACGGCGCGCAAGCTGGAGCAGAAGGAGGACTGGCGGAAAGCCATCGAAGTCTACCTCAAAGCCATCCAACAAGCCGAGTCGGGGGCGGAGACTACCCCGGACCTGTCGCTCTACAACCGGGTGGGCGATCTCTATCTCAAGATCAACGATACCGCCGAAGCGGTCCGCTCCTACGAGCGGGCGGTGGACCTCTATGCGGATCAGGGTTTCTTCAACAACGCGATCGCGCTCTGCGGCAAGATCCTCCGGGTCAACCCCGGGCGGACGCAGACCTATTTGAAGCTATCCCAGCTGCATGCCAGGAAAAATGTCGTCATCGAGGCGAAGCGGAATCTGATCGAGTTCCTCGAACGGATGAACGCGCTGGGGCAGCTGGATCAGGCCTTCCAGGCAGTCAAGTTGTTCGCCGACCAGTTTTCCGGCAGCCAGGAGATCCGGAGCATGCTGGTGGAGCTGCTGCGGGCCACCTCGCGAGAGGACGAGGCGCGCGAGCAGCTGGAGAAGATGGCCGAAGATCTGGAGGCCATGGGCGACAAGGCAGGGGCCCGAAAGGCCAGGGAGCGACTCAGCGCGGATACCGCCGAGACCGAACAGCCCGCGTCGCCCGCAGCAGTGGCTCCTCCAGCCACAAGCAAACCGCGTCGAGGTGACCTGATCTTTCTGGATACCGGCGTCGATATCGCCCCTCCCGCACGGCTTCCAGCCGCACACGCGCGCCCCACAGATCCTCCTCGCCCGGTCGAGCCGCCGCGGGCTGCCGAGAAGGCGCCGCCGCCGGAAAAGCCGGCCCCACCGGAGGGCCTCATCAGCAACGAGAGCCTGGCTCCGGTATCCGACGGAATGGATGACCTGATCATCGACTCGTTGATTGGTGAACCGACCCCGGTTGAATCGGAATCGGAAACCATCTCCGGCCTGGAGCGGATCGGCGACCCAGTGGTCGACAGTACCCTCGACCTGGATTCGCCGCTGGAGATCCAGCATCAGGAACCGCCGGATCTGGGCTATGAAGGGATCCAGCTCGATGGTATGCAGGGCACAGGTTACGGGTTCTCGCCCGATGTGGGTGCGGGGTCCCTCGACCTTCCCGACGACTTTGGCATAGGGGAGACCGAGATCGTCCTGGATATGCCGCCTGAGCCCGAGACCAGCCTCGAGTCGATACCGGATTTGGATCCTCCCGATCTGACCGGGGGGCTCCCGCTGATCCAGGCGGACGGGATGGGCGAACCCACGCTCGCCGATCTGGAAGAACGTGTCCTCGACGATCCCGAGAACCCGGACGTGCACCTGGCCATGGCCGAAGGGCTTCTGGCGGCCGGGGAGGATTCCCGTGTCTCCGAGGAGCTGGAGCTCGCGCTCGCCGGATATGAGGACCGGGAGGATTGGGTCGGGGCCGCCGAGATGGCCGATCGCCTGGTCGACCTCACTCCGGACAGTGTCAGTTACCACCAGAAACGCGTCGAGCTTGCATACCGTGCCGGGGACCGGGGGCCACTACTGGAGGCATACCTGGGTCTCGGTGACGCGCTGGCCAAGTCGGGCGCCCTGGACAAAGCCATCGCGGTATACGGCCGCGTGATCGAGCACGATCCAAACCACGCGCGCGCGGCGGCGGCGCTGGAGCGCCTGGGTGTCGCCCCCGACGTGAAGGAGCCGCCGCCCCCTCCGGCGCCCAAGGCCAAGCCCCAGAGCGCCCCTAAGGCTCAAAGCCCGGCGCCGGCACCCCCACCCCCGCCGGTTGCCAAGTCGCCTCCGCCCCGGGCGCCCGAGGCTGAGCCGGTCCCCGCCGCCGCCTCCAAGCCGGCGCCTGCCGCCCCGAAGCCGGCGCCTGCCGCCCCGAGTCCGGCTCCACGACGGGCTGCCGCCGAGGCCAGCGGAGATTTCGTCGATCTGGGATCGATGGTGTTCGATGATGACAAGGGCAAGCAGCGCGATACCCGCATGCGGGTAAATCGTCGGGAGCCTCAGGACCAGGATGAACAGCGGGAATTCCACGAGATTCTGGAGCAGTTCAAGCGGGGGATCGAACAGAACCTCGATTCGGAAGACTATGAGGCCCACTACGACCTGGGGGTCGCCTTCAAGGAAATGGGGCTGCTGGACGAAGCCATCGGGGAGTTTCAGAAGGCTCTCCGGTCCCCTGACGGACGGCTGCGGACGTCGGAGGCCCTGGGTATGGCTTTCTTCGAGAAAGGGCAGTTCGCTGTCTGCGAGTCGGTGCTGAAGCGCGCGGTAGACAGCCTGGCGGGCAGCGATGAAGCCAAGATCGGTCTGCTCTACTGGATGGGCCGCGCATCAGAGGCTCTCGGAAAACAGGCCGAGGCCATTGCCAGCTACGAGCGGGCCCTGGTGGTGGACATCAGCTTCATGGACCTGAGCAAACGGGTCCAGCGACTGACTGCGGGGCGCCGCCAGTGAGCTCCCAGACGACCCCCATTACGCTGGATGATCTGCAGCGCGGAGTACGGCCGCGCCTGGAACGGGTGCAACAGGAGCTCCGGCGGATTGTAGAGGCGGATTTCGGCCTCATTACCGAGGTCAATTCGCATCTCTTTCAGATGCAGGGCAAGATGTTCCGGCCAACGCTGCTCCTCCTGGCGGAAGAGGCCACGGGCGGCAAGGATCAGCGAGCCACCTCCCTGGCGGCGGTGATCGAGCTGATCCACCTGGCCACCCTGGTGCACGACGACTCGGTGGATCACTCGGTTCTCCGGCGGGGAATGCCCACGATCAACTCGCTGTTCAGCCACCAGATCTCGGTGATCATGGGGGACTATCTGTACTCCCGAGCGGTGATCGAGCTGGTTCGGCTGGATGATCTCGAGCCGCTGCGAGTGCTGAGCCGGGTAACCAATGACATGACTGTCGGTGAGATGCGGCAGCTGCTGGCCCACGACCCGCTGGAGTTCTCGGAGGAGGAGTACGACCTCCTGATTCAGGCCAAGACGGCCTCGCTGGTGTCGGGCGCCTGTGAGATCGGCGCGCTGCGGGCACCGCTCGAGGAGCGCGCTGCCCTGCGGCGCTTCGGCGCGGCATTGGGAATGGCCTTCCAGATCGTGGATGACCTGCTCGATTACACCGAGGACGCCTCGGTCACCGGGAAGCCGTTCGGCTCCGACCTCCGGGAGCATAAGGTGACCCTGCCGCTCATCGCTGCACTGCCCAGAATGGAAGGTGCGGAACGCCGCGGGGTGTCCCGGCTGATGCAGACGCCGGAGCCCAGCGATTCCCAAATTGCGGAGGTCATCATGACTGTCAGCCGTGCGGGTGGGCTGGAGTATGCCCGGGAGCGAGCGCTGCGCCTGGCGCAGCTTGCCGAAGGAGAGCTCGACCTGCTGCCGCCCTCCGCCGCGCGCGAGGCGCTGCGAGCCAGTATTACGTATGTCATCGATCGCAGGCGCTGATGCCAAGCGGCCCACGCCGTCCCGGGTTCTACCTGGCCGTGCTGGTTGCAGGCTTCGTCGTGGGTGGGGGATTGAACGCCCTGGTGCGCCAGACCCTTCCCGACAGCGCGGCCCGGACCTTCTTCACCAACACCTGGACCGCCAACTTCGGCCCTGTCTCGGCCGACCTCCTGGTGATATCCTTCACCCTGGGGCCGGTCGGGCTCCACGTGTCGCTCCTCAGCCTGATCGGCGTCCTCGTGGCGTACCTGATCGCGCGTTCGCTTTTCTAGGAGGTCTCTGTGGGTAACCTCGGTTTTACCGAGATCATGGTCATCCTGCTGGTGGTGCTGCTGCTCTTCGGAGCCAAGCGCCTGCCAGAGGTCGGATCGTCTATCGGGAAGGGGATCCGCGAGTTTAAGCGGAGCATCACGGACACGCAGGATGCCATTATGAGCAATGACGAGCAGCGGGCCAATCTCCCGCCTCGCCAGGCGGACGCTGCTCAGGCGCCGGCGCCCCAGTCGGGCGAGCCCAAGCGGCTTTCTCAGTAGGCGGTAAGGCGGTATGGCGGTAATTAAAGCGGTAGGAACGACCGCCGCTGTATCTACCGCCTCTTTACCTACCGCCCTACAACGTCGAGGCCGGATCCGGTGCCGGCCCTGTCTGCAGCACCCTTTCCCGATTGTCCACGATCTTAGCGGCGTCTCGGAGCGCGGCGAGATAGCTCCGGACCCGTTCCTGCCGCGCTGCATTAATGGCACGCGCGCGGTACTCCTCGAGCTCCTTCACGAACTTGGTAGAATCCGCCTTCGTGTGAGCGATTGCCTGTAGGACATACAGGCCGTCTTTCGTATCCAGGATGCCGCTTCGCTTACCGGTCTCGAGGCCAAACGCTGTGCCCACCACGGCCGGGCTGGTCAATGGCGGATTCACCCGGCTGAACGGACCAAACTCCCGGTGCGCCAGGCCCATGGCGGTAGCGGCCTGCGCCATGGTGCTCCCCTCCTCGACCCGCTTCACATAGTCCTTGGCGATTTTCCGGGCCAGATCCCATTTCCTGGCCTCGCGGGCAGTGTGCTCCACTGCCGGCCGAATCTCGGCCAGGGTCGGTATGCCTGCCTGGTGCATGCTGTCCAGCCGGAACACGTAGTAGGCGAAAGGGGACTCTATCACCGGGCTGGTGGCGCCAGGCTTGGCCCCCATGGCCCAGACCCCAGCGTCGGGCACGACGAACTGCCCCAGCTGTACCTTGGTCCCTTCCTGAACCGGGTTGGCTTTGCCCACCCTCAGCTTGAGCGCGCGCGCCACAGTGTCGAGTGCGGCGGGGTCGGTGCGCTCCGCCCCCAGGCTCTCGAGACTGTCGGCCTGCGCATCCAGCTTGTCGCGATGGCTGCCGGTGACCTCGATAGGAAAGAGGATGTGGCGGCCCTTGGCCTTTTTGCCGGTCCGGCTGGTGATCTCGATCAGGTGGTACCCGAACTGGGACAGAACGGGCTTCGATATCTTCTTCAGAGGGAGCGCAAACGCGGCCGAGTCAAACGCCGGATCCATGCTTCCCCGGGTCCACTCACCCAACTCTCCCCCTTTGGCGGCCGAGGCACTGTCCGCCGATTCGCGCAGGGCCACCTCGGCGAAGGCGGCACCACCCTGAATCTCCTGGCGTGCCGAATCCGCTCGGGCTTCGGTTGCCGCGGTATCGGCTGACGTAGTCGCCCGCGATAGTGCGACGTAGCTGAGATAGGCAATACGCGGCCGCTTGAACTCGTTCTGGTGCGCCTTGTAGTACGCGGCAACCTCCGCGTCGCTGAGCTTGACGGCGGAGTCGGGCACCGCATTGCGGGGAACGATGGCAGTCAAGGCGGTCTTGACCGTCTCGTTCTCATCCCGGTACTGCTCCCACAGCGCTGCATCGGAGAGGTAGACGTCCGCCGTCACGACCCGCAGCAGCTTTGCCCTCTGCAGCTCTCCCCGGTACTGGGCTTCCAGGCTGGGGAGGTACTGCTGGGCCACGCTCGAGGTGAGCCAGCGCTGGTATTTGCCCAGATCGAACTGGCTGTCGGTCTGGAACTCGGGAACATTCTGGAATTCGGCGAGCGGCGAGTTCCGGATGGCCTGAACGACCTCGTCGTCGCTGACCTTGATGCCGCGTCGCCCGTACTCGGCATTCAGGACCCGGTCTTGAATGATCTGGTCCCAGACCTGGTCCCGAACCTGTTTGTAGTCTTCCAGGCCCAGTGTCCCTTGCGTCTGCTGCTGACGGGCGTCGATGGACTGCTGAACCACGGTCTGATAGGTGCGGGCATCCACACTCTGACCGTTCACCTTGCCCACTGAGGTACTGGTGAGCAGACCGGTTCCGCCGGTGATGCCGCTCAGGTCTAAAACCAGCCAGGCAAAGAATGTGATAGCGACCACCACCATGATGGGTTTGGCCGCATTACGAAAGGCTTGCATCATAGATGTTTCGGGGCTCCGACCCGGGGTGTTCTGAAGAGCAGGAAGCTTAAGCGCGGTGGCGCAGAACCTCAAGGCGCCATTCCGGTTAGCAGTTGACACGCCGGGCGTCGCCCGCTACTCTCACCTACTCCCTTCTGACCTCGAATACCGGACCCGATGGCCACCAGCGAAATCGAAAAATTAGAGCGCCGGTACGCCGAGAACCCGCACGGGCTCACTTTCGCGCCGCTGGCGGAGGTGCACCGCAAGAACGGAGACGTCGCGCGAGCCCTCGAACTGCTGACTGCCGGGCTGGAGCTCCATCCCAACTATATCCCCGCCAGCATCGTGCTTGGTCGCTGTCACCAGGACCAGGGCGACCTCCCCGCCGCCGAAGCCGCGTTTGCCCACGTGCTGCGGCTCGACGATGAGAATGTCATCGCACTCAAATCACTGGCCGACATCAACGAGCGCCAGGAGAACTTCGCTGATGCCGAAAACTGGCTGCGCCGCCTGGTCTCTGTCGACCGGAGCAACGAGGAGGCGCGAGAGCAGCTGCGGCGCCTGGACGAGCGGAAAAAGGCCGCTGCGGAGGCTGCACCCGAGCCGGTTGTCGCGTCTACGTCTGCGCTCGAGATTATCAACCTCGAGCCCGAGCCGGTGGCTGGCAATTTCAATTCCGCCGTGGCCGCGGTCGAGCCCGAGCCCAGCCCGGGTGGCCGGCTCCCAGCGGATCTCGAGGCCCTGGAGCTGAGCCCAGCTTTGGATGCCCCCTCTGCCGGGGCGGAGGAGCGGGTGGAGAGCACCGCGTCTGCCCCCGAGGTAGGCGCTGCCGAGCCGGTTGAGGTGGCTGCGCCCGTGGCCTCTGCGGAGGAAGTCTCCGAGAAGCCCGTCTCGGCCGGCGAAGCGGTGGCCCCGCTGGCGGGATTGATAAGCGCGGAGTTCGAGCCTCCGCTGCAGGCTATCGGTGGACTCGACGTGGAGACCAGCGAGGACGTCGTGCTGGAGGTCACCGGGAACTCGGAGTTTCGAGTTCCGGATGCTTCGGAAGACTTCAAGGCCCTGACGGATCGGCGGAGCACTCCACCTCCTCAGCGCGCCCCAGCACCCGCCTTGTCTGAGGCTGCCCCCAGACCGGGTGACGATGAATCCCGTATCAGCGACGAGCCGGCACCTGTCACCACGCTCCCGCCGGAGGAGGAAGTCACCCTCGGGAAGACGGCTGCACGAAGGTCCTACCTCGCCCGGGAGACCAATGGGCGTTCTGTGGCTTCCTTCTTTCATTCGCTGCTGGCTGCGCGACCACCGGCCGAAGGGGCTCTTGTCGGCTTCCGGGAAGGAACCCACGGCTCGTCTCCCGCTGACGACACCCATCCGGCCTCGCCCGCGGTGCCAGCAACCGAGCAGAAGACCGACGGGGTAGTGTCATTTGACGATTTCTTCGGGTCGGAGCGCGAAGGGTCTGCCCCCTCGCGTCAGCGCGCGGATCCGGGGGAGGATGATTTAGACCAGTTCCAGACCTGGTTGCAGAACCTGAAGCGTTGATGCGCATCGTGGTGCTGAACGGCCCCAACCTCAACCTGCTGGGGCAGCGGGAACCGGAGATCTACGGGCACACGAGCCTGGCCGATATCGAGGCCATGGTGCGCGAGGCGGCCCGGCCGCTAGGCGCCGAAATCGAATGGTTCCAGACCAACCATGAGGGAGCCCTGGTCGAGGCGGTGCAGGGCCTTCGAGGGCGGGCGGACGGCGCCCTGATCAACGCGGCAGCCCTCACCCATTCGAGCCTGGCTCTGCGTGACGCGCTGCTCGCGGTCAAGATTCCGTTCGTCGAGCTGCACCTCTCGAATATCTTCGCCCGGGAGGCAGAACGCCGGCATTCAGTCATCGCGGATCTGGCACTGGGAATGGTTACGGGGTTCGGTCCGCAGAGCTACCTTCTGGCCCTCCAGGCGCTCATGAGCCGGCTGCGTGCCGCCTGACCGGCGTGCAGAGCGGCAGGCAGCCTTGCGGCAGGCGATCGGCGGGGAGGGCCTGGACGCGCTCCTGGTCACTCATCTTCCCAACATACGGTACCTTACCGGCTTCTCCGGCTCTGCCGCCGTGCTGCTGGTGCGGGAAGACACCACCGTCCTGATCTCCGATTTCCGGTACGCCGAACAGGCGCCGGCGGAGGTGGGGGGCGCGGCCATCGTGGAGATCGATCAGCGAAGTGTATGGGAGCGACTCGGCCGCGTTCTGGCCGCGCAACCCACTGGCCGTATAGGCATCGAGTCCCACTCCCTTACGGTCCGGGACGCGGAGAGGCTCAGCGGCCTGACCCGGACCGCAGTGGCACCGACCACCGATCTGGTCGAGCGTCTCCGGGCCATGAAGTCCCCCGAAGAAGTTGCCGCCATTCGCAGCGCGGCGGGGTTGGCGCAGGATGCCTTGGCGGAGGTACTGCCGGGGATCCGGGTGGGTCAGACCGAGGTCGAGATCGGGGCACTCTTGGAGGGCGCACTTCGGCGGCGGGGAAGCGAGTGGCATCCTTTCCCCACCATCGTTGCATCGGGGGCCCGTTCCGCGTTACCCCATGCGCGCACCAGTCAGAAGGCGGTTGCCGCCGGCGACCTTCTGCTGCTCGACTTTGGTGCCCAGGTAGACGGGTACTGCGCCGACCTCACCCGAACGGTGGTGGTCGGAGCCCGGGCCGACGACCGCCAACGCACAGTTCATGAGCTGGTCCAGACGGCGCAACGCCGCGCGATCGAGCATCTCCGCCCCGGTATGCCGGCCCGAGAGGGCGATGCCCTGGCCCGGGACGTCATCACCAGTCGCGGCTTCGGCGATGCGTTTGGCCACTCTTTGGGGCACGGACTGGGTCTCGAGGTGCACGAGGCGCCCCGTCTTGCACCCACCTCGGAAGCGCCGTTGCCGCCGCATGCCGTGGTCACCGTCGAGCCGGGCGTCTATTTTCCGGGTTGGGGCGGGATTCGGTTGGAGGATGATGTTTATCTCGGCCCCACAGGGACCGAGCGCCTCTCGGACGGCAGGACGGAGTTGCTGGAACTAGTCTAGTCCTTGACCTCTTCATTGTGGCGTTTCACCTCGACCTCGACTACATGGCCTCTACCGCGGATTTCAGGAACGGTCTCGTCCTGGAGATCGAGAACCAGTTGTTCCAGATGGTCTACTTCCAGCACGTGAAGCCGGGCAAGGGCGGCGCGTTCGTGCGCACCAAGCTCAAGAACATCCGGACGGGTGCTGTTATCGATC
>Ga0180121_10000461_pt1 | contig 17043 bp, 17 predicted proteins | sample AntDrymUQ5402106_2_FD_129676 | JGI IMG/M metagenome (GOLD analysis project Ga0180121, IMG submission 129676) | Polar desert sand microbial communities from Dry Valleys, Antarctica - metaG UQ540 (21.06) (version 2) (version 2) | ecosystem: Environmental > Terrestrial > Soil > Desert | place...
CGTCGTCCCCCGGGCAGTCGTACGCGGCGTTCGGGAACGGAGTGGTCTCCGCGCCCGGCTCGCCGGCGAAGTCGCAGAGCCAGTACACCCGCTGGCAAGCGGTGTGGCCGACGGTCGCCCAGATCGGCCATCGCTCGGGCGAAGGTGGGATACGTCCACCCTACTTGCGGACCTCCCCGGCCTGCCCCTCCTGTCATGACGCCGTCGGTGGCTGCGCCTAGTCTCGGGGCGTGACCACCGTCCACCGGCTTTCCCGGACCGACGCGCGCCGGATCGCCGTGCGGGCCCAGCTACTCGACGCCGAGCGACCAGCCGGGCTGCTCGAACTGGTGCGCCACCTGAGCATGCTCCAGCTCGACCCGATCGCAGCGGTCGCCCCGAGCGCCGACCTGGTCGCGTGGAGCCGCCTGGGGTCGTCGTACTCCTCGGCGGAGTTGCGCGGCGCCCTCGAGGACCGGACGCTCCTCGAGCTGCGGGCGATGGTCCGGCCCGCGGAGGACCTCGCGCTCTACCGCGCTGACATGGCGGACTGGCCCGGGCGGGGTGAGCTGCGCGACTGGCAGGGGTATCGGCGCGACTGGGTCGAGGCCAACGACGCTTGCCGGCGGGGCATCCTCGAGCGGCTGGAGGCCTCGGGGCCGGTGACGATGCGCGAGCTACCGGTCACCTGCGCGAAGCCCTGGGGATCGACCGGGTGGACCAACGACCGCAACGTCGAGAGGTTGCTCGACTTCATGGTGCAGCGAGGCGAGGTTGCGGTCGCCGGCCGGCAGGGACGGGAGCGGCTGTGGGACCTGGCGTCGCGGGTCTACCCCGACGACCCCGTCGTCTCCGGCGAGGAGGCGCGGCGCATCCGCGATGAGCGACGCCTGCGCGCCCTCGGCATCGCCCGAGCCCGCGGGCCGGAGTGCCCGGTGGAACCGGCCGACGTAGGCGAGGTCGGTGAGCCCGCCGTCGTCGATGGGGTCAAGCGCGAGTGGCGCGTCGACCCGTCGCTCCTGGAACGTCCGTTCTCGGGGCGCACCGCGCTGCTGTCGCCGTTCGACCGGCTGGTGCACGACCGAAAGCGAACCGTTGAGCTGTTCGACTTCGACTACCAGCTCGAGATGTTCAAGCCCGCGGTCAAGCGCCGTTGGGGCTACTTCGCGCTGCCGGTGCTGCACCGCGATCGACTGATCGGCAAGGTCGACGCAACTTCGGACCGCGAAGCCGGGGTGCTCCGCGTCGACACGATCCACGAGGATGAGCCGTTCAGCAAGACCGCGGCCGCGGCGGTGCGACGTGAGCTGAAGGACCTTGCGCGCTGGCTGAAGCTCGACCTGGCGCTGCCCGGCTGACGCGTCAGTCCCAGCGAACGACGATCTTTCCTCGGAGACCGGACAGCGGCAAGGCCGCCGCTTCAGCCTCGACGGCATGGCGTGCCTCGCGCGAGAGACGGCGCCAGGTCTGGATCGTCAGCGTCCCCTGCGCACGTCGCCACGTTCCGACGATCTCGCCCTCGACGAGGAGGGCACCCGGCCAGACGCGCGGCGTCCAGAGCTGTCGTCGACGATCGGGGTCGGGAACCACGAGTTCGCGATCGTCGCTCAGGATGCCCAAGGTGTAGGCATCGCCGCTCGGGAGGAGCCGTGCGGCCGCCTCGGGTCCCGCGGCGGCGCGAAACGTCGGCTCGTCGCGGGTGAGGATCCACGCGTCGCCGACCGGCGTTCGCACTGGGGTCAGCGATCCGCGGAGCGAGTCGAACGCCGCGCGACCGCGCGGCAGACCGATCCCCGCCCACCGGGCGAACGACTCGGGCGTGACGGGACCGAAGATGTGCAGGTACCGGCGCGCGAGCTCGAGGCGTGCCTCGCCCGGGTCGACCTCGGGCGGGGGCACCGTCCAGACGGTGGGCAGCCGCGCGCCGTCCCATCGCATCACGACCGTACCGGTCAACGCAGCGTAGCGGAGGGAGTTGGGATGGACGCCGATCGCCCGCCCAGCCTCGCCGTAGGTCATCGTCGCGCCACCGAGGAAGGCATGCAGGCGGGCAGCGAGGTCATCGGCCGTCCGCCGGGTCGTGCCATCTTCCGGCAACCTTCCGAGGGTGAAGACCGCGAGGTCGCGTGCCGCCACGACGTACGCGTTGTACCTCGGCCCCCAGAGCTGGACGAGCGATGGGTCCTCCCACGTCGAGGGTTCGGTCCCCTCGACGCGCGCATGGATCGACAGGAGCGCAGCTCGGGGCATGCTGTCCTGCAGGCCGGCCCACGCCGCACGCCGGAGCGAGCGCGATCCGCGCGGGAGTCGCTCATCGAGCGCGCCGACGCACCTTCGGAACCCGAGGATCTGCGGCCGCGTGAGGTCGAGCTGAGACCTCGTCACGTCACCCCCTTTCTTCCAGACCCGCCAGGAACGTTCTGAGCAGGCCATCGAGATCGCGGCGTTCGGCATCCGTGAAGCAACCCAGGAGTGCCTCCTCGTTCGCGACGTGGGCGGCGACGGCCTTGTCGATCGTCGCCTTCCCCCGCCGCGTCAGCCGGACCAGCGTGCCCCTCCTGTCGCCGGGATCGGGCCTTCGCTCGACGAGACCGGCCTCGGCCAGGCGATCGAGGCGCTTCGTGATGCCACCGGAGGAGAGCATGGTCGCGCGCATGAGCTGCGTGGGGTTGAGCTCGTACGGAGCCCCTGCGCGGCGCAAGGGCGCGAGGAGCTCGAACCAACCGGGCTGCAGGTCGAACACCGCGAGCCCCTCTGCGAGCGCGGCATCCGCTCGATGAACGACCAGGAAGAGCCGCCCGAGGATCCCCATCGGTGCGACATCGAGGTCGGGGCGCTCGCGTCGCCACTGATCCAAGATGGCATCGATGTGGTCCGCAGCGTGCGTGCCCATTTACGCCAGGATACTTCCTAGTGATAATCTTCCTCGGAAGATACCTGCCACGGCCTGAGGAGGAGAACGTGACTGCGACCGAGCCCCTAGAACCAGCTACGACGATGCGCGCGGTCCGAGAGCTCGAGTGGGTGGAGGACCGCTTCCCCGCGATCCCGTCGTATGAGCTCTCGGGGGTGGTCGCGGCCGTGGCGCCCGGCGTCGATGCGGTCTCGGTCGGTGAGCCGGTGTTCGCGCTCACTTCGTTCGAACGCGACGGCGTCGCCGCAGACTACGTCGCCGTTCCCGCCGAACCCCCCCGGGCGCGGCGGCGCAGCGGGAGGCGGTGGAAAGGATCCTCGGACCGGCGATCGAGTACGACCGCAGGCATAGCACCGAGCTCGTGCGGTCCGTCGAGATCTGGCTCGCACAGGATCGCAGCACGGGCCGCGCGGCTCGCGCCCTTCACGTGCACCCGAACACGCTCTCCTACCGCCTCCGGCGCTTCGCGGAGCTCACCGTCCTGGACCTCGCGCAGATGACCGACCTCGTCGATGTCTGGCTCGCGCTCCGCGTGTGGCGGATACTCGAACGGCCCGATTGACGCCTCAGGCGGCCGCCTGCTGATGTCCGCTCCTGGCGACCTCGTGGAACGTGTCGGGCTACCGAGCGCTGTTGTCCGGGAACAGGGCGACCACCACGAACGGCTTCGTCCCCACCGAGATCGGCGTTCGCCCACGCGATGCTCAACAGCGTGGTCATGAGGCTCTCCAGACGGTCAGACCGTCTCCCACGAGCACGTAAGCCTTACTCGCCCGTCGGGGGTTCATGAAGGACCATGGCATCCCATGTCCGGGCCGTTCACATGCCGAACCCCGTGGAGTGCTTCACGATCAAGGAGCCGTCCCGGGCTGCCCGGTCAGTCGGCGTCCGACCAACCGACCAGCCTCTCGGGGACGAGGGTCAGGATGATTCCATCGCCGTGGTCCTCGACGGTTGTGTCCCAACCCTTGTAGCGCTCGGCGAGCAAGCGAAGGTCGGGAGCCCCGACGTTCTTGGCAACGACCGCTCCCTCGAGCATCACGAAGCGGCGATCGTTCCCCTCGACCGTGGTCTCGACGCAGAAGGTTGCTCTGCAACTTCGCAGAGCGTTGCGACACTTCTTTGAAGCCTTCTCGGTCAGGATGATGATGTCGGAACCCGCGCGAGCGTAGTGCACAGGGACGGAGTGGATCGTGCCTCGGCTCGATAGCGTCGACCAGATGCCGACGAGAGCCTGGTCGAGCAGCGCATCCCGTTCTCGCTCCGTCAGTCGGCGGCGTCCGTATGCGTCGCGCTGCTCGTGCACGGGTGGAGTCTAGACACCGGGGTCGCTCATCAAGCATCGGGGCCGTGGGGTCGCCGAAACGACACGCCCTGAGAGGGACCCGTGTGAGTCGCAACCCCCGTGGGACTCTTCGCTGTCGATCGACAGCACGGCAAACACGATCAAGGGTCAAGACCGGAATGAACAGCGCAGGTCGGGCGTTGGGGCTGTTCTGAGATGTCAAGGCCTCAGTTATGAGAACACCCCTCGGGGTGTTCTCATAACTCCCTGGCCACACGGTTTCCGGCACTTCTGGAGGACCTCCCACAGCTTAAGGGGGGCACCTCCCACATTTGGTCGCCTTCTAGGTGCTGGAGGGTCCTACGAGGCGTGGAAGCCCAGCCGCGGACCTTCCTATGTAACGTCGGCGGGCAACGAGGTGTTCATGGTCCGTCATGGGTGAGCCAGCGTCGGAGATCGCGTCAGCGATCACAGCACGGCTTCCGTTCGAGGAGTTCTTCGACAGCGAGTACGCACGACTCTGTCAGGCGTTGGTGCTCCTCACGGGCGATCCATTCGAAGCGGAGGAGGTCGCCCAGGAGGCGATGACCCGCGTGCTGGAGCGGTGGGACCGGGTCAGCGAGATGGAGACGCCGACGGGATACCTGTTCCGGACGGCGATGAACCTGAATCGGAATCGCGTCCGCAGGATCCACGTCCGCACTCGTCGGCTGTTCGCTGAGGGCCCCTCCCCCGACCACAGTTCGACCGTGGGCGACCAGCAGGACGTACGCCTCGCGCTCATGAAGCTTTCACGAACCGAGCGCGAGGCGCTCGTCCTGGTCGACTGGCAGCAGATGGATGCCGCCGAGGCAGGCGGCCTGCTCGGCATCTCGGCGAACGCGGTCCGCGTCCGCCTCCACCGCGCCCGCGCGGCCATCCGGCAACACCTGGAGACGATCGATGAGTGACACTCGCGAGACCCTTCGGCGCGGGATCGGCGACTTCACCCCGCGACCCGATGCATACCGGCGCTTCCTGGAACGGCGCGACCGGAAGGCACGGAACCGGCGCCTGGGGGCGTTCTCGGTCGCGGCGCTGATCGTGCTCGCGGGCGGCCTGGCGGTCGTCCGAGATCTGCGCTCGGCGCCGCCGGCGCTCAACAACAACGGTCCTCGGCCGAGCGTCCTGCCGTCGAACGGCGCGGTCGCGTTCTCGGCTGCCTACCTCGACAAGGAAGGCGACTTCAAGCCCGCCGTCAGAGGCCCCTACGACCTGTACCTGACGCTGCCGGGCGAGGAGCCGCGCCGGATCGCTGGTTCCGAAGGGGACGGGCTCGATCAGCGATGCCCCGCCTTCTCACCCGACGGGACGAGACTCGCGTACGTCGAGGGGGCGGAACGGAGCAAGAGCACCTCCGTCATGCTCCTCGACGTGGGTGCCGACGGCGTGCCGTCGGGAAGCCCCAGCGAGATCCTCGCGAACGCCACGGGATGCCCTCAGTGGTCCCCCGCCGGAGATCGCCTGGCGATCGCCGGCCACGGCGAGGTGCGGATCTTCGGGCTCGACGGATCATCATCGACGGTCCCCACGGATGGGCTCTTCGATCCTCCGCTCGCTTGGTCGCCCGACGGAGCCGTGCTCGCGATCTCGAACCTCAGGTCGGGCGTCCTGCAGATCGTGCCGGTCGATGAGGGTCAGCCCGAGGTGATCTGGACGGCCGATAGAGGGCAGGAGGCGTCCGCGATCGCATGGTCGCCCGACGGGGCGCACCTCGCCGTATCGGGCGTGCACCATCTCAGGGCCCCCAACGCCTGTTGTGACGGAGACGCCCCGTTCCTCGAGATGGTGGACGTGCGCGACGGTTCGCGAACGCCGGTTCAGGTCGAAGGAGATCCGAGCGGCGACACCGCCGAAAGCATCGCGTGGCTCTCGGACGATCGCATCGTCGTCTCCTTCTTCCGTGGTGCCACCGACCTCGTCGACCCGACGGGCGCGACACCGACAAGGTCCGCAGACCTCAGCCTCGGCGAGACGTCCATCCCCACCGCTGTGTCACCCGACCGGGAGTGGCTCCTGTACGTCGCGTACGATGGAGACAGGGCCTACGCCATCGTTGCAGAGCCGGCCGACGGCGGGCCCCCCGTCTTCTACTCCCCATGGTCGATCGGCTTGTACAGCAACTACGAGGACTTCGCGTGGCAGCCGATCCCTCGGTGACCCTCGTCGTGTCGCTCGCGGTGGTCGCGGGGCTCGTCGGGGGGTGCAACGCTGAGACAGGGCGCGAGCCGGCTGCCGGGGACCCGTCGACCTCGCTCACCCAGACCTCTCCATCGCCCTCGCTCCCGATGCTCGATGACGGTCCGGTCACCCCTGGCCGTTACGTCGTGGTGCCGCCGGCGGTCGGGTGGGCGGAATGCTCCGAGTGGGCTCCCGATTGCCCGCCGGAGCCCACTCATGCTCGGTCGCTGCAAGTGGAGATCACGATCCCTCCCGGTTGGGAGGCAGCAGGTTCTACCGTGATCGTTCCGCGAGGTTTGGACGAGGGTTCTTCCGAGGGTCCGGATGGGGCAGGACTCGTTATGGGGTGGACGACCCCCTCGGCGGGACTCAACTCCGATCCGTGCCTGCCCGTGCCGCACATGACCCCGGACATCATGGTCGGCCCGACCGTCGACGAGTTCGTCGACGCGGTGCTCGCGCATCCATCGCTCAAGGTCAGCGACGCTGTTGACGTGAAGCCTGGAGGATACCGTGGCCAGTTCCTCCAGTTGACTGCCCCATCGGACATCTCGGACTGCGAGGTCTGGCGGCCTTTCGAGGGCGGGATCTACGCACAGGGTCGAGACAACCTGTGGAGCATCTGGGTCATCGACGTCGACGGGCTCCGGATGGTCGTCCTCGCCGAGGAGTTCGCGGGCACGCCGGCGAAAGACAAAGCAGAGCTGCGCTCGATGGTCGAGTCCATCCGGTTCCTGCCCTGACCCTGGAGAGCAAGCGGAACGACCTCGCGCAGCGCTGTGCAGACGGTCCCGTCATCCGAGGCGGAGGTGGCGGCGGTCGTGGAGCCTTGCCTCCTGGCACGCGTGGACGGTGAGGGCGCCGAGCAGCCCTGCTTGCACGGGCGAATCGTGTACGGTCACGTGCCACCACGAACCGGGAGGGCCTCTATCTCTGGTCCGTCTCTCCGCTTGGGCGAGCTTGTCGCGACGTTCGCGCTCGGGCAGGACAACGCGTTCGGCCAGCCGCTCGAGTCGCAGCTGCGGTCGTGTCTCCTGGCGGACACGCTGTGTGCCGAGGCGGGGTTCGACGAAGGGGTGCGCAGGACCGCCTACTGGGTGGCACTGCTCCGCTACGTCGGGTGCACCGGCCACGCTCACGAGATCGCCACGGTCTTCGGGGACGATATCGCCGTCCTCGCCGAGACGCTCGTGTTCGACGCCGGCGATCCGGCCGATGTCTTCCGCGCGATGGTGGCGTTCGCGACGGCGGGCCGGCCGGCCGAGGAGCACGAGCAGATCGTGGCATCGCTCCAGGCTGGCGCGCACGACTGGGCGGTCCACAACTTCGCGACCGGCTGTGAGGTGGCGGACATGCTGGTCGAGCGGCTCGACCTCGAGCCCGGGGTTCGAGAGTCGCTGGCCTTCACCTACGAGCGGTGGAACGGGAACGGCTTCCCCACGGGCGCCAAGGGCGACCAGATCCCGCTGGCGATGCGCATCGTGCATCTCAGCCACGACATGGAGGCGATCGCACGCCGGTCCTCACCTGCAGCGGCATTGGACGCTGCACGCGAGCGCCGCGACCGCACGTACGACCCGGAGCTCGTCGACCTCTTCACGGCCCACGGAGGGACCTGGCTCGAGCAGCTCGCCAAGATGGATCCGTGGGACAGCGTGCTCGACCGGGAACCGGAACCGCACCGCACCCTGGATGGCCCCGCGCTCGACGAGGCCCTCACGGTGGCGGCCGACTTCATCGACCTGAAGTCGCCGTACCGCGCGGGCCATAGCCGACGCTGCGCGCAGCTCGCCGCGGAGGCGGGCAAGGTGCTCGGATCCACCGATGACGAGATCACGATGCTCCGATGGGCTGCCCTCGTGCACGAGTTCGGCACGACCGGGGTCCCCAACTCGATCTGGGACAAGCGGGGTCCGCTGACGCGCGCCGAGTTCGATCGAGTGGAGGTGCACTCGATGCTCACCGAGCAGATGCTCCGCCGCTCGCCGGCGCTCGCGGCGCTGAGCCCGATCGCCTCGGCGCACCATGAGAGGGCCGACGGGTCCGGCTACCACAAGGGTCTGCGTGCCGGTGCCGATGATCGCGCAGCTCACATCCTGGCCGCCGCGGACATCTACGTGGGACTCACGACCGAGCGCGCCGATCGCCCCGCGTTCTCCGACGGCCACGCCGCCACCGAACTTCGTGGACTCGTTTCAGAGGGGGTGCTCGAACACGACGCGACCAGCGCCGTGCTCGCGGCGGCGGGTCACGACGAGCTGCCTAGACCGGGGTCGCGGGCAAAGCACCCCGCCGGGCTCAGCTCTCGCGAGGTCGAGGTGCTGCACCTGGCAGCCCGGGGACTGACGACGCGAGAGATCGCCGAGCAACTCTTCATCTCGCCGAAGACGGCGGACCATCACATCCAACACACCTACACGAAGATCGGGGTTTCCACTCGAGCCGCCGCCGCGCTGTGGGCGATGCAACACGACCTCGTCCGATAGACGCGTACACGCCGCCCCCTCATATGCCCAGAGGGACGGGCATCCGCCCGCCCCTCTGGGGATACCTCTCTGGTACCTAAGCGTCGTACCGACCTGCCAGTTCCGCCGCCACGGGCTTTCCCTTGTGCCCCGCCTCCTGAAGGATGGCCGGGACCTCGGGGGTCCGAGACGAAGTTCTGCCAGCCAGCCGCATCCCAGTCGAAGAGCACCCACACCCGATCCTCCTCGCTGGGATCGCGGAACACGGTCGACCCCTTGGACCCGTGCTGCTTCCGCTTCTCGGCGCCCTTCGTCGAGAAGACCTCCAAGAACCGGTCGACATCCTCGACCTGCGTGGTTGCCAGGATCACCGTCGCCTCCTCCGTACGTTCGGCCCCGCCGCTCGACGCCGATACCGCAAGGTAGCCCCGCACCCCAGCCGGCCTCATCGGGAGAACTCCCCATCTTTCGTTGAGAGGCTCGAGGCTTGCCGGGGTGTTCTCAGAACTCCCCGACCACACGATTTTCCGCGCTACTGGAGGACCTCCCACAAATTATGGGGAGTACCTCCTACAGCTGGTCACGAGCTCGGATCTGAACTCCGCTCTTCGGACCCACCCGACGTCAGGGGGGTGAACAGCTTCCATCCACCCTCCACGTCCACCGCCTTTCGGCCTCGGCGACGACGGTCACCTCGAACCGAGCCCTCGCCCCGAATGGCCCTTCCACCACCCCTCGCATCCCCTCCTTGAGTGGACCCTGCGGGTCGACCCGTCGGATCTGGGGTGCCCAGGTGGCCCAGCGCGACGTGTCAGCGTATGCAGACCACATGGCCGACGCGCTCGCCGGCCCTCGAACCTCGACGCGCTTGCGCACATATCCGAGCCTACCCTTGGGCTGGTCGACCTCTCCGGCGCCAGCCGGATACACCCATGCATATAGGGTCCAGGCGAGCGACCGGCGGACGAGCCGGGCGTTCCTACGCGGTCCGTGCCAGGGTCGACATGGCCTCCTGGACCGTCTCCTCGGGTCCGAGGCGAACTCCGCGCCAGGTCAGTTCGCGAGTGAGCCCGCGAAGATCTGCCAAGACAGGATCGACTTGGCCGACAGGCTCAGGACGAGGTAAGCCTTCTCGCCGTAGGCATAGTCGTCCCAGCGGCCGGCACCCCGGTACTGCAGCCACTGGTTTAGCCCGAAGCTGAAGAAGAGAACGAACTGGACGATCACGATGCCGTACACGAAGCCGGGCACGGTCGCCGATCCGATGATGCTCACGGCGATCGAGATCCAAGGTGCCAGTCCGGCGATCGTTCCGAACCAGAACGGAAGCATCGTGGTGGATTTCCTGTCCGGTGGATTCATCCTTTCCTGGAGCCAGCCGAACAGGATCATCGCCACGTTGACCCCCGCGATCGCGATCACGGCATTGATCAACGTGATGCCGGCATAGAAGCTGATCAGCACGATCATCAGGGTGGCGCTGAACGAGTACTCGACCCAGCGGAACCGGTTGATGCCGAGGCGAAGATCACGCTCGTACACGCCGCGGCCGACGGTCGCGGTCAACAGATGATCGATCGCCGCGAGGCCGAGGAATGCCGCGACGGCCCATCCGATCCGCACGTCGAAGAGCGTTTCGGGCGCTGGGATCGGCGTGCCGGGAGCACCTTCCGGGAACGACGACGTGACCGCTATCGCGAAGTCGCCCGCGAGCATCAGTATCAGGATCGCCTGTGCGAGATGTAGGACGGTCAGTCCGAGGTTCCAACGGCGGAGCCCAGCGAGTCGCTCGTCGGTCGTTCCCTGTCCCATCGACTCCGAGCTTACTTCCGGGCCCGCACGGGCACGACGGCGCGCCTTGCCGGAACCCATGCACGTCACCCGCAGGTCGGTCTGGTGACGCATGGTCCGAACGTCCTCGAGGGAGGAGAACGACATGAAACTCGATCTCAAGTCGGTCGGTGGGAGGAGGAGGATTCGAACCTCCGTAGGCATCGCCGGCGACTTTACAGGCCGCTCCCTTTGGCCACTCGGGCATCCTCCCGTGGTGCTCACCGAGGATAGCGAACCGGCGGGGTGACCCGCACCGCCCGGGCGGTATCCTTCGGCCATGGCGAAAGACCAGTTCAGCTTCGACATCGTCTCCGAGGTCGACCTGCAGGAGGTGCGCAACGCGGTCGACCAGACCGGGCGTGAGATCTCCCAGCGCTTCGACTTCAAGGGCACGGGCACGTCGATCGAGCTCGCCGACGAGAAGATCGAGATGCACTCGGCCACCGAGGATCGCCTCAAGGCGGCCTGGCAGGTGCTGCAGGAGCGCGCCGTGAAGCGGAACATCCCGCTCAAGGCGCTGCAGGCCGGCCCCGCCGAGGACGCCGCGAAGGGCACGGCGCGCCAGACGGTCACCATCGTCACCGGCATCTCAGACGAGAAGACCAAGGAGATCTCGAAGTTCGTTCGCCAGGCGGTGCCGAAGATCCAGACGCAGATCCAGGGCGCACAGGTGCGCGTGCTCGGCAAGAGCAAGGACGACCTGCAAGCCGCGATCCGCGCGGTCAAGGATCACGACTTCGGCCTCGCCCTGCAGTTCACGAACTACCGCCCGTAGCTCCTGGCCGAAACGACTCGTTGCGTGCCCGACCCGGGCGCGGGTACCCTTTCCCGACCCAGGAGGTGACGCGTGGATCTCGATCGACTCAAGGCTCGTGCGGCGGAGATCGCCGACAGGGAAACGAAGCAGTGGCTGACGCGCACGACGGCGTCGGAGAAGCTCTACCAGCGGGCGATCAAGAGCCTGCCTGGCGGCGTGGTGTCGAACTTCCAGGTGGGCGACCCATACCCCGTGTACCTCGCCCACGGCAAAGGTTCCGGCGTCACCGACGTCGATGGCAACGACTACACGGACTTCCACGGTGGCTTCGGGGTGAACGTGGTCGGCCACGCGCATCCCAAGATCGCCGAGGCGATCAGGAAGGCCGCCGACGACGCGATCCACTTCGCGGTCACGACCGAGACCACCGTGGCGCTCGCCGAAGAGATCTGCGAGCGGTTCCAGGTCGATCAGATGCGGTTCGTCAACTCGGGCACCGAGGCGACCATGGACGCGATCAGGGTGGCCCGGGCCGCGACCGGTCGAGACAAGATCATCAAGATGGAAGGCTCGTACCACGGCCATCACGACTCGGTGCTGTTCTCGGTCGTGCCCGAGGCCGACGTGCTCGATCTGCGGCACAGCGTCGACCACAGCGGCAAGCCCTGGTACACGACGCAGCCGACCTCGAAGGGTGTGCCGGCGGCGCTGTGGGACACCACCATCGTGACGCCGTTCAACGACGCGGCGGCGGTCGACGCGGCGTTCACCGACAACCCGGGCGACATCGCCGCGGTGATCCTCGAGCCGGTGATGATGAACATCGGCATCGTGGTGCCGGCCGACGGGTACCTGCAGGCCCTGAAGGACACATGTGAGAAGCACGGCGCCGTGCTGATCTTCGACGAGGTGAAGTGCGGCGGCACGATCGCTTACGGCGGCGCCGCGGAACGGTTCGGCGTGGTGCCGCACCTCGCAGCGTGGGCCAAGGCGATCGGCGGCGGCGCGACCACGGGTGCGTTCGGGGGCGATGCGGCCATCATGGAGTTCGTCACCAAGGGCGCCGCCCAGCAGGGCACCTTCAACGGCAATCCGCTCTCGTCGGCGGTCGGGCTCGCCGCGCTGACCCAGGTGCTGACCCGCGACGCCTACGACCACCTCGGCAAGCTCGGCACCATGCTCGCCGAGGGGTGCGACCGGGCGATCGCCGACGCCGGGATCCCGGCGCACACGGTCGACCTCGGCGCGAAGGGCTGCGTCAGCTACCGAGCCGAGCCGCTCACGAACTATCGCGACTTCCTCGAGACGATCCCGGAGATCTACTGGGCGTCGTACCCGTTCATGGTCAACCGGGGCATCTTCATGACCCCCGGCGACGAGGAACAGTGGACGATCTCGGTGCAGCACACCGAGGACGACATCAGCACCTACGTCGATGCGTTCGGCGAGTTCTGCCAGGAGCTGACGGCGTAGAGCGCCTGCGCCTCCGGAAGCCTGGCGTCTCTGAACGAAGGGCCGACCCGTTGGTCGGCCCTTCGACGTTCCATGAGGCTGACGATGGACGAGATGCATCGGTACACGGACGAGACCGAGGCCCTGTCGAGGGCGATCGTGGCCTACGCACGGAGCCGCATCGCAAGCGCTCAGCCGCTCGATGGCTCGGCCACCGGTGAGGAGCTTTCGCGCCGAGCCGGCGAGACGGTCATAGCCGAGGGCATAGGCGGCGAGGAGGCCCTGCGCGTGTGGAGCGAGGTGCTCGCGCCTGCGACGATCTCCACCGACCACCCGTCGTCGATGGCGTTCGTGCCAGGCGCGCCCACGAAGGCGGCGGTGCTGTTCGACCTCGTGGTGGGCGCCTCGTCGACGATCGCCGCCGGCTGGATCGACGGCGCCGGTGCTATCTGGGCCGAGAACCAAGCGTTGCGGTGGCTCGCCGACCTGGCAGGGTTCCCGGCGGGGGCCGGCGGGGTCTTCGTGAGCGGGGGGTCCGCGGGCAACCTCTCGGCTCTGGTCGCGGCCCGAGCCAACGCCGCGGTTCGCCTCGGTGGACGTCCGGCCACCGGCTGGAAGATCGCCGTGGCCGAGAGCGTGCACTCCTCGGTCGCCACCGCCGCCCGCGTGATCGACGTGGGCATCGTCGAGGTGCCCGGCGACGAACGCGGGCGGCTCACCGGGGACGCGCTCGCAGCAACCCTCAACGCCCTGGACCCCGACGAAGCCGCGAGCGTGTTCGCGGTGGTCGCGAGCGCGGGGGCGACGAACGCGGGCACCGTCGACGACCTCGCCGGCATCGCCGATGTGTGCGAGAAGCGTGAGATCTGGTTCCACGTCGACGCGGCCTACGGTGGCGCGGGACTCGTCGCACCGTCGGTCCGCGAGCGATTCCGGGGCATCGAGCGCGCCGACTCGTTCATCGTCGATCCCCACAAGTGGCTGTTCGCGCCCTACGACTGCTGCGCCCTCGTCTACCGCGACCCCACGGCGGCACACGGCGTCTTCCGACAGGAAGCCGGCTACCTCGAGACCGTCAACCAGCCGGGCGTGGCCTGGAGTGAGTGGAACCCGGCCGACTACGCCTACCACCTGTCACGGCGAGCCCGGGGCCTGCCTCTGTGGTTCTCGCTCGCGACCTACGGCACCGACGCGTATCGCGACGGGGTGGAACACGTGCTCACGCTCACCAGAGCCACCGCCGACGAGATCCGTGCTCGCGACGAGCTCGAGCTCGTGATGGACCCGGAGCTCTCGGTCGTGCTGTTCCGCCGGCTCGGTTGGGCCGATGCCGACTACGAGACGTGGTGGCGAGGCCTGCTCGATGCACAGATCGCGTTCGTGCAGCCGACCTCATGGCGGGGCGAGAAGCTCGCCCGGCTCTGCTTCGTGAACCCCCTCACGACCATCGACCACGTCCGTGCGGTGCTCGACGCGATGACCACATAGGCCCGGCCGCGACCTCGAGCAGCGCGAGCCGCCGCGGCGAGTGACGCTCAGCGGCCGATCGGGCCCTGCGACCGCAGGATGTCGTCCTCGAGAGCGTGCAGGCGCGCGACGCGGTCCGCCGTCGGCGGGTGGGTCGAGAACAACTTCGAGAAGCCGTGCCCTTTGAGCGCCGAGAGCGGGCTCACGATGAACATGTGCGCCTCGGCGGGGCTCACGCTTCGGGGCGGCGGGATGCGCTTCGCGGTCTCTTCGAGCTTCGCGAGGGCGCTCGCCAGCGCCCGAGGATCCTTCGACAGGTATGCGCCGGTCTCGTCGGCCTGGTACTCGCGGGAGCGCGAGACCGCCATCTGGATGATGCCTGCGGCGATCGGCGCCACGATCCACGCGAGCAACAGAAAGATCGGGTTGCCGCCACCCTCGTCGTCACCTCCGAAGAACAAGGCGAACTGCGCGATGAACGAGATCGACATGCCGATGCCGGCGGCGATCGAGCCGATCAGGATGTCGCGGTTCGCGACGTGGCTCAGCTCGTGTGCGAGCACCCCACGCAGCTCACGTTCGTCGAGGATCTGCAGGATGCCTTTGGTCACGGCGACCTTGGCGTTGGCAGGCCCGCGACCGGTCGCGAAGGCGTTGGGCTGCATCATGTCCGAGACGTAGATCTCGGGCATCGGCATCTCCTTGGCGGACGCGAGCTCGCGCACGATGCGGTAGAGCTGCGGGTACTCCTGCTCGGTGACCGGCTTCGAGTGGGTGGTCCGCACCGCGATCGAGCCCGAGAACCAGTACATGGAGAAGTTGAAGCCGAGGCCGAGCACGAGGGCGATCACCAGCCCTTGAGGGCCGCCGAGCACCCTGCCGATCACCAGGAACAGCCCCATCAGGGCGGCGATCAGGATCCAGGTCTTCGCGCGGTTGATGCCGGGTGTCAACGTCATCACTCCTCGTCGTCGGTGAGAGGTCGATGGTCTCACAGTCGTTTCGCCCCGCGCGGCTCGGCGGTTCCCGTCAACCCATGGCACGAGCATGCCGATGCATCTCCGAACACCGCCCCGCGACCCGATCGAGGAGGATGCCGTGTCGTTCGCGCCGCCTGGCCGGCCCGCCCGTGCCCATGCGCGCCTGCGCTCCTGGGGCGCGAGGGGCATGCCCGTTGTCGTGCTGCTCGCGCTCTCGTTCGGCGGCAGTCAGCCGGCGCCGATGACACCGCCCTCGGGCACATGGGTCATCACGCGAGTCAACGCCGAGCTGTTGGAAGCACTGAGCCCCACGGTCGCGGCCGCCTTCTTCGATGGCCCCGGCACGATCGCGCTCGGCGGATACCGGGGCGCGATCCCGGCCATGGGGTGGGCGAGCCTCGCGGCGTTCGAGGCCGATGTCGAGGCCGGTCTCGTGCCCGACGAGGTGCGCATCGTGATGTACGACCCCGAAGCGTGGGAGCACACCCCCATCGCCGAGCAGCTCGACCCCGCGAGGGCCATGGCCGAGTTCGCCGAGCTCGCCTGGTCGCAGGGCTACCAGGTGCTGATGACGCCACATCCGAACCTGGTGACGGTGCCGGGAGCCGCCTGCCTCAAGCTCGCTGACGAGTCGGTCACCGCGGCGTTCCTTCGATGCCGGCTGCCCGCTGCCGCCGCGCAGAGCGCCGACGTGCTCGACCTGCAGCTCCAGGACCTGCAGCGCGATCCCGAACGCTACCGGGAGGCGGTGACCCAGGCAGGCGAGCAGGCGCGTCAGGCCAACCCGAGCGTGCAGGTGCTGGCCCATCTCACGACCCGGACGGCGCCGGATCCGACGGTGCTCTACTCCGCGTGGCGGTCGGTGCAGCCGGTCGTGGACGGGTGCTACGTCGGGGTGCCGGCAGGCGTGCGCGCCCGGGTCGCGATCGGATTCCTGCGCATGATCGCGATCGGCAGCGACCGGCGCCGCTGAAGGCAGGCGGCTCTACGGACCGAGCCCGACCAGCGTGGAGATCTCCGCGAGACGCGCGAAGGGGTTCGGCAGCACGAAGATCACCACGACGACCACCATGGTCACGGCGACCACCGCCGTCACGAGCACCGACACCCGAAGACGCGACGGGTCGGCGGATCCGCGAAGGAACATCTGCCTGGGGATCGCCATGTAGTAGAAGACGCTCACGACGGAGTTCACGAGCATCACGACAGCGAGCGCGGGCCCGAGCACACCGCCGCGCTCGATCGCCGCTTGAAAGATCAGCAGCTTCGCCCAGAACCCGCCCGTCGGCGGCACCCCGGCCAGCGACACCATGAACACGGTCATGCCGACGGCGATCAACGGCGCGGTCTCACGCAACCCTGCGAAGTCGACGATGCGAAGGGTCGGGTGCCTGCGTGAGACCGCCACCGTCGCCGCGAACGCCCCGAGATTCATGACGCCGTAGATCAGGATGTACGCGACCGCCGCAGCGAACGCATCACGGTTCGAAGCGACGTCGTCGGTCACGAGGGCGAACGTGAGCAGGATGTAGCCCGCCTGCCCGATGCCCGAGTAGGCGAGCAGACGCACCACGTGGGTCTGTTGCAGCGCCACCAGGTTCCCGACCGTCATCGTCGCGATCGCGAGGAACGCGAAGACCGGCACCCAGAACTCGTGCTGGCCGGCGAACGCCACGAACATGAGCTGCAGC
>Ga0180121_10000462_pt1 | contig 17025 bp, 18 predicted proteins | sample AntDrymUQ5402106_2_FD_129676 | JGI IMG/M metagenome (GOLD analysis project Ga0180121, IMG submission 129676) | Polar desert sand microbial communities from Dry Valleys, Antarctica - metaG UQ540 (21.06) (version 2) (version 2) | ecosystem: Environmental > Terrestrial > Soil > Desert | place...
CGATCGAGAGCGTCGGCTCCAGGGCAAGCAGCTGCGCCCGCCTGCGTACCGAGGCAGTGCCGATCCGCATGCCGGCTCGCAGCTCGTCGGCCCCGCAGAGCGCGTCACGCGGATCCTCGCGCGGCGGGTAGGCGCCGACAGCGAGCCCCTCCGTGTCGGTCGAGGTCATGTCCTTGGCGGAATGGATGGCAACGTCGATCCGGCCCGCAAGGAGAGCCTCCTCGAGCTCCTTGACGAAGACGCCGCGAGACCCGATCTCGCCGAAGGGCTTCGTTCGGTCGCGGTCGCCCGCGGTGGTGATCGGCACGAGGGCGATCTCGGTCCCGGGCGCGCGCAGGCGGCTTGCAGCCTGCTCCGCCTGGGTGAGCGCGAGCCTACTGCCGCGGGAGCCGACGCGGATGAGCACAGCTTCGCCGTGACGCGGGCCTCGACTCGCCGCAACCCCGGGCCGCGCTCAGACTGCCTGGTCGGATGCGCACGAATGCCGTAGGTACCTGCAGCGGTAGCGGCCTGCCCGACATGAATCGGGTGGTCATCGCCGCCGCTCCTCCTCTCCGAGCCCGAACAGATGCCTCACCACGTCAGCATAAACCACCCCGTCGGCTGCCGCAGCGGCTTCCTTCATGCGAATCGTGGGGAGATGCAAGAGCTTTGCCAGGATCTGGGAGGTGACGGACTCGACGTGCCGGCGCTCTCTCTCCGAGAGCCGTCCACCTGCCCGGGCGAGCTCGCTGTCGCGGATCTCCTCGGCGAGCGCGCGGAGCGAAGCGATCGTCGGGACGATGTCGCGCGCGGCGTGCCAGTCGCGAAAGCGCGCGGCCTCCTCGGCGACGAGCCGCTCTGCGCTCGCGGCCTCGCCGCGGCGGCCCGAGAGCGTCTCCTCGACCACAGCCCGAAGATCGTCGACGTCGTAGAGGAAGCACCCGGCGAGCCCGTTGATGGCGGGATCGAGGTCTCGCGGGACGGCGAGGTCGACGAGCAGCAGTGGACGGCCCTTGCGAACGCGGAGCGCGTGAGCGACAGTCGACTGCGAGACGACCAGGCCGGATGCGCTTGTCGCCGACACGACGACATCCACGTGCTCGAGTTCGGCCGCGACCGCGTCCAGAGCGAACGCCTGCGCTCCGAGCTTCCGTGCCAGGTCCTCGCCGTGAGCGAGGGTTCGGTTCGCCACGACCGCAATCTCCGCCCCACGTGAGACGAGGTTGCGTGCGGTCGCCTCACACATCTTGCCCGCGCCGAGCAGCAGCACCCGTCGACCGTGGAGCTCTCCGAACACCTGCTGCGCGAGCGCGGCGGCCGCCGACGGAACCGACGCCGGGCTCTCGCCGATCGCCGTCTCGAGCCGGACCCGGCGACCCGTGTGCAGCGCTTGCCGGAAGAGACGGTCGAGCAACGGGCCGGGCGCGCCTGCCTCGAACGCGCTTCGCACCTGCCCGAGGATCTCGCCCTCGCCGGGAACGAGCGAGTCGAGCCCGGCAGCGACTCGGAAAAGATGGAGGGCCGCCGCCTCGTCGCGGAGGCGATAGAGCGCGGAGGCGATGTCGACGGCGCGGTCGCCCGCTAGCTCCGTGACCGCGGCGGCGGCCTCCTTCTCGGCATCCTCCTCCCGCGCAAGGTAGAGCTCTGTGCGGTTGCACGTCGACAGCACGACCGCCTCGCCGCCAAGCCGCTGGGCCAACTGCTGGGCGAGGGCCCGACATGCATCGAGGTCGAGTGCGATCCGCTCGCGTAGCTCGATCGGAGCGCGGTGATGCGAGACGCCGACGAGCGTGAGCAAGCTCATCGGCCGGTCTCCAGCCGAGGAGCTCCTACGGGAGCGAGCCGAGGGCGAGCGACGCTCACGCGGCGAAGTGGGTCAAGGGGAGGACGATGGCGACGAGCGCGAAGCCCGCCAGGTTGAGGTGCGCAGCCCGCCGGCCGCGCCAACCCTCGTGGCGAAGCACGAGCAGCGACGCGTAGGTCACCCACACGCCGAGCGTGACCGCCATCGCGGCGTCGAAGTCGCCGCGCTCGAAGCTGGCGGCGCCGACGCCGATCCCGAGCGTCAGCAGCACGAGCGAGCCGAGCACGCTCCGTGCGGCGAGCCCGTCGAGCGCCTCGAGCGGCGGCACGCGCACCTTCAGCACTCCCCGCTCGTGGCGTTTCAGGCGGCGCTCCTGCCAGAGATAGAGCGCGGCCATGCCGGCAGCAAGCATCAGACCCGCGAAGCCGGCCAACATCAGCGCCGCGTGCACCGCGAGCACGGCACCGGAGCGCTCGCCGTCGTCCACTGCGGTGCCGCCCCCGGCCCAGGCGAGCGCGAGCAGCGCCGCCGCGACGGGCATCACCGTCAGGCCGAGCAGGCGGTACCGAGGCGTGCAGCCCCAGATCAGGTACGCGCCGACGACGAGCCAGACGAACAGGTTGAGCGACCCCGCCCAGGTACCCCAAGGGAAACCCTCGGCCGAAGCCGCCTGCCCGACGAGGAGTGCGGTCTGGGCGAGCCAGCCGAGCCGCACTCCCCAAGTTGCCAACCGGCCGGCGAGGCCGGGACCGCGGAGCTCTCCCGCGTAGGCGAAGGCCGCCTCTCCGTAGGCGAGTAGCGCCGGGACGACGAGCAGTTCAGCCACCAGATTCAGCCACCGGGGCTGCGCCTCCGTGCAAGCTCCGCCAACTCCGCGGTCTCGCGTTCGAGCCGCGCGAGCTTCGCCGCGATGATCACGACGTAGACCAACACCGTCACAAAAATGACCCCGTAGGCAGCCGCGACGTACTTCTCGCCTGAGCTCACGTGAGCGCCTCGCGGAGTTCGCGCAGGTTGGCGTCCAGGCGCTTGCCGAGCAGCTCGACCCGGTAAAAAACGTAGGCGAGCGCTGTGATCGCGAGCCAGGCGACACAGAACGTGAAGAACATCGTCCCGGTCATCTGCGGCCCGTCGCGCGTGAACGTCGTGGGATGAATGAAGTCCTCGGCGAGCCGGATCGCCAAGAAGCTGACGGGAATGAGCGCGACCCCGAAAAGCGCGTAAACCGCCGAGACGTTCGCGCGGCGCGGCCCTTCGTCGATCGAGAAGCGCAGCATGAAATAAGCCGAGTAGAAGAGGAAGAGGACGAGGAAGAGGACGAGCTGGTTTGAGTCCCAGACCCACCACTTGCCCCAGGACGCCTTCGCCCAGATCGATCCGGTGGCCAGCGTGAGCGCGCCGAAGATCGTCCCTTGGTGGACTGCGACGTAGCTCTCGAGGTCGTAGCGCTCCTCCCGCTTCCAGAGCAGCAGCAGCGCCTTCCAGGCGCCCCAGCCGAAGCAAACGTAGGCAGTCAGCGCGATCGGCACGTGGAAGTAGAAGATCCGCTGCGAGATGCCCTGGTCGGCGTCCTCCGGCGCAACGAAGAACGCGAGGACGATCGCGAGCCCGACGAGCGCAGCAGCGGTCGCGGCGAGCACCGGGACCGGGATGCTAGAGCTCCTGCTATTCGGAGACGACGTACTCAAAGGACGCCCAGCACAGTATCGCGAAGACAGCGTCGTACAACCCGAGAAACGCCAGGTAGCGCCCCGCGTCGGTCGAGACGCTCGCGCCGACACCGCCGACGACGAGCGGGATCGCGAGCGGCAGGAAGAGCAGCGGCAGGATCAGCTCGCGCGTCCGGCTTGCAGCCGCCATGGCGGCGAGCAGGGTGCCCACCGCGCAGATACCGACATTCGCGAGCAGCACTCCGAGGACGCCACCGGCGTCGAGCGGAGAGAAGAAGAGGGCGAAGGCCGGCAGCGCCACGAGCTCGATCGCAACGAGGAAGACGAACACGGCGGCTGACTTGCCGAGCCAGATCGCACTGCGGTCCGAGGGCGCGAGCACGAGCCCGTCGAGCGCGCCGTCCTCGCGTTCGGGCGCCCAGGCGCGCGCGAGACCGAGCAGCGCCGTGAAGACGAGCGCCACCCAGAGCAGCCCTTGCGCAGCGACTTCGTCGGCCCCGCTCGGGAGCGCAAAGTGGAAGACGACAAGCGTCGAGAGGACGAAGAGCAGCATCGCCGGCAGCGTGTCTCGCGCCCGCAGCTCAAGCCGGAGGTCCTTCTGCGCCAGCGCCGCGACGTCGCCGAAGTACCTCATGCGAGCGCGATCCGCCCGGTCGCCAGCGGCTCGACCCGCCGCGGATCGTGGGTCGTCAGGAGCACCGTTGCCAACCCGGCCAGCTCGCGAAGCCAGCGGTCGAGCAGGTCCGCTCCCTCGGCGTCGAGAGCGGTGAACGGCTCGTCGAGCACGAGCAGCTCCGGGTCGTGCAACAGGGCGCGGCAAAGCGCGAGCCGCTGCACCATTCCTCGCGAGTACGAGGCGACGCGCTCCGCGCGGACGTCCCAGAGCCCGAACCGCTCGAGCAGCATCCCGGCCCGCTCGCGCCGCTCCGGCACGCGGTAAAGGCGTCCGTAGAGGTCGAGGTTCTCGAGCGCGGTCAGGTCGCGGTAGAGGAGTGGCTCGTGGCCCAGATAGCCGAGGCCGCCGCGGTCGGCGGACACCTCGAGCTCGCCGCCCGTTGGCGCTGCCAGGCCCGTGACCAGGCGGAGCAGCGTCGTCTTGCCGGACCCGTTTGCGCCGGTGACGACCAGGAAGCCGCCTCGCTCGAGCTCGAAGTCGAGCGGCCGCAACGCGCGCCGGGCCCCGTAGCGCTTCTCGACCGCCCGCGCCCGAATCACAAGAGCACGTCGGCCAGCACGAAGCCCAAGAAGACGATGCTGATGACGCCGTTGACCGTGAAGAACGCCGCGTCGAGGCGACGCAGGTCGCCCGGCCGCACGAGGGCGTGCTCGTAGGCGAGCAGAACGGCAACTACTGCGACGCCGAGCCAGTAGAAGACTCCCACCTCGAGCCCGAGCCCAGCCGCCGCGAGCAGCGCGAGGGTGCCGAGGTGGTGCAACCGGGCGCCGAGAAACACCCCGCGCTCGCCGAACCGCGTCGCCCACGAGTGCAGGCCGTGCGCCCGGTCGTGCTCGGCATCGAAGAGCGAGTAGAAGAGATCGAAGCCCGCCACCCAGAGCGCGACGGCGCCACCGAGCGCCCACGCCTGCCACGGCAGCTCCCCCGTCACCGCCGCCCACGCGCCGACCGGCGCGAGCCCGAGCGAGACACCGAGCCACGTGTGGCAAAGCCAGGTGACCCGTTTCAGATACGGGTAGACGACGAACAGCACAACCGGCACCGGCCAGAGCCAACGGACCAGCGGCTCGAGCTGGAAGACGGCGGCGAGGAAGACGGCGAGCGCGAGCGCGCAGAGCCCGATCACCTGCACCCGGGAGAGCGACCCTGCCGGCAACTCGCGTGAGGCGGTGCGCGGGTTCCGCGCGTCTTGCTCTGCGTCGATCAGCCGGTTCAGTCCCATCGCGAGCGTGCGAGCCCCGACCATTGCGATCGTCACCCACACCCAGTCCCGGCCGTCCGGGAGCTCGCCAACGGCGAGCAGCATCCCAACGTACGCAAACGGCAGCGCAAAGATCGTGTGCTCCAGCTTCACGAGGGAGGCGAAGCGGCGCGGGAGCGAGATCGCGGTGGCGCTCATGTTTGCCGGTGCGCCGTCTCGGTGCCTGTCAGCAAGCCGAGGGCGTGAGAGAGAGCCGGTTGCAGCACCGCGAACCCGTCTCGGCAGCCGCCGGGTGAGCCGGGCAGGTTGACGACGAGCGTTCGCGCGTGGACTCCCGCTACACCGCGAGAGAGGAGCGCGTGCGGCGTCTTCGCGAGCGAGTCCGCGCGGATCGCCTCCGCGATTCCCGGCGCCACGCGGTCGATCACGGAGCGTGTCGCCTCGGGCGTGACGTCGCGCGGGGCCATGCCAGTGCCCCCGGTGGTGAGTACAACGGCGGCCGAACCGGCGAGCTCGACGATCGCATCCGCAATCTCTCCCGCTTCGTCGGGCACGACCTTTCGCTCCACCTCGTAGCCCTCGGCCGCAAGTAGCTCCGCGAGCAGATCGCCGCTCTTGTCCTCCCGCACACCGGCAACCACGCCGTCGGAGACGGTGAGGACGGCCGCCCTCATGCCTCCACCTTGGTTTTCTCGAGGAGCGTGACCTCAGCGATGACCATCTCCTTGTCGATCGCCTTCGCCATGTCGTAGACCGTCAGCGCGGCGACCGAGGCGGCGACGAGCGCCTCCATCTCGACTCCTGTCTGCGCGGTCGTCTCGGCCGCGGCGGTGATCTCGACGCCGCCGTCGACCACGGCGAGCGAGACCTCGACGACCGAGAGCGGCAGCGGGTGGCAGAGCGGGATCAGGTCGCTCGTCCGCTTCGCGGCCATGATGCCGGCGAGCTGTGCGGTCGCGAGCGCGTCGCCCTTCGGCAACGAGCCGAGGCGATGCGCCGTCTCGGCAGCCATCCGCACCGAGGCGCGCGCTACCGCGCGGCGCCGCGACATCGGTTTCCTACCAACGTCGACCATGCGCACTGAACCGGACTCGTCGACGTGCGAGAGGTCGCTCATCGAGGCCGCATCGTACTCGCACGGTCGAGGTCGGCCAGTTGCGCCTCGATCCACGCCGTCAGGTCGTGGCTGCGCACGTGCTCCCGGATCGCCTCCAGTCGCGAGTGGCGGTCGGCGCGCGGGAGCGAGAGTGCCTCCTCAAGCGCCGTGGCCTGGCCTTCGACGTCGAACGGATCGATCGAGACCGTCCATTCGCCCAGTTCCTCGTGCGCACCTGTGTTAACAGATAAGACAACAACGCCGTCGCGCGTATTCACGAACGGCGCCTCCTTCGCGACCAGGTTGAGCCCGTCCATGACCGCGTTCACGAGCAGGACGTCGAACTGCTTGTACGCCGCTATCGACTGAGGGAAGTCGTCTGCGACCCGAAGCTCGAGCGCCCCGGGAAAGCGCTCCTCGAGGGCGGCCGCTGCCGCCTGGATCCGCTGCAGCTCCTCGACGTACTCGGGAATCTCCTGACGCGAGGGATCGAGCAGGGCCAGCATGCCGACCCGCCCACGCAGGTCCGGCCGGCGCTCGAGCAGGGTCCCGAAGGCCTCGAGCCCTCGGACGATGTTCTTGGACGGATCGGTGCGGTCGACCCGGAGGATCATCGTTTCGGGCCGCGAGGCGACCAGCTCGCGCTCCCGCGCGAGCACCTCGTCGCTTCGAGCGAGGCCCGTGAACTCGTGCGGCTCGATCGAAATCGGGTGCGCCGTGACGAGCACACCGCCGGTGTCGAGGCCCAGGCTCGAGCACGCCGACAGAAACGCGCTCCGCCAGCGCTCGGTATGAAAGCCGACGACGTCGTTGGCGAGGAGCCCGGCGTGAATGTCGGTCACGATCTGGGCCGGGAGCACCGACCAGGCCTCGGCATCCACCCACGGAATGTGGGTGAAGTGGGCGAGCGCAGCGTCGGGCCGCTGCTCCCGGACGAGCGCCGGCGCGATGTAAAGGTGGTAGTCGTGGAAGAAGACGGCCGCCACCGGCTCGCGCTCGAGCTCCTCGACCACGACATCCGCGAAGGCCTGGTTCACCGCCCCGTACCCCTCCTCCCAGGCGCAGCCGATGTCGTGGTCCGGGTCTTGCTTGATCCCCCAGAGACCGTGTTGAACCAACCAGAGCGCGGGATTCGCGACGACGTTGTAGTAGAGATCGTAGGCCGACGGCCGGTGCGCGACGAGCCTCAGCCGGTACCTGGAGCCGTCGCTCGCCCTCTCCTCGACGGCGCCCTCGGCTGCGACGGCGCGGTCCTCGTCCGAGATCGCGCTTGCGATCCACGTGACGTCGTGGTGCGACACGAGCGGCGCGAGCGCAGTCACGAGCCCGCCGGCCCCGCGCCGCGCTTCGCGCGCCCCGTCCACGTCGCGCGCGTAGCCGAGCGGACCGCGATTGGAGACGACGATCAGCTTCCGCCGCGCAGACACTTGCGGGCGACTCTAGAACTTCTAATCTAGGGAAGGAGCTTCACGAAGCGGACCTGCGACCCACGGCCGTTCGGTCCGCCGCCGATCTCGACCTCGTCAGCGATCGACCGGATGATCGCGATCCCGAGACCACCCTCGGAGAGCTCGGACTGTTCGCCGTTCCTGCCGATGGTCTCCGGCTCGAAACCCGTGCCGTCGTCGGCGACCTCGATCACCAGGCGGTCCGCTCGAAGCTCGAAGCTAATCGAGACCTGGCCGTCGTCGTCGTCGTAAGCGTGTCGCACCGAGTTCGAGCACGCCTCGGTCAGCGCCAGCTTCAGGTCGGCGAGCGTCTCGTCCGCGAACGGGCGAACGCGGGAGAGCCCCGAGAGAGCGAGCCGCGACAGGGTGATGTACTCCGGCTTCGCCGGGATCGTCAGCCGGACCGTCCGGCTGACGCCGGTGCCGCCCGCATTGTCTGCGATCTTCTCGCCCACCTTCACCCCGCTCGGATGTCTACCGAAAGCTGCTGAACCCTCACAACTTCTATCCTCGTTATTCCCGGGTACGCGGGTGCTAAACCATCTAGCGCGCTGGGTTAAGGGGCCGGTCGACCAGACGCAGGCGCACGCTCTCTCGCTTCCCCTTTCCACCGCGCAGCACCGTCACAGAGACGGTGTCGCCGGGAAGCAGGCTATGCGTGACGATTCGGGCGACGTCGGCTGCCCGTTCCACCGGCTTACCGGCGAAGGCGACGATCAGGTCGCCTCCCAGGCTGATCGGGATGCCGTTGAACTCCTTGGGGTCGCTCGCTCCGCGGAGGCCTGCCCGCTCTGCCGGGCCATCCTCGACAACGGACTGGATCAATGCACCACGCACAGCGCCCAGCTTGTATCGCCGCGCGAGGGCCGGCGTGACGTCCTGGGTGGACACGCCCACGTACGCGTAGGCAACCTTGCCGGTCGCGATCAGCTGCTCCATCGAGCGCCGGGCAGAGTTGATCGGGATCGCGAAGCCAACGCCCTCCGCGGTGCCGGAGTTGGAGCGAATCTGGGCGGTGATCCCGATCACGCGGCCGCGCGCGTCGAGCAGTGGTCCGCCCGAGTTGCCGTGGTTGATCGGCGCATCGATCTGGATCGCACCCGAGACGTCGTAGAGCGAGGTGAGGGACTCGATCGAGCGTTCGGTCGCGGAGACGACGCCGACCGCGAGCGAGCTCTCCTGGCCGAACGGGCTCCCGATCGCCGCGACCGGCTCGCCGACGACAACGCGGCTCGAGTCGCCGAGCGGAACAGGCGAGACCGCGTGCTCGCGCGGATTGACCTTCACGAGGCCGGTGTCGTTGAAGAGGTCCCAGCCGACGATCGAGCCGGGGATCCGGTCGCCGTCCGCGAAGACGACGTAGATCCGCGATGCCCCGCGCACAGCCGCGCCCCCACCTGCGTTCGTGACCACGTGCGAGTTCGTGAGTACGTGACCTGCGTCGGAGACGATGAAGCCGGAGCCCTGCGAGCGCCGACCATTGGCAAAGAAAGAGTAGATTGTGACGACTCCCGGCAAGCGGCTGGCGTAGATTCGGGCGGGATCGAAGCCGTTCCCGAGCAGCGGCGCAGCCACCGTCGCGGAGCCTTTTGGCGTCTCCGTGACGACGGCCGGAAGGACGACGGTGCGCGTACCACCGTCGGCGGCGATCCAGCCCGACGCGGAGCCAACGACGAGCACGGCCGTCGCGCCGAGCGCGGCGGCGACGAGTGAGACCACGGCGAGGGCGCTTGCACGCATGCGCCGCACTGTAGCCGCGGCTTCCGTTTTCACGTGAAAACGGGCGCAGGCGACTCGAGCGCGGGCACCGACGTCGGCGCCGCGCCGAGGACGACGCGGACGACCGTCCGACCCGGCCGAGACTCGAGCACGACCTCGCCGTCCATTACAGAAGCGAGCTCCCGCGCGATCGCAAGCCCCAGCCCGCTGCCGGATGCCACGCCGCCCTCGGCGCGGTAGAAGCGGTCGAAGACGTGCGGCGCGTGCACGGATGGGACGCCGGGTCCCTCGTCTTGCACCTCGAGATAGGCATGCTCGCGATCCGCGTATGCCTGCAACGTCACGCGCGTTCCGGCCGGGGTATGTACGAGCGCGTTGTCGAGCAGAGCCCGGCAGACCTGGAGCACCCGCAACTCGTCGGCGCGTGCGACCGGGCTCCCTTCGACCACGACCTCGACGGAATGCCCCCGCCGCGCGGCGAGTACGCGGAACTCCTCCACCACCACGTGCGCAACCTCTGCGAGGTCGACCGGCTCGTGCGCGACCCGCATTCGGCCCGCGTCGAGCCGCGAGAGGTCGAGCAGATCGGTCGCGAGCTTGGCGAGTCGGTCGACCTGCTCGCGCATCGTCGCGAGGAACTCACGCCGCGTCTTCTCGTCGAGCTCCTCGTCCGCCATCAGCTCGAGGAAGCCGCCGAGCGAGAAGAGTGGCGTCCGTAGCTCGTGCGACGCGTTGGCGATGAACTCGCTCCGCGCGCGGTCGAGGTTCTCCAGCCGGATCCGCATGCGCTCGAATGCGACCGCCAGCTCCCCGAGCTCGTCGCGGCCGGTGTCGACCACCGGCTCGTCGAGCTTCCCGGCCGCGATTCGCTCCGCGGCGCGCTCGAGCCGGGCGATGCGGCGCGCGTGCATGGCAGCCGCCGCATAGCCGACGACAGCGGCGAAGAGCAGCCCGATCAAAGCGGCGACGAGCAGCTGCCGCTCGACGAAACGAAGACTGGAGAGGGGGTCGGAAAGCGAGTCGCTGAGCAAGACCACCGACCCGGTCTGGCTCTCGACCACCGCCACTTCGGCGAAGCGGCGCCCTTCGCGCTCCACGGTGTCGCGCTGCAGCCTGCCGGTGGCGGCGGCCAGGTTCGCAGCCGCATCGTGCTCCACGTCGAGCGAGGACGTCGTGCGGGAGTCGGCCTGAATGAAGAGACTGTCCTGGATCACCGCATAGATGACGACTCGCGCTTGCACGGCTCCGGAAGCGATCTCGGCGTACTCCTGCGGCGGTCCGAAGTCCGTCGTGAAGCCGTTGGCGACGGTCTTGGCGTCCTCTTCGAGCTGGTCGAGCTTGGCGCTCACAAGCTCTGCCTCGAGGGACGGCACGACGATCAGGTAGACGACCCCCAGCGCGCCGGCCACCACGGCCAGCAGCGCCAGCGCCAGCCTCAGCCGGATGCCCCTGATCGTGGGGCGCGCCATCAGCGCTCGCGGAACCGGTAGCCGACGCCGCGAACGGTCAGGATCAGCTCCGGCTCGTGCGGATCGGCTTCGATCTTCTCGCGGAGGTGCCGGACGTGCACGTCGATGGTGCGAGGCTCGCGGTAGTCGGCGCCGCCGCGCAACTTCTCCAGCAGCTGGCGCCGCGAGAAGACGCGACCCGGAGCGGCGGCGAGCACGCGGAGTAGCTCGAACTCGACGAACGTCAGTTGCGCTTCCTGCCCCCGAACCTCGACTGTGCGGCGCGGCACATCGATCCGCAGCTCGCCGCGCTCGATCACCTCATCGTCGGCGGGGTCACCAGCGCGAGGTGCGGCGGCTCGCCGCAGCAGCGCCTTCACCCGGCTGCGGAACTCGCGGATCGAGAACGGCTTTGTGATGTAGTCGTCGGCCCCGAGTTCGAGCCCGAGCACCTTGTCGAGCTCGTCGTCGCGGGCGGTCAGCATGATGATCGGCACCGAGCTCTCCGAGCGGAGGCGCTTGCACACCTCGAGCCCGTCCAGCTTCGGGAGCATCACGTCGAGCACGACGAGGTCGACGTGCTCCTCCGCGAACCGCGTCAGAGCTTCCTCGCCGTTCAGTGCGTGCACGACCCGGAACCCGTCCCGCTCCAGCGGATAGGTGAGGAGCTTCTGGACGGACTCCTCATCGTCGACGAGGAGGATGGTCGCGGGGTCGGTCATGGTGGAGAGACTAGTCGCGCCGATGCAGGCCGAGTTGGCCGAGTCCTGGCCTACACTAGTTGGGTCATGGCGCCGCCCAGACGAGCGCTCGCGTTGCGCGCGCGACCCCGCCCAGGTTCCGTGGAGCGGCCCATCAACGCCCGCATGGTTCGTGGGACCTGGCTGCTCGTCGCGCTGCCGCTCCTGCTCGCCGCCTTCACGGTCGGTCGGCCTCAGCCGTTGCCGCCGCCGGCGCTGCCACCCGCCTTCGACGCGGCGACCGCTGAGCAACTCGCGCGCGAGCTCGCCCGTGACTATCCCGACCGCGCGCCCGGGTCGGCCGGGGGCCTCGGAGCCGCGTCGTGGTTTCGCGACCAGCTGGCGCTCTACGACATCGATACTCGCGAAGAGCGGTTCACGGCGGCAATCCCCGGCCGCGGGCGCGTGGAGCTCCGAAATCTTGTCGCCGTCGTGCGAGGTGCGTCGCAGCGCAAGATCGTGGTTACTGCCCATCGGGACAACAGCGGCGAGGGGCCGGGCGCCAACGACAACGCCTCCGGCACGGCGGCGCTTGTCGAGCTCGCCCGGGCGTACGCGCCCGCGACCGACACGGCGGCGGCACAGCCGCGGCCTTCGCACACGCTCGTCTTCGTGTCGACCGACGGTGGTGCGTTCGGCGCGATCGGGGCCGCACGGTTCGCCGAGAGCTCTCCTTACCGCGACGACGCGCTAGCCGTGATCAGCCTCGACGCAATCGGCGGCTTTGGCCTGCCGCGCCTGCTCATCGCGGGCGATACCGCACGCTCCCCCGCCGCCGCATTGGTACGCACCGCCGCCGCCCGAGTGCTCGAGCAGTCAGGGACCGAGCCTTTGCGCGCCTCCGCGTTGCGGCAGCTGCTCGATCTCGGCTTTCCGTACACGCTCGGCGAGCAGGGGCCTTTCGTGGCCCATGGCATTCCTGCGGTAACGCTCACGACTGTTCCTGACGGCTCGTCTCAGGGCTTCGGTGATACCCGGCTGAGCGGTGCACGCCTGGGCGAGCTGGGCCGCGCGACGCAGAATCTGGTCGGTTCTCTGGACGCCGGGTTGGAGCTGACCCAGGGCACGACGAGCTATGTCTATCTCGGGACGCGGATCGTCCGTGGCTGGGCGATCGAGTTCGTGCTGCTGACCGCCCTGCTGCCGTTCATGATCGGCGCAATCGACCTCTTCGCGCGCTGCCGACGGCGCAGGATTGCGCTCGCACCTGCCGCACGGAGCCTGCGCAGCCGCCTGCTTTTCTGGGGATACGCCGGGTTGCTGCTCTTCGTCGCAGCGCGGCTCGGTGCCTTCCCGGACGGAGAGCCGCGACCCTTACCGCCCAATGCAGGGGTCTACGACCCGCCAGCGGTCGTTCTCGGCGTGCTCGGCGCGCTCCTGGTGGCCGGCTGGCTCGTAGGCCGCGAACGGTTGATCCCGCGACGGCCGGCGACAGCCGAGGAAACGCTCGCCGGGCACACGGTCGCCCTCCTCGCGCTCGGCCTCGTCGCCCTCGTCGTCGTCGCTACGAACCCGTTTTCCCTCGTCTATCTGCTGCCGTCGCTCTATGCCTGGCTGTGGCTGCCCCAAGCGCATGCCTCGAGGCCCGTTGTCCGCGGCACTTTGCTGGCGATCGGACTCACTGCCCCGCTGATCCTGACACTCTCGTTTACAACCCGGTTCGACCTCGGCGGCGACGCGCCGTGGTACCTGCTCGCACTCGTCGCGGCCGGCTACGTACCCTGGGTGGCGGTCCTGCTCGGACTCGTCTGGCTTGCGGTCGCGGCGCAGCTCGCAACGCTCGTATCCGGCCGCTATGCCCCGTTTTCGAGCCTACGGGCTCGCGGTCCCGGCAGTCGGAGCAGGGCCTCCAAACCCAGCGGAACGCGGGAGCAGGACGCGTTGGAAGCGTGATGAGAAAGCTCGCGCGCATCGTCGGCACAGTGATGGTCGTTGCCGGTCTCGGCGTGCTCGCCTGGGCCTTTACGGTCTGGAAGTGGGAAGACCCGCTCACTGCGACGCTGAACTACATCGAGCAACGTGAGCTCGCCGAAAGCTTCGACCGACGGCTGGAGGAGGGGAGACCGGCCGGAACCGCCCCTGCCACGGTCGACGTGCGCAAGACGCTGCCGCGCAGTGCGGTCAAGTGGCGCCGGGGCTCGAAGCAGGGCGATGCGATCGCCCGCCTGCGCATCCCTCGCCTCGGTCTGACGGAGATCATTGTCAATGGCACCGACACAAACACCCTCAAACGCGGCCCCGGCCGCTACCTGGGCTCGGCGATGCCGGGCGAAGGAGAGCTCGTCTACGTCGCAGGGCACCGGACGACGTACGGCGCCCCCTTCTCCAGGATCGACAAGCTGCGCAAGGGCGACCGGGTGTTCGTCGAGCTCCCGTACGGAACGCTCGAGTACGCGATCACGGGTCACCGAATCGTTGCAGCAACGGAAACGTCAGTGCTCAAGTCGAAGGGCCGCGAGCAGCTCGCGCTCCAAGCTTGTCATCCGCGCTTCTTCGCCACGCAGCGCTACATCGCCTACGCGGAGCCGGTGCGTGTGTCACCGCCGGGCGGCGGCGCGCCCAGCCCGCTCGAAGCCGCGGATTAGGCCAGCCTGAGGTAGCGGACGTGCTCGCCGGCGGGGAGCTCGCCTTCCCCGGCCGGAACGAGGACGAGCGCATCGGCCGTCGCCGCGCGAGCGATCATGTGCGACTCCTGGCCCGTAAGCGGCTCCAGGATCGCCTCACCCACTCCGTCTCGCGTGCGTGCGCGGACGAGCTCGTCGCGCGCCGCGTTCCGTCGCAGCGCCGACGCGAGTCGTGCCGACTCGTAGAGCGGGCCTGGTCGTGTGGCCCCCTGCAGGGCGAGCAGCGCCGGCCGCACAAATAGCTCGGTGGCGACGAGCGAGGAGACGGGGTTCCCCGGTAAACCGAAGACGAGTGTGGCGCCACGGCTGCCGAATGCCAAGGGCTTCCCCGGCCGAACGGCCACGCCCCAGAAGTGCTCCTCGACTCCAAGCTCGGCGAGGATCCGGCGCACGAGATCGTGCGGCCCGACAGAGACGCCGCCCGAGCTGACGAGCACGTCCGCAGCGAGACCGCGCTCGAGCGCGCCGCGGTGCGACTCCTCATCGTCGGGGATCGGCCCGATCCGCTCGACAAGTGCACCCGCGGCCTCGAAGGCCGCCGCCAGCATCGGCCCGTTCGACTCGTAGATCTGCCCCGGGCCGAGCTTGTCTCCCGGCACGCGCAACTCCGAGCCCGTGCTGAGGACGACGACGGCGGGCCGCCGGGCGCACAACACTCCCGCCACACCCGCCGCCGCGAGCGCACCGACCTGCGCGGCGCCAAGCACCCTACCGGCCTCGAGCAGGACGTCGCCGGCCCGGACGTCGCCGCCCGCCGAGCGCACATGCGCCCCGGAATGAGTGTGGCTTACTACTTCGATCTCGTTGTCTCTTTCGACAACAGATTCTATGGGCACGACCGCATCAGCACCCTCGGGTACTGCGCCCCCGGTCGAGATCTCCATGGCCTCGCCGGGCGCCAGCGGGCGGTCTGCCGGCAGGCCGGCGGCGATCCTGAACGCGATCGGCAGGCGGCCCGGCAGATCGGCGGCGCGGACTGCAAACCCGTCCATCGCCGAGCTCGCGAACGGCGGCAGATCGACGCGAGCCGCCACGTCCTCCGCGAGCACGCGTCGCGCGGCGGCGGCGACAGGTACGCCCTCCGCGTCGAGGGGTCGTGCCCGGGCGAGGATGCGAGCGAGGGCGTCGTCGATGGAGAGCAACGGAGGCATCGGGCACATACGCTAACTGGCGTGATCTCGGTGATCGTCCCCGTACACGACGAGGAGCGCAGCGTCGCGCTCCTCCACGACGAGCTGACCTCGGCCCTCGACCCGCTCGGAGAGCCTTGGGAGGCCGTCTTCGTCGACGACGGCTCCACCGACGGAACGTTCGCGGCCTTGACCCGGCTGCACGCAGCCCAGGACGACGTCTGCGTCGTGCGGCTGCGGCGAAACTTCGGCAAGGCCGCCGCGCTGCAGGCCGGCTTCGAAGCGGCCCAGGGGGAGATCGTTGTCACAATCGACGGCGACCTTCAGGACGATCCGTCCGAGATCCCACGGCTGCTCGCCAAGCTCGACGAGGGCTTCGATCTCGTGTCGGGCTGGAAGACGAAGCGACGCGACCCACCGAGCCGCCGAATTCCGTCCTGGATCTTCAACGCGGTTACCGGGAGGCTCTCTGGCCTACGGCTGCACGACCTCAACTGCGGCCTCAAGGCGTACCGGGCGGAGGTGGTACACGGGCTGCGCATCTACGGGGAGTTGCACCGGTTCATCCCAGTGCTCGCGCACTACCGTGGCTTTCGAGTCGCGGAGCTCCCCGTCAACCATCGGCCGCGCGAGCACGGTCGCTCTCGGTACGGGATGGAGCGCTACGTCCGCGGCTTCCTAGACCTCCTCACGGTCACCTTTATGGGCCGCTACCGGCACCGGCCCCTGCACCTCTTCGGCGGCCTCGGGCTGCTGCTCGGAGCGGCCGGGACACTCCTCCTCGGCTACCTGACGGTCCTCAAGCTGACGGGCGACGCGATCGGGCACCGACCACTCCTGACGCTGGGCGTCCTGCTCGTTGTCGTCGGGGTGCAGCTCGTCTCGCTCGGACTCGTCAGCGAGCTCGTCGCAAGCCACCACGAAGAGCGCAGCAGCGGCGAACGGAGTGCCCAGCTGCACGTGGACGAGATCCTGCGCTGACTTGAGAGTCCTCTATTTCGGGACGTACCAGAGCGACTACCCGCGCAACGCGCAGGTGATCTCGTGCCTCCGCGGCGCGGGTGCAGAGGTAATCGAGCGGCATGCGAGCGTGTGGGGACAACGGCGAGAACAGTGGTCGGCCGGCTTCGGAGCGGCAGCGCGGCTCGGCGTGGCCGAGGCGCGCGAGCGCAGCCGTCGCCAGAGCGTCGCGCTCGCCGGCCCGACCGTCGCGGTCGGCGCGGTGCGCGACCTCGAGGTCGACGGGGCCGAAGGCCGGCTGCCCGCCCGCCTCTACTCGCCGGACGAGCTGAGCGGGCCGCACCCGCTCCTGGTCTACTTCCACGGCGGCGGCTTCACGGTCGGGGGCCTCGACACCCACGACGGGCCGTGCCGCCTGCTCTGTCGTCACGCGGGAGCGCACGTCCTCTCCGTCGACTACCGGCTCGCTCCCGAGCACCCGATCCCGGCCGCCCCCGAGGACGCCTGGGCCGTCGTGCGCTGGGCCG
>Ga0180121_10000464_pt1 | contig 16970 bp, 20 predicted proteins | sample AntDrymUQ5402106_2_FD_129676 | JGI IMG/M metagenome (GOLD analysis project Ga0180121, IMG submission 129676) | Polar desert sand microbial communities from Dry Valleys, Antarctica - metaG UQ540 (21.06) (version 2) (version 2) | ecosystem: Environmental > Terrestrial > Soil > Desert | place...
GCCGAGACCGGATTCATGACGAACCCGGAAGAGGGACGACGACTACGGTCGAGCGGCTACCAGTGGAAGATCGCCCGCGGCCTCGCCATGGGCGTCGCGGCGTTCAGTCCCCGGTAGAGCCGCGCATCCGGTCGACCGCCGACCGGCCTTCCGCGTGCACCGCGCGCCGCCGGTCGTCAGGGTCCGCCGGGACCGGTTCCGCCTCGTCCACCGGCGTCTCGGCGCCCTCGAACTCCTCCCGGTCGTCGACCACTGCGCGCGACTCGTCCAGCCTGGCGCGAAGATCCTCCGCCCGTGGATCGGCGATCGGCTCGGTGTAACCGGGAGAGCGCCGGCGCACCGTCCGCCACAAGGCAGCGAGCCCAAAAGCGGCTCCACCGGTCAGGAACGCGAGGCGGCGGTTCACGAGGCCGATGCTACACTCGTCGCCGCTTCCTGCCTTGCCCGCCGTCGCGCCCGAATGCGTCGGGGAGCGGCAAGGCCGCCTAGACCGAGGGAAGGAGAATTCGGGACCGTGACGCCCTACGAAATCCTGCTGATGCTCGATCCGGAGCTCCCGGAGGAGCGCCAGGCCGAGATCCTCAAGCGCACCCGCGAGCTCGTGGAGCGCGGAGGCGGCAACGTCGAGTCCCACGACCCCTGGGGCCGCCGCAAGCTGGCCTTCGAGATCGACCACAAGACGGACGGGACCTACCACCTGCTCACGTTCACGGCCGAGACCGAGACGCTCGAGGAGATCTCCAGGATCCTGAAGATCACCGACGGGGTCATGCGCCATTTGGCCGTGCGGCGAAGCGAGCGTCGTCCCGGCGAGACGGTGGCGGTGTCCGCCCCGGCGCGGCAGGATGCAGCCGAGCCCGAAATCGTCGTTCAAGAGGAGGAATAGAGATGGCAGGCGACATCAATCGCGTAACGCTCGTGGGGCGACTCACTCGCGACCCGGAGCTTCGACACCTTCCCTCAGGCACGCCCGTGCTGCAGATGGGCCTCGCTGTGAACGGGCGCCAGAAGGACGACTCGGACAACTGGACGGACAAGCCCAACTTCTTTGACATCAAGGTCTTCGGAAACCAGGCCGAGATGCTCGCGCAGCACCTCGCGAAAGGCAGGCGCGTCGGAATCGACGGCCGTCTCGACTGGTCTTCGTGGGAAGCACAGGATGGCTCCAAGCGCTCGAAGGTCGAAGTTGTCGCAAACACCGTGCAGTTCCTCGACAGCCGCACCGACGGCGAGGGCGGCGGCCAGCGCGAGTTCGTTCCGGCCGGCGCGGCGACCGAGAGCCGTGCGGACTTCGGGCCTGCTGCGGCGGCGGACGACGACATTCCCTTCTGATGCCGAAGGCCGGACGAGAGCAGCGAAGTACCTCGAGCTCGCGGCGCGGCCCGAACACCGGGCCGATCAAGCGCCGGTCGTGCCAGTTCTGCCGGGACAAGGTCGAAGACGTCGACTACAAGAACATCAACCTCCTGCGGCGCCACGTGTCGGAGAAGGGAAAGATCCGCTCCCGGCGCATCACCGGCACCTGCCGCCGCCACCAGCGCCAGGTCGCAGTGGCAGTCAAGCGGGCCCGCGAGATGGCGCTTCTGCCGTACGCGACGACCTAAGGACCGATGCAAGTCATCCTGCTGAAAGACGTGGACAAGGTCGGCCTGCGCGGGGAGGTCGTCGACGTGACCCGCGGCTACGCGCGGAACTTCCTGCTCCCTCGCCGGCTCGCTGAGCCGGCGTCGCCCGGTCGACTCGAGGAGCTGCGCAAGCGCGAGGAGCTCCGCGCGCGGCAGGAAGCCCGAACCCACGACGAGGCGCGTGACATCGTCGGCCGGCTCGAGCAGGCGGTGCTTCGCTTCGACATGAAAGCCGGCCCCACGGGCTCGCTGTTCGGATCGGTGACCGCGACGGACGTCGCCGACCGGCTCTGGGGCGAGCACCGGATCCGTGTCGATCGCAGGAAGATTGAGCTCGGAGACCCGGTCAAGCGCGTCGGTCGCTTCGAAGTCCCCGTCGAGGTGTTCACCGACGTCACGGCGACGCTACGGCTCGAGGTTGTTCCGGAGGGCGGCGACATCGCCCAGATGGAGGAGCTCCAGGCTGTGGCCGAGGCCGAAGAGGCTGTCGCGGCTGCAGAAGCTGCCGCCGTCGCGGAGGCTGAGGCGACCGCAGAAGCCGAGCGGATCGAGATCGTCGAGGCCGCCGAGCCCGGCGAGGAGGGCGAGCCTCCGCAGACCGCCGCCGAGCTCGCCGAAGCCGCCGAGCCGGAGGGCGCCATCGAGGTGCTCGCCGAGGAGCCGGCCCCCATGGCGGCGGCCGAAGCGTCGGACGAGCCGGGCGACGAGCCCGCCTCCGACGAATCAGCGCCCGAGCGGTAACGAATTCGTCTCAACTCGTCCACAGGCTTTTCCAGAGCCTGTGGATACATGAGCGAAAAAGCCGCTCGCAGCGGGAAGTTCCTGGCGCGCTCCGCAGGACGATGTGGGGACAACGTCCGCCGAGCCGTGGACAATGCCAGGGAACATGCGTTCTTTCACCTGCAAATCACAGCAAATTTCTCCTAGTAATAGGGGAGAACCGGTTTGGGCTCGGTCCTCAAAGACGGGTTGAATGGGGACATGGTCGTCCAGGTTGCCCAGTCGTCGCAGTCGCCGACGGCCCCGGTTCCGCCCCAGAATCTCGACGCTGAGGAGTCCGTCCTCGGCGCGATGATGCTCTCCCCCGGGGCGATCGGGGCCGTCAGCGAGATCCTCGACGCGAGCGACTTCTACCGGGAGAGCCACGCGAAGGTTTACCGCGCCGCCCTCGCCCTCTATGCCAAAGGCGAGCCCGTGGACGCGATCACGCTCGTCGATTCGCTGGAGGAGCGCAGCGAGCTGGAGGACGCCGGCGGCCGTGTGAGGATCCACGAGCTCGCCGCGCTCGTGCCCGCCACCGCGAACGCGGCGCACTACGCGCGAATCGTTCGCGAGATGGCAACCCTGCGCGGGCTGATCCGGTCAGGCCAGGAGATCGCCCGGCTCGGCTGGGAGCGACCGGGCGAGGCACAGGATCTCGTCGACCGCGCCGAGCAGGTGATCTTCGAGCTCTCGCAGAGCCGGGTCACCGGCGAGTTCGCCCACATCGAGCAACTCCTCAAGGACAGCTTCGAGCGGATCACCGCGCTCTACGAGGCCGGCGAGGAGGTCACCGGAGTGGCCTCGGGCTTCCGTGACATCGACCGCCTGACCTCGGGCTTCCAGCCCGGGAACCTGATCATCGTCGCGGCCCGTCCGAGCATGGGCAAGTCGGGGCTCGCCCTCTGCATGGCGACGAACATCGCCGTCCGCAAAGAGGTGCCCGTCGCGTTGTTCACGCTCGAGATGTCGAAGTCCGAGGTGACGCAGCGCCTCATGTGCAGCGAGGCGAAGGTCGAGTCTCAGCGGCTCCGCAACGGCAAGCTCGCCGCGGACGACTGGCCGCGCCTGACCGCTGCCTGCGACAAGCTCGCGAAGGCGCCGATCTACGTGGACGACACCGGTTCGATCACGATGATGGAGATCCGTTCGAAGGCCCGGCGCCTGAAGTCGAAGGAGCCGAACCTCGGTCTGATCGTTGTCGACTACATCCAGCTGATGACCTCGGGCGCCTCGGTGGAGAACCGGGTGCAGGAGGTCTCGCAGATCTCACGGAACCTGAAGGTGCTGGCGCGCGACCTCGACGTCCCGGTGCTGGCCCTGTCGCAGCTGTCGCGGGCCGTCGAGCAGCGGCACGACAAGCGTCCAATCCTCTCCGACCTCCGCGAGTCGGGGTCGATCGAGCAGGACGCCGACCTCGTCTTCTTCATCTATCGCGACGAGTACTACAACGACGAGTCCGACCAGCAGGGCATCGCCGAGATCCACCTTGCCAAGCATCGAAACGGCCCGACCGGGACGGAGAAGGTCGCCTTCCTCAGCCGGTACGCGAAGTTCGCCGACCTCGCCGCGGGCTAGATCCGCGTGGACGCGTTCGTCGTGCTCGGAGGGCCGGGTCTCTTGGGCGCCTTCGCTCTGGGCTTCGTGCTTCGCCATCGGCTCGTCGCCGCGATGGGCGTTGTCGGGTTCCTGGTGCCCTCGTATGGGCGATCACGGACGATCGGACGACCGAGTTCCCGCTCTGGATCATGGTCGTCATCTGGCTCGTGGCCTGGTTCGTCGGGCTCGGCCTGGCCGGACTGATCCGGGGGACCGGTTGGCTGTTCGGGATCGGCGCCCGCGAGGAGTAGCCGGGCGGTCCGGCACACTCAGCCTGTGCCAGCGACCGTCATCGTCGGGGCGCAGTGGGGGGACGAGGGCAAGGGCAAGATCGTCGACCTGCTGGCCCAGCACTCGGACGTCGTCTGCCGCTACCAGGGCGGGCCGAACGCCGGTCACACGATCGTCGCCGACGGTAAGACCTACAAGTTCCGGCACATGCCCTCGGGAATCCTCTGGGGGAAGGAATGCGTCCTCGGCGCCGGCTGCGTCGTCGATCCTCAGGTGTTCATCGAGGAGCTGGACGGCCTCGAGGAACGCGGGCTCTCGACCGAGCAGGTACACCTCTCCGGCAACGCCCAGCTGATCATGCCGTGGCACATCGCGCTCGACCAGGCGAGCGAGCGGCGGCTGGGGAAGCTCCAGATCGGGACGACACGGCGGGGGATCGGCCCGGCGTACGGCGACAAGGCGGCGCGGCTCGGGATCCGCGTCCAGGACCTCCTCGACCCAAAGATCCTCCGGCAGAAGATCGCAGTCGCGCTCGCCGAGAAGAACCACTGGCTCGAACGCGTCTACGGCGCGGAGCCGGTCGGCTTCGAGGATGTCTCCCACAGGTACGAGAGTTACGCCCAGCGGCTCCGGCCCTACATCGCGGACACCTCGCTGCTCGTCGACTGTGCTTTGCGCGAGGGACGGTTCGTCCTGTTCGAGGGGGCGCAAGGAACGCTGCTCGACCTCGATCACGGCACCTATCCGTTCGTCACGTCCTCCAACCCGATCGCCGGAGCTGCTGCGACCGGAATCGGGATCGGCCCGACCCGGATCGACGCCGTGCTCGGCGTGGCGAAGGCATATCTGACGCGGGTCGGCGAAGGGCCGTTCCCGACCGAGATCGAAGGGCCGGATCAGGAGCGGGTACGCGAGCTCGGCGGCGAGTACGGGACGGTTACGGGCCGCGAGCGGCGTTGCGGCTGGCTCGACCTCGTCGGCCTTCGCTATGCAGCGCGGCTGAACGGCTTCACCTCGCTGGCGTTGACCAAGCTCGACGTCCTTTCTTCCTTCGCCGAGTTGCCCGTCTGCGTGCGCTACCGGCTCCGGGACGGCACGGAGACAGAGGAGTTTCCGGCGCACCAGAGCGACTTCCACCACTGCGAGCCGGTGTACGAGGTGCTGCCCGGCTGGGAAGAGCCGCTCGACGGGATGGACGATGTCTCGCGGCTCCCCGAGGCGGCGCGCCGCTACGTCTCGTTCGTCGAGCAGGCGCTCGAGGTCGACGTCTCGTTGATCGGAACGGGCGCCGCGCGCGAGCACGTCCTCGCCCAGCGGGGCCTCGCCGCGATCGCGCGACCCTAGGAGGGTCGTTCGTGGGTGATGAACTCGTAGAGCGCGCGGTAGCCGCCGACAGCCGAAGCGATGTCGCCGTGATCGACGATCTCACTGCGCTCGAGGCGGGCGACCACGTCTGAGCCGGCGACGTACTCGGCAAGAAGCTCCGGATCGGCGCCTTCGGCGGCGGAACGATCCTCGCCCAGAATCCCCCGCTCCTGGAGCATGCGCTCGATCAGGTCGTGCAGCTCGGGTAGCGCCTCGGCGGGGCTATCGCGCACGAGCGGCTCGAGCTGCTGCCACTCGCTCTCCCAGCTGTGCAGGTCGAGCCCGGGTTCGGTGGACACAAGCATTCCTTGCCCGCTTCGGCAGGGTTGGAACCTCCGCTCGCGTCACTAGACTCGCCGCCAGGTGAGGGTGCTCCTGATCGGCTCCGGCGGCCGCGAGCACGCGCTCGCGTGGAAGCTCCGGCAGAGCTCTCGACTCGACGAGCTTCACGCCGCGCCCGGCAATCCGGGGATCGCGCAACTCGGCGAATGTCACCCCGTTCGTGCCGAGGACGGCGAGGGGCTGCTCGACCTCGCGCGCAGCCTGAACGCGGGGCTCGTCGTGATCGGGCCCGAGGCGCCGCTCGTGAACGGCGTCGCCGACGAGCTTCGCCACGCGGGACTCTCGGTCTTCGGGCCGAGTAGTGCGGCGGCGCGGATCGAGGGCTCCAAGAGCTTCGCGAAGGACATCATGCGGGCGGCAGGAGTTCCCACCGCAGAGGCGATGACCGCGGCTCGGCCGCCATGCGTGGTCAAGGTCGACGGGCTGGCCGCCGGGAAGGGGGTCTTCGTCTGTCCGGATCAGCAATCCCTGGACGAGGCTCTCCGCGAGTCGGCCCGGCTCGGCCAGCCGCTCGTGATCGAGGAGCTGCTCGAGGGAGACGAGGTTTCGCTCTTCGCGCTCGCCGATGGAGCAAATGCTGTGCCGCTCGCCCCGGCCCGGGATTACAAGCGCATCGGTGACGGCGACCTAGGGCCCAATACCGGTGGCATGGGAGCGTTCTCTCCCGTGGCCGAGTTGACGGAGTCAGACGTCGAGGCGCTCGTGGAGACCGTGCACCGGCCGGTGCTTGCCGAGCTCTCCGGGCGAGGCGCGCCGTTCGTCGGGCTCCTGTACGCGGGCCTGATGCTGACCGAGGACGGCCCTAGGGTGCTCGAGTTCAATTGCCGGTTCGGTGACCCGGAGACTCAGGCGATTCTTCCGCGAATCCGGGGTGATTTCCTGGAGGCGCTTGCCGCAGCCGCGGGCAGCGATCTCGAAGGCGTGACGCTCGATGTCGGGGAGGATGCTGCGGTAACGATCGTGCTGGCAGGTTGCGACTACCCGGCGGCGAGCGATTCGGGCACGCCGATCGACGGAATCGGGGACGTTGGAGGCGGGGCTCTGGTTTTCCATGCCGGAACCGCAATGCACGGCGGCCGGCTCGTCACGAACGGCGGGCGGGTGCTGAACGTGACGGGGCTCGGCACATCCCTTGACGAGGCCCGCGACTCGGCCTACGCCGGGGCGGGCCGGATCTCGTTCGACGGCATGCAGTACCGTCGCGACATCGCCACGAGGACCATCGATGTTGGAACCTGACACCCAGACCGAGCCGTTCGCGCAGCTCACCGAGTTCGGAGAGAGCGACGCGCTCGTCGGAATCCTCGTCGGTTCGGAGTCCGACCGCGAGCGGATGGAGCCGGCGATGGTCGAGCTCGACGAGCGGGCGATCCCGCACGAGTTCCACGTCCTCTCGGCGCATCGAGACCCGCGTGGGGTCGCCGAGTACGCCTCGACCGCGGCAGTGCGCGGGGTGCGCGTGATCATCGCCGGTGCCGGGATGGCAGCCGCGCTCCCGGGCGTGATCGCGTCGTACACGGAGCTGCCCGTGATCGGCGTTCCGCTCCGGTCGAGCAAGAGCGTCGGCGACGGGATGGACGCGCTGCTGTCCATCGTCCAGATGCCACCCGGCGTCCCCGTGGCCTGCGTCTCCGTGGACGGAGCGCGCAACGCCGCGATCCTGGCGGCCCGCATCCTCGCGCAGGGCGGCGGGATGCCGCCGGCCGAGTCCTGACGCAGCGCGACCGCCTGAGCCACCTCTAGAATCGAACCAGTGATCTCCCGGTACTCGCGCCCGGCCATGACTCGCGTCTGGTCGGACGAGAGCAAGCTCTTGCGCTGGCTCGACGTCGAGCTGGCCGCGCTCGACGGCTGGGCCGCCCTAGGGGTCGTTCCGACAGAGGCCGCGGCCGAGATTCGCGAGCGCGCGGTGGCTCCGACGCCGGAGCGAGTCGCAGAGATCGAGGAGCGCACCCAGCACGACGTTGCCGCCTTCGTCGACGCCGTCTCCGAGGGGCTCGGGCCGGTCGGGCGGTGGTTCCACTATGGATTGACGTCCTCGGACGTCCTCGACACCGCGCTCTCCCTGCAGATCCAGGAAGCGGGTGAGCTGATCCTGGCGGGCGTCGATGCCGCTTCAGCCGCGGTCGTCAGGCGGGCGGAGGAGCACCGCGAGACACTGATGATGGGACGCACGCACGGCGTCCACGCAGAGCCCACGACCTTCGGGCTCAAACTCGCAGGCTGGGCATTCGAGCTCGCACGGAATCGCGACCGAATCGAGCGAGCGCTCGAAGGGCTTCGGGTCGGGAAGCTGTCGGGCGCCGTCGGAACCTACTCGGCAACGGACCCCGAGGTGGAGCGGCACGCTTGCGAGAGGCTCGGCCTCGACCCGGCGCCGTCGTCGACCCAGATCCTGCAGCGCGACCGGCATGCCGAGCTCATGGCCGCGCTCGCGGTTGCTGCCGCTTCTCTCGAGAAGTTCGCGCTCGAGATTCGTCACCTGGCCCGGACGGAGGTGCGGGAGGTCGAGGAGCCGTTCGGTCGCGGCCAGAAAGGGTCCTCCGCGATGCCGCACAAGCGCAACCCGATCGTGTCGGAGCGAATCTGCGGCCTCGCTCGAGTCGTTCGCGGCGCTGCCGTCGTCGGGCTCGAGAACGTCGCGCTCTGGCATGAGCGGGACATCTCCCACTCCTCCGCCGAGCGAGTCGTCATCCCCGATGCGTTTCTGGCGCTCGACTACATGCTCGAGCGCTTCGCGTGGCTCGTCGGCGGCCTCGTCGTGCGGCCCGAGAGGATGCAGAGGAACCTCGACTCGAGCCACGGCCTCTTCTTCAGCCAGCGCCTCCTGCTCGCGCTCGTCGAAGCAGGCCTCCAACGTTCGCGCGCCTACGAGCTCGTCCAGCGGAACGCGATGCGAGCCTGGGAAGAGGAACAGGACTTCCCCGGTCTCGTTCGCGCCGACGGCGAGATCACCGCGGCGCTTCCCGCCGATGCGCTCGACTCGGTTTTCGACCCAGCGGCCTACACCAGCCATGTGGACGTCATTTTCGATCGCCTGTCCGCCCTGACGAGAAGAGAGGAGCCCGTTCATGTCTGAGACCACGACCCACGTGGGCAGTGGGAAGGTCCGAGAGCTCTACGCGCTCGACGACGATCGCCTGCTCCTCATGGCGAGCGACCGGATCTCGACCTTCGACGTCGTCCTGCCGACCGAGATCCCGGACAAGGGGCGCGTGCTCACGGGGCTCTCCGCGTTCTGGTTCGCGCGCACTCGCGACCTCGTCGAGAACCACCTGCTCGAGATCCGGCCGGACGGCCGTTCGCTCGAGTGCCGCCGGCTCGAGATGCTGCCGATCGAGTGCGTGGTCCGCGGGTATCTCGCTGGTTCTGGCTGGAAGGACTACCGCGCGAGCGGCGAGGTGTGCGGGCACCCGTTGCCCGAAGGGCTCAGCGAGTCTGATCGGCTACCTGAGCCGATCTTCACGCCGGCGACGAAGGCCGCAACGGGCCACGACGAGAACATCACGCGTGAGCAGGCGGCGGAGTTGGTGGGCGCGGACCGGCTGCGCGAGGTCGAAGCGACCTCGCTCACTCTGTACGGCTTTGCCGCCGCGTACGCCGCCGAGCGGGGGATCCTGATCGCAGACACGAAATTCGAGCTCGGGATCGACCGGACCGGGCGCTTGGTGCTCGCGGACGAGGCGTTCACGCCCGACTCCTCCCGGTTCTGGCCGGCGGACCAGTACGAGCCCGGGCGGCCGCAGCCCTCGTACGACAAGCAGTTCGTCCGCGACTACTGCGAGACGCTCGGCTGGGACAAGACCGATCCCGGCCCCGAGCTGCCCGAGGAGGTCGTGGCCGGAACGCGGGCTCGATACGTCGAGGCGTTCGAGCTGCTGGCCGAGATCCCCTTCGACCGCTACCTCGATGATCCAGAGGTGGTGCTCCGATGAGGGCGACTGTCCTCGTCCGGCCGAAGCCCGGGATTCTCGACCCGCAGGGACAGGCGGTCGAGAGCTCCCTCCGGCAGCTCGGATTCCCTGTCGGCGATGCACGGGTCGGCCGCGTGGTCGACCTCGAAGTCGACGCCGCCGACGAGGTCGCTGCCCGCGCAGAGGTCGAACGGATGTGCGAGCAGCTGCTCGCCAACCCCCTGATCGAGAGCTACGAGATCGAGCTGGGCGGACGTTGACCGAGAGCCGCCCACGCATCGCCGTCGTGGCCTTTCCCGGCTCGAACGACGACCGGGACGCACTCCAGGCGCTCGCCGGCCTCGGCGCGGAGGCCGTGCCGGTCTGGCACGCAGACGAGCAGCTCCCGGACGTGGCAGGCGTCGTCCTCCCCGGCGGGTTCTCGTACGGGGACTACCTCCGCTGCGGAGCCATCGCCCGGTTCTCGCCGGCGATGCGCGCGGTCGCGGTATTCGCCGAAGACGGCGGCCCCGTGCTCGGGATCTGTAACGGCTTTCAGATCCTGTGCGAAGCCGGCCTGCTTCCCGGCGCGCTGCGGCCGAACGAGTCCCTCTCGTTTGTCTGTCGCGATGTCGATCTCCGGGTGGAGCGAACGGACACGCCCTTCACGAGCCTCTGCGAGCCGGGCCAGACCGTGTCGATCCCTGTGAAGCACGGCGAGGGATGCTGGTTCGCCGACGACGAGCTCCTTGCCGAACTCGAGGCGAACGGCCAACTCGTCCTCCGGTACGAGCACAACCCGAACGGCGCGGTCGCCGACGTCGCAGGGGTCGTCAACGCCGAGAGAAACGTCATGGGCCTCATGCCGCATCCCGAGCATGCGGTCGACCCACTTCTCGGCTCGACCGACGGCGCCCTGATCCTCCGGGGGCTGATCGCGGCGGCCCGAGATCGAACTGCGATAGCTGCTTAGGAGCCGTTCGGCATCACCCCGCGACGAACCCGAGCGCCGCTGCGAGCGATGGGTGATCGCCGAGCCGATCCCGTAGTCGCTCTAGATCGGCGCCGCGCAAGGTCACCGGCCCGCGTCTCGCGGTGCCGCCGGTCGTATACGCGAAGCGGACGAGCCAGTCGCCTTTGTCGTCCTCGAGCAGCTGGACGACCGACGCGAAGCGCTTCTGTCCGGCGCGCTGCGGGATCGTCACCTCCTCGAGGAGCTTCGCCTTGCCCCATGCGGTCGTGATCTTCGTCATGACACGACGCTAGCCCGGAAAAACGCACGCGTGGGTGACGAGTTCGTGCCGAGAGTGTGTCGAGCGGCAGCTAACCCCAGCGCAGGCCGGTCGCGGCAGGCGCCGGCTCCAGGGGGCTCACCGCCAGCCCCGGGGGCAGGGGCGGCGTCAGGTTGTAACCGCCGGGTGCCACGTCGTTCGATGAACCGGCATGGAAGAGCGAGGCGAGGTGCTGGATGTGGCCCCGTCCGACGCCGAGCTCGAACTGACCGCCGCCGTACATTCCGATCGACCGGTCCGCGCAGTAGTCGTAGGCGGCGAAGAGTCGCTCGATCGACCCGAAGCGCGAGGGCTTGATGTTGATCGTCCGCGGCGGGAACGAGCGTGCCTCGATGTCTGCGACCGAGTGGATCGGAGCATCCCAGGTGATCCGGTCACGGTGCTGCCGGAGGACATCGTCCGTCTCGGGCGTCAGGGCAGGATCCTCGATCCAGGCCGACGCAAAGGCTTCCGCCACCCTCGTGTAGAGCTCCGGATTCGGCGGGTTGTCGACCACGGTGCCCTGGTAGGCGCCCTTCAGGTCGACGACATCCACAGCGTCGAGAGCCGCCAGCCCGGCGATGAGCTCATCTGTCCAGTCAGGGACGGGATCGAGCTTGAGTCGCGTCCCCGGATACTCCTCGAGCAGCTGCTCGATCGGATCGAGAGACGAGGGCTCCCCGAGCCGCAACGACACAACGAACCGAACCGGCTGCGTCGGGCGCCCGACGGCGTACGCGAGGGAGTGACCCGCTTGCCGCAACGCCAGATCGAGCGCCGCGCTCTCGAAGCCCCAGCGCCGGTAATCGAGGTACGCGTCCATCGCAGGCGGCTCGGCGAACAGCTCGAGGCCGTCGAGGTGGTGCGAGAAGGTCCCGACCGTCCAGTCGCCGGCCAGCTCCAACGGCGGCGCGGCGTGCAGCCGGTCGTGCTCCTCGGCGTCGTAGGTGACATCTTCGCCGACGCCCTCCTCCCCACCTCCGCGGAGCCGCATCTGCGTCGTGACCCTCGTGAAATCGGCGGAGATCGGCTGCTCGAGCCGCTCGAGATCGTATTCCTCGACGACGAGTGGGAGCCCGGAGACGCGTTCGAAGATGGACACAATGGCGAGTATGTCGATCCGCACGCTGCTCGTCGCATCGGTGGTCGCAACCGTGGCCGGCTGCGGCGGCGAAGCCCGCAGAGAGGTCAGGCTCCTGGTACCGGCCGGTCTTGCCGAGGAAGCGGAGATCGCACGCTTCGAACGCGATTCCGGATGCCGTGTCGACCTCCGTGTCTACGACGATGGCGAAGATCTCGGGGCGATCGCCGGCCGGCGGGACACCGACGTGATCGCGGGGCCCGTTCCGCGTGGCGGCCGCGCGCACGACTCCGTCGACCTCGTGCGAGCGACGCTCGAGAGTGGCGTCGTGCTGACCATTCCCAGGGATCTCGCGCGAGCGTTCGGCACCGCGAGAGTCGAGCCGGCAGGGACGCGCGAGACGGCCTGGACGATCCGAGCAGAGGGCGACAACGACGACTGCGCCCGCCGCTTCGTCGCCTACGTGACCTCCCAGTAGACCTCGGTGTCGAGCAGCCCGAGGAAGGCCTCCGGATCCGGAATCGCGTCCTCGGGGGGCCGTACCCCCGTGAACCGGAGACGCTCCTCGTGGAGCTCGACGGCCGCGCGAGCCGCCGGTTCCGAGGTCGACCGGGCCGAGCCCCCGCGGGTCAGCGTCCAGCCGACCACCCTCCGAGTCGGGCCTGCGACGTCGACGAGATGGACGGCGACCGCCGCCTCGGATTGCTCGTAGGGGGTCGGCTGCTCGCCCTCGCCGAGCGCGAGCAGCTTCTCCAGGAGGCCCGGGGCGAGGCAGAGCCGAAACGACGCTGACTTCAGGCTCGGGAAGGCGCGCGGCAGCGTTTTCAGTTCCGAGTGGAGCGTGTAGATGCCCTTCGCCCGGCCCACGGGCTCGGGTAGGTCACGCTCGGCCTCGCCGGACAGCGGCTCCACCTCCCGCACCTCGCCGCCATCGACGATCACGGGTTGCATCTGCAGCTCATCGAGAAGGGTCCGAACCGAGTAGGGAGCCGGAAACGGATGCTCTGCGGCCGCCGGGTCGCGCGCCGCCGCCCAGATCTCGAGTGACTGAGGGTCCTCCTCGAGGCGCGCAACCGCCGCGGCCGTCAAGAGATTCGTCTTGCCCGGCGCCGACCCCATCCCGAGCAGCCCGCCCACATCCGCTGCGGCGAACTCGGCATCGAGGGCGAGTTGCTCAGTCGTGACGTGGTACAGGCCGCCGAGGTCGACGTACCGGACGCCGGCCTCGAGCGCGCCGCGCATGACCGGGAGGTTCAGCCGGTAGTCGGCGCAGTTGACGACAACTGTGCAGCCGTCGAGGCCACGAGCGACAGCCGCGGGATCCGATGCGTCGAGCGCCTCGTCTCCCTCGAGCCGCGCGTCGCGCCGAGCGACGCGCGAACCCCACTCCTCGAGGAAACCGACGACGCGGCGTCCGATCGTGCCTGAGGCTCCAACGACGGCGATCACAGGTTGCGGAAGGTTCCAGTCACTTTCAGTAGGGTCTCAAAGCATGTCGATTCGCGAGCGGACGGGGTCGTCTGAAGCCGTCTTCGCGGCGCGCGAGCGCTACGTGGCGCGCGGAATCGCGACAACGCCGATCGTCGTCGCCCGCGCCGAGGGTGCCCGAGTCGAGGACGTCGATGGGCGCACCTACATCGATTTCGCGGGCGGGCTCGGTTGCCAGAACGCGGGCCACGGACTGCCGGCCGCAGTCGAGGCGATCCGCGAGCAGCTCGATAGCTATTTGCACCAGTGCTTCATGGTCGGCATGTACGAACCCTACGTCGAGGTCTGCCGGCTGCTCGCGGAGGTCTCGCCGTGCCACGGAGCCGAGCAGCACAGCATCCTCCTCTCGAGCGGGGCCGAGGCCGTCGAGAACGCCGTCAAGATCGCGCGTGCCGCAACCGGCCGACCCGCAGTCCTCGTCTTCGACCACGCCTTTCACGGCCGAACCCTGCTGACGATGACGATGACGAGCAAGGTCGTGCCCTACAAGCAGGGGTTCGGGCCGTTCGCGCCCGAGGTCTACCGGACGCCGGCGCCCTATCCGTACCGCGGGGTCTCCTCCGACGATGCGATCGCCGGCATCGAACATCTCTTCAAGGCTGACGTCGATCCCGCCTCGATTGCGTGCGCCGTCCTCGAGCCCGTTCAGGGCGAGGGCGGCTTCATCCCGATGCCGCCGGACTTCCCCAAGCGCCTCCACGAGCTGCTGGGCCGGCACGGGATCCTCTTCGTCGCGGACGAGGTGCAGAGCGGCGTCGGACGCACCGGAACCATGTGGGCGATCGAGCAGTACGGCGTCGAGCCCGACCTGCTCGTCTCCGGGAAGTCCCTCGGTGGCGGCCTCCCCCTCGCGGGGGTGACCGGTCCGGCAGAGATCGTCGACGCCGTCGAGCCCGGCGGCCTCGGTGGCACCTTTGGAGGAAACCCGCTCGCCTGCGCCGCCGCAGTTGCCGTGCTCGAGGAGGTGCGGAAACCGGAGTTCCTCGAACGGACCCTTGAGCTCGGCGAGACGATCCGCGCGGAACTGGACCAGCTTGCGGCCCGCACCGCCTCGATCGGCGAGGTCCGCGGCCTCGGCCCGATGCTCGCGATCGAGCTCGCCGAGCCGACGCCGGACCTGGCGAAAGCCGTGACCGCCGCCGCCCGGGAGAAGGGCCTGATCCTGCTCTCCTGCGGGCTCTATGGCAACGTCATTCGCATCCTCGTCCCACTCGTCGTGTCTGACGAGGACCTCGCCCGCGGGCTCGAATTGCTGGAGGAATCGCTTGTCTACGCAAGCACCCGCGCGGCCTAGCGGCGCTCGGCCGTCCGAGCCGGCCGTGCCCGACGTGGAGGCGATCGCACTCCACCGCTCATACGGCGATGTGGTGGCGGTGGACGGCGTCGATCTCGCCATCGCCCCCGGAGAGTTCTTCACGCTCCTCGGTCCGAGCGGCTCCGGCAAGACGACGACGCTGCGCTTGATCGCCGGGTTCGAGCGGCCGGACTCCGGGCGCATCCTCTTGAAAGGGCGCGACGTCACAGACCGGCCGCCCTACGACCGCGAGGTCAACACCGTGTTCCAGGACTACGCGCTCTTCCCGCACATGACGGTGGAGCAGAACGTCGCGTATGGGCTGATGGTGAAGAGGGTTGCCAGAGCCGAGCGGAGGAAGCGCGCCGGGGAAGCGCTCGAGATGGTGCGCCTCGCCGGGCTCGGGCCGCGGCGTCCCGCGCAGCTCTCCGGCGGGCAGCGCCAGCGGGTCGCACTCGCGCGGGCGATCGTCAACCGACCGCAGGTGCTCCTCCTCGACGAGCCGCTCGGCGCCCTCGACCTGAAGCTCCGCCACGAGATGCAGATCGAGCTCAAGCGCATCCAGCGCGAGGTCGGGATCACGTTCGTCTACGTGACGCACGACCAGGAGGAGGCGCTGACGATGAGCGACCGCCTCGCAGTCTTCCGCGCCGGGCAGATCGAGCAGATCGGGTCGCCGGCGCACGTATACGAGCATCCGGAGAGCGAGTTCGTCGCCGGGTTCGTCGGCGTCTCGAACGTGCTCGAGCGGAATGGACGGCGGTTCACCGTCCGCCCGGAAAAGATCCGGCTCCTCGAAGGAAACGAGGAACCGGCGGCCGGCTCGAAGTCCGAGCGCGGCCGAATTCGAGAGGTCGTCTACGTCGGGATGGTTACCCGGTACGTCGTCGACCTCGAGGACGGCGGATCGCTCTCCGTCGTCCGACAGAACCTCGAGACCACCTCGGCGGACGTCGTCGAGGCGCGCGGCCGCCCGGTCCGCCTCGAGTGGCGTCCAGAGCACACCTACGAGATCTCCTCGGGGGGAGAGACGGAGGACGAATGAAGAAGACACGAGGGCGGAGGCTCAAATGGCTTGGGCTCGCCGTGTACGTGGTCGTCGCGCTCCTCGCGGCGACGAGCTGCGGGAGTGACGACGACGACGGCGGCAGCGCCGGCGGCACGACGACGACGGAGGAGTCGAACATGCCGACGTCGATCGGGGAACCGGAGGGTCAGGTCAACCTGATCAACTGGGCCGGGTACGTCGAGAAGGACTGGGTCACCCCGTTCGAGACCGAGACGGGCTGCAAGGTCAACTCGAAGGTCGGCGCGACCTCGGACGAGATGGTCACGCTGATGAAGACCGGCAACTACGACGGCGTGTCGGCTTCGGGCGACGCGACGCTTCGGCTGATCGCCGGGGAAGACGTTGCTCCCGTCAACACCGACCTGATCGAGAACTACGAGCCGGTCTTCGACGGGCTCAAGGACCAGCCGCACAACACCGTCGACGGACAGCCGTACGGCGTCCCGCACGGGCGTGGCGCGAACCTGCTCATGTGGCGGACGGACGTCGTCCAGCCGGAGCCCGACAGCTGGAGCGTCGTCTTCGACGCGGACTCGCCCTACAAGGGAAAGATCACGGCCTACGACAGCCCGATCTACATCGCGGACGCTGCGCTCTACCTGAAGGCGACGCAGCCGGACCTCGGAATCGAGGACCCGTACGCGCTGGACGACACCCAGTTCCAGGCGGTTGTCGACCTGCTGAAGCAGCAGAAGGCGAACATCGGCGAGTACTGGTCCGACGCTGCGAAGGAGATCCAGTCGTTTACGAGCAAGGACACCGTCGTCGGCACGACCTGGCAGTACCAGGTCAATCAGCTGACCGGCGCCAAGGATCCGGTTCCGGTCAAGGCGATCCTTCCGAAAGAGGGCTCGACCGGCTGGTCGGACACCTGGATGATCTCCTCCAAGGCCAAGAACCCGAACTGCATGTACCTCTGGATGAACTACATCATCTCGCCGAAGGCGAACGCC
>Ga0180121_10000465_pt1 | contig 16950 bp, 16 predicted proteins | sample AntDrymUQ5402106_2_FD_129676 | JGI IMG/M metagenome (GOLD analysis project Ga0180121, IMG submission 129676) | Polar desert sand microbial communities from Dry Valleys, Antarctica - metaG UQ540 (21.06) (version 2) (version 2) | ecosystem: Environmental > Terrestrial > Soil > Desert | place...
GCCGCGACTCCAGCCCTGATCCGGGGCACGCTCGCTGCGATCGCCCTGCTCTCGGTCTACGGTCTCGCGACACGCCTCTTTCCCGACCGGCTGGGCACGTATGACCCGATCTCGACCTATCGGCTCTCGGAGCCGATCGGGTACTGGAACGGCCTCGGGATCTTCGTCGCCATCGGCCTGCTGCTGGCGCTCGGCGCCGTCGCTCGCGAGCGGAGCACGGCCACGAGAGCGCTCGCGGCCGCCGTGTTCGTCCTGCTCGTCCCGGCGCTCTACTTCACGTTCAGCCGTGGAGCATGGATCGCACTTGGAGCAGGGCTCATCGCCGCCGTCGCTCTCGATCCGCGTCGACTCCAGCTCGTCCTCGCGTTCCTCGTCGTCGGGATTCCCGGTCTGGCCGCGGCCTGGATCGGGTCCAGCTCAGAGGCGCTGACGCGACAAGACTCGTCGATCAGCGCGGCCGCCGACCAGGGGCAGGAGGTCGCCATTTTCGCGGTGATCCTGGCACTCGTCGCTGCTGGAGCGGCCGTTGGGCTCGCGGGGGCCGAGAGACGAGTGGTTCCGAGCCGGAAGCTGCGCCTCGGCTTCGCTGCGGTGCTCCTTGCCTTGATCCTCGGGGCAGCGGCAGCCGGCGTCGTCCGTCTCGACGGCCCCGTCGAGATGGTCGACCGCGCGTACGACGCGTTCAAGACGCCCCCACCCAATCCCGAAAACCTCGACGATCGGCTGTTCACGTTCAGCGGCAGTTACCGCCCGGAGCTCTGGGAGGAGTCGTGGAACCAGTTCACCGACCGCCCGATCCTGGGCGGCGGCGCAGGGACGTACGAGCAGCATTGGCTCAGCGACCGGCCGATCCCGCACAAGGTCCGCGACGGGCACAATCTCTACCTCGAGACTCTCGGGGAGCTAGGCCCGTTCGGCCTGGCTCTCCTCATCCTCGCGCTTGGTGTTCCGCTGGTCGCCGCCCTCCGCGCTCGGCGCGAACCGCTGGCCGTCGGCGTGTTCGGAGCCTACGTCGCCTACCTGGTGCACGCGGGGGTCGATTGGGATTGGGAGCTACCGGCGGTCACCGTGGCTGCGCTGGCCTGCGGCGCGGCGCTCCTGGCCCTCAGAGGCGCCCGCGATGGGGAAGTCAGGTTCGGCTTGCGCGCGAGGGTGGTCGTCGGAGCCATGACCGCGGTCGTCGCGGGGGCGGCCTTCGTCGGCCTCATCGGCTCGAGCGCGCTCTCCGCGAGCGAGGGGGCAGCCACCGCCGCGACTCCGGACTGGAACGAGGCGGAGGACGAAGCGCGGAAGGCCAAGCGCTGGGCGCCTTGGTCGTCCGAGCCGTGGCAGCGCCTCGGCGAGGCACAGCTCGGCAGGGGAGACAACGCAGCGGCGCGCGAGAGCTTCCGCAAGGCGATCGACAAGGAGCCCGTGGACTGGCTGCTCTGGTTTCGCCTGGCTGAGGCGAGCGCCGGCGCGGACCGCAGCGACGCGCTCGCTGAGGCCGAGCGGCTGAACCCGCTGAGCCCCGAGGTCGCTGATCTACGCCGGGAGGACGAGTCCTAGATGTTCCGCCGCGACCCGCTCGCCGATCCTGAACCGCTGATCAAACGCGTCTACGCGTACGCCGCCTATCGGGTCGGTGACGGTCCCGATGCCGAGGACGTCACGAGCGAGACCTTCGAGAGGGCCCTCCGCTACAAGAAGAGCTACGACCCGCGCAAGGGCGAGCCGGTCGCTTGGCTGCTCGGAATCGCCAAGCGGTGCATCGACGGAAGCTGGTCGAACACCGAGTTCGCGACCGACGACGTCGACGCCGTCGACACGGGCGATCTCGAGGAGGACACGATCAGGCGGCTGACCATGTCCCGTGCCGTCGCGACGCTGGACGAACGAGATCGCGAGCTGATCGCCCTTCGCTACGGCGCCGACCTCACCGCCAGGCAGATTGCAGAGGTTCTCGGTGTGCGCACGAACGCCATCGAGGTCGCTCTCCACCGCGCGCTCGGCCGTCTCCGCGGGGTGCTCGGCGTGGAAGAGGATTCCGAGCCTGTAAGGAAACGCGGTGCCTCCAGGTAGTAGGGGGTGCAAGCAATGAAACGACACCAGGGGGTTCACGGAATGCGTTATTGGCGGAAGCGGCACGAGGGACTTGACCTCGAAGCCGAACTGCGGGCCGGCCGCTCCGAGCCTGCGCCCGAATTGATCACTCGCATCGAGGCGCGTCTCAGGAATGACGGCCGCACCCGGGTTGGCTCGCTTCGCGTCGCCTTCGTCGGTGCTCTGACCGGCGTCATGCTGCTCGCGCTCGCCTCGGTGGGCGGCGTCGGCTATGCGTCGTCTGCGGCGAAGGACGCGGCAGTCAGCGTGAAGCGCGTTGTCGCTCCGAAGGACGTGATCACCGTGCTCAAGAGGAGCCCGGCGATCGACCAGTACAACAAGCCGAAGAAGGCCAAGAAGGCCAAGAAGAAGGGCACGGGCACCAAGGGTCGCGTGCGCGCCAGGACCAGGCCGCCCTTCACGGGCTAGCCCGGAGCGAGAACCGAGGAACGAAGAGAGGGCGGCCGGAGGGTCGCCCTCTCTTTGCTAGAAAAGGCAGGGGTCGAAATGCTGGCAAAGAGAGCACCATGGGCGCTCCTACCCGCGCTGTGCGTGGGGCTTGGCCTGCTCGCCGCGCCTGCTTCAGGCGGTCAGACGGCGACGATTCTCTGGCAAGGGCGCACACCTGACGACGGCTCGGCGTTCCCCGCGGGCATCGGGCGTGAGCTCCGCTTCGAGCTAGAGGCCGCCGGATCGTTCGGGTCTTCGGTGCAGATCCGGATGGAGAGGCTGCCGCGCGGCGCCCAGCTCGTCTCGTCGGGGGACTCCCCGGCCAGAGCGGTTTTCCGCTGGACACCGACGGCCAAGCAGCTGGGGGACTCGACCCTCGTCTTCTGGGCCATGGAGGGCGCTTCATCGACTCCTCCGCTCGAGATCCACGTTCACGTCGGGCGAAGGGCGACCCGCTCGTTCCGCCTCTCGACGACCGAAGGGCAGTCGCAGAACGCCGTTCTGCATCGCGCCGTCGAGGCGTACGCGCGACCGAGCGAAGATTCGCGCGTGGTGACCACGCTGAAGGCGCTGACGCCGGAGCACGTTCCACACGTCCTGTATCTGTCCAGCGGCCGGATCGACGCTCAAGGGAAGTACTGGGTGCGCGTGCCGCTCCCGCGCCTTCCGAACGGGTCGATGGGCTGGATCGAGCGGGACGCCCTCGACGAGTTCGCCACCGTCGACACCCATCTCGTGATCGACCGTGGCCGGTTGAAGGCAACGCTCTTCAAGCGTGGTCGCCCGATCTTCAGCGCGATCGTCGGCGTGGGAGAAGCTCGCTGGCCGACTCCAGCCGGGCGTTTCTACATCCGTGAGCGCCTGACGGGGTTCACGGACCCGATCTATGGCAGCCTCGCCTTCGGCACGAACGGCCGGTCCCCCGTTCTCACCGACTGGCCCGGCGGCGGCTTCATCGGAATCCACGGGACCAACCAGCCCCAGATCCTTCCCGGGCGGGTCTCCCACGGTTGCGTGAGGCTGAGAAATGCGGCAATTCGGCGTCTCGACCGGCTGATGCGGGTCGGAACTCCGGTCACCATCAGGTAGGAGTCACGTGAGCCGGGCTCGCGCTCTGCAATCGACCGAGTTCTTGTCTACAGTTCCGCGCTTGATGCGGCCGACTCTCCGTGCTTCGATCCTCGGCGCGGCAGCATTGTCTCTTGCGCTGCCGGCGCTTGCCGTCGCCGGCGTCTGGACGGCTGCCGGCCCGTCGGCCGTCCCCGGCGTGACGTGGCAAGCCCCGACTCCTGCCGAGGGAGCACGCTTTCAGGCAACGGCCGGCTATGAGGTGAGCTTCGGGCTCGGAGCGGCCGGGCCGGGGCTCCCGACCGCGACCGTCGCAATTCGGGGAGCCGGATTCCCTGCCGGGGCCGCCTTCCAGACGCGTGACGGTAACCCGGCGAGCGCCACGTTCAACTGGAACCCTCCGGCCGGTGCTGTAGGGCAGACCTTCAACCTCACGTTCACCGCGCAGTCCAGCGTCCCTGGGGTTGCGCCTGCGACGCGCCAGCTCTCGATCGCCGTCGTCCGAGCGCCGAGCCCTCCACCGCCGCCTCCGCCACCACCGAAGCCCAGGCCGAAGCCCAAGCGCGACACCTTCGTCCTCAGCGGGCCGAACCACATGTACCGCTATGCATTCGTCCTTCGTCAGGGTGTCGCACGCCGTGCGCCTCGCCTGACCGCCGGGGTCGTCGGCAAGCTCGGCCGCTGGACGCCGGAGGGCACGACAAACCTCGTCCTCGCGCTCGACGGCCGAAGGACGAAGCGCGGTGTCTGGATCCGAGTGCGCCTGGCGACCCTCCCGAACGGCCGTACAGGCTGGGTCAAGCGCAAGGTGCTGAGCGACTGGAAGGAAGTTCGGACGCGCCTTGTCGTCGACCAGCGAAGCCTCACGGCGACGCTCTACCGGCGCGGCAAGGTGATCTTCAAGGCCCCGGTAGGTGTCGGCGAGTCACGCTGGCCCACGCCGCGTGGCGAGTTCTTCATCCGCAACCAGCTCTACGGCTTCGGCAATCCGGTCTACGGCCCGATCGCCTTCGGTACGAGCGCCCGCTCCACCGTGCTCACGGACTGGCCGGGCGGCGGCTTCATCGGCATCCACGGGACGAACCAGCCGGGCATCCTGCCGGGCCGGGTCTCCCATGGCTGCATCCGGCTGAAGAACGGCGACATCCTCCGGCTCGCCAGGCTGATGCCGGTCGGTACTCCGCTCACCGTTCAGTAGTGACGCGGCGGCCGTGAGCTCGCCGAGCGCCCCGCTCTGGTCGAGGCGCCAGAGCTCGACGTACCCGCCGATCGGCTTGTTGTCGATGAGGATCTGCGGGACCGTCCAGCCGCCCGTCCTGTCGTAGACCGTCTGGCGAAAGGCGGGGTCGTCGTCCAGCAGCAGCTCCTCGAACTCGATGCCGCGGCTCTCGAGGAGCGCCTTGGCGCGGACGCAGTACCCGCACCACCGCGTCGAGTACATCTGAATCCTCGCCATCGCAGGAGTTTTCCCGACTGATCCCGCTTCTACACTTGGGACGTGGCCGGCCGGGCGTACAAGACTGAAGCGGTGGTGCTGCGCTCGCTCCGCTTCGGCGAAGCCGACCGTGTGCTGCATCTCTACACGCTCGACCGCGGGCGGATCGGCGCGGTCGCGAAGGGAATCCGCCGCACGAAGTCCCGCTTCGGGGGCCGCCTGGAGCCTTTCAGCCACGTCGAGCTCGTCCTCCACGAGGGAAAGGGCGAGCTCCAGACGATCACCGGCGTGGAGCTCATCCGCCCCCATAGTGCCGCCCGCGAAGGCCACTACCGGCTCTCCGTGGGCTTCATCGCGCTCGAGGCGATGCTGCGGCTCTTCCCGGAGCAGGAGGCGAACGAGCGGGCATTCGGCGCGCTCACGCGATTCCTCGACCTGCTGGACGAGACCGAGGCGAGGCCGGATGCCCGCCCGGCGCTCGAGCCGCTCGTCCTCTCCTTTCAGCTCAAGCTCCTCTGGCTCTCGGGCTACCTGCCGCATCTGACGAGCTGCGCGGAGTGCGGCGTCGAGAGCGGCCTCTACGGCTACTCGCCTCGGGCGGGCGGCGCCGTCTGCGGGAACTGCCGCGCCGACGCGATCCCGCTGTCGTCCGCAGGGCTGAACGGGATCGAGGGTCTCCTGCGGCTACCGCTCGCCGACGCCGGCTCGGTCGGCCTGAACGCCCGAGCGGCGCGGGACGCACTCGCCGTCATCTCCTCGTCGTACGAGTTCCACGGCGGCTTCAGGCTGCGAACGCTCTCGGCGTGAGGCGGCAGCTCCCAGGCGGCTACGAGCTCGACGACGCGCTCGACCGTGTCGATGTCGAAGCCGTCCACGATTTCATCGCCAACCACTCGTACTGGGCGCCGGGAAGGCCGCGCGAGCTGCAGGAGGAGTTCGTTCGCGGCGCGCTTCGGGTGGTGGGCGCCTACCACGAGGGCCGTCAAATCGGGTTCGCCCGTGCCATCGGCGACTCGCACTTCGTGTATCTCGCCGACGTCTACGTGCTCCCCGAGCATCACGGAAACGGGCTCGGTGTCGAACTGGTGCGAGAGATGATCGACAACGGCCCGTACGCCGACTCGCGATGGATCCTGCACACGCAGGATGCGCACAGGCTCTACGAGAAGTTCGGTTTCGGCCCGCCGTCCGAGCGGGTCATGGAGCGTCCGCGGCGAACAGGTGCCGCATGAACTACCAGGACATGATCCGGGCGCTCCAGGGCTACTGGGCCGACCGTGGGTGCGTCGTCATGCAGCCGTACCACACCGAGGTTGGAGCGGGCACATTCAATCCCGCGACCTTTCTGCGCTGCCTCGGGCCCGACCCGTGGCGGACCGTCTATGTCGAGCCGTGCCTGCGTCCGAGCGACGGCCGCTACGGGGAGAACCCGTACCGGTTCCAGCACTACTACCAGCTCCAGGTGATCCTGAAGCCGGCTCCCGAGGACATTCTCGACCAGTATTTCGGCTCGCTCGAGTCGGTCGGGATCGACACCCGCAAGCACGACGTGCGGCTTGTAGAGGATGACTGGGAGGGCCCGACGCTCGGGGCGTGGGGGCTCGGCTGGGAGGTCTGGGTCGACGGAATGGAGGTCACGCAGTTCACGTACTTCCAGCAACTCGGCGGGATGGACGTGGACGTCGTCTCAGGCGAGATCACCTACGGGTTGGAGCGGCTCGCGATGTTCCTCCAGGGCAAAGAGAGCGCCTTCGACCTCGAGTGGGCGCCCGGCTTCACCTGGGGCGACGTCTTCCGTGAGAACGAGCGCCAGTGGTCGACCTACAACTACGAGGAGGCTTCCGTCGACGCGCTGATGCAGCATTTCGGGGACTACGAGGCGGAGTGCGTCCGGCTGCTCGAGCGGAACCTCCCGCTGCCGGCCTACGACCAGGCGCTCAAGGCCTCGCACACGTTCAACCTGCTGGACTCGCGCGGCGCGATCTCGGTGACCGAGCGCGCGTCCTACATCGGTCGCGTTCGGGATCTGGCCCGTCGGACCGCGGAGGGGTATCTCGCCGTCGCTGCTGTTTGAGATCGGCTGCGAGGAGCTTCCGGCCCGCGCGGTCTACGAGGCAGAAGCCCAGCTCCCGCGGCTCTGCGGGCAGCATCTGGGAGTTGCGCCCGACCGGGTGTTCGTCGGCCCCAGGCGCCTGGCGGTCTTCGTCGAGCGGCTGGAGGAGCCGCCGGGCGAACGGTGGATCAAGGGCCCGCCGCTTGCGCTGCGTGAAAAGGCTGCGGCCGGCTTCGCCAAGCGGTACGGAGTGTCCGTCGAGGACTTGGAGGAACGGGACGGGTTCCTCGGAGTCGTGTCGGAGGGACAGTCCCTCGGCCAGGCCTTGCCGGGACAGCTCGACGCGATCCTCGAGGGGCTCCGGTTCGGGAAGACGATGCGGTGGGACGAGTCCGGGCTCCGGTTCCCGCGCCCGATGCGCTGGACCTGCGCGCGGCTCGGCTCGGAGGCGGTCGACGGCCACGGAACGACGACGTGGGGTCACCGGTTCACGAGCGGCCCGGTCGAGCTTCCCGCAGCCGACGCGTACCTGGAGACCTTGCGCGCCGCCGACGTCGAGCCGGATGCCGCGGAACGCGAACGCTTGATCCGGGAAGGCCTGGGCCGGCTCGGAGACTGGAGCGATCCGCTTCGCAAGCTCCGGGAGGTCGTCCATCTCGTCGAGAAGCCGTTGGTGCTCGAAGGCAGCTTCGACGAGCGGTTCCTGACGCTTCCGGCTCGCGTGGTCGAGACGGCGATGCAGTCACACCAGCGCTACTTCCCGCTCGGTGGCAACCGGTTCGGGTTCGTCTCGAACGGCGGCGACCCGGAAACGGTTCGCGCCGGGAACGAGAACGTTCTCGGCGGCAGGCTCGACGACGCAACGTTCACCTTCGAGCGGGACGTCAAGCTCGGAATCGACGAGCTCGCGGGCCGGCTCGGCTCGATCGTCTACTTCGCGGAGGGCGGGACCTTCGCGGACAAGACCGAGCGGCTCGTCCGGATCGTGGAGCGGCTCGGCGGAGGCGATGCGTCGTTCGAGGCCGCCCGGCTCGCCAAGGCCGATCAGGCGGCGGAGCTCGTCCGCGAGTTTCCGGACCTCGAGGGCTACATCGGAGCCGAGTACGCGCGGCTCGCCGGGTACCCCGAAGCTGTGGCGACCGCGATCGAGGAGCAGTACTTGCCCGATTCCGCGGGGGGTCCGCTGCCAGAGTCCGAGCCGGGCCGCGTGCTTGCTGCAGCGGACAAGATCGACGCGCTCGCCGTCTCGTTCTCCCTGGGCCACAAACCGACGGGATCGCGCGATCCGTTCGGGCTCAGGCGGGCCGCGATCGGGCTCGGCCGGCTTGCCACCGAGGGTGGGTTGTCCATTCCGCGTGATCTGCTGCCGGGGGAGGTCGGCGAGTTCGTCGAGGAGCGGCTCGAGGGCCTCCTCGGCGAGGTTCCGGTCGAGTTCGTCCGGGCCGCACGCGCAGCGACCGTGCGCGACCTCGGCTCCGTTGCAAGGCTGGCGCAGGCGCTGGCGGCGCTCCCCGACGAGCGGCTCGAGCCGATTCACACCGCCTACATCCGGGCGAGCCGCCTGGGAGAGAAGGAGAAAGCCGGAGCGAGCCTGGACCAGGAGCTCTTGACCGAGCAGGCAGAGAAGGACGTGTCCGCTGCGCTCGCGCAGGTGGAGCCGGAGATCGCAACGGCGCTGGAAACCGCCGACTTCGCGGCAGCCGTCGAGGCCGGGGCACGACTTGGGCCAGTGCTCGACCGGTTCTTCGAGGACGTGCTCGTAATGGCCGAGGACGCGAACGTGCGGGAGAACCGACTCCGGCTCCTGCTCGAAGTACGAGACACGCTCGGAGCCCTGGGCGACCTGAGCCAGATTCCCCGCTAACAGCGCTTAATCCACGCGCAACCTCGTTCTCAGGCGGCTCTTAGGGGCAACCGGTTCCATGGGTGCACACAACGCCACGAAAGGACTTCGATGAGTAAGCAAGTGACAGCAATCGCCGCGGCTCTCCTGCTGGGAGCCGGCGTCGGAGGGGGAGTGGGCGCGGCAGTCGCGCTCGAGACCGACTCCGACTCGGATGCCGAGACTTCGGCGGCCGTCGCAAACGAGCAGATCGCCGAGACCACGTCGTCGACGGCCGCGCTCTTCAAGCGGGTCAAGGACGCCGTCGTCGAGGTTCACGCCTCGAACGCGTCCGGCGAGACGCCCTTCGGAGAACAGTCGCCCGGCGAGGCAACCGGCTCCGGCTTCGTCATCGACGAGGAGGGCCACATCGTCACGAACCAGCACGTCGTCGACGGTGCCCAGTCCGTACGGGTCGAATTCTCCGACGGAACCGAGGTCGATGCGGAAGTCGTCGGCACCGATCCCTCCACGGATGTCGCTGTGCTGGACGTCGACCGTCCGACCTCCGAGCTGACTCCGCTGTCGTTTGCGTCCAGCGGCTCGCTCGAGGTGGGCAACCCGGTGATCGTGCTCGGCAGCCCGTTCGGGCTCGAAGGCACCTTGACGACCGGGGTCATCAGCGCGATCGGACGTGAGATCCAGTCACCGAACGGCTTCACGATCGAGAACGCCGTGCAGACCGACGCCTCTCTCAACCACGGCAACTCCGGCGGGCCCGTCCTCGACACGCAGGGCCGTGTCGTCGGCGTCGCCGCGCAGATCCGGAGCGAGTCGGGCGGCAGCGACGGTGTTGGATACGCCATCCCGGGTGAGACCACGAAGCGCGTGGCCGCCGAGCTGATCGAGAACGGCAAGGTCGTCCACGCCTATCTCGGCGTCAGCCTGGAAGACGACGGAGCCGCGAAGCTCGTCAGCGTTCGTCCTGGCAGCCCCGCAGCCAAGGCCGGCCTCCGAAACGAAGACGTCGTGATCGAGGTGGACGGTGAGTCCATCGAGACCGGCGACGAGCTTCGCGAGGCGATCGATGCCAGGAAACCCGGCGACGAGCTGAAGCTGACCGTCCGGCGCGGCGACGAGGAGCGCGAGTTCACGGTCGAGCTCGGCACACGCCCCGACACCGCCCAGTAGTCGAAGCCCCCTCCCCGGAGGGACATGGCCCGGTGCCTGAGCACCGGGCCATGTCTCGTTCCGGGAGTCCGGCGGTACGCTCCGTCCATGGCGATGGTCGAGCTGCACGTGATCTCGGACGCCACCGGCGCGACCGCGAAGCGGCTCGTCCAGGCGCTCGAAGCCCAGTTCCCGGATCAGGAGTTCGAGGACATCGTCCACCCGCGCGTCGAGACGGTGGACGACCTGCGCCTCGCAGTCGAGCGGGCGAAGGGCCGTCCCGCAGTGATGCTCTACACCCTCGTCGCACAGGAGCTCCGCGAGGCGATGCGAGCCCTCTGCCGCAGCGCCCGCGTCCACTACTGCGACATCCTGGGGCACCCGATCGATGCGGTTGCGCGCGTCTCGGGCGCGGCGGCGACGATGACGCCGGGCGCCCGGCCTCCGCTCGACTCGAACTACTTCAAGCGGATGGCAGCGATCGAGTTCGCCGTCAAGTACGACGACGGTGTCGGCGGTGGGATGGCCGAAGCGGACATCGTCCTCGTCGGTGTCTCCAGGACGTCGAAGACGCCACTCTCGATGTACCTCGGCTACCTCGGCTATCGGACCGCGAATGTTCCTGTGGTGAAGGGGATCGAGCCGCCGGCAGGCCTCTTCCGCGTCGACCCGATGAAGGTCGTGGGCGTCACGATCGACGCTGAGCGGCTCGCCGAGATCCGGACCGACCGGGCGAAGCGTCTCGGCGGGAACAACCGGAAGTACAAGGCGCTGACCGAGATCTACGACGAGCTCGAGGCTGCCACGAAGCTGCACAGGAAGCTCGGCTGCCCTGTGATCGAGATCTCGGAGCTCTCGATCGAGGAGACGGCGGCGCGTGTCATCCAGGTGCTTGAGCAGCGCCAGCGAGCGACGGCGTCGGCCTCGTGAGCTCGAGGGCGGCTGCCGCCCGCGAGAAGCCGGTCCCACTCTGGCGCTGGGGCCTGTGGTGGGCGCTCCTCCTGATCGCCGGCCTGCTCTTCTATTTCCTCCTTGCGCCCCTCTGGCTGAGCCTCCGCGGGCTCGCGTGGATCGCCGAGTTTCGCGCGCGGCGCCGCTGAAACGAGAAGCGGCTCCGCAAGGGAGCCGCTTCTTCGGCCGCATGGTTCTTCGTGAGTATGAGCACATGTGGCGACGCTTGTCTAGGGGGCGACCGAAAAGTCGCTATTTGGGCTTTCAAGAAAAACGCTATTTGCGGGTCAGCTCGAAGATGTGCTCAAGGCCGTCCTCTTCGTCCATGTGCTCGCCCGTCTTGACGAATCCGAGCTTGCGGACGATCGCGAGTGACGGGTCGTTCTCCGGCGACACCGCCAGGACGAAATGTCGGATTCCGGCCAGCTCTTCGGCCAGATCCATCAGCATGACCGCCGCCTGGGTCGCAAAGCCTCGGCCGCGCCACTCCGGGTAGATGGCGTAGCCGAACTCGACGGCGTCCTGGGCCTGCGTCGAATTCACGCCGGGCGGCCCGTGGTAACCGGCGTGGCCGATCATCCGGCCATCGATGACCACGACGCTCGGGCACCAGGTCTCGACCCGCTCGTCGTCCCGCATCTGCCGGAGCCGGAGAGCCAGGAACCGCCGCTCACCCTCCCGCGGGAACTCGGCAGGGAACTCGACGTCCAGCAGCGCGGCGGCCTCCTCCCGGCGGTCGTCGAGCACGGCCTCGATGAAGGCGGGTGTCATCGGCCGGAGCTCGATCACGCGGGCTTCACCGCTCGCAGCAGGAGGAAGTTCGGGATCCGCAGTCGCCGCTCTCCATGCGGCAAGAGGTCCGAGCGGTCGACTGCCGGTTCGCGGATCGCCTCGATCAGGAAGCCAGCGTCCTCGAGCGGGCGGGTGTAGCCCTCGAGCGGATAGCACCAGCCGACGAAATGCATGGTGACGCCGTCCCTCTCGACGGAGTCGTCGAACCGGCGGCGGCCGCGGTAGACGTCGATGTGGAACGCCGCTCCGGGCTCGTCGTGCTCGAAACGGCCCGCGTCTTCGACCGGATGCGTGACGCAGATGCAGAACCGGCTTCCCGGCTCTAACACGCGCCAGGCCTCTTGCACGGCGCCGGCCATGTCGTCGATGTCCATGAGGCTGTTGTAGGCGATCGCGAGGTCGAACGACTCGTCCTCGAAGGGCAGGTCGGCTGCATCCGTGAGGACGTAGTCGCCGGCGGGATCGAGAGCCTGCGCGGCGGCGAGGAGCGTGGGGGCAGAGTCGATTCCGACGACCGAGTGGCCCCGTTCCTTGAGATCGCGAGCAACGCGTCCCTCGCCGGAACCGATCTCGATCGTCCGAGCGCCCGGCTCCGGGACGAGCTCGAAGAAGTGGTCACGGTAGTGCCAGTACGCGTCACCCTCGAGCCGCGCGAAGGCGATCCAGGTCTCAGCCTCGCTCTCCCAAGTCATGTCGGCGCCGCCTCGAAGCGCGAGGGACTGTCCCTCGCCCCTGCCCGGCACAGACGCGTCGTTCGTGACGATTCGGTGCCGATTTCGGCGCCGACGGCGTCCGCCGAGCGCTCAGGAGCGAAGATCGAGGCGTGAAGTGCCGGTGGAGGCTGTCCTTTCGGGATGACCCACCCGGTCGTGGACGGCTGGACCGAAAGCCTCACGCTTTCACCGCATCGATCCGCAAGAAGAGCGGCACCCGCCGCCAGCGCGGGTTGTCGTCGTCGTAGAGCTCTTGGATACGCCCGACGAGGAAACCGGCGCCTTCCAACGCTCGCGAGTAGTCCTCCAGCGTGAAGTGGATGCTGTGGAAGGACATCGCGAGACCTGCCCGCTCGAGGTGATCCGTGTACGGCCGCCGCCCGAGGTAGGACTCGATCACGAACGGCGCGCCGTCGTCGCTCTCTCGCGGCACGAACTGCCCGGCCGAGTTGATCGGGTGGACGACGGCGGCCACCAACCGTCCAGCGGGCTCGAGCACCCGGCCGATCTCTTCGACGGCCTCCTCCATCCGGTCCATGTCCATCAGGGACATGAAGGCGATCGCGAGGTCTGCGGTCCCGTCCTCGAACGGCATCACAGCGGCGTCGGCCTCGACGTACTCCCCATCGGGATCCGCCTCCCGCGCCGCGGCGATCATCGACGCTGACTGATCTACCCCGACCACCCGGTGACCGGCCGCGCGAAGGTCGCGCGTCACCCGGCCCTCGCCGCAGCCGACGTCGACAGTCAGGCGACCCGGCGTCGGCAAAGACGCCAGGAACGCCTCGCGGTGGAATTTCCAGTAGCTGTCGTGTCCGGGCTCGCGAGCCCAGCGGATCCAGTTCGGAGCCTGCTCCTCCCAGCGCTCTCGGAGGCTCAAAGCGTTCGGGCGGAGATCGGCTCCTCGACGACCTCGCCGTCCCGAACCTCGACCCGATAGGCCTTCGCGCCCTCGTGGCACCCCACGACCTCCCGAAGCTCGCCGTCGACGAACTGGAGGCCGACGCCCGCCTCCGCGGCATAACCGCCGGGGAACCCGTCCCGGAGCAGCCCGTGGTAGACCGGCCGCCGGTTGTCCTCGTCGTCGTAGTGCGGGCAGAAGCTGCCCGAGAGGAAACCGAGACAGTCCATGGCGCCGAGCTGGGGGCCGAACGAGTCGGTGACGCCCTTGTCCCACCAGCAGATCCCACCGGCGCTCGACCCGGTCAGGACGATCCCCCCGTCGAGCGCCTCGCGCAGCAGCTCGTCGACCCCGTGCACGCGCCAGATCGCGAGCATGTTCGCGGTGTTCCCGCCGCCGACGAAGATCAGGTCCTGGTCGAGCACCGTCGAGCGCAGCTCCTCGGGCGGCCAGGGGAAGAACTCGAGCCGCGAGACCTCCGCCAGGCCCCCGAACCGGTCGTACATCCTCAGCGCGAACTCGGGATGCTCCGCCGAGGCGGTGCCGACGTAGAGCATCCGCGGCCGCGTCTGACCCGTCAGCTCGGCCAGGTAGCGGGCGAGCCCGTCGCAGAACTTTCCACCACCGATTGGGACGATCGTCCGAGCGGCCATCGCTCGGAGTATCGCCGCTGTGGGAAAATCCCCGCCCCATGGCCGAAACGCGTTACGTCTACGGATTCGAGGAGCCAACCGACGGCGGCCGCGAGCTACTCGGCGGCAAGGGAATCGGGCTCGCGGAGATGACGCAGCTCGGTGTCCCGGTCCCCGCCGGTTTCACGATTACGACCGACGCCTGCCGCGCGTACATGGAACTGGCTGACTTCCCGGAGGGGCTCGACGAGGAGGTCGACGAGCACTTCGTGCGGCTCGAGGAGAAAACCGGCAAGCGGTTCGGCGACCCCGAGGATCCTCTGCTGGTCTCCGTTCGTTCGGGCGCGGCCGTTTCGATGCCGGGGATGATGGACACGATCCTGAACCTCGGATTGAACGACGAGGCGACCGAAGGTCTCGCGCGCCGTACGGGCAACGACCGCTTCGCCCGCGACTCGTACCGTCGTCTCATCCAGATGTACGGCGAAGTCGTCGACGGCATCGAGGGCCACTTCTTCGCCGACGCGCTTGCCCGCCAGGAGGACGACCTCCCGGGCTTGATCGAGACCTTCAAGGAGATCTACCAGCGCGAGACCGGGCGTCCTTTCCCGCAGGACGCCAAGCAACAGCTCGGTCGCGCGGTTCGCGCCGTCTTCGAGTCATGGAACACACCGCGCGCCCAGCGCTACCGGCGGCACAACGACATCCCCGACGACCTGGGGACGGCCGTCAACGTCGTCCAGATGGTCTTCGGCAACAAGGGCGAGCGGTCCGGCACCGGCGTCGCTTTCACGCGCGACCCCTCCACGGGCGAGCCCGGCCTCTACGGCGAGTTCCTGGCCGACGCCCAGGGCGAAGACGTCGTCGCCGGAATCCGCACCCCCGAGCGCCTGGAGCGGATGAAAGACCGGCTTCCGGAGGCCTATGACGAGTTCCTGGACACCATGCGTCGCCTCGAGGAGCACTACCGCGACATGCAGGACATCGAGTTCACCGTCGAGGACGGCAAGCTCTACCTCCTCCAGACTCGCGGTGCGAAGCGAACCGCCGCGGCCGCGCTCAAGTGCGCGGTGGACATGGTCGAGGAGGGCGTGATCTCAAAGGAGGAGGCGGTGGCCCGCATCGATGCCGGCCAGCTCGACCAGCTCCTTCACCCACGCATCGATCCCGACGCGAGCTACGAGGTGGCTGCGAAGGGTTTGAACGCCTCGCCCGGCGCCGCCTCCGGCTCGATCGTCTTCGAGGCCGACGAAGCCGAGGAGCGCGCCAAGAACGGCGACGCCGTCATCCTCGTCCGCTGGGAGACGACCCCCGACGACATCCACGGGATGATCGCCGCGCAAGGGATCCTCACGGCCCACGGCGGGATGACATCCCACGCCGCCGTGGTGGCACGCGGAATGGGCAAGCCGTGCGTCGCCGGGTGCGAGGCGCTCTCGATCGACCGCGACGCCGCGACGATCTCTCTGAACGGGACGACGCTGAAGGAGGGCGAGACGATCACGATCGACGGCGGCGTCGGTGAGGTCATCGTCGGCGAGGTCAAGCTGATCCCGCCGGAGATCAACGAAGACTTCGAGACCGTCCTGGAATGGGCCGACGGCATGCGCCGCATGAAGGTGCGCACGAACGCGGACACGCCCGAGGATGCCGCCAAGGCGCGCGAGTTCGGCGCCGAGGGGATCGGCCTCTGCCGGACGGAGCACATGTTCATGACCGACGACCGGCTGCCCGTCGTCCGCGAGATGATCATGGCCGAGACCGAGGACGAGCGGCGCGACGCGCTCGAGCGGCTGCTGCCCTTCCAGCAGGCCGACTTCGAGGGGATCTTCGAGGCCATGGCCGGCCTCCCGGTGACCATCCGGCTGCTCGACCCGCCGCTGCACGAGTTCCTGCCGCCGCTCGAGGAGGCGACGGACGAGCGCATGCGCGCCCGGATCCGAGCTCTGCGCGAGTCGAATCCGATGCTCGGCACCCGCGGCTGCCGCCTGGGCTTGATGTTCCCCGAGATCTACGAGATGCAGGTGCGGGCGATCCTCCGCGCCGGGATCGCCGTCCGCGACCGGGTTGGCGATGCCCCGCTCATCGAGATCATGCATCCCCTCGTCGCCTTCGAGGAGGAACTCCGCCGCCTCCGGGAATTGACGCTCGAGATCGCAGCGGAAGAGGACGAGATCGAGTTCCTGTGCGGGACGATGATCGAGCTCCCTCGCGCCTGCATCCGCGCCGACGAGATTGCCGAGCACGCGGACTTCTTCTCCTTCGGGACGAACGACCTCACGCAGACCGCGCTCGGCTTCTCACGTGACGACGCGGAGGGCAAGTTCCTCACGCACTACCTGCAGGACGGCGTGCTCGAGAAGAACCCGTTCGAGATGCTCGACCGAAGCGGGGTGGGGGACTTGATGGCGATCGCGGTCGAGCGTGGCCGCTCGACGAAGCCGGACATCAAGCTCGGGATCTGCGGCGAGCACGGCGGGGAACCGTCGTCGGTCGCCTTCTGCCACACGCTCGGCCTGGACTACGTCTCCTGCTCGCCCTACCGCGTACCGCTCGCGCGGCTGGCGGCGGCGCAGGCGGCGCTCAAGGAGTCCGGCGTCGAGGCAGTCGCAGTCGGCGGCTAGCATCCTGCCCGTCCAGTCCCCCAATCGGGGGACGGATTGCCTACCGAAGCAACGTAAAGTTGATCGTCCTGGGGCTAGCGACCTCGACTCGACACCCTTGGTGGGGAGGCAAGGCTCATGAATTGGGGGCAACGCCTCTTGATCGTGCTGGGTGTCCTTCTGCCCGTGCCCCTTGCCGCGGCAACCGGCTTGACGATCCCTCTGCCCGCGACGGTGGAGCGGCTCGCGGCCAAGCTCGTCCCCTTCGCGGACCCCGC
>Ga0180121_10000466_pt1 | contig 16943 bp, 13 predicted proteins | sample AntDrymUQ5402106_2_FD_129676 | JGI IMG/M metagenome (GOLD analysis project Ga0180121, IMG submission 129676) | Polar desert sand microbial communities from Dry Valleys, Antarctica - metaG UQ540 (21.06) (version 2) (version 2) | ecosystem: Environmental > Terrestrial > Soil > Desert | place...
AAGTCCAGCCTCGCCCCCGGCTCGAAGGTCGTGACGGAGTACTTCGAGCGCGCCGGCCTGACGCCGTACCTGGAGGAACTCGGCTTTCACACCGTCGGGTACGGCTGCACGACGTGCATCGGGAACTCGGGCCCACTGCCGGACGAGATCTCCCAGGCAGTGACCGACGGCGAGCTGGTCGTCTGCTCCGTGCTCTCCGGGAACCGCAACTTCGAGGCGAGAATCCATCCGGAGGTCAAGGCGAACTACCTCGCCTCTCCCCCGCTCGTCGTCGCCTACGCGCTCGCCGGGCGGATGGATCTCGACCTCACGACGGAGCCGCTGGGCCAGGGAAGCGACGGCGAAGGCGTCTACCTCTCCGACGTCTGGCCGACCACCGAGGAGATCAGGGACACGGTGCAGTCGGCCGTCCAGGGCGAGATGTTCACGCGCACCTACGCCGATGTCTTCACGGGCGACGAGCGCTGGAGCTCGCTGGAGATCCCTGCGGGCGACCTCTACGACTGGCGCGAGGACTCCACCTACGTGCGTCGGCCGCCCTACTTCGACGGCATGTCGCCGGAGCCCGGAACCGTCGAGGACATCCACGACGCGCGCTGCCTGGTGCGGGTCGGCGACTCGGTCACTACGGACCACATCTCGCCGGCCGGAGCGATCAAGCTGGAGAGTCCGGCAGGCGCGTACCTCATCGAGCACGGAGTCGAGCGCAAGGATTTCAACTCGTACGGCTCCCGGCGCGGCAACCACGAGGTGATGGTGCGAGGGACCTTCGCCAATGTCCGCCTGAAGAACCTCCTCGTGCCGGGCAGCGAAGGCACGTGGACGGCGCACTTCCCCGACGGCGAGGAGATGACGATCTTCGACGCCTCTGCCCGCTACCTCGAGGAGGGGACACCGCTGATCGTCATCGCCGGCAAGGAGTACGGCTCCGGCTCCTCACGTGACTGGGCCGCAAAGGGCCCGAAGCTCCTGGGCGTGCGGGCGGTGATCGCGGAGAGCTACGAGCGGATTCACCGCTCGAACCTGCTGATGATGGGGATCCTCCCCCTTCAGTTTCTGGACGGAGAGAATCCGGACTCCCTCGGGCTGACCGGCGGGGAGCTCTTCTCCGTCGGCGGCGCCGAGAACGGTGAGGCACGCGAGGTCACGGTTCGCGCAGACGACAAGGAGTTCAAGGCCCGCTTGCGCCTGGAGACTCCGCGCGAGCGCGAGTACGTTCGCCACGGCGGGATCCTCCCGTACGTGCTGCGGCGCCTTTTGGCGGCCTAGCCGGCGGCCCGCGAGGAGCGCCCGTCCTGGATCGTCACGATCGAGACCTCATCGCCACTCTCGTCGTAGACGCACACGACCACCATCCAGCGCCACGGGCCGAGCACGAACCGGAACCCCGACCACCTATCCGGTAGCGCGGCCCCGAGCAGAGGAAGCTCCGCGAGCGGCCGAATCGAGCGGGTAACGCGCGCCTTCGTGTCTCCCGGGAGGCTGTGGGTGAAGATCAGGCGCTCGAGATCCTCGACCGCGGCCGGCGAGACCACGACCCGGGCCATCTCTAGAGCTCTTCGAGCGGAATGCCCTGCCCTGAACGTGTCTGCTGAAGGCCGAGCTGCGCGCGCTCGAACGCCCCGGGGATCTGGTCGAGCACGGCCGCGATGTGCCGAGCGTCCGGGTCGACGTCGTCCAGCGCGCTCGAGAGGAGCCATCGCGCCAGTGTTCCCTCGTTCGTGTGAGTCCGCTCGGCGAGCCTCTGAAGGCTAGTAGCGCAAGATCGCGCCGATTCCGCCGACCGGCTCGAGGTCCTGCCGGTACTGGAGCGCAAGCACGTGGCCCCCGTGTGCGAGCACCTGATGGATCGCGAGGTCGAGGCCCTCGTCTCGCCCCTCCATCTCCGTGCCGTCGAGCGGGCAGCGGCGGCCGTGGACGCTGACCCTTCCGCAGGCGGGGCACTGGTGAGCGCGGTGCTCGACGCCCTCCTGGAAGATCAAGCACTCGACGCGGCTGTCGGACGCAGCCTCGAGCGTCTCCTCCCAGCCTGAAGCGGCCCGGCCGTTGCGGCCTGCCTCCTCGTTCCAGCGCTCCACGACGTCGTTCTCTCGTTCCCTGCGCCAATCCTCCAGCACCGGCTCGGTGACCTCGTAGAGATCGGCCGGTGAAGCATGCGCCTGCGCCGTCGTCCAGCCGATGACGGCGTTGCGAGAGTCGCCTGCAAGCAGGTCGCCGAAATCACTCTTCAGCTCCTCCGGGCAGACGACGACCACAGCAGGGAAGCGCAGCTGGCGCAGCTGCCGTTCGAGCTCGTGCACAACTGTCTTCAGGTGGCTTTTCGCGAGCTCATCGACGTGCCGCTGGTGCCGCGCCTGCGAACGGCCTCGTTGATCGTGCTGGCCCGGCTGCTCCTCCGAGAGGTCCGCGATCTCCTCGAGCCTCCCCGAGCGCAGGCGGTAGAGACGGCCCTCCTCACGTCCGACCATGACGACGACGGCTCCCTCCCCCCGTCCGACGAGGGGAACGAGCGGCGCGAGGTAGAGATCCCGGCCGACCTTGATCTCGTCGGGCACGGGCTCGCTGAGCGGGATCGCCTGCCAGACGTTGTCAAGTCCGGCGCAAAAAACGGCGAAACCGTGAGCGCCGTCTCGGTCGAACTCCTCGGCGAAGAAATGGCGGATTCGCTCGAAGTCCTCGCGCAGGCCGACCCGCTGGTCGTGTGTCTGCTCGCCGCGGTTGGCCCCGTCGCTTTTCGACCCCTGGTCGACGAGGGAGTTCACTCTCGTCGCGGCGTCGCCGGCTGTCGGCGAGTCGCTCGGGTCGAGGTCGAGGTAGAGGCTGATCGCGCAGCCCTTGTCCGCCCGGAAGTTGGCAAGCTGGCGAAGCGTGTCCCATGTCACGGACCTGGCCACGACGCGCGATTCTACGGATCTGAGGGTGCGGACGATTGGACACGGGACGAGACCGGCGGACGAGCTCGTGGAGATGCTCCGCGGAGGCGGGGTTCGGACGCTCGTGGACGTCCGCTCAGTGCTCGGCGGGCTGCTCTCAGCGCTTGAGACGCGTGAAGGTGAGCGTCCAACGCACGCGCTCGGTCACTTTCCCGTTGTACTCGCCCTCGAGCGTGGTCTCTTGCGTCGTGTTCCCGCTGATGAAGAAGCGTGGGACGTTGCGGTCGAAGGCGTCAGCCGCGGTCAGCGGTGCGTCGGCCAGGGTCAGCTCGGTGCGGATGGAGCGGATCTCCGCGGGCTCCTCCGGGCACGACCCGCTGAACGACCTGGCGGGCGCAGCACCCTGGAGGCGCCCGAAGCGCCCTACGCCGCGGGCGGGGCTCGCCAGGCGAACCGTGGCGTTGCGGAAGGATCGGCGCTGGCTCCCGCAGTTGCGGGTCTGGGTCGCGCTCACGCAGCGCGGCCCCCGCGTGGCGAGGCGATTGAGGCCGCTCTGGCTCGCGGTTCCAGCGATCGATCGAACGACGCCCGAGGAAACCCGGAGTGGCCGCCCAGGCGCGGATGGGCCCAGGATCACGAAGCGCGAAGACTTCCGCGTCGCGAGGTCGAGCCGCCAGTGGCCGTTCGTCGTCGTCACCTTGTCGCATTCGCCATCCGCAACCGTTCGCGTCAGCGTCCAGTCCTTGGTGAGATTCCCGGTCAACGTGACGGAGAAGACAGCGCGCTGCGGCGTCGCTGCGCCCGCGGCTCCCCATCCCATGAGAAACACGCAGCCCAAGATGACCCAGACCTCGATCTGCCGCAGCACTGTTGTCTACTACTCAAGCAGATCGGTCGGATAAGCGGAAGTTTCGGGCCGTCCGCTTCGTTGAATACTGTTGCTGGGCCCTGAAATCGCGGGCTCGGCGTGCCTTTTGGAGGGGATTCAATGACTGAGAACGGGGTCCGCGAGTTGATCATCATCGGGGGTGGCCCGGCCGGGTACACGGCCGCGCTCTACGCCGCCCGCGCGAACCTGGAGCCACTCGTGATCGAGGGCTTCCAATGGGGCGGACAACTGATGATCACGAGCGACGTCGAGAACTATCCAGGCTACGCCGATGGCGTCATGGGCCCGGAGATGATGAAGGACTTCCGGCGCCAGGCCGAGCGCTTCGGCGCCGAGTTCATCAGCGACGACGTCACACGGGTAGACCTCTCCGAGCAGCCTCATCGCGTGTACATCGGCGACACCGAGTACCGGGCGGAGGCTGTGATCGTCGCCACCGGCGCGAACGCCCGCCAGCTCGGGCTCGAGTCGGAGCGCGCGCTCCAGGGCCGCGGTGTCTCCTACTGCGCCGTCTGCGACGCGGCGTTCTTCAAGGAGAAGGAGATCCTGGTCGTCGGCGGCGGCGACTCGGCGATGGAGGAGGCGACGTTCCTCACCAAGTTCGCCTCCAAGGTCACGATCGTCCACCGGCGGGACGAGTTCCGCGCGTCCCAGATCATGCTCGACCGGGCCCGGGCGAACGACAAGATCAGGTTCGTCACGAACACCGTCGTCGAGGAGGTCATCGGTGAGACCGTCGTGACGGCCGTGAGGCTCCGCGACCTCACTACGGACGAGATCACCGAGCTCCCGGCGGACGGGCTCTTCGTCGCCATCGGCCACGACCCGAGCAGCGGCCTTTTCACTGACTGGCTCGAGCTCGACGACGACGGATACATCCTCACGAAGCCCGGCTCGACGGAAACGAACCTGGAGGGAGTGTTCGCGGTCGGCGACGTCGTCGATCACGTCTACCGCCAGGCAGTCACCGCCGCCGGAATGGGCTGCATGGGCGCCCTGGACGCCGAGCGCTGGCTCGCCGCCCGCGAAGGCCACCTGGCAACGGCGGGCGCGGCTCCGCGCGAGTAGCGCTAGACGCGGCTACTCGGGCAGAGATCGTTCACGACGCAGGCGTGGCACAGGGGCGTCCGCGCGATGCAGACTCGCCGGCCGTGCCAGATCAGCAGGTGCGGGAAAACGCCCCAGTGCTCGCGCGGGACGAGCTTCTGGAGATCCAGCTCGATCTTGACCGGATCCTCCTGCTTCGTGAATCCGAGGCGCTGAGACAGGCGGCGGACGTGGGTGTCGACGACGACGCCCTGCGGCTCCCCCAGCTCGGCGGCAACAACGTTCGCGGTCTTGCGCGCCACGCCCGGGAGCCGCAGAAGCTCCTCGATGCGGCGAGGCACCTGCCCGTCGAACTCCTCGAGCAGGACGCGCATCATCCCGCGCAGCGACTTGGTCTTCTGGCGGAAGAACCCGGTCGCGAAGATGTCGCGCTCGAGCTCCTCCGGCGGGACGGCCAGGTAGTCCTCCGGTCGCCGGTACTTCACGAATAGCCGCTTGGTGACGCGGTTCACGTTCACGTCGGTCGTCTGCGCCGAGAGCATCACGGAAACGAGCAGCTCGAGCTCGTTGCGAAACCGGAGCGCGATCGACGCGTCGGCATGCTCGACGAGGAGGCGCTCGATGACCGGTTGGATGCGTGCGCGCTTCGGCCCGACCCGGCGCCGCGCCTCACGGACGTAGCTACGCGCCACTCAGGACCGCGGCCGCCATCTGCATACGCGCGTGCGGGAGACGCGGGCCGGCGCAGACGAGGTCCAGGGCGGGGCAGCCGTGGCAGACCTCGCCCGGCGTCGGGCCGAACTCGCCGGCGTTGATGCGTGCGATCGCCTCCGAGAGCTCGGCCTCGAGCTCGGGCAGCTGAGACCGGTCGAACGTCGTCGAGACCACGGCATCCGCTCGCTCGAGGAAGTGGTAGACGACCTCGACCTGCTCGACGCCCGAACGGAAACAGGCGAGCGCGTACACGAGGCGCTGAAGCCGGTAGCTCCCCTCGATGATCTCCTCGGGCGCAACGTCCTCGAGGACGTTCGTCTTGTAGTCGAGGACGAGCGCGCGATCGCCCTCGCGGTGAAGGACGTCCAGGCGCCCATGAAGCAGCACACCGTCGTGCTCGAACGCAAAGGGCCGCTCGACCTGCGCGCCGGGCAACGCTGCAATCCGCTGGGCCAGCTCCGACTCGCAATAGGTCGAGACGAATGCGGAAATCCGCTCGAGCTCCTCGTCCGTGACCGCCGGATACCACGAGCGCACGAGCTCGAGATCGGGCGCAGCGGGGGCCGACAGGTCGACGAGCTCGAGCAGCCGGTGAGCTGCATCGCCGATCTCGGTTGCAGCCAGGCCGCTGGAGCCCGGCACCCGCCCGCTCTCGTCGCTCGACCGCAGCCCCACGACCCGCTCGGCGTAGTAGCGGTAGGAGCAGCGTTCGAAAAGCGCAAGCGCGGTGTACGAGAGCGAGCGAACGGAATGGAGCGGCGGAGCCGGAACCTCGGCGAGCGGCGGAAGCTGAGGCGCAGGCGGCGGAAGCGCCGCAGCCCCGTTCGCCGCGAAGAGCTCGAGCTGTCCCTCCAGAGCAGCGACCTCCGGCTCGACTGCGGGAACCTCCTCCTCTGCCTCGAAGCGGTCGAGGCGGAGCAGTAGCCGGGCGGTCTCCCGCTCGAGCTCGACCGGACCCGCGGCCGCCGCCTCCAGCTCCTTCTCCGCCTCGAGGCGCCCGAGGACCCAGCCGAGGGGCGTGGACGCGTCGGCCGTGCTGGACGGGTCGACTGCGCCCGAGACGATCAGCCGGTCGATCGCACGCGTCATGGCGACGTAGTAGAGGCGGAGGCGCTCGGCCCGATCGGCTTGCTCGCGGGCGAGACGAACCTCCTCGTAGTCGAACGCGCCGCGCCGTTTGCTCGTGATCGGGTCGACGACCCGGAAGCCGAAGCGCCCGTCCGAGAGCGCGAGCAGCTCGTCCGGGCCGGGCGGGGGCCGGTCGCGGCCGGCATCGGCGACGATCACGACCTTGAACTCGAGCCCCTTCGCGCTGTGGATCGTCAGCAGCCGGACTGCGTCAGCTCCTTCCTCCTCCGCGACCGCCTCCAACTCTTTGGCGCCGACCGCCTCCTGGTCGCGCATGAAGCGGAGGAATCCCTCGATGTCGCGGCCGCGCAACTCCTCGTAGGCGCGGGCGAGCCGGGCGAGCTTACGGAGATTGGCGTAGCGTCGCCGGCCGTCCCAGTGTGCGAGCACGGCCAGGTCGTAGTCGTGGGCAATGAGGATCTCCTCGCAGAGGCGCTCGAGCGGCAGGCGTGTCGAGGCGGTTGCGAGCCTGTCGTACCGCTGCTTGAACGCCCGCAGCAGGCGCTCGTCCTCGGCGTTGATCTGCTCGGGCCACGACCGCTCGAGCCCGGTGAAGATCGGCCGGCGACCTGCGGCCCGCCTGAGCAGGAAGAGCGTGTCGTTCGAGACCCCCACGAACGGCGAGGCGAGCACGGAGACGAGCGCCTGGTCGTCGTAGCGGTTCTGGAGAAGCCGCAGGTACATGAGGAGGTCGACGACCTGCTGCTGGCCGAAGTAGCCGCGCCCGGTCGCGCGGTAGGTCGGAATCCCGAGCTCGCGGAGCTCCTGCTCGTACCACTCGGCGTCCGTCCCGGCCGCGAACAGGAGCACGATCTCGCCCGCCGTGGCGGCGCCGGCCTCGATCAGCTCGCGCACCCTCGAAGCGACGTGGCGCGCCTCCGCGCGGCGCCAGTGGACGCCGGTTCCGGAGTACGTCGACTTGTCGGTGACGAGGAGCTCGACCGGCTGGCCGAACACGGGATCCGGGAACTCGCCAGAGGCGGTCAGGCGCTGGAATCCCTCGCCGAAATCGCCACGAAAGAGGTAGTTGACGGCTTCCAGCACCTCGGGTCGGGAGCGGTAGTTCTGGACGAGCGGCAGTCCGCCCCCTGACTGCTCTCGCCGCTCACGGAAAACCGAGACGTCCGCGTGGCGGAACCCGTAGATCGACTGGAACTCGTCCCCGACGAAGAAAACGTCCCGATCGCCGGGCCCGTCGGCCAGCAGATCGACGAGCTCGCACTGGAGGCGGTTCGTGTCCTGGAACTCGTCGACCATGATCGCCTTGAAGCGCAGCGCCTCCTTGTCGCGAAGATCCGGGTTGTCCCGAAGCAGGTCGCGGGCGACGAGCTGGAGATCCTCGAAGTCGAGCGCCGACTCGCGCCGCTTGGCGGCCGCGTAAGCCTCCGCGAAGCCATCGAGGAGCTGCTGGAGGAGATCCCGGTCGCGGATGGCGAGCTCGTCGAGCGCCGCCTGCTCCACCGAGACCCTCGCCTCCTCGTACGACGCGCTGCGCTCGCCGCGCGCCCGGTGGGCAGTGAGGTCGAGGAGATTGTCGGGCCTGGGCTCCCCGGACACGGCATCGATCAGCGCTGCGGCGCTGGCGCGCTGGAGGTCGGTCGCCGACCCGTCGTCCACGAGACAGCGGGCGGCCTCGCGCAGGGCCTCCAGCCGCTCGGCCATCGGCGGACGCTCGCCGAGCTCGAGAACGAGCGGTCTGCCCGCCGAGCGGAGCGTGTCGTAGATCCCCGTGATCATCCGGCGCAGGCCGCGCGCCTCGTACGTCGTCAGCAGCTGCGCGCGCTCGTCGTCGCCTGGTGCACAGAAGGCGTCGAGCGTCTCGTCGAACGCCTCGCTCGAGAGGACAGACGCTTGCGCGCCGTCCAGCTCGCGAAAGCGCGGGTCGAGGCCGGCCTCGAACGGATACGTCTTGAGCAGCCGGTTACAGAAGCCGTGAATCGTCGAGATCCACGCGCCGTCGAGACTCCGCGTGAGATCGGCGCGGCCACGCCTCCGCAGCTCCGCGCGGATCCTGGCCCGCAGCTCGCCCGCCGCACGCTTCGTGTAGGTGATGACGAGGACCGACTCGACGTCGAGCCCTCGGTCGCACACCGCCTCGACGAAGCGCTCGACGAGCACCGCGGTCTTCCCGGTGCCTGCGCCGGCAGAGACGAAGACGCGGCCCCTGGCGTCGATAGCAGCCTGCTGCTCGGGGTTCGGCGTCCAGGTCATGCGCGCCTCACCCGGCACATCGTCCAGAGGGTGCACCAGGCCGGACACTCCCCGCCTTTGGGGTCGTGGTGGACGTCGCCTCCGCGGATCCGGCCCGCGAAGCCCCTCGCCGTCTCCCGCGCGCCCTCGACCTGCGCCCAGAACGCCTCCTCATCGAGGTAATCGGCCTTCGCGAAGCCCGGCAGCGCATCGTCCTTGGCCTCGGCCCGCAGGATGCCGCGCGGGCCACGGTCGCCCGCGAGCGGCCGGTAGACGCCGCCGATCGGCTCGATCCCGACCAGGTCGCGCAGCACGAGCATGTAGAGCGGGATCTGGAGCCGGAGCTCCTTGTCGATGTCGCGCGCAGACGGCGCGCTCTTCCCGGACTTGTAGTCCTGGACGATCCCGCGCGCGCTGAACGGGTCGACGTCGATCCGGTCGATCTTCCCCGAGAGAATGGCCCCGTCGCCTAGCTCCAGGCCCCGCTGGAGCTCCGGGACCGAACGCTCCGACCCGAACGAGACCTCGAACTGGCGCGGCTGCAAGGGCAGCTCGGTCTGCGCCTCCGCTCGAACAAGCCGCTCGAGGTCGCGCGCGAGCGTTTGTCGAAGCTCGCGGCGCTGCAATTCGGTCATCTCGAGCCGCACGCCGGCCAGCGCCTGCTCCAGGCACTCGCGCATGAAGCGGACGGCGTCCTCGACCTTCTCGGGCACCACCTGGTCGACTCCGAGCTCCTTGGGCAGCCCTCGGAAGAACCGGAAGAGCGCCGAGTGCGCGACCGATCCGCGCAGCTTCGCGTCCACCTCCTGGTCGATCGTCTTCGGATCGATGACCCGGTCGAAGAACCAGGCCGACGAGCAGTCGGCGAAGCGCTCGAGCTCCGTGACGTTGAAAACGGCGCGGCCGCCGAGCTCGCTCAGGACGAGCGGGTGGGTGAGACGGGTCTCTCTGGTGAAGGCGCGGCGCGCGCGGTCGAGCTTCCGGCCCCATCCGTTCGCCCGCGCGAGGCCGTCGGCGTCGTCCCGACGCGATTCGTCGGCCCAGAGACCCGCGACGGCCCGGAGGCGCTCCCGCTCGGTCGGCGCAGACTCCAGTCCCCAGGTGAGCGCTGAGAGCGGACGGCGGGATGTGGATCGCGCAACCTCCTCCGGCGGGAAGAGCGCGACGACCTCTTCCCAGAACGGGCTCGCCTCCTTCGGGCTACCCTCGTCCGACGCGGCCTCGCGAACCAGATAGAGCCGTTCGGTCGGGCGCGTGCAGGCCGTGTAGAAGAGATATCGGTCGCGCGCGACTGCGTCGCCGCGCCGGAGCCGGTCGCCGACCCGCCGGCGCTCCACATCGTCGAGGAAGGGCGTTGCGTGGCCGCGCCGCGGCAAGGTTCCCTCCTCGAGGCCGAGCACGAACACGTGCTCGAAGCGACTCGTTCGAGCGCGCGAGAGGTCGAGCACAGGCACCCGGCCGGCCTCGTTCGCGCCGGGTTCCCGCACCGGCGCTCGTTCCAGCGCGGAGAGGACGTCCTCGCGCGAGACGGGCGCTGCGATCCGCTCCCAGCCTTCGAGGTCGTGCAGCACCCGGCGACAGCCTTCGTAGGCGCGGAGGTCGTCTCTGGAAGACGCGCCGACCGTTGGGTGCTCGAGGTCGTATGCGGCTCGGATCATCGATGCCGCGAGGTCCCGCACCGCCTCGACCGGCGAGTCGGCCGCCCGCAGCGAGTCGAGCATCGGCAAACGCGCTTCGCGGAGCGCCTCGAGCTCCTCCTCTACTCGCTCGGGGCCAGAGATTGCGCGGCCGCGCAATCTCCCCTCCACGAAGTCGACGCTGCCACGCCGAAGTCCCGAATAGGGCGAACGCAGGTGGCGGAAGAGCTCCGGACGGTCGGCGCCCGACCAGGCAAACCGGAGCAGGGCCAGGAGGGCCTGGCCGAACGGAGTCTGCGGGAGCCGCGTCGGCGAATCGATCGCGTAGGGGATGCCGAGCGTCGAGAACGCCGTCTCGAGGGGTGCCCGCCACCGGTCGTACGAGGGGACGACAACACCGATCTGGTCGGGTGCCGTCCCGTCGCGAAGCAGCCGCAGGATCTCCTCGCCTACCAGCTCGAGCGCGCCCCGCGTGCCGGCTCCCTCGAAGAACCGGATCCCCCCGTCGAGCGCGGGTGGCTCCCCGGCCGTATCGCCGAAGAGGCCGCGCTCGAGATACGCGAGCGCCGGGTGAGCCACCTCGGCGTAGCGTGGGCCGAGCTCGGTGAGTTGACCGTCCGCCAGGCGGGCGAGCTCCTCCGAGGTCTGCCCGAGCCATTCGAATGCGGGCCGGCCCGGCTCATAGGGCAGTGAGACAGTGACATCGGCACGGCCGGCCAGCGCCCGGATCAGCGACCATTCGGTCTCGGTCAGATCCTCGAATCCGTACGCGAACACCGGTTGGCCGGCCCAGGACTCGAGGGCCGAGACGAGCCGCTCGGCCGCCGCCGCCCGCAGCTGGTGCCGGTCCCAGAGCCCGAGCCGGTCGAGCTCCTCGCGGTACGAGGCATACAACCGCGAGAGTGGGCCTTCGAGCTCCTCCGGCGCGACGAGACCGGCCTCCACCTCGGCGATCGCCTCGCGCAGCGAGTCCGCGAAGCCGGCGGAGCGCGCCGACTCCCCAAGGCCGTTGAGGGACGTCTTCGCGACGGCCGCCCGAAGCGCAAGGGTCTGCTGGACGTCGGCCGCGACCGGCCGGGTGGCGGGGTCGCCCGCTGCGATGCGATCGAAGAGACCGTCAAACGTCGTGATCGATCCGCCGAGCAGAGCGGGTGAGCGTCCGAGCAGCTCGCGCTCCGCCCAGTCGACGTCCGGGCGGTTCGGCACGATGAGAACCGGATCCTGGTCGAGTTCGGCCAGGTAACGGTCGAGCAGCAGTTCCACCTTGCCCGCGTTCGCCGGCCCGGCGAGCAGCGTTAACCCCATCGACCTATCGTAGACCTGGCCTCTGACGGCTCAGGTTCCCGTTTCGTGGGCCGGACGGAAAGTGCGGGAGAAACGTTGAAGGGCGGGTCTCCCCGCCCTCCAGTCGCTAGGCGGCCGCCGACTTCGGCCGGCGGCCTCTACGAGCGGTCGCGCGGCCCGGCATCTTGCCCGAGCAGTCGTCACAGAGATCGGCCTGCTTTGCACCCTTGCGCGCATCGCTATAGCTCAAGCGCAACGTTGCACCCTTGCCCTCCTCGACTTCCTTACCACAGTTGTCACAAACGAGCACTGTTTTTCGAGCCATTGAGTGGCCTCCTTTTCCTTCAGGATTCGAGCAGCCTACTGAAAGTCGCGTCGTGAAATCTAGGCTGCTGCGCGCGACTGGCGAATGCGCCAGGAACGCAGAAGCGAGAGCAGCGCGCGCTCTTCCAGGTCGAGCCCGATTTCCTTTGCGCCGACCACGCGCAAATGCCGGGGACGAAAGTCGTCGATCGTTCGTCCGTCGAGGTATTGCTCGACGACGGCGGGACTGACGTACGAGGACCGGGCGACTGCCGGTGTGTTCCCGAGGCGCTGGCCGACCGTGCGCATCACGGCGGCGACGACGCGCTTCGCCTCCGTCTCGGTCTCGGGAATCCCGCGCTCCGCGAGCGCAATCGACGCGACGAGCGTCCCGCCCCAGGTACGGAAATCTTTCGCCGTGAACTCGTCCCCCATGCGCTCCTGGATGTACTCGTTGAGCTTTCGGTCGTTCAGGTTGAAGTAACCGCCGTCCTCCAGCTCGTAGCGGAAGAGCCTTCGGCCGCCCGGCAGGGCAAGGAGCGACTTCATCGCGGTCGCGAGCTCGGTGTCGACGAGCGCCGTGTGCACCAGGATCTTGTGCTTTCCGCGATAGCGGAATGTGACCCGGCTCCCCCGCACCGCGACATGGCGTTTCGTCAGCGTGGTGATCCCGAACGTCCTGTACTGCTTCGCATAGCGCTCGGAGCCGACGCGGAACCAGCCGAGGTTGATCAGTCTCACGGCCAGGGCGCAGGTCCACTCACGTGTGAATTCCTCGCCGTCGAGATCCTCCGACATCGCCTGTCTGAGCTCCGGGAGGTGGTCGGCGAAACGCACGAGCTTGTCGTACTTCGCCTGCTCCTGTTGCGCGCGAAAGTCGGGGTGGTAGAGGTACTGGCGTCGTCCGGCGGCGTCGACGCCAGTGGCCTGGAGCTTTGCGTTGGCGCGAGACGAGATCCAGACTTCGCGCCACGCGGGCGGAATGCGCAGCGATTCGATGCGCTCGATCTTGTCCGGATCGACGATTTGCGTTCCGCGCGAGTCCTCGTAGCGGAAACGCTTCCGTCCCCCGGCCCTCCGCCATCCTCCCCGCCTCGGCATCGTCCAATGTGTCTGTCCGGCGCGCGCGTTTCCGAATCCCGCATACGATCGGGCGCGATGGACGTCGACACGATCGTGGTGCTCGAGGGAGACCAGACCGGCCAGGAGCTGCTCGAGGAATCGCTTCGGGTGCTGGCTCCGGATGTGATCGGCTTCGAGCTCGAGCTGCCCCGCTTCGACCTCTCGCTCGAGAAGCGACGCGAGACCCAGAACGGCATCGTCCACGAGGCCGCGACGGCAATGAAGGAGCACGGCCTGGGTCTGAAGGCGGCGACGATCACGCCAGAGGGCAAGGACGACGTCGGCTCTCCGAACCGGATCCTCCGCGAGGAGATCGGCGGCCGCGTCATCGTCCGGACCGGCCGGCGGATTCCCGGCGTGGTGCCGCTGGGCGGCGTCCACGCGCCGATCTCGGTGGTGCGGATGGCGGTCGGCGACGCCTACGGCGCGAAGGAATGGCGCGAGGGTGAAGGCGAGGACGAGGTGGCCTTCCGCACCGAGCGGATCGAGCGGAAGATTTGCCGGTCGGTCGCCGAGTTCGCCTTCCGTCTTGCCGAGAAGACGGGCGCAAAGGTCTTCGGCGGCCCGAAGTACACCGTCAGCCCGGTCTACGAGGGGATGCTCAAGGAAGAGATGGACGCAGCCGCCGAGCGTCATCCGGAGATCGGCTACGACCCGCAGCTGATCGACGCCACCTTCGCTTACCTGATCACGTCGAGCGGGGCGCCGCTCGTGATCCCGACGCTGAATCGGGACGGCGACGTTCTCTCCGACCTGGTTCTACCGCTCTTCGGGTCGATCGCCGGAGCCGAGTCGCTGCTCGTGGCCTTTGACGACGACTACGTGCCCGATGCGGTCATGGCCGAGGCGGCCCATGGAACGGCCCCATCGCTCCAGGGCAAAGACGTGGCGAACCCGATGGCGATGATCCTCGCCGCTGCGGCGCTGCTCGGCTACGGCGGAGAGACGGCGCAGCTGGCGGGGCGGGCGATCCGGGAGTCGTGCCTCGAGGCCGTCGCCGACGGAACGCGGACCGCGGATCTCGGCGGCCACGCCGGGTCGAGCGAGTTCACGGACGAAGTCGTCCGCCGGGCGAAGCAGAAGCTCGACGTCTGGTCTTCCCTCTAAGCGTTGGCCAACGTCTACACCGGTTCCTCCGACCGCTGGCACGACGACTACGAGCGGGGCCGCCCGGGATGGCCGACCGAGATCCTGGAGATTTTGGGCCTGCCTCCGTCGGCGACCGTGCTCGAGTTGGGCGCGGGCACGGGCAAGCTGACGCGTGTTCTCCTCTCCAGGTTTTCGGATGTGGTCGCGATTGAGCCAGACGAGGAAATGCGCCGCGTCCTCGTGCCGCTCTGCCCTGAAGCCCAGGTCGTCGTCGGAAGTGCCGAGGAGATCCCGGTCGAGGACAGCTCGGTAGAAGCCGTGCTCGCGGCCGAGGCGTTTCACTGGTTCGACACGAAGCGCGCGCTCCCCGAAATCGCTCGCGTGTTGCGGCCGCACGGTGTGCTCGTGCTGATGTGGAACCTCCCGGCAGGCCCGACAGAGCCCTCGATCGAAGGCGCGGTGCAGTATCTACTCGAGAAGCTCGGCTCGAGGCAGAGCGAGCTCATCTACGACCCGGTGGACCTCAGCCCGCGTCGCTACACATCGGGCGAGTGGCGCCTCGCGTTCGCACAGTCGCCTTTCGAGGAGCTCCGGGAGGTACGGCTCGCGAATCCGCAAACGGTCGATCGGGAGGCGCTCGTGGCCTTCCTCGCATCGATGGGCTGGATCTCCGACCTCCCAGACGCCGAGCGGTTGCCCTTGATCGACAAGGTGAGATCACTCCTCACCGCTACCGAATACAGGCGGACTTGGGAGACCCATGTCCACTGGACGCGACTATCCGCGACCGAAAACGGTCGAGCCTAGGCGGCTCGGATCTCGCGGAAGTCTCCCTCGGCCCACGCGGCGAGGAACGCGCGGACGACTGCGGGATCGAACTGGGAACCGGCGCAGTCGCGCACCTCGGCGAGAGCACTCGTGAGCGGCAGCGCCTGCCGGTAGGGCCGGTTCGACGTCATCGCATCGAAGGCGTCGGCGAGCGCGAGGATCCGAGCGCCGGGGGGAATCTGCTCGCGCGACCGGCCGCTGGGATAGCCGTTCCCGTCCCAGTGCTCGTGGTGGAAAAGGACGTACGGCAGGGCTGGGCGGAGCGAGGCAAAGGGCCTGATCAAACGGGCACCGGCGAGCGGGTGACGGCGCACCTCGAGCCGCTCGCGCTCGTCCAGCGGACCTGGCTTATGGAGGACGGTGGCGTCGAGATTCAGCTTGCCCACATCGTGCAACTGGCCCCCGAGCCGAAGCGCAGCAAGCCGCGAAGGGCGCCAGCCGAGCCGTCCGGCGATCACCTCCGCGACGACGCTCACGCGGGCCGAATGACCCCGCGTGTACGGGTCTCTCGCTTCGATTGCATGGGACAGCGCGGTCAGCACCACGCGTGGTTCATTCCGGAGCGCGCTTAGGATTCCTCCGCCGTGAGGGTCGCCGTCCCGAAAGAGACCGCCGAGGGCGAGCGCCGCGTGGCGCTCGTGCCCGAGATCGTGCGGAAGCTCGCGGCCGGCGGATTCGACGTCGCCGTCGAGCGCGGCGCAGGCGAGGGAGCGAGCTCCTCCGATGCCGAATACGAGGAGGCCGGCGCGCGGGTTGCCGAGCGGGAAGAGATCCTGGTTGGCGCCGGGGCCGTCGTGAAGGTACAGAGGCCGTCGCCGAAAGAGATCGAGCGCCTGCCCCAGGGATCCGTGCTGATCGGGTTCCTCCAGCCCCTGAGCGACCCACAGGGCATCGAACAGCTCGCGCAGCGCGGCGTGACGGGGTTCGCGCTCGAGTCGATCCCGCGAATCACCCGCGCGCAGCCGATGGACGCGCTCTCGTCGCAAGCGACAGTCGCGGGCTACAAGGCCGTCCTCCTCGCCGCTGAGCGTCTCCCGAGGTTCTTCCCGATGCTGATGACGGCGGCCGGGACTGTGGCGCCGGCGAAGGTGCTCGTGCTCGGCGCAGGAGTCGCGGGCCTGCAGGCGATCGCAACCGCTCGGCGACTTGGGGCAGTGGTCTCGGGTTTCGACGTGCGTCCGGTCGTCCGCGAGCAGGTCGAGAGCCTCGGCGCGGCGTTCCTCGATCTCGACGTCGTCGGCGAGGAGACCTCGGGCGGCTATGCCGGAGAGCTGAGCGACGACGATCAGCGGCGCCAGCAGGAGGAGCTCGAACGGCGGCTTGCGGAGTTCGACGTCGTCGTCACGACGGCGCTCATCCCCGGCCGGCCCGCGCCAAAGCTGATCCCGGCATCGGCGGTGAAGGCGATGCGCGCAGGCTCGGTCATCGTCGATCTCGCCGCGGAAGCCGGCGGTAACTGCGAGCTCACGGAGCCCGGCGCGGAGGTCGTCCGCGAGGGAGTGACCCTGGTCGGGTACACCAACCTCCCCAGCACGGTCCCGGTGCACGCGAGCCAGCTGTACTCGCGAAACGTCTCCGCGCTGCTCACGCACCTGGCGCCGGAGGGAGAGCTCCAGCTCGACTGGGAGGACGAGATCACGGCCGGCGCCTGCGTGACCCGGCGGAAGGAAGTCCCCGCGTGAACGCCCAGCTCGTCATCGAATTGACGATCTTCGCCCTGGCCGTCTTCCTCGGCATCGAGTTGATCTCGAAGGTGCCTACGATGCTCCACACCCCGCTGATGTCGGGGACGAACGCGATCCACGGCATCGTCCTGATCGGAGCGATGGTGATCGCGGG
>Ga0180121_10000467_pt1 | contig 16934 bp, 14 predicted proteins | sample AntDrymUQ5402106_2_FD_129676 | JGI IMG/M metagenome (GOLD analysis project Ga0180121, IMG submission 129676) | Polar desert sand microbial communities from Dry Valleys, Antarctica - metaG UQ540 (21.06) (version 2) (version 2) | ecosystem: Environmental > Terrestrial > Soil > Desert | place...
CAGACAGGGATGATCAGATGATTCAGCAGAATTTATACAGCTGACCGAATTTATTTCGCGCAGCGCATTTCATCCCTGCTACTGAATACATAAGAGCAAACAGATTGAGATATTTACTTATAAAAAAATGGAGGATATTATGAAGCAGGTTGATGTTTGCATTGCGCCTTCGCTTGCAGGAGATAATTTATTGATTACAAATCTTACGGGACATCCGTCCATGGTCATTCCAAATGGTTTCTCTGATCCAAAGAAACCGTTAAGCATTGTGTTCACGGGACAATTATTTGAGGAAGGTAAATTAATTGCTATCGCTAAAAAATATCAGGATGCAACAGATTTTCATCTTACTCATCCGCCGGGATTCGATTGATTTTAGTTAATGCATGCCAAGTTTCTTATTCATTAAGATTAATTTATTACTCTATTTCCGTCCCAGCTGATTCTCCCATACTTTGCATTTTATAACAGTGATCGAATCTGGATGGACTGATAGACGGGACGGATACTCCGATTAAAGATAACGATGAACTTAATTTAGTATCCGGTATGTCGGGTCTGATGTTAGCTGTGATAATTTTGCTATGCATCGGATTTGAGTATAGTTGTGATAATAATGCTGTAAATTCCGTCACCTTAATAAGACCATAACAAGCTAATAATAGTAATTCCCTCTGATACAAAGGTATATAAAGCCCCAGCTTTGTAAAAATTCCCCCCGTTGCATCTTTTATCGGAAACCGCTAATTTATAAGTAGATTATAAATGTCTTCATAAAATTGAATCAATGATCATTAATTAAAATTATAAGGAGAAATGTGATGAAAAGTTTAATTATTATTTTGGCAATTTTTTTATCAATGTCTGTGAGTTATAAATTTTCTTATTCTCAGTGGGTTCAAAGATATAACGGTCCAGGTATTGGTGTTGATATTGTAAGTTCTATTGTTGTGGACGATTCAGGTAATGTTTATGTTACCGGTGGTAGTGGAAACGGTTATGCGACAATAAAATACAGTTCATCAGGAGTCCAGCAATGGATTCAAAGATATATCGGTAATGGAAGCAAAGCACTCTCCATTGCACTTGATGGTTCAGGGAATGTGTATGTTACAGGTTATTCCAGATTCGGATTTTTTTCGTCGAGTTTCGTAACAATAAAATACAGTTCATCAGGAGCCCAGCAGTGGGTTCGAACATACAACGGTGGGTTTGGAAATTCTATTGCAGTCGATGATTCTGGAAATGTTTATGTTACCGGATGGAGTTCCCCAAATGAGGATTATATAACAATAAAATACAATTCAATTGGAGATTCCCAGTGGGTTCAAAGATATAATGGACTGGGAAATAGTCAGGACAATGGAATTTCCATTGCAGTTGACGGTTCAGGAAATGTTTATGTTACAGGTCAAAGTAGATCAAGTTTTAATTTTGATTATGCAACGATAAAATATAATTCAAATGGAGATTCATTATGGGTTCAAAGATATCACGGACCAGGTGGTAATGATCAAGCAATTTCCATTGCAGTTGACGGTTCAGGAAATGTTTATGTTACCGGGAGAAGCCAAGGAATTGGAAATGATAATGATTACGCAACAATAAAATACAATTCATCAGGGGTTCAGCAGTGGGTTCAAAGATATAACCCTACAAATGAAAGTGATGATGTAACTTCCATGGCAGTGGACAGTTTAGGAAATGTTTATGTTACCGGGAGTAGTAATATAATTGGAATAGGTGCTTCTGCAACAATAAAATACAATTCAAATGGAGATTCGTTATGGGTTCGAAGATATAACGGAGGAAGTGCATCATCAATCGCAGTGGACGGTTCAGGAAATGTTTATGTTACCGGGAGCAATTATAGCAGCGGAACTGGTTCTGATTATGGGACAATAAAATACAATTCATTGGGAGCTCTACAGTGGGTTCAAAGATATGACGGACCGGGTAATGGCGGTGATGGAGCATCATCCATCGCAGTGGACAATTCAGGAAATGTTTATGTTACCGGGAATAGCGCAGGCATTGGAACAGGTAATGATTATGCAACAATAAAATATTCACAACAACCAACTACGGCTCTTGATCTTACAGCATTAATTCAAGGATTCTATAACAATATAACAAATACAATGGTAAGAGATACTGTGAGAGTTTATTTAAGAAATACAAGCTCTCCTTATTCGATTGTTGATTCAGCAACATCAGTTTTAGATTCAACCGGGTATGGAACTTTTTATTTTCCGAATGCTGTAAACGGAACTCTATACTATATTGTGATCAAACATAGAAACTCAATTGAGACATGGAGCAAACAAGGACAAATGTTTATGTCTTATCAGTTGAGTTATGATTTCATAACTGCTGCAAATAAAGCTTACGGAGATAACTTAATATTGAAAGGAAGTAAGTATTGTATTTATAGCGGTGATGTAAATCAGGACGGAATAGTAGATGCTACAGATTTAAGCTTGGTGGACAACGATGCATATATATCAGCTTCTGGGTATGTTAATACAGATGTAAACGGAGATAATTTTGATGATGGATCGGATCTTAGCATAGTTGATAATAATGTCCTAAATTTTGTTGCGCGAATAAAACCTTTATAAATTTTTATAAAATGGAAAAGTCATAAAATAATGGTATATGAAAATTGCGAAATCGCCTGCTGTATAACCCAAACATTGAATCAATGATCATTAACTAAAATTATAAGGAGAAATAAGATGAAAAATTTAATTATCATTTTGGCAATTTTTTTATCAATGCCTGTGAGTTATCAATTCACTTATTCCCAGTGGGTTCAAAGATATGACGGTGGTGATGATATTGTAAGTTCTATTGCTGTGGACGATTCAGGTAATGTTTATGTTACCGGTACTAGTGGAAACGGTTATGCGACAATAAAATACAGTTCATCAGGAGTCCAGCAGTGGATTCAAAGATATATCGGTAATGGAGGCAAAGCACGCTCCATTGCACTTGATGGTTCAGGGAATGTGTATGTTACAGGTTATCTCAACTTCGGATTTTTTTCGAGTTCCGTAACAATAAAATACAGTTCATCAGGAGCCCAGCAGTGGGTTCGAACATACAACGGTGGGTTTGGATATTCTATTGCAGTCGATGATTCAGGAAATGTTTATGTTACCGGATGGAGTTACCCAAATAACGATTATATAACAATAAAATACAATTCAAATGGAGATTCCTTATGGGTTCGAAGATATAACGGACCAGGTAATAGTGAAGATCGGGCAAATTTCATCGCAGTTGACGGCTCGGGAAATGTTTATGTTACAGGTCAAAGTCGTTCAAGTTTTAATTATGATTATGCAACGATAAAATATAATTCAAATGGAGATTCCTTATGGGTTCGAAGATATAACGGGCAATTCAGTAGTGATGATATTGTAAATTCTATTGCAGTGGACGATTCAGGGAATGTTTTTGTAACTGGGCAAAGTGGACATGCTAATGATCATGCATATGCAACGATAAAATACAATTCCTCAGGAGTACAGCAGTGGGTTCAAATATATAACGGACCGGGTAATAGTCATGATGAAGCATCATCCATAGCAGTTGACAATTCAGGAGATATTTACGTTACAGGCAGTAGTTATGCTATCCCAACAAGTACTGATTATACAACAATAAAATATAATTCAAATGGAGATTCCTTATGGGTTCGAAGATATAACGGACCGCTTAATGCTTCTGACGGGTCATCATCCATCGCCTTGGATGATTTAGGAAATGTTTATGTTACCGGAGGGAGCGTCGGAATTGGAACTTATAGTGATTATGCAACAATAAAATACAATTCATTGGGAGATGTACAATGGGTTCAGAGATATGATGGACCGGGTAATTATGGTGATGGAGCAGGATTTATTGCAGTGGACAATTCAGGAAATGTTTATGTTACGGGGGCAAGCACAGGTATTCACGCGTTTACTACTTATAATTATGATTATGCAACAATAAAGTATTCACAGCAACCGACTTTTGCTCTTGGCCTTACAGCATTAATCCAGGGATTTTATACCAATATAACACAAGCAATGATAAGAGACACGGTGAGAGTTTATTTAAGAGATATAAACTCTCCCTATTCGATTGTTGATTCAGCAACATCAGTTTTAGATTCAACCGGGTATGGAACTTTTTATTTTCCGAATGCTGTAAACGGAACACTTTACTATATTGTAGTCAAACATAGAAACTCAATTGAGACATGGAGCAATCAAGGAAAAATGTTTACGTCTTATCAGCTGAGTTATGATTTCATAACTGCTGCAAATAAGGCTTACGGAGGTAACTTAATATTGAAAGGAAAGTACTGTATTTATAGCGGTGATGTAAATCAGGACGGAATAGTTGATGCTGGTGACTTAAGCCTTGTTGATAATGATGCATTTAATTCTGTGTCCGGATATGTTATAACAGATGTTACTGGAGATAATATAATTGACGGAAGCGATTTGGCAATAACGGATAATAATGCTTTTAATTTTGTAGCCAAGGTAACACCATGAAACGTAAATGTTAAATAAAGTCCTCACACTTAGCTCATTTGTAAATTCAAATATTTAATAAAAAGCCCGTTGAGAAAAATTTCGGCTGTAAAATGCAGATAAGAATCATAGTGACAAACTATTTAAGAAGTATCATCCGCTTTGTATTTGTAAAATCCTTTGCTGACAAAGTATAAAAATAAATCCCACTCGGAAGATTGCTTCCGTCAAAATCAACTTCATAAACTCCAGCAGTCTGCTTTTGATTCACTAATGTTTCAATTTCATTTCCAAGAATATCATAAACTTCCAGCTTAGCAAAGCTGCTAACTGCTAACTGGTAACTGATAACTGTATTCGGATTGAACGGATTCGGATAATTTTGTTTCAGCGAATAAGATTCCGGAATTGTATTGCCAACCAACCTTATACCGATCGTATTCAGATCGATAGGAGCAGTCCAAACCTGGTAAACCCCGGTCGAGTTATCCATCCAAATAGGCCAAAGTTTATTATTACCTGATGTGATTCCGATATTATCTCCCTGATTTCCTGAACCAGCTCCTGCAATGCCCTGTGGTTTAAATCTGTGATCACTGACAAGATAATCTCTCCATGTTTCTCCTCCGTTAGTCGATCTCGATAAATAAACCTGTGCGGAATCGGGAGTGATATTTCTGTTATCGATATACACTATATTAATCCCCCCATCTTCATCAACACGCATAGCCGGAAAAACCTGAATTCTTCCGTTATTAATCGGGTCTTGGTTTACTCGAACACCTGGTGACCACGTACTACCCTGATCTGTTGAGCGGTGAAAAACTATGTCGGGATCGGTTCCTGCTGGAGCAAGATTTCTTTCTGCTTCCACGATATAAATCCATCCGTTCCTTGAGCCAATAGTTTTATCTACATCCATAGATGGATATCCGTTGACTCTGATTCCCCATGGAGCTAGTGAAGAAGTTTTAATTCCATTGCAGTCATATGCGCACTCTGTTACAGTCCAGTTCACTCCGCCGTTTGTTGATTTTGCAAAACCTATGCAATCCTCGTTAAAAGGTGAAGTTAAAATAGCTGCTCCCCAACTCACATAATTCTGTCCCTGAGGTCCCACTGACATAGCTGGCCCTAAGGATTGATGTCCTCCAAAAGAATTGTTTACCTGAATTATTCCTGACCAGTTTACTCCACCGTTTGTCGTGTGGGAAGTTACAATTGTAAATGGTGAAGTGAATCTTGTCCATACAAGAAAGGTTCGTCCGTAGTAGGCGCTTGCTAGAACATCATCCGTAGCCGGGCTTCCTTTATCCTGATCATTACCGGCTATCTGATAGTTTGTTGACCAGGTCTGCCCTAAATTAGTTGAGTAATTTGAATACATACCGATCACAAATCCTCCTTGATGAGTGAGCATTAATCGTCCGTCTTTGTCAATAATTGGCCCGGGATCTCCGCCGTGATTTGCGATTGGTGAACCGGTGCATGTATCAGATCCAAACCAGTTTACACCTCCGTTAGTTGTCAAATAAACTCCTTCACTTTTAAAAGAAAGAAATATTGTGAATGCGCTTGCAAACATTATATCCGGATTAGCCGGATGCCTGACGATTGTAGGTTCAATTTGATTTGTTGAAGATGGGTGGATTCGGAAGTTTGGAAATTGAGCTTTTATTTCGTTCACAAAAAAGCCGGCAATGAACAAAAAAACAAAATAATATTTAATAGTTGTCATAGCTTTAATATATTGAGAAAAATAATGTATGTTAATACAAAAATAGGGGAATCAAAACAAGATTCCCCTGTCAACGATAATAATTCAAGGAAAGGGTCTTAAATTATTATCTGTTGAACATGTAAGATAAATTTATTCCGCTGAAAAAATTTCTTCTAGGACCTGATTCATAATATTCTTGCCTGTCTGAATTGATCTGAACGAATGAAACATACTTCTCATCCGTAATATTATTCAATCCGGCGAATGCAAGCATGCGAAGATTATTAAAATCAAAAGAAATTCCCAGCTGACTGCCAATCAGTGTATAAGCTTCCGTTTTTAAGCTGTCGACATTTTTATCATTAACAAACATCGAACCGACGTTCATTACATTCCCTTTTATAAATACGGTATATTTTCTGGCAAAAGTATGTTCATAAGAAAGCTCTGCTGAGATAATGTTGTCCGGATTTGCAGGCTCTTTATTTCCGGAATAGTTCTCATCGGTAATCTGACCTGTAGCATCAATACTTCTCGCGGAATATGTATCATACTTAAAGTCTGAATATGTATAAGCGCCTTTAAGTTTTAACCCTTTAGTAACATCACTATTAATCCCGATTTCAAAACCTGTCCTTGTCACAGTAGCTGCGTTTCTGTAATAAGCCGTGCCGTCAACGGTAAATGGAATAATAGCGTCATTAATCTTTGTATTGAAAAATGTCATGTCAAAAAACGTGTTAGGAAATATTTTACTGCCTCTGTTTGGCAAATCACCTTTAAAACCTAATTCAAAGTTCTTAGAACTTTGAGCATTTAAGTCCGGATTGAGAAGTTTCAAACCTCCGTCCGAGGAAAAAGGATAATTGTCGAGTTCATTATTAGCCGGTGAATCGAATCCTAATCCAAATGATCCGTAAAGAGCTATTCTTGAATTGAGTTTAAAATTAAGCGCAGCCTTGGGAGTAAATTTATCAAACAATCTCGAAGTGTCTTTAAAACCCGCAAGCAGGTCATTTGCCCGTGTAACAATTCTGTCATATCTTCCGGTAAATAATAAATTCATTTTTCCCTTTATAATTGGAATCTGATCAGTGAAATAAAATCCTACATTAGATATGGTTTCATCCGTTAAATGGTCAAGATCATCCCCTTTTATGCCACCGATGTTGTCAAATTCGCTTATAGGTCCTGTCTGAAAATATAAATCACCTCCTACAGAAAATTCATTTACTCGGTCTCCTACTTTTGACTCATTGATATATTTAAATGAACTACCGATTCCCCACCTATTGAATATTCTGTATGTAGCAGCTACTCTTGTCAGCTCTTTTATTGTTCCATATCCGGTGACTTCAATAAAATTATTATTTGTTTTTCCGAATTTTGTATTATAAGAGAATGCAACTCTTCCTTTATTGCTCTGTCGTTTGGCATCTCTGCTAAGATCTCTTGAATTTGCAGCAAGATCATCTTTATTATACTGTGCAAGTGTCAGAGACCCGGGAAGCTTTATCAGCCCTTTTACAAAATAACCGTATATTGAAAGCTTTGAAACAGGGTTTAGATCTGCTTCATAGACAGAGTTGAATCTGTTTTGATACTCCTGACTGTGAACTCTGTATCCTCTATAATTTTGATAGCTGTAAGTTGCCATAAATCTTTCTTTGTCTCCATTGACGCCAACTTTAAGGCCATTCTTTCTTAAATTGTATTCTCCAAATTCATTATCCAACATAACAAAAGTTCTGGGAAAAAATTTATCTGAAAAAAAGTTAATAACACCTCCCGGAGCATTTGTATAAAGAGAAGTGAGATTTCCTTTAGCGACTTCAATTTTACTTATTGCGGTGAAGTCCAGCGCTTCAACTCTTGTCTGTCCGTCAGGTTCTGATTCAGGAATTCCATCAACTAAAATTCTGACTCCGCGAATTCCTGTATTCGACCTTGTTCCGTAACCGCGAATAGAAACTCTTACATCATGATTCCCATATCTCGGTTGCAGCCACAGACCAGGAATATTAGAAAGGACGTCATTCATTCCCATTTTCCGGCTGGTCTTCCATTGAGTTTGATCAACCCTCTGAACGGAGAAAGGTATGTCTATAAGTTTTTGTTCCGTTCGTGTTGCTGTAATTATTACTTCGTCAGTTTCGTATTGAGTTGAATCGGCATCCTGACCGACGCTGATATCGAAACAAAGAATAGAAGTAATTATATAAATAATGATTAGTTTTATATTCTTCATAAAGAAATTTTTAAGTTGAATAATTATTGATTGCTTTGTTTGTAAAGTAAATTCTATATCCAAGAGTTAACTTGGAATTTCTAACAAAGCATTTTGACTGTCTTCAACTCTTTTAGAAATGAAATGTTGACAAAAGCAGGGTAAAGAATTTTTTTTAAATGAGAAGTTAAATCTGAAAATAATTTATAAAAATATACAGGAGAACTAACCAGATGGGTGTTTGAATTTTTATTTAATAATGTCTTTTCAACTCCAATTTTTTCTTTCTTTAAAATTTTCCATTTGAGTTGATTAACCTTGTGTTTACTCCTGCTCCCTGAATAATTACTGATCTTCATTTCATTACAGGACAGGAAAAACTCCCTTTTTGATAATGAAATAACTTTTGAAGTCTCAGTGGAAAATACGGGAAAACAAAACAGCATTCCAACTAAAATATTAATGCAAAACGATATTAAAGTTTTATTTTTCAAATAATAAAATTTCTTAGTCAAACATTTTTTAAAATCCAAAATCAACAAAATCCTCTTCAAGTCTTTCAATTAATTATTCATTTATCATTATTTCTTCCTTCTCATCCTTTTTGGTCCATACCAAAGCCAGAAACCCGTCACAGAAAACGTGAATAGTGATAAACCGGTTATTGATGTATAAATTAATTTGATTTGTTCTTTACCTGTTTTAAAAAAATAATCGAAGATAGAACCATCGTGAATATTTTCGATAAAATCAGAACGTCGTGTTTCTATATGAAGTAGTTTTCCTGTTGCACAGTCCAGCTGAATTCCTTTATAATCATCAATAAAAACAAATTTGACCATTCCTTTATCCGGTCTGAAATCTATTCTTTCCAATTCAAGAGACAGATGGGGTGAAACCGAATCATGTATAATCCGGCAAGCATTTTTGTGTAAACTGTCAACCGAAAGCCAGTCTTTCATATCTGTTGAAGTACCTTCATAAGATTTCGGAAGTATCAAACCGCCCGTGTTTTTTTTCCAACCTAATAGTAACCCTGTTATTGAAACAAATAAAAATAATACAAATAAAAACATTCCCAAAGTCCTGTGAATCTTTCTGAACGTTCTCAGGACTTTTGCCTGATTTCTCCTCTTTTCGTCTACCATATGTGTAATAATTAAAAAATATAAACAAAGTATTAATTATCCTTTTGTTTAAGAAGAACCAATTACGTGTAAATAAATAATCTTACATTAAAAAAAAAAATACATAAATTGCAGCATCATTACTACTTTTTAATGTTTAAAATCAGAGAATCTTTTTCAGAATCCCTGTTTTTTTTTGCAATAGATAGTCGGGCCTTTTCTCAAAGCAACAATTGCAATTAAAATCCTCCTCTAAGAGACAGTGCAGTGTTTAAACCGACTGCGTTTTTCACGGGACTTAAGGTCGATTTATCGAGCACTGTAATAGTTTGCGCAAAACCGCTGGCTGAAATTAGTATGAAAAATAAAAACAATATTGTTTTATTCATTTTAATTTTTTATTTGATAAAATTTTTCTGTTGAAATAATTATCTCTTCTTTAATGAGATTAAGTATTTAACTAAAAGAATATAAGGGTAATTATTAGAAGGAGAATGCTAACAGAGCATTTTTGTAACTTCCAGCTCAGTAAGATACGATAAATCTATGAAGTAAGGGTTAAGGTACTTTTTAAATGGTAAAGTTAAATCGGAATAGATGTGGTAAAAATTATTAACCGGTGTTGAAGAATGATTCTGAAAGCTACTGTTGAAGGATTTAAAATTTTCCTTAACAGATTCTCTTTTTTGAGGATTAAAAGATTTTGGGAATTTTTTCTTTAATTTATCCTTTGAATCTGCTATGTTATTTATGTAAAGCTCATTGCATGAAACATTAACCTCTGAATACCTAATTTTAGATATTACTTCAGCCGAGAACACAGGGAAGCAAAAAAGAAGTCCCACTAAAATGTTAATGCAGAAAGATATTAAAGCTTTGTTTTTCATTTGCTACAAAACTATACTTGCAAAAGTTTAAATTCAAGCCACGAAAAAAATTAATCGTAGAAATATGACGCTTATTTCTTTCCTATTCTAGCTGTATTCAGACCTATACTTTGAAAGTGAAATCTTTTGGTTTTATCCATTATCAATCAGATTTTTGTTCGAAGAAAAAAAAAGTTTAGTGTAGCTGTGTTGTACTCTGTTGTACTCCATTGGTTAGAATGAATTTGAAAAAAAAATAATTCACAAATTTATATAAGAAAATATTGTTATATGGACACAGCATTTGTATTTTGGTCATTGGTTCAGTTTGCACATTGATTCTTTCATCATACCCTTATCTATCGGTGTAAAACTGTAATTGTATTTTGCTTACAGCCCGAAATAAATAATCACTGTATACAAATTCTGTTGTTTTTTTTTAAAAATAAATTTTACATCTTGTAAATGCCGGCGCCCGCCGGCAATCGTTCTTTCATATTTTGTTCTTCCTTTAATTAAACCCTGCACTGCGTTTTTTCTTTGCAGGGTTTTTATTTTTTATGAAATAAATATTCTGCTCAACTAACTTATATAAACCCAAAGATTTTAGTTTAATAAAGCCCGGCTAATATGTTTAAAATATTAGTTTGCAATTAAGTTATATTTAAATCAAGTTTAAGAAAGTTTTAAGAAACTGAAATACTAATTTATGCTTAAAGAAAAAATAATTAATATTGAAAATTATCAGATAAAGCCCGGCACGAAAGTTCTGTTAAAAAATTTTCCAACAGATTATGATGAAGGAAAACTGGACAAAGCCGAAGGTGAGGAACTTCTTGAATCCGGTAGAAAAAAGCTGGCGGAAATGCAGGATAAGCTTTATGCTCATGACGAATACAGCGTACTGATAATTTTTCAGGCAATGGATGCAGCCGGCAAGGACAGCGCAGTGAAGCATATTATGTCGGGGCTGAATCCCACCGGAGTACAGGTTCACAGCTTTAAGGCCCCTTCGTCAACAGAACTCGATCATGATTACTTCTGGAGACATTATAAAGCTCTGCCTTCAAGAGGAATGATAGGAATTTTCAATCGATCTCATTATGAGAATGTGCTTGTTACACGGGTTCATCCCGATTTAATTTTGCGGGAAAATCTCCCGGGCATAAATACTATTTATGATGTTAATGAAAAATTCTGGGAAACAAGATTCAAGCAAATTAACCGATTTGAAAAAAATATTTATCAAAACGGTACTATCGTACTAAAATTTTTCCTCCATCTGTCCAGGAAAGAGCAAAAGAAAAGATTTATCGAAAGAATCGATGATCCAAAGAAGAACTGGAAATTCTCTCCGACTGACGCAAGTGAAAGACGATTCTGGCAGGATTACCAGCACGCGTACCAGGAGGCTTTAAGTAATACCTCTACAGAACTTGCACCATGGTTTATCATACCTGCCGACGATAAATGGTTTACGAGACTTGCAATCGTTAATATAATTTACGAACAGTTTGAAGCGATGCATCTTGAATATCCTACAGTAAGCGATGAAGTAAAAACTGAACTGCTTAAGGTTAAAGAACAGTTGCTCTCTGAAGAAAACAAGTAAAATTATTTTCTAAAATTATGGAACTATCATTAGGGCGGATTATACTTCTGGTAAATGATTATGATGAAGCTTTTGAGTTTTATGAAAAAAAATTGAAATGTAAAAAATTTTTTGATATTACAGAAAATGAGCAGCGCTTTCTTCACATCGGCTTCAATGCAAACGATAAAGCCGGTTTATGGTTTTTAAAAGCTCAAACTGATGAACAGAAAAGCCGTGTAGGAAATCAAACAGCCGGACAACCTATGTTTGTTATTTATACTGATTCGCTACAAGAATTTTATAATCATCTTATCAACGAAAATGTGAAAATTGTGAGAGAGCCGGTAGATATACCTGAATATAAATTTTTTCACTTTCTGGATCTGTACGGGAATGAGATCGTTATGGTTGAAATGAAAACTGTAGTATCCCTTTCAAACTAAATCTCCCTCCGGAATCTCATCAATACTATAAAAAACTTGCTTACCTTTCGATAAGATCAAATCTCTTTCTCCATTTGCCCCTGGAGACTCACCAATCAGCAAAAGTGCATCGCACCTGTCAACTATCGCCAAAGAAATATCCATCATTGCTTTATTTTTATTTTCCTCTGTGAGCTTTTCCAAAACAAACAAAGCCGCATTCACACCTATTACAGGTATGTGGCCTTTCTCATAAACTCTTACCGCAGCTTCGTTCATAGCATCCAGGTTTTTCTTCTTTTTTTCTTCGGTTGATGCGGTATATGGTCCGGCTACAACAATAAGCATTCTTATAATATTAATTTTCTAAAATTCACCATTGAAAAAATTTTTTTCGCGCAGAGTACGCAGAGAAATTTTATCGGTGTATATCCTCCTACTCTTCCCCATTTTCAGGCAGCTCCAGCGCTTTTATACTTCCGATTGCATTACCTGCAATTCCTTTTATCGACCCGTACATGGTTGAAGTATTTATTAAGACTTTCCTGATCTGCTTTTCCCTTGTACTCCACATTCTTTCCATTGCATTTTTCTCTTTTTGTAAATCAGTAAGCATCCCTGTAAATCCTTCTACTATTGATTCGATCTGGTGTATGAATTCATTGCTTGTAAGGTAACTGTACAGCATCTCCATTTTCTCTCCTTTATTTTCCTGCGCGATCCTTACAGACTGCGTTCTTATCAGCATCTCCCGCAATACTAAGGATAAGCTTTTTATTTCCTGGTAGTTACATATCCAGACTCCAAGTTTCATTCCGAACCTTTCCATATCCCTGGGCATTGTCTCTGTCACAATGACTGCGATGTCCGCCTGATGAGTCTTCTGATCATCTTTTAATTTTTCGATCCACCCTTCACTGAAATTTTTTGTACGCTTGCTTTCATAAATAATTTTTCCGCATTCCTGCTGAAGATTGTTTCTCACTGTGTGAACGGCATCCGCACCTTTTTCTCCCTTCTTGACTTCACTGATAAGATCATACGGGAAACTGCTTCTCAAAAACTCTTCAAGGGCAAGCTCCTGAATCTCACCATGCAACTGCTGAGAGCCTTGCTCTGCTCTTTTTTTAAGTTCATTAATAAGTTTCTTCTGATCCTCAAGCTGTTTTTCAAACTCAAGTTTTTTTAGTTCATTTCTTTCCTGCTCACGCCTTATTGTTCTCTCTTCGACTTCTTTAGTCTTTTCAAATAAGAGTTTTTCACTCTCCAGCCGGATCTGTTCGGCATGATGTTTTAGATCAATCTCTTTATTCAGCATCTCAGCCTCCTTAAATTTTAGGTCTCCAATAAATTTCTTCTGCTCTTCCAGCTGTTTTTCAAATTCCCGTATTATTAATTCATTCTTTTGCTGTTCTCTCCTTAGAGTCCGCTCTTCAGATACCTTCAGCTTTTCCTGTAATTGTCTTTCGCTTTCCATTTTAATTTGTTCGACTTCCTTTTTTATTTCATTCTCTTTCTCAATCATTTCCCTTTCTTTTTCTTTCAATACTTTTTCGCTTTGCATTTTTATCATTTCCGCTTTTTCTTTGAGCTCATTTTCTTTGTCAATCATTTCCTTTTCTTTTTCTTTCAATAGTGTTTCGCTTTGCATTTTTATCTCTTTAGCTTTTCCTTTGAGCTCGTTTTCTTTCTCAATCATTTCTCTTTCTTTTTCTTTCAATAGTGTTTCGCTTTGCATTTTAATCTGTTCAGCTTTTTCTTTGAGCTCGTTTTCTTTGTCAATCATTTCCTTTTCTTTTTCTTTCAATAGTGTTTCGCTTTGCATTTTTAACTGTTCAGCTTTTTCTTTGAGCTCACTTTCACGGTCAAGCATTTCACTTTCTTTTTTCCTGAGGCTTTCTTTATACTTTATTTCACTTTCTAACTTTATCTGTTCTAACTGTTCCTTCAGTTCGTTCTCCTTATTAAGCATCTCTGCTTCTTTTTTCTTAAGATTTTCTATTAAATGTCTTTCACTTTCGATCTTAGTTTGTTCAGCTTCTTTATTCATTGCCTGTTCTTTTAGGATCATTTCAATTTCTTTTTTCTTAAGATCATCAATTGCTCTCGCCTTAATCTCAAGCTTTTTTTCATATTCTTTGTTTTTAAGATCTTGCTTTTCCTGTTCACGCAATATGGTTTTTTCCTGTATTTCTTTTTCTTTTTCAAGCATCTGTCTTTCCACATCAAGATTCATCTGCTCCTCTTTATCTTTTAGGTCCCGCTCCTTATTGAGTATTTCAACTTCTTTTTTCTTAAGTTGAAAATTTTCCTTTGTCTTCATTTCAAAATCCTGCTTGATCTTGAGCATTTCGAATTCAACGTCTTTCTTTGCCTTCATCACAGCTTCTGATTTTAATTTTTCCTTCTGCTCTTCCAGTCTTTTTCGGATAATATCATCCTGCTCTTCCCTAAGTTTTTTCAATTTCAATATTTCACTTTCCACCTCTTCTTTCTTTTTGTTAAATACGGATGCCTGCTGGGAAAGCTTTTCTTCATATTCTTTCTTAAATTTTTCCTGAGCATTGTGCTCAAAAACCTCGTCAACATTGACTTCAAAGCCGCAGTTTGGGCATTTTATTTTTGTCTTGGGCATTAGAAAATTTTACTTTGTTATTAACAAAATTGATCCGCCGCGGCGGATTAAAAATCTTTTTTTAACTTAATTACTCACCGATAAAAATAAAATCCTATAAAATCCCTGTTATGACGGAGAAGAAAAAACCTCACAAGTTCATAATACCTGAGAGGTTTTTAGTTTGACAATTCAAAAGAAACATAGGGTTTATTTTTATTCTTTGATCTCGTCTCCCGGGAAATAATATGAAGAATCGTTTTTGTTTTCACAAATTCGTTTTTTTACCATTTGACTTACAGTCAATATAAAAGTATGTTTGAAGCAGGTTAGAGAATAAAAGATCTTTGACATCATTGTGGTTTTAAACGCAGGCTCTTACCCACTTAGAAAAACTGCACATAACAAACTCCACACCACTACAAAATCAAACACACAAGAGCCTGTGTTTATTTTAATACAAAGTTCGATAAGTATTACTGATTTACTTTTTTACTGTCATCGGGATCAAAGTCGAGTGCAATTGAATTCATACAATATCTTTTTCCTGTAGGAGGCGGTCCATCATCAAATAAATGTCCAAGATGAGAGTCGCAACGTCCACACAAAACTTCAGTTCTAACCATTCCGTGTGAAGAATCGGGCTGATAAGTCACACTGTTTTTTCTTATTGTTTCAAAAAAACTCGGCCAACCACAGGAACTTCCAAACTTTTCATCAGAACGAAATAAGGCATTACCGCAAACCGCGCAGTAATAAATGCCAAGACCTTCGGTATTCCAGTACTTACCTGTGAACGCTCGTTCGGTGCCCTTTTCTCGGGCAACGTAATAGAGATTGTCTGGTAAAATTTTTTTCCATTCCGGATCGGAAATGTTTAGCTTTGTTGTATCCGTCATCGAATAATACGGATTTTTAATTTCTTCGTTATTTGCCATTAGTTTTTTATTTTCTTTTTCAATTAAAACAACTTGCTTGTTATTGCAGCAGCCGATTAAAGAAAAAATTATGATTAGGTATATTGCATGTATTGTTTTCAAAATAATATTAATAGTTCTTGAAAAAAATACTCATATTAATGTAACCCCTCTTAATTGGATTTGCACAGAATTCATTTTTTATTGATTATCAGAATTATTATTAGATAGTTGTTTTATGCCATTTTATATAATGACTATAGTCTCAAAAAAATTCTTCAAAAAACTTTTCTCAAATCAAGAATTTAAAGTGTTTATAACAGATAATAAATAAATCCAAAGTATTTTTAAAACCGTTAATTAAGTAAAGCAATACGATTTGAGATTAAAACAAATATTAATTTCAAGCATAAAATTAAATATAAAATAGAAAGGAAATGTATGACGCACATTGAAATCAAAAAGAACATTCCGGATGAAAGCTATACGAGAATTGTTAAAAGACCTGTTAATAGAAGAAAGTTTCTGGCTTTTAGTGGCATCAGCGCCGTGGCGCTTACTATAGGCCTGCAAAGTTGTAAAGATGATCCCGTTACCTCCAGCGGATTTATTGATGTAGGAAGCGGTGATATTGGAGTCTTGAATTATGCTTATGCATTAGAGCAGCTGGAAGCAGCTTTTTATGTAAAAGTTGCCAGTGCCTTTTACACTGGTGCGACCAGTGAAGAAATTCAGATCTTAACGGATATCCGCGAGCATGAAATTGCGCACAGGGAATTCTTTAAAGCTGCTCTTGGAGCAAGCGCCATTCAGGCTTTAGAAGTGAATTTTGATTCGATCAATTTTACAAACCGAGCGAGTGTTTTAGGAACTGCAAAAACTTTTGAAGACCTTGGTGTTTCAGCTTACAACGGA
>Ga0180121_10000468_pt1 | contig 16919 bp, 14 predicted proteins | sample AntDrymUQ5402106_2_FD_129676 | JGI IMG/M metagenome (GOLD analysis project Ga0180121, IMG submission 129676) | Polar desert sand microbial communities from Dry Valleys, Antarctica - metaG UQ540 (21.06) (version 2) (version 2) | ecosystem: Environmental > Terrestrial > Soil > Desert | place...
AACCAGGTTAGATTTACAGGTGAGATACTGAATGAAGTCACAACAGGCAAATGGATTTATGCAAGCGATGCTTTTGTAATGCCGGGTAGATTGGGACTTTCGGTAGTCCATTCATTTTGTTTCGGAACTCCGGTTATTTCGCAGATGAAAAAAGATTATTTTCACGGTGAGGGTGTCGGATTTATTAAAGAAGGGATAAATGGTTATCTTGTTGAGGACGGGTGTATAGAGAAAATCGCAATAAAGATGGTCGACATAATTTCTCATCCTGAACTTTCACATAAATTAAGATTGAACGCTTTTGATACTGCCGTGAAAGAATGTTCGATTAACAATATGATAAACGGATTTGACAAAGCTATAAATTACGAAACGTCAAAATGAATAAAATGTTTTGGAAAAAATAAATTGACTGGTAAAAAAAAGGTTGTACTAATAGGCAGCATTCCTCCACCGTATCACGGGTCGAACGTGTATTTTTACAACTTAACAAATTCAAGAATAAAGGATGAATTTGAGATCAGACATCTTGATATTTCCGATCACAGAAATCTCGACAACCTGTCAAAGCTTGATCTTACCAATGCATATCTTGCATTGAAAAATTTATTAAAGCTCTTTTTTTTAATAAGAAAAGTGAAACCTGAAATAGTTTACATTCCTGTAGCCTCAAATTTTTTGCCTTACCTGCGGGATGGATCGTTCATTTTGATCGCATCCTATTTTTCACGAGCAAAAATTATAATTCATTTACACGAAGGGGATTATTTTAAGAAAGTTTTTTATGCGGGATCAAACTCTGCCGTAAAATATTTTATCAGACATTCATTAAGTAAAGTAAGCACGGGCATAGTTTACAGTGAGAGTTTGAAAAACAATTTCACGGGATTTGTAAAAAATATCGTTGCTTTTCCAAACGGGTTAGAGTCCGATGAATCTGGAAAAAATAATAAATTTGATAAATATGTAAAAGCAGAGATCAAAGTCAGTTTCTATTCGAATCTATTTGAAAGTAAAGGAGTACTTGATATCCTTAATGCAGCGGCAATCGTAAAGCAAGATTATCCCGGCATCGAATTTATCTTTACAGGAGAATGGTCGCAGCAAGAAATGGAAACAAAAATAAATGCGGAAAAAATTATCTTAAAAAATAACCTTAAATCGTCTGTAATGTTTTCAGGTATAATATCTGGAAATGAAAAAAGAAAATTATTAAGCGAAACCGATGTAATGGTTTTCCCCTCCTGGTATCCTTATGAAGGCTGTCCCATGGTGATAATCGAAGCAATGGCATATGGTTGCCCGGTTATCTCCACAAAAGGTGTTGGTATAATTTCAGAAATGGTAATCGACGGAGTGACAGGTATTCTTGTTGACAAAAAAAATCCGGGACAGATTGCCGAAGCTGTAATTAAACTTGCAAATGATCCTGTATTAAGAGAGAAAATGGGAAATGCAGGCAGGGAGAGGTTTGAAAAGTATTTCACGTTAGATAAGAATGTCGACAACATAATAAATACATTTACTAAAGAACTAAACTAAAGTATATTTGCAAAATTTTTATTTTAAGAATGTAAAAATTTCATGCTGTGACACAGATAGCGCAGTTGCAGAAGTTATTGCTCAGAGTAAATTAAACAAGCATGATTACGTTTGTGTCACTGATGTGGGTAATTTGGTGAATGCACACAGAAAGATTCCAGGTCTTAAAGAAGCAATAAATAATTCTCTTATTTCGCTTCCTGACGGAATGCCGATTTCATTTTTTGCTAAATTAAAAGGAATAACAAATATAGACAGAGTGGCGGGTCCTGATTTTATGGAAAAAGTTTTTGAAAAGACTTCTGGTACGAACATAACACATTTCTTTCTCGGCGACACGGAAGAAATTCATTTTAAACTAAAAGATAAGCTTTCACAAAATTATGAACTAAAAATCGCCGGCAGTTTCAGTCCTGAATTTGGCAATTGGAGCTCTCAAACTAATGAAAAAATTATTCAAATTATAAATTTCGCAAATCCTGATTTAATTTGGGTGAGTCTCGGAGGAGGAGTGCAGGAAAACTGGATGAGAGACAATTTTGAAAAGCTGAACAAAGGAATAATGGTTGGAGTCGGAGCTGCGTTTCGTTTTTATGTGGGAGAAATAAGAAGAGCTCCAAATATATTCCAGAGACTCGGACTGGAATGGTTTTTCAGGCTCATACAGCAACCACGGAAAATGTTTATCAGATACATAACTACGCTTCCATTTTTTATTTTTTATTCGGCACAGGAATTCTTTACAAACAATAATTTAAAATCTAATTAAATATACAACTTGAAAATTCCCTTTATGGATCTGAGACTGCAGAATGATTCAATTAAAAATGAGATAGGTCCCGCTATTCAGAATATTATTGACAGTTCTTCATTTATCCTTGGAAAGTCAGTTTCGGATTTTGAAAATGATTTTGCAAAAGCTCACAATGTAAAAAATTGCTTAGGAGTGAGTTCGGGTACTGACGGCAATCATCTTGCATTATGGTCGCACGGCATCAAAGCCGGTGACGAGATAATAATTCCGGCAAATACATTCATAGCAACAGCATGGGGCGCAACTCTTTGCGGAGCGACACCTGTATTTGTTGATTGCGAGAAAGACAGTTACAATATCGATCCGAAAAAAGTTGAAGAAAGAATTACTCCTAAAACGAAGGCGATAATTGCAGTGCACCTTTATGGCCAGCCCGCTGATATCGATCCTTTAAAAAAAATAGCTGATAAACATAATTTGATATTGATTGAAGATGCTGCGCAGGCTCATCTCGCCGAATACAAAGGCATGAAGATCGGAGGGTTATCGTCAATATGCTCGTTTAGTTTTTACCCCGGGAAAAATCTTGGAGCTTTTGGCGAAGGGGGCGCTGTTACGACAAACGATGATGAACTCGCTTTAAAAGTAAAGATGTATCGTGATCACGGATCGGTAAAGAAATATTATCACGAAACCTTCGGACATAATTACAGGATGGAGGGAATTCAAGGAGCAGTTCTTGGGGTTAAGCTAAAGCATTTAAATAACTGGACAACTAAGAGAAGGGAAACAGCAAAAAAGTATAATGAATGCTTGAAAGATGTTATTGAAATTACTTTGCCCGTGGAAATGCCTTATGCAAAGCATGTTTATCATTTATATGTAATACAAACTGACAGAAGAGATGAGTTGCAGAAATTTTTAAATGAAAACGAGATAGCAACTGGGATGCATTACCCCATTCCATTGCATCTTCAGAAATGTTTTGAACATCTCAAGTACACTAAAGATGATTTTCCCGTGACGGAAAAGCTGGCTGATAGCTGTCTCTCTCTCCCTATATTTCCTGAAATGACCGATGTTCAGATAGAATATGTTAGCGACAAAATTAAACATTTTTTCAGATCTTAAATAGAGGTATTGTTGTTGAGGATCTTTATTCTAAGTACACTTACAAAAATACATACATAAATGTCAAAATAGAAACAAAAGTGAAATTATTTAATAAATATACAAATTGTTTGAAAATTAGATAATGAATAAAAACCCACCCCTGTCTGCGCCAGGCAGGCATGCCCTCCCCGCTAGAGTCTGTCTCAAAACCCTCAAAAACTTTTCAACACAGAGGCACAGAGTCACAGAGGGTTTTATTTTTCAACTTTATTTCTCTGTGTCCCTGCCTGCGGCAGGCAGGTCTGCGTCTCTGTGTTAAAATTTTTGGTTTGAGACAAGCTCGCTAGTGGGGAGGATTAGGGAGGGTTCAAGTACTTAGAGAGCGTTAAAAAGAATTAACTTATATTAAAAAATATTGTTAGGGTACCAAGATTTTCATTAATACTTCCAATGAAGTTTCCACGCTATAAATATATTTTCGCGATCTTTGATTTTGTAATCATCTTTATGTCCTTTGATACGGCAGAGTATATAACTACAGTTATATTACATAAAAATATTGTACTCAGCGAAAATGAACTACCTTTACAATTAACATTTGTCGCTTTTTCTATCGTATTTATTTTCATTTTCCAGAACAATTATTTATATAAGATCAACGTATTCCTCACACGTGCGCCTCAACTTACAGCGCTAATGAAGTCTTTTCTGAACTGTACTATTTTACTGATCATATTTTCGTTTTTCATGAAGTTCAGCACGGTCCTTTCTTCAAGAGCATTCATACTGTGTTTTCTGGTAGTGGGATTTCTTGGTGTATCAATAGTTCGTCTTTTGATACTGAAACCGTTTTATATGCATTTCACAAAGATCCTCAGCAACAGCAATGTTTTGATAATCGGTGCGGGAAAGTCGGGCCGTCTTTTGGCAGAGAAACTTATCTTCGAAAATTTTTACGGTGTAAAAGTCATCGGGTTTTTGGATGACAAAATGGAAATCGGAACAGATGTATTTAAACAAATAAATTGCTTAGGCAAGCTGGAAAATCTAAAGAAGATAGTGCATGAGTTTAATGTTGATGAAATAATAATTGCCATTGACAATATAAGCTACGAAAAGCTGATGAATTTAATTGACAGTTGCAACGAGCTTGAAAAAAGCGTAAAGCTTACATCCGAGTTATTCAATATTGTTCCGGAGAAAATTGTTACAGAGTCTTATTCAGGAATCCCTGTTGTCGATCTTTCGCCAAAGATCAATAGAAGCTTAAATTATATTTATAAAAGGGTATTTGATTATTCGGCGGCGGCTGGGGGAATAATAGTTTTGACACCGCTTTTTTTGATAATTTCAATCCTTGTAAAACTTTCTTCTCCGGGAAAAGTATTTTTCACACAAATCCGAATAGGAAAGGATGGAAAGCCTTTTGTACTTTATAAATTCAGGTCTATGTACTTAAACAGTGAAGAGGATGAAAAAAGAGAATTGAGCATGAAGAATTTTATAAAAAATAACGATTCTTCCCCTGGTTACTCAACAAAAGTAATTAATGAAAATAGTGTAACTCCCATTGGAAGGATTTTGAGGAGAATGTCGCTCGATGAACTTCCTCAGCTGTTTAATGTTCTGCGAGGCAATATGAGCCTTGTTGGCCCGCGTCCATGCCTTCCTTATGAGTATGAGACATTTGACGAATGGCATAAAAGAAGACACATTGTTTTACCGGGATGCACCGGAGTATGGCAGGTTTCGGGAAGAAGCACTGTATCATTCAAAGATTCTGTAGTTCTAGATCTTTATTATATTAATAACATGACTCCATGGCTTGACATGCAGTTAATTTTTAAAACCTTTCCTGTAATGCTGTTTGGAAGAGGCGCTAAATAAAATTTTTTAATGGATAAAAAAAATATTGTAAATGTAAAGCTCGGCAAAGATGTAAAGATATTTGATTTCGTGAATCTTTATGGCTGCTCGATCGGTGACAATACAAAGATCGGAACGTTTGTTGAAATACAAAAAAATGCAAATATCGGAAAGAATTGCAAAATCTCTTCACACACTTTTATTTGTGAAGGCGTAAATATTGAAGACAATGTATTCGTAGGTCATAACGTGACTTTTATAAATGATAAATTTCCCCGTGCTACCGCTGAAGACGGCAGTTTGCAAACTGAAAGCGATTGGGAACTACTCGAGACCTTCGTCAAGAAAGGAGCATCAATAGGATCTTCGGCTACAATAATGTGTGGAGTGACAATTGGAGAAAATTCTATTATTGGCGCGGGAGCTGTGGTTACTAAGGATGTCGCACCCAATGTCGTAGTCGGAGGTGTTCCTGCAAAAGTCATAAAACAACTTTAAAATACTTTACTTTAAATATCAAATTTTACAACTTATAAGTCTAAATCATATGATTTAGATTTTTTTATTTAAGTCAAGTGGATCGGTTCAAAAATTAGAAATGAAATTAACCACTGATTCACAGATTAATATCTATAGTCAATAATTTATTTAAAAATCTGTGAATCTGCGGTAAAAATAAATAAATATTTAAGACCTCAACTTATGTTATTTAACTCAAGTTGACTGCTTACTTTTAAAAGTGTTTTCAGCCACGAATTACACGAATTGTCACGAATTTTAAAAATGTTTTTAGAAGATAAAAAAAATAATTCGTGAAAATTAGTGCAATTAGTGGCAGAAAATAAGTTGTAAAGGTTCTAAGGGTCAAATTGAGTTATTCAATATAGAGTGGTTCGGGGAAGTATTTTTTATCAGCAAATATTTAAAAAAATTGAGATTACTTGAGCACGTCTAACTGGCAAAATATCTCTTACAATATAGATCTCGTCAAAAAACTTGACCCCAAAAGCATTCTCGACATTGGAGTCGGCTTTGGACGATGGGGAATCTTATTCAGAGAATTTCTAGAAGTCTGGGGCTACAATAATTATTCTGGAAAATGGAATAGGACAATCGACGGTATTGAAATATTTCCAGATTATATAAAAGATTATCACAAATACTTTTATGATAATATTTATTTAGAAAATGCACTAGATTTTTTGAAGAAGACAATTAACAAATATGATCTTATAAATTGCGGAGATGTAATTGAACATTTCGATAAAAATGAAGGTCTTAAATTAATCGAACTTTGTTTAAATAAATCGAAGTATGTCCTGATAAATATTCCAATAGGTGACAACTGGAAACAGGGATCTGTTAATAATAATGATTATGAAATGCATAGAAGTATTTGGTATAATTCTGACTTCACTAGATACAATTTTTACATAATAAAGGGATTCAAAGATATTGAGAAAAGAGAATTCAGTGTGATACTTTTATCAGGCGAAAAGATAAATTTAAATCTTACGTATGGTAAATATTTCGGCATCAAAAATATTCTGCGGAATAAACTGAAATTGAAATGGCTTGTTAACATAATCGAGGGTAGAAGCAAAATTTAATTAAAATTATTGGACTTGAAGATTTTATTTATAGGCAGATACAACGAGTCGGAAATGCTAAATGGGCCTGAAAAGGTTGCGAAAAGAATTTTCAATAAATGTTCTCACGAATTTGAAACGGCATTTGTTACTTATTTTTTTGACGGAAGTAAAAATGGAATCTTTAAAAAGTTTTTTGGGAGGGAAATAATTCCGGGAATAGGTAATCAAACGATTTACAGGTTAGGTATTTTCAGAATTGTATCTTTCATGTTTAAATTCAAACCTGAGATTATACACTTAATTACTTATGAAAGATTCTCCGTTATTTCCTTGATTTACAAAAAATATTCGAAGGCAAAGATGTATTATAATGTGCACGGTATTGCTGCATTTGAAAATGAAAATAACTCTATGGTAAAATCTATTTTAAAATGGAAAGATAGATATTGCGAGAAAAAATATTTTACGTTTTCCGATAAATTGTTTTTTCACTCGGACAATTCTATAAATCTTGCTGGCGAGTATTACCCTTTGGAAAAAAGTAAATTAATAGTTATTCCAAACGGTATAGACAAAGTATTTCATCAAACAGTGAGTGGAAAAAGTTTTAATAATGAGGCGATGTTAAAAATAGTTTTTATCGGAGGAAATAATAAAAATGAAAAGGGATTTGATTTTTTAGTAAATGCTTTGGGCAATCTTTCATTCAGAATTGAATTATTTATTATAGGTGATTCGTCATATTATACAATTAGCAACTCGCTTAAATTTGATTTAACATTTCTAAATAACTTAGAGACAGAGGCTCTTGCTAATTTTTACAAGGATAAGGATATATTTATTTCAGCAAGCTATTATGAACAATTTTCCATAGCCACTGTTGAAGCCATGGCTGCGGGACTTGTCCCGCTAGTTACCGAAGAGACGGGAATGTCATCATATATTGAAAACGGGAAAAACGGATTCAAAATAAAGTACGGAGAAAAGGAGAACTTATGTGAAATATTAACGCTCCTTAATAATGACAGGGATAAGCTTAAAAAAATCTCAGATGAATCAAAAAAAATTTACAATCAACTTTCATGGGATCTGGTTTTTGAAAAATATAAGAGCCTGTATGTATGAAAATACTTTATCTCACAAATGAGCTAAATTATTCAGATGGAGTAGCCAGCCATTTGTTTTATCTCATAAAACATTTACAACTTAATGGAAATGCTAGTATTTACCTGATGTGCGGAGGAGGAAGCGGGATCGAAAAATTCAGAGCGCTTGGAATTGAAATATTAATTGATAAGAATATCAATCACAAAAACAGAACCATTAAAAATTTTACATCGGCAATTCATTCAGTTTATAAATTTGTAAAAGATAAAAAGATTGATATTGTTCATTCACATAATCATTACGCATCGAACATTGCAAGTAAGGCAGCAAAGTTTGTTAATTTTGAAACGGTCCAGACAGTACACGGTCTAATCCCAGAAACGGGCCGACTCAAGCATTATTGCTCAAGCAATTTTATAGCTGTAAATGATCACGTGTTTGACCACTTGTTAAAAAAAAATATTCCAAAAAATAAAATAACTTTAATCTATAACGGAATTGATTTTGGAGCTGAAGCACAGCATAAAAGTAAAAATCAAATAAAAATCATTTCGGCATCAAGATTGGAAATAGGAAAAGGCATCGATACTTTTATAAAAGCAGTATCCATGTTGCCTCCAGAGTATAAAGTAAAAGCTGAGTTCATAATTTCAGGCAGCGGAAGTCTGGAATCAAAGTTGAAGGATTTGAATGAAAATCTTAAAACGAGAATAAAATTCACCGGGAATTTAAAAAATTTGAAAAATCAATTCGAACAAACTCACGTTTTTGTCATTACGTCTGAATCGGAAGGTCTTCCAATAACGATGCTCGAAGCGGCTGCCTCCAAAAATTTAGTTATCTCTTCGGACTTTATTGGCATTGAAAATATTATTACTAACGACAAGGAGGGTTTGATTTTTAGAATGCACGATGCCAAGGACCTTTCTTCAAAAATAAAATTTGCATTGGACAATATTCAAATGACAAATGAGATCGCCGAAGCTTTTTTTCTTAAAGCGAAAAGTAAGTTTAACGCCATAGATATGGCTGAAAAGCATTACTGTTTATACAAAAATATTCTATGTTGATACTGAAACAAATTCTCTTTAATGAGACCTAGAGATAAATTCTATTCAATATTATATTTTTTACTCTTATCCGCGGCATTCCTTTATCTGGCAAACTTTATATTATTTTCAGACATTCGTAAGTTAGTTTCCTCCACTCCTGATGATGCATCATATTATCTGGGTATTGCAGAAAACTATTCCGGAGGGTTAGGGCTAACGTTTGATGGAATTAATAAAACCAATGGATTTCAGCCATTGTGGCAAATATTACTTATTCCAATTTTTATTTTTTTTAGAGCATCTCCCGAAACTATGCTAAGGATCGTTTTATTGTTTCAGCTTTTTCTCATAACAGCTTCAGCGCTGATCTTTTTCCGGATACTAGCTTTTTATTTCGAAAAAATTATAATATTATTAAGCGGGAGCTTATTTATTGTTTTTGTATTCTTTCAATCAGTGAATGGAATGGAAACAGCTTTGATGATATTCATGATCTCAATTATATTATTCATCGTTATTAAGATGAAAATATTTTCTGGGAGGAATATTAAGAAAGAAATTGTATGGGGAATGATGTTGGGATTACTGATGCTTATAAGACTCGATACTGTTTTCATTGTTATAAGTATTGCGGGTTTTAATTTGTACTATATTTTATTTGTCAGCAAAAATAGTAAGGAAGACTTTCTTCGAATATCAATTATAATGATTGCAGCAATTTTGACAATTTCGCCCTATCTGTTGTACAATTACATTTCATTCGGAAACTTCATTCCCATAAGTGTATATCTAAAATACGGATTTAACGAGGCTCCCTTATCAGATACATTAAGAGAAATTTTAAGATATAGAGAAACCTATTTTGCACTTATTGCAATAATTTATTTCATCTGGTTTTTATTTAATTCAAAAAGAATAAAACAAAACACAGACTATTTTTTCTGTCTAAGTTTAGCAGTACTTGAATTAGGAATAATGTTTTCATTTGTTTACTTAATTTTCTTTCTTGACTGGGTAATATTCTACTGGTATTTTATTCCGTATTCACTTTTCATTTCACTTGTGATCTGCATCCCCGCGCAATACATTTTATCATTCAAAAAAATTATTACCGGAAAACTGTTGATCCTTTCCATTACTTTTTTGATTGCATTTTATTGGGGTTATAAAATTTATATTGGATATCGAACCGGTTATGATAATCCTTTAGGTAATTGGAGTGTCGAATCCTACAACGCGGCGCAATGGAGCCAAGCAAATACTGAGCCATCCGACGTTTTTGCAATGAAAGATACGGGACATTTTGGATTTTTTAGTAACCGAAATGTGATCAACTTAGACGGACTGGTGAATAATTTTGATTATCAGGATATTTTAAAGAATAAAAAACTTAACGAATATCTGAAAAATAAAAAAGTAAAATACATTGTTCAGCATGCAATCTGGAACAGAGATGATATAGTCGAGGGGAAATATGATACACTTAATTTAAATTATATGAGTCATAAATATTCAGTTCATAGCGATCCGATAATTGTTAAGAAAGAAAATGAAGTTTACAGGTCCGCTTCATATTTTGACGGAAAACATAAAGTTGTATTCCTAATATGGAAATTAAATCCGTAATATGGGGATCTCGCCAAAAAATATCACGGTTCTTATGTCCGTTTTTAATGATGCCTGTTTCTTAAAAACTTCTGTGCAAAGTATTTTGAATCAATCTCATAGGGAATTTGAATTTTTGATTATCGATGATGGCTCTACCGACAATACAGAAGATGTAATCAAAACTTTCAGAGACTCAAGGATAAGTTATAAAAAAATTGCACATTCGGGACTAGCTTCAGCCCTAAACTACGGGCTTGAAAACTCAAACGGTGAATGGATTGCGAGGATTGATGCCGATGATCTCAGTACATCGGACCGCCTGAAAACTCAAATTGATTTCAGCTTAAAGCATCCTGAATACGATGTCATCTCAAGCTGGTCAATTTACTTTAAATCTCCCCATAAAGTTTTATTTTTCCTGAAAACTCCAAAGTCTGATAAAGGGATAAAGACATTCTTGAATCTTCATAATCCGATTAATCATTCTACTGTTTTTTTTTATAAGAAAAAAGTTTTAGATTACGGGGGTTATGATACAAGTTTGAAAAGTTATGAAGATTTTGAACTTTGGTTCCGTCTTAAAAATACATTAAAATTTAAAACCATTCCTGAATGTCTTGCTTATACAAGATTAAGGGATGATTCGATGACAAAACGAGGGAGTAAAAATCACGTTTATGATATGTTAATGTCAAATGCCAAGACTAATTTTAAGAATTCAAGAAACGGTGATTTGAAAAAGTACTGGAACAATATATTATTCTGGATAGAATATTTTTACGGTAACAAGTCAGATGCAAGAAATTACTTTACTAAAGATCTTTCATTTAAAAAGGCTGTCGCTTTTTTGAATACATTTCTACCCGATAAAGCATTTGACTATATTTCAGGATTAAGGATCAGATACAGGATACAATCTCAGTTTGAAAATAAAAAAAATTTTAAGAATGAGTTGAAAGTTTTGCTGGCTGATAAATTATGAATATCCCGAACAGGAGTTTCCCGGTTTTTCTTGCTTTGATTATTGCGGCAGGATTTTCATTTGCATTTTTACCTCCAATAAAATTTCTCATGAACTTTTCTAATGATGATTCTTTTTTTTACATCAAAACAGCCTATAATTTTTCAATTGGTTACGGTTCAACATTTGATCTAATAAATCCAACAAACGGATATCACCCATTTTGGTTTTTAATTCTTTCTTTGTATTTCCTAATAATTAATTTTTTCACATCATTTAGTCCTGATGTTTATTTCAGGTTTGTAGTACTGCTGCAATATGGAATTTCCGTTCTTACACTTTATTTTGTTTACAAATCTTTTAACATTTTACGAGCAGATTCAAAAAAGACATTCTTACTATTTCTAGTGGCCTTTTTAATTGTTGTTTTCACACGAGACTTTGGACTCGAGACCCAATTACTCTGCCTTCTGTATTCTGCACTCTTATATTGTAAGGTCGAAGAGACTTATTTAAACAGATCTTTATTAATTCTCAAACTAATTCTAATTAGTTTGCTTTTTTTGACACGAATCGATTTTCTATTAACTGTTGTTCCTGCAATAATTATTGGAGATTTTTCTATTACAAAAAAACACGAAAGAAAGAGGTTAGTTGTTTCTTATGTCGTAACTTTATTGGTTATTTCACTAACTTTGTTCTGTTTGAACAAATTATTCTTTGGCCATTTCCTCACTATATCGGCAAGTATCAAAAGTTCCTTCCCTGAAATTTTATTTTTCCAGAATTTTAGCATGCTTTTTCAACCAGGATATTTGACGAATCATTTTTTAAAATTTGCTTTAATTTTTATTGCGCTGCTGATTTTTCTTATCAGTTTTCGAAAGGGCAATACAAACTCTTCAAACTATAAAATTAAGCTATTCTTATTCGGCACATGCGCCGGCACACTGATCTTTCTAATGTTGAACCTGGCTTTTAATAAACAGGGTATAAGAGAATGGTATGTAACTTTTCCTATATTTACTGCCTTGCTTTTACTTTTTTTCACTTTAAATATTGCTAGAAAATATTATATCATTCAGATTTGCTTGACGGTTTTCTGCTTTGCCGTTTACTTCTATTTAACACGGATAGCCTATTCAAAATGGGATTCATCTTATGACTATGCCATAAAGTTGAAAGATCTAACAGGGCCTGAGGACAGGATATTCCAAATGGACATGAGCGGAATTGTCGGTTTTTTTTCTGAAAGAAAAATTATCAATGGAGACGGTCTTATAAATAGTTTTGAGTATTGGAATTATATATGCAACAACAATTTAGAAAATTATTTAGAAGATAAGAAAATAAAATTTTACTCGACCCATTCTAAAGATGCTATTATTGATCCAATAAATTTTACCGATAAGATTTATTCAAACAATTTCGGAGGTTACCCATTTACTTTTCCCGTTTCAGATTTGGTTTTTAAAATGCCCTTCTCGTATAATCATGTCGTTAATAGAGAAAAAGGGGAGTGGTATCTTTTTAGAATTAAGAATTAAGAATTAAGTCCGCTGCGGCGGATTAGAATTTTAAAAAATTAAGAAATAATTTTATAAAGGGATTATTAAATGTCATTATTTATTTCAAAAACTTCAAATAAACATTATTTTCAGTATAAAGAATCTAATTAAAATTTATCATTGAAATTAAATTGTTCTGAATATATCGCGACAAGTTTGATGTTCATAGGAAGCGTGATATTTGCATTTTTACCTTCGATAGAATTTCTTCTTAACTTTACCAATGATGATTCATTTTTTTATGTGAAGATAGCATATAATTTTTCTACGGGCGCCGGATCCACTTTTGACCTGGTAAATGAAACCAATGGATATCATCCCTTATGGTTCATAATACTTTCAGTTTATTTTTTTTCCCTGAATTTATTTATGAGCTTTTCGCCGGAACTATATTTCCGTTTTGTAGTTTTTTTAATCTGCATTATAAGCATTATAACTTTACTTGCGCTCAAAAATTTTTTTGAGAACAGTAATCCCTCAATTGCGCGAAGGCAGTTTTTCCTCATCATTCCGCTTTTCCTGACCTTTGTAGCAATAAGAGATTATGGAATGGAAACTCATATCACATGTCTATTGATAACTCTTTATTTACTCGTCAAATCCATTGAGCTCAGGAAAAATGTAAACATGTTAGAATTCAAATGCTTACTGATAGTATTGCTTTATCTGGCACGGATCGATTTTTTGTTTAATGTTATTCCTTTGATAATGTTATCTGATTTTCTCACTTCTCCTAAAGATATGAGGAAAAAATTTCTCCTGTATGCTTCAGTATCACTTTTACTAACTGTAGTATTATATACGGCTTCAAATTATTTTTTTTTCGGAGAAGTTTTTCCCGTTACAAGCAAAATAAAAAATTCATTTCCCGAGCCAATATTCCTTTTCAATATTGAAAGATTACTGGATCCCGGTTCATTTACAAACCAATTTATTAAAGTCCTTTTTGTTATCTTCGTAGTATCGGTTTTTTTATTTTTGATTTCGGCAAGACGATACCGAATAAAATTACAAAAAGTTGATTACTTCCTTTTTGCAATCTGCTTTTCTGCGTTGTTATATATAATTACTAATTTATTTTTTAATACATATGGCCTTAAAGAATGGTATGTTGCATTCCCTGCATTTGTATCGTCTTTGCTTTTAGTAAGAGTGTTGTTATTGTTTTCAATTACATATAAACCGGCGTTAGTAGTTTTTACAAGTGTTTTGTTAATTTACGTCGTAGTCACAAGAATCAAGAATCCTAAATGGGACAGCATGTATTATTATGCATTGGAATTAAAGAAAAGTATCCCGGAGGATGACAGAATATTCATGATTGATTTAAGCGGGATCGTGGGTTATTTTTCAGAACGCAAAGTAATAAACGGCGACGGACTTGCAAACAGCCACGAATACTGGAATTACAAAACAGCAAACAATCTTGGCGAATATCTCAGAATAAAAGATATAAAGTATTATTCGACTTATTCTACCCGAAAAGGCAATCATGCTTTAGATGAAACTCTTGGTTATTATAATGACAAACATTACGCAAGAGCATTCGGTGGATTCCCTTTTAAGTTTCCTTCAGAAAGTTTAGTATTGAAAGTTCCTTATTACTATTCACATGCAGTTAACTCGGATATAGGCTTTTGGTATTTATTCAAACTCCAGTAAAATAAATTTGAATATTCTTCATTTAACACCCGACTTTAATTATGTTGATGGAAGGTCATACTACGTCTTCTTGCTTTTAAAATATTTAAAGCGAAACGGACACAATGTTTTTCTATTCACCAATGGAGGAGATTCTTTTGACCGGCTAGAGGAGTCAGAAATTCCCGTATTTAGTGATGGTCCCTTGTCTTCAAAATCATCTTACTTAAAATCCGTAAAACTAATTTCCGAATTTACAAAAAAAAATAATATTGACATAATTCACAGTCATCACAGGTATTATGAACTAATTGCAAACTCCGTTTCTGCAATATACAATTCGAAATTAAAAACTGTCTTTACTGCTTTAAGTATTGTTGACAGAAGATACTTGGTTGAATATAAATCCGATAAGATAATCGCCGTTAGCAACTCAATCAAAAGAATGCTTACTGAAAAATTTAATGTAAAAAAAAGTAAAGTTGTTTTAATACCCAATTTCGTAGACTCGGAAGAACTCGATAAAGCAAATGATAATTCTAAAAAAGAACTTCAAAAATCCAAAATCGCAAATCAAAGAACTCATTTACTTTCTATCGGACGCTTTCATAAAGAGAAGGATTATCATACTCTATTAAATGCCGTTACTATTTTGAATGATCATAATATACATTTAAGTTTGGTCGGTGAAGGGCCCGAAAGATCCACTTATGAGAAATTCATTGAAAAAAATTCTCTCAAAGCACAATTAATTTCTCCCCGAAGAAATCTAAAAGAGTATTTTCAAAAAGCCGATATTTGTCTTTTGTCATCTGTCAGGGATCCTTTTCCAGGTTTTATGCTTCAATCCGGGCTTCATAAAAAACCATTCATCGGATCTGATATTGACGGTATTTCGGAACTGATAGTTGATAATCAGAACGGCCTATTGTTTAAAAAGCAAAACCCCTCTGACCTTTCAGCAAAGATAAAGAAATTCATTGTCGATAGAGTTTTTGCAAGTCAGTGCGGGGAAAATTTACAAACTCTTGTTTTGAAGAAATATACTGAAAAAACCATAATTCCGATGATCGAAGAGGTTTATTTTAACTTAACTCAAGTTGACCGCTAGAATCTTTAGAAATAATTTTTGCCACTAATTGCACTAATTTTCACGAATTATTTTTTTATCCTTTAAAAACATTTTTAAAAATTCGTGACAATTCGTGTAATTCGTGGATGAATGACACTTTTAAAAGTAAAGCGGTCAACTTGAGTTAACTTATTCAAGTTCACAGATAACATTAGAAACCGTTAACTAACTGATTGCTACATTTTCAAATGCCTTTAAAAAATATTCACTTCTTAGAAATCTTCGGAATAAAAGTCAGTAAACTTACAACTGATTCTTTTTTAAAATGCATTAATGACAGCATTACCGGAAATAAGAATCTGTCAGTCGCATATGCAAATGCCGACACATTAAATAAAATATATAAAAATGAAAGCCTGAAAAAAATTTATGATAGCTTTGACCTGATTCACGCTGACGGAATAGGAATTTATCTTGCATCAAAATTTTTATACGGCAAGAACGGTTTAGAGGAAAGACTTACAGGTTCTGATTTTTATATAAAGCTGATCAACGAGTCTATAAAAAAAAACTGGAGTTATTTTTTCTTTGGACATGACTACAATACTTTATCAAGTGTAAAAGATGCTTATCCCAGGCTAAATATTTCCGCATTACAGGAAGGCTACACATTCGAAAATGAAAAAGTAGTTGAAATTATCAATAAAAAGAATCCTGACATTATCATAATCGGTTTAAGCTGCCCTGTTCAGGAAATGTGGATTCATGAAAATAAAAATAGAATAAATTTTAAAGTAATACTAGCTGTAGGCGATGGAATAGGTATCTTTGCGAATAAGAAAAAACGAGGACCGTTACTAATGAGAAAGATAGGGCTTGAATGGTTAACACGTTATGCATTAGAACCGGTTTCAAGCTTCAGAAAATATATTATAGGCAACCCTTTATTCATTTATCGTGTAGTAAAAGAGAAGATCCATTTACACGATAAGAAAGCACGATGATAACACTGATTTGAAGGATAATCGCCGATGCATTTGCAA
>Ga0180121_10000469_pt1 | contig 16913 bp, 18 predicted proteins | sample AntDrymUQ5402106_2_FD_129676 | JGI IMG/M metagenome (GOLD analysis project Ga0180121, IMG submission 129676) | Polar desert sand microbial communities from Dry Valleys, Antarctica - metaG UQ540 (21.06) (version 2) (version 2) | ecosystem: Environmental > Terrestrial > Soil > Desert | place...
AAGAGAAGATCGAGCTGGAAGGCGAGGTCGTCGAGGCGTTTCGCAGCGGGATGTTTCGCATCGCGCTCGACAACGGCCACGAGACACTCGGCTACACAGCCGGCAAGATGCGGCGCTACCGCATCAAGGTCTTCCCCGGCGATCGGATCAAGGTCGAGCTTTCACCGTACGACCTGACTCGCGGGCGGATCGTCTACCGACACCGGTAGGGCTGCCTGGTTTCTTAGGCGCAAGCAGAACCGGGATCTGCGGAAGCAGATCCCGGTTCGCGCCAAGACCCCTGCAAGCTGCGCAGCAATCCTCGTCGCCTGGGGCGTCGCCATCCTCGGAGCGGGGCGGATGACCCTCGCGACGCGGCAGGAGCAGGCCCCGGCAAGGCGAACCTCCTTCCGTGATCCCCGTGCTCAGCTGGGAGGAGGTGCTCCTGCGTCTCGCACTCGCCGCCGTCTTGGCCGGCGCGATCGGGATCGAGCGCGAGATCCGCGAGCGCGAGGCCGGTCTTCGCACGCACATGCTTGTCGCGCTCGGCTCCGCGCTCTTCACGATCACCTCCGCCTACGGGTTCCGCGACTTCCTCGTCCAGGGCGGCAGCGTCGTCCAGGCAGACCCAACGCGCATCGCGGCGCAGATCGTCACGGGCATCGGCTTCCTCGGCGCGGGCGCGATCATCAGGCAGGGCGTCGCCGTCCGCGGGCTGACCACCGCCGCGACGCTCTGGGCCGCGGCGGCGATCGGGCTCGCCGCCGGGGCCGGCTACTACAGCGCAGCAGTGATGACCACGATCGTCGCGATCGTGCTGCTCTGGCCGCTGCGGATCGTCACGCGCCACTACTTCGAGAGGCCGCACGAGCACCGGCTCGCCATCCAGCTCGCCGGAGGCGGTAGCGCCTCGACCGTGCTGGAGGCGCTCGAGCGGCTCGGCGTCAAGGTTGGATCGTTCGACATCAGCGACGAGACCTCGCTCGACCTGCTGCTCGACGTCCCGCGCGGGATCGAGCTGGACGTCGTGATCCGCCGCCTCATCGGTGTCGACGTCGTCCGCTCCGCGCGCTGGCACACCGACTAGCGCCGTGTCGAGCGCGATCCTGGCGATCGACCAGGGCACGACGGGGACGACCTGCCTCGTCGTCGGCAACGATCTTGACGTGCTCGGGCGCGGCTACGCGTCGCTCGGCCAGAGCTTCCCGCGGCCCGGCTGGGTCGAGCACGATCCGGAGGAGATCTGGCGGACGGTTCAGCAAGCGGCCGCCACCGCCCTCGACGACGCAGGCCTCCGCGCCGCCGAGCTCGCCGGGATCGGGATCGCGAACCAACGCGAGACGACCCTGCTCTGGGAGCGCGCGACCGGCGAGCCGGTGCACCCCGCGATCGTCTGGCAGGACCGGCGCGCCGCCGAGCGCTGTCGCGAGCTGCCCGCGGCGCGGCTGCGCGAGCTGACGGGCCTCGTCGCCGATCCGTATTTCTCGGCGACGAAGCTCGAGTGGCTCCTGGCCGCGGTCGAGACGGCCGAACCACTCGCGTTCGGGACGGTCGACAGCTGGCTCGTCTGGAGGCTCAGCGGCGGCCGGGCGCACGTAACCGACGAGACGAACGCCTCTCGGACGCTGCTCGCCTCGCTCGCGACGCTGGACTGGGACGAGGAGCTGCTCGGCCTGTTCGGCGTCGAGCGCGAGCTGCTGCCCGCGATCGTCCCTTCGAGCGGAGTCGTGTGCGAGATCGACTTGTTCGGCGCCACCGTGCCCGTGGCCGGCATCGCCGGCGACCAGCAGGCGGCGCTCCATGCCGCGGCCGGCGCCAAAGCGACCTACGGCACGGGCACCTTCCTGCTCGCGCCGACCGGCGGCGACTGCTCTCCGCCTCCGCACGGCCTCCTCCGGACGGCCGCCGCGCGGCTCGGGACGCAGCCGCCGCAGTACGCGCTCGAGGGCTCTGTGTTCGTTACGGGCGCGGCGGTGCAGTGGCTTCGCGACGGACTCGGCCTGCTCGCCGACGCGGCCGAGAGCTCGGCGGCGGCAGAGTCGCTCGCCGACAACGGCGGCGTCTACTTCGTCCCCGCGCTCGCCGGGCTCGGCTCGCCACACTGGGCGCCCGAGGCACGAGGGCTGATCACCGGCATCACCGGCGGGACGCAGAAGGCTCACCTCGTCCGAGCCGCGCTCGAAGCGACGGCGTACCAGACACGTGACGTGGTCGAGGCGATGCCCGTGGCGCTCGACCGCCTGCGCGCGGACGGGGGCCAGACGGCCAACCGCTTCCTGATGCAATTCCTCGCCGACCTACTGGGGATCTGCGTCGAGGTGCCCGCGGAGCGCGAGCAGACTGCGCTTGGAGCCGCGCTCCTGGCTGGAGCCGCCGTCGGCTTTTGGGACGCACCGCCGCAGTCGGAGGCAGGAGCGGTCTACGAGCCTTCACTTGCGCGCGACGAAGCCGACCGCCTGTACGAAGGGTGGCGAAACGCGCTAGAACGAGCCCTCTGAGACGGAACGGGACGTGTCCCAGGGACAGACCCTGGGACACGTCCGCACCGATCACGTCCTATCGGCCCGGTCTGCGTCACCCGGCTACTTGAGCCAGGCGTTGACTGCGCGAAGACCCCTGAAGGGGTTCCCCGTCCACATCGAGCCTCTAGCTGTCTTCAGCGACGGCGCGCGTGGCAGCGGCGACAGCCGTGCGCGCGTGGTCAGCGCTCGGCTGCGGATCGCCGCCGTTCAGCGCGACGAGCCGCGCAGCGATTCCCGCCGCCGCTGCGGCAAGAGTCGCGCCGGCCGCCGCGTCGCCGGTCACGTTCGGGTTCCCCTCGACGGCCACCAGGGCCGCCAGCTCGGCCACTTCAGCTGCGAGCTCGGCCAGCTCGTCCGGGATCGCGACGATGCGCGCCCGGTTCTCGTCCGTCGGTGCGGAGAGAAACTCTCCGTAAGCCGCGGCGTCCGCATCCGCGAGGGGCTCGATGCGCGCACGCAGCTCCTCGGCGCGGCCGACCACCTCCGCGCGCCGCGCCCATTCCTCCGTCGCGAAGCGCGCCGCCATCGCGGCGAGCCCTGCCGCCATCGAGGCCGTGACCGCGGCCACCGAGCCTCCGCCAGGCGCCGGCGTGCGGGCGGGAACCGCGTCGAGGAACTCCTTCAGACCGAGATCGAGGAATGACTCAGAAGAGGCCAACGGTCCGGCCCTCGTCGTCGATGTCGACGTTGAACGCGGCCGGCTTGGCTCCGAGTCCGGGCATCGTTTGCATCGTCCCGCAGAGCGCCACCAACCAGCCCGCGCCGGTGTAGGCGCGTACGTCGCGAACAGTGAGCTCGAAGCCGGTCGGCGCGTTTGCGAGCTCCGGGTCGTGGGAGAGGGAGAGATGCGTCTTGGCCATGCAGATCGGCAGCCGGTCGAGCCCCCCGGCGGCGAACTGCTTGATCTTGTCCTTTGCGGTCTGGAGGAAGACGACGCCAGCGGCTCCATAGACCCTGTTCGCGATCGCTTCGATCTTGGCCTCGATCGGAGCGTCGATCGGGTAGGTGAACTCGAACTCGTTCGGATGGTCCGCCGCGTCGACGACCGCCTCCGCCAGCGCCGCGGCGCCCTCCCCGCCGCGCTCGAACGCCTCGTTCAGCTCGGCGGCATGCGCGCCGTGCTCGAGCGCGAGCCGCCGGACGAGCTCGACCTCCTCGTCGCTGTCGCCCGGGAACCGGTTCACCGCGACGACCGCCCGCAGGCCGAACTCGGCGACGATCTCGAGATGACGGCGGAGGTTCGCGGCGCCGCCCTCGATCGCGTCGAGGCCGCCGTCGGGATCGCCGCCGTGGTGCTTCAGGGCCTTCGCAGTCGCGACGAGCACGACCGCGCTCGGACTGAGCGCCCCCGCGCGACAGACGATGTTCAGGAACTTCTCCATTCCCATGTCGGCGCCGAAGCCGGACTCGGTAACGACGTAGTCGCCGAGCTTGAGTGCGACGAGGTCGGCAACGAGGGAGTTGTTGCCGTGCGCGATATTCGCGAATGGGCCGCAGTGGACGAGCGAGGGCTGCCCCTCGAGCGTCTGGACGAGGTTCGGCTTCAACGCATCCTTCAGCAACACAGTCATAGCGCCCGCCGCCCGCAGCTGCTCGGCCAGGACGGGCTCCCCGTCGAAGGTGTAGGCGACCGTGATCGCACCGAGCCGCTCGCGCAGGTCGCGCAAATCGCGAGCGACCGCAACGATCGCCATCACCTCGGACGCGGCCGTGATGTCGAAGCCCGACTCCCGCGCGTAGCCGTTCGCGCGACCGCCGACCCCAAGGATGACGTTGCGGAGCGCGCGGTCGTTGATGTCGACGCAGCGCCGCCAGCCGACCGAGAGCGGGTCGATCCCGAGAACGTTCCCGTGCAGGATGTGCGCCTCGAGCATCGCGGCGAGCAGGTTGTTTGCAGCGCCGATCGCATGAATGTCGCCGGTGAAGTGCAGGTTCAGGTCCTCCATCGGCACGACCTGCGCGTAACCGCCGCCGGCGGCGCCACCCTTGATCCCGAACACCGGCCCGAGCGAGGCCTCGCGCAGGCAGAGCACCGGCTTGCGGCCGATGTGCCCAAGCCCCTGGGTGAGAGAGACCGAGGTCGTCGTCTTGCCCTCCCCCGCCTTCGTCGGCGTGATCGCAGTGACGCAAACGAGCTTTCCGTCCGCGGTTCCCTGCAGCCGCTCGAGGACCGAGAGGTCGATCTTCGCCTTCGTGCGGCCGTAGGGCTCCACCTCGTGCGGCTGGAGGCCGGCGGCCGCAGCGACCTCCTCGATCGGCCTGAGGATCGCGGTCTGCGCGATCTCGAGGCTCGAGGGCATTTCCGTCCGCATCAGCGCAGCCTAATGCCGTGCGACTGCGCCGAGGTGCCGTTGGTGCGCCCCCGTTTCGACGATCTCGCCGATCTGCTCGATCACGTGTTCGAGCTCGGCGTCGGAAGTGAAGTAGTGCGGCCCGATCCGGATCCCTGCCCCCGGCCGGAAGTCGCAAAGGATCTGCCGCTCCGAGAGCTCCTGGTGAACCGCCGGAAACTCGTCCACGTGCACCGTGACCGTGCCGCCGCGACGCTCGGGCGACCGTGGGCCGGCGATCTCGAAGCCGGCCGCCTCCGCCAGCCGGATCAGTAAATCCGTCTGGCGGAGCGAGTTGGCGCGGATCCGCTCGACGCCGATCTCCTCGATCAGGTCGTAGCCGGCCGTCGCCGCGTAGAGAGCAGGGACATTCGGAGTGCCGGTGAGGAAGCGCGCGGCACCGGCGGCATAGCGCATCTCCTCTTCGAAGGCGAAAGGGGTCTGGTGCGCCTGCCAGCCGGTGTAGGTGGGCTCGAGGCGCTCGGCGAGTTCGGCCCGGACGTAGAGCCACCCGTTGCCGGGGCCTCCGCAGAGCCACTTGACCGACCCGCCGACCGCGAAGTCGACGTTCAGCGCGGTGACGTCCAGCGGCACGATCCCCGCCGACTGGTAGGCGTCCAGGATCACGAACGCGCCGACCTCGTGCGCCCGCCGGACGATCCGCTCGACGTCCTGGATCTCTCCCGACTTGAAGAGAACGTGGCTGATCGGGACGAGCAGCGTACGCTCGTCGATCGACTCCACGATCTCGCCGTCGTCCTCGCAGACGACAACCTCGAGCTCCCGCTGCGCCTGGTAGAGGTAGCGCACCGACGGGAAGTTGCCGCGCTCGTAGACGACCCGGTTCCGTTCGGGCGCCGGCTGGAAGCAGGAGAGGACGACGGCTTCCGCAATCGCAACGTTCTGGTGCATCACGGTCGAGCCTGTGGGGGCGCCGACGATGCGACCGATCTGGTCGCCGACCGTAAGCGGCAGGTCCCACCAGCCCTCGCCCCAGGCACGGATCCCACGCACGCGCCACATCCGCGCGTACTCGGCGAGCCGCTCCTCCGCCTTCGCCGGCATCGCGCCAAGCGAGTGGTTGATCAGGTAGGTCGTGTGCTCGAGGATCGGGAACTCGGAGCGGTAGTCGAGCAGCTCGCGCATCGCCCCAGTCTGCCCGAAAGCGAGTTGCACAAGCGCTCACCGAGCAAGAAGCGCCCGCAAAGGACACGTCCGAGGGACTGTCCCTCGAAGTTGTCCGGTCCGGACGGTTTCGCGCGCCGTCGGCCGGCGTTAGCCTCGGCCGATGCCGCGGATCCCGCGCTCGCGCCTCCCCAGCCCCGCCTGGTACCACGTGATCTGCCGCGGAGTCGAGCAACGGACAATCGTTCTCGACGACCATGACTGCGAGGCGTGGTTCAAGCTGCTCCTCCAGGTCGAGGTTCGCTGCGGCTGGAGGATTCACGCCTAGGTCCTCCTCGACAACCACTTTCACCTGCTGGTCGAGACGACGCAACCCGAGCTCTCGCGGGGGATGCAGCGCCTGAACGGACTGCACGCGATGCGCCTCGACCGCCGTTACAACCGCTCCGGACATCTCTTTCAGGGCCGCTTCGAGACGCGCGTCATCACGGACGATGGCTATCTCGAAACCCTCATCGGTACATCTTCGACAACTCGACCCGCATCGGTCTCCGAGGCTGGCCGTGGCGCGGCCTACGCGCAGCCGCGAACGCGCGGGGCCTGAACTCGCTACCGTATGACTATGCTTGCGGCCGGAACGCGCATGGGCGAAGAGAACAGACTCAACGAGCATCCGGTTGGGGGAATCGAGCGTTTGAACGGCGCCGTCGTCGTTCGGCTCGTTGGGGAACTCGATCTCTACAACTCGCCAGAGGTTCGGACCGCGCTCCTCCAGGTCTGCACCGAGCAGCCGGAGCGGCTCGTCGTCGACCTGGGCGAGGTGGACTTCGTCGACTCGACCGCGCTCGGCGTGCTGATCGAGGCGCGAACAAAGCTCGAGAACCGGCAGGCGTTCCTGCTCGCCTCGCCCGGGCTGGAGACGCACCGCGCGCTCACGATCTCCGGCCTCGACCAGCACCTTTCCGTGCACGACACGGTCGCGTCGGCGCTCGCAGCGTCGGTGAGTACCTGATGCTCGCCGCGCTCTCAGCCCTCGCGCTGCTGCTCTCGGGTCTCGGTGCTGAGGCACCAGCCCGCGCGAACGCGAACGGCATCCCCGCCTACGTCGACGGCTACGCGAAGTGGCCGCGGCTGAACCGCGTCCCGATCCGCGGCGGCTCGTCCGCGCACCCGGGGAACAAGAACGTCTACGCGAGCAAGCGCAAGACAGGCGCCCGCTACCCGGTCGGGACGATCGTCGTCAAGACGGCGACAACGCCGGGGAAGAAATGGCTGTCCCTCGTCGCGACCATGCGCAAGATCAAGTCGACGACGAACGGCGGCTGGCGCTGGGAGGAGTTCACGCGCTCGTCGTCGACGGCGAGGTTCACGAAGGTCGGCTTCCCCGAGTCCAGCTGCGCCGCCTGCCATTCCCAAGCCAAGTCGAACGACTTCGTCTTCACGCGGCGCTAGTCAGGCAGCGAGCAGCCGCTCCAGCGCCGGGTCGAGCCCGAGCGAGTCACGTAGATCCTCATACGCGCGGCGCACCTCCGCACCTGCCGGCTCGCCCTTGACCGCGCGGATGAGCACGTTCTTGGCCGTGTGCTCGAGCGCGACGAGCTCGACCAGCTGTGCGCGGTAGCCGGCTAGCTCGAGCAACTGCGCGCGCAGCGCGTCCGTGACGAGGGAGGCGAACCGCTCCTTGGCGAGCCCGTGTCGAAGGAGCGGCGCGAGCAGCGAGCTCTCGAGCTGCCGGTAGGCCTCTTTCTGACAGCAGGGGACGGCCAGAATCGCGTCGGCTCCCCATCGGACTGCCTGCGCGAGCGCCTCGTCGGTGGCGGTGTCGCACGCATGCAGGCTGACGACGAGGTCCACGTCTTCGCGGGCATCGTAGCCGGCGATGTCGCCTCGCTCGAAGTGCAGGCCCGTGGCCCCCGACTGCTCGGCGAGCGCGGAGCAAGCGGCGATCACGTCCTCCTTCAGGTCGAGGCCGACGAGCTCGACCTCGCGGCCGCGGACCACGGTGAGGAGGTGGTGGATCGCGAAGGTTAGGTAGGACTTGCCGCAGCCGAAGTCGACCACCCGCAGCGTCCCTTTCGGGCGAAGCGAGGGCACAACGTCGTCGACAAGCTCGAGGAAGCGGTTGATCTGGCGGAACTTGTCATAACGGCTCTTGCGCACCGCCCCGTCAGCGGTCATGACGCCGAGCTCGACGAGGAACGGCACCGGCGTCCCCTCCGCGAGCAGGTACTGCTTCTTCCGATCGTGCGCGCGCGGCACGGCGGCGCGAGAGGGCGGCCGCCGAAGTACGGTCTCCCCCAGCACCTGCCAATCGGCGTCGGCGGTCTGCAGCAGCGCCTGCCCGTAGTCGGCCAGCAGCGTGCCGAGGCGCTCGCGAGCGCGATCAGCCGTGAGGTTCTCGTGTATCGCCCGGTCGGCCAGTTGGGTCGTGAACCGATATGCCGTCTCGCCGCGCAGCTCGAACGGATCGACGATCACCTTCGCGGGAAGCTCCCGCGACCGCGGCTTCGAGAGCACTGCGCGCGTCAGGGACAGACCCTCGAACATGTCCCTCAGGAGCGTGTCGGTTTCAGGCATGCTGCACATGATGGGCCTTACGATGGGCACTGGGCCGTTCGGAACGACGCCGCAGGGGCGCTTCGATTTCGATCCTCCCGCCCGGATCCGCTACATCGAGGACTTCCCGCGGCGCGTCCGGGCGGAGAAGGACGGTGCCACCGTGATCGACAGCCGGCAGGTCAAGCTTGTCTGGGTGACTGGGAACCTGCCGCAGTACGCCTTCCCGGAACAGGACGTGACCGTTCGCGGGCACGCAGTCCGGGGCCTCGAGGGCTACGTCGCCCTCGCCTGGAACGCCGTCGACGCCTGGTTCGAGGAGGAAGAGCAAGTGTTCGTCCACGTCCGGGATCCGTACAGCCGGATCGACGTCATCGAGACGAAAAAGCGCGTGCGCGCGTCGCTCGAAGGGCAGGCCCTCGCCGAGGGGACACCACGGATCCTCTTCGAGACGGGCCTACCGCCGAGGTACTACTTCGATCCGGCCGACGTGCGCCTCGATCTCCTGACGCCGTCCGAGAAGGAGAGCGGGTGCGCGTACAAGGGCACGGCCAGATACTGGTCGTACTCCGAGCACGAGAACGTCGCCTGGGCGTACGACGAACCGCGCTGGGACGCCGAGCGCGTCAGAGGCCGGATCGCGTTCTTCAACGAGCACGTCGATCTCGAAGTCGATGGCGTCGCGCAGGAGCGGCCGTCCACCGAGTGGTCCGATTAGGGGCTCTTAGAGGCCAGACGTTTCGACCAGCTTGAGCCAGAGCTCGCTGCGGGTGGGGAAGCACGGCACGGCGTGGACGAGCTGCTCCAGCCGGAGCTCGCAGACCACCGCGATCGTCGCCGCGTGTAGGGACTCCGCGACCTCGACGCCGGTAAATGTGGCGCCCACGATCACGCCGGCGTCGTCGACGACGAGCCGCGACGTGCCCGGTGCGTTGCGGCCGATGAAGCTGGCGCCGGCGTTTGCGCCGGTCTCGACGTCGAGCGCGCGCACCTTCAGCCCGGCTTCCTCCGCCGACGCAAGCGTATGACCGACCGCCGCCACCTGCGGGTCGGTGAAGATCACGCGCGGCGAGAGCGGTCCGTCGGAGACGAGGCTCACGTCCTTGCCGAGGATCACGTCGGCGGCGATCCGCGCCTGGTACTTGCCCATGTGCGTGAGGAGCGCGCGGCCGTTGGCGTCACCGATCGCGTAGAGCCACTCGTGCGTTTCCGAGCGGAGGTTCTTGCCGACGTCGACCGACTTCCCCGGCTCGAGCCCGACCGTCTCGAGCCCCAGCCCTTCCGTCGCGGGCCGACGACCGACGGCGACGAGCAACTCCGCCCCACTTGCGTTCGTTCCGTCCTCGAGCTCGACCGTCACATTCCCGTTGCGTGAGACCGAGGCTGCCCTGGTGCCCATTCGCAGGTCGACGCCCGCCTCACGCAAGGCAACGCCGACCTGCTCGCACGCAAACGGCTCCTCCCGCGAGATCAGCCGGGAGAGCCCCTCGACGAGAGACACGCGTGTCCCGAGCGAGGCCCACGCCTGGGCGAGCTCGACGCCGACGACGCCGCCGCCGAGGATGACGAGGCTCTCGGGCGGCTCCTTCGCCGTCGTCGCCTCCCGGTTCCCCCACGGGCGCGCCTCCTTCAGCCCGGGGATCGGCGGCATCGCGGCACCGCTTCCCGTTGCGACCACCACCGCGCGCCGTGCGACGAGCGCGTCGTCGCCGACGCGGACACGTTTCTCGCCGTCGAGCCGACCGCGTCCCCGGACGACCGTGACGCTTCGCTCCTCGAGCCAGGGCAGCTGGACCGAGTCGTCGAGGTCGTGAATGACCTCGTCGCGGCGCGCGAGCACAGCCGCGACGTCGAGGCCCTCAGCACGTATGCCCGGGACGCGGCCGATCTCAGTGAGCAGCTGGCCCGGACGCAGCAGCGCCTTCGACGGCATGCACGCGTAGTAGGAGCATTCGCCGCCGACGAGGTGCTCCTCGACGAGCGCGACCTCGAGCCCGGCTTCGCCGAGTCGTCCGGCAGCGACCTCGCCCGCCGGCCCTGCGCCAATCACGACGACGTCGAAGCTTCGCTCGGCCATCGTCCGAGTGTCGCAGGTTCGTGACGTTCCAGAAGACGTTCAGCCAGTTCAAGACACGCCCGGTCGCGAAGCTCAGGGTGATGGGGAACGACATCCGCCCCATCAACCGAACCGAGGAGGAAACTCATGCATGTGCGTCTTGCCCTCGCCCTCGCGAGCGCCGCCGCGCTGGTCGCAGTCGCCGGCTCACCCGCCGCGGCTCCAGTCGAATCCGCCAACGGGGAGCCGTTCGCTCTTCGAGTCGTCCGCTCCTCGCGGATGTATCCCGAAATCAACTCCAGGCAGAGGCCCTCCGCCGCGAGCGTCCAGGCGTCGTCACGCGCGTGCAGCTCACCGGCTAGGCGCCACCCGGCGCCAAGCGGCCCCGCGCCGCGGGCCTGGCGGAAAGCGCGCAGCAGGCGTGGCCATGGAACCGGCTGCGCCTCGCCTGCCACCGGATGGAGCACGAGCACTTTGGTCGCGCACCGCCCGAAGGCCGTCTTGTGGAAGGCACCCTCGGGCATCGTGAAGGCGCATCCCGCCCTGAGCGAGTGCGAGCCGTGGACGAATGTCTTCTCGCACGAGCCCTCGAGCACCACGCCGATGTAGCCGTGTTCCGGGTCGAGCTGCATCGTGTGCGCTGCCGGAAACACGAGCTCGTTGACGACGAATCCGGTCAGGCGAGCGCTCGTGACACGGACGTCGCCTTCGACGAAGGTCGCGCGACTCCCTGCGCCGGCGGTCACACCGGCTAGGACGGCACCCGTTCGCCGAAGTTGGCCGGCTGCGCATACTGGATGCGTGTCGACTGCGGAAGTCGAGCTCTCGCTCGATAGAATCGCGGCGGAGACGTCGGTCTCGCGGCTGCTCAATGCCACCTGCGTCGAGCTCGTGGCGCTGCTCAGCGCATCGCGATGCTCGGTTTCGCGGATCATCGGCGACCTGCTGGTGGAGCTGAGCGGCCACCTGCTTTCGGGCGAGCAGCCGAAACTCGAGCTGTTCCTCGTCTCGGACTACCCGCTCACGCAGGAGGTGATCGAGGCCGGCGAGCCGCGCGTCGTCGTGCGCTCGGATCCGAACGCCGACCCCGCGGAGGCGGATCTGCTCGAGCGGCTTGGATTCAACTCGCTGGTGATGCTCCCGCTCCGCTCGCGCGGCCAAAACTGGGGCCTGATCGAGGTCTACGCAGACGACCGCCCCTTCACCCAGAAGGAGATCGAGCTCGCGAACACGGTCGCCGACCGTGTCGGTGCGCTCCTAGAGGAGCTCGAGAACGGCCGGTAGCGGAGCGCCGACGCGCGGACGTGATGAGGATCGCCCTCGCCGCGCCGTTCGTCCGCGCGCCCGCCGAATCCGACCGTGACGGGCGGCGGGCGCGCGGAGCAGTTCTTGCGCGTCGTGACCTAGATGCCCGTCACCTGCATCGTGTACTTGACCGTCGCGTTGTCGCAGGCCGGCGCCTCCGCGAGGTCCGTGAAATCGCCCCCGCCACTACCCGTGCCCCTAACGTTCTTGAACGCCCCGGTCCCGCCGGTGAACTTCGCCTTGATCTTGAAGTTGAAATCGCACGGCTTCGTGGTCGCCTTGAACGTCACTTCCCACCTGCCGTTGACCCTCCCGCCGTCGAAGTACGCCTTGAAGTTCATAAATCCAGTCCCTGAGGGAGGGTTGCCCGTCGGGGCCAGCTTGAACTCGTCGTATTGCGCTCCGAACCCGAACGGCTTGCTGCACGTGATCTGGGCGAAGTCGATGCCCGTCTGAGTCGCACTGGGGTCCCGCTGCTTGCTCAGCTTCACGGTGCACGAGATGCGCTTCGCGCTCCCGCTGTTCTGCGCCTCCTTGGCTCCGGCGCTGCCCACCGCGACCACGAGTGTCGCCGCGGCGACGAGGGCAGCCCCTGTACCGATCGTTCTGAACACGTCTCTCCTCTCGTATGGGAAACCTCAAGCCATTCTAGTTCCCGCGAGCGCCGCCCTACAAGGCCTGCAGTCGTGCGACGTGTCGCTCCCGCAAGGACGTCGATCCGAGAGAACCTTCGCCGGCAGGGCTCCCGGGATTATGCTTTCGACTCGAAACCCCGAGAGAAGGCGAGGAGAGGGACTTACCCATGCCGGATTACGTGCTCGAGATCGTCGAGGGACCCGAGGCGGGGCGTCAGATCCCTTTGCCTGACCAGCCGTTCGAGATCGGTCGCGACGGTGCCGGCGTCGAGCTCAAGGGCGACGAGCTCGTCTCGCGCGCGCATGTCCGCGTGACGCCGACCGGAGAAGGCGCCACCGTGGAGGACCTCGAATCGCGCAACGGGACCTTCGTCAACGGCGACCAGATCCATTCGCCCGCCTACCTCACCCCCGGCGGACAGCTCCTCGTCGGCGTCACGCTCCTCGAGCTGCGCCGCGCCGACGAGCTACGCTCGAGCGGTACGGCCGTGCGGCCGCTGCCGAGCGCGCTCACTGGTTTGCGCCCGCTCGCGAGCTTGAGCGCCGAGCCATCGGTCACCGCAGTGCGTCAGGTGCCGAGCCTGGCCAAGCCGGCTGCGAAGCCGGACTACATCCCCGATGACCTCGTGATCGAGAAGCACCTCGGCTCCGATCTGGACAAGTACCTCGACACGCACACGAAGAGCAAGGCGAGAGCCGCGCCGATCGCGCTCTTCGCGCTCGTCGCGCTCGTCGTTCTGGTCTTCCTGGCCCTCCGCAACGAGCGTGCCGACGCCAATGGTTCCGCCGCGAGCCCCGTCCTCTACGTCACGGTGGGTCCGGCCGGGTAGCTAGCGCTGGGAGAAGTACAGCCCGAGGGCGACCGCGGTCGAGATCACAGAGATCCAGGAGACGAACGTGGGGCCGAAGACCCGCGACGCCACCCGTCCTCGCGTCGCGGACGACGGCTCTACGAACGCGCCGAACGCCTCGGTCGGCTTCTCGCGGGGCGCCGCCGCAGGCGGCCGCGGTGCCGGCTCGGGTGCCTGAGGCGGCGCGGCTGCGACCGGCGCCGGCGCGGCGGCCGCCGGCGGAGGAGGAGCCGGAGCAGGAACCCGGGGCGGGCTCGGCGCAACAGCAGTCTCGGCCGGCGCCCGGGCCGAAGGGGCCGTATCGGAGGCGCGACTCGGAACCGGCTCGACCTCGAGGGTCGTCGTGCCGATCTTGATCGTGTCGCCGCCTGAGATGCGCGTCGCGCCCTCGATCTTGGCGCCGTTCACGAACGTGCCGTTGAGCGAGCCTAGGTCCTCGATCTCCAGTGCGTCCGCGCGCGGCCGGATGACCGCGTGCTTCCGCGACATCTCGGAGTCGGCGATCGTGAGACCCGCGTTCTCGCGCCCGACGACGAGCTCGCCGTCGATCTCGTAACGCTGCCCGGAGTTCGGGCCGTGCTTGACGATCAAGGCTGGCATCTAGGTGGGCCTCCCCGCGACTGCGGCTTGTAGGAGCGCGGCGTAGTCGGATGCTTTCGCGGGCCGTTGCGTGGGCTCCTTCTCGAGCGCGGCCAGCAGTGCCGCGGAGAATCCGGGCGGGAGGCCGGCGCGAAGGCCATCCGGATCGGGCGGCGGCTCCTCGAGGTGCGCAAGCCCGACCTCGAACAGTGTCTTGTCAGCGAACGGCGTCTTCCCGGTCACGCACTCGAAGACCGTGCAGCCCAGCGCGTAGATGTCGCTCGCAGGCTCGGCCGGCCGGCCCTTGATCAGCTCTGGGGCGAGGTAGTCGAGCGTGCCCATCACCTGGCCGGGCCGGGTCAGCACCGTGTACGCCCGGCCCTTCGCCAGCCCGAAGTCCGTGAGCATCGCGCGTCCGTCGCCGCGGCGGAGGATGATGTTCGAGGATTTGATGTCGCGGTGGACGATCCCGGCCGCGTGGAGGGCATCGAGCCCCGAGCCCAGCCCGCTCGCCAGCGTGACCGTGTCCTCGACGCTCAACGGGCCGGCCTCTCGGAGCCGGTCGTCGAGCGTTCCGCCTTCGACGTAGCCGACGGCGAGGTAGTCGCGGCCCTCGGCCTCGCCCGTCTCGAGGATCGGCACGAGGCTCTCGTTCTGAACCTCGGCCGCCGCCCGCGCCTCCTGCTTGAAACGCTGCTTGAAGACGTCGTCGTCGGAGAGGGCGAGCTTGAGCAGCTTGAGAGCCACGACCCCGCCGTTGTCGTGCGTCGCCCTGAAGACGAGGCCCATCCCGCCCTCGCCCAGGAGCGACTCCAGCTGGTAAGGGCCGAGGCGGTCGCCCGCCTGGAGCTCGCGCGACTCGTTCGAGTGCAGATTGGACATTCCGAGCAGCATACGATCCCGGCGCCCAAAGCTCCACTCCTCGCTGGACGTTCGCCTCGCGCCGACAACGACGAAGACCCGCTTTGCGCGGGCCTTCGTCTTCGGGTCTGGTTCGTTCGGCTAGGGCAGAGCCGTGTAGCCGGGCGCCGCGGGAGCAGGCCTCTCCGGGCCCATTTCTCCGGTCAGGAGGGCAACACCCGAGACCCGCCGGTCCGCCTCGGGGCCCGGCTCCTCCTTCACGAACACGTCAACGAGCGGGCCGGTCATGAGGGTGGTCACGATCGCACCGATCACGAACACGACCTGCGTCGCCGCGGTGATCACGCCGAGCTGGAGCCCGATGATGCCGACGACCAGGATCAGCAGGCCACGGCAGTTCATGAGCACGCCGAGCGTGTGCGCCTCGGCGCTGCGCAGCCCGAGCGACCGGCCGGTCAGGTAGCCGACACCCCACTTCCCGATGATCATCAGGGCGACGAACGCGAGGATGCCCGGGATCAGATCGACCTCGAGCACACGGAAGTCCGTGCGCAGCCCAGAGACCGCCAGGAAGATGGGCAGGAAGAAGAGCACGACCATGTCCGACAAACGCAGGATCGCGCGCTCGGACAGTGCCTGGCTGGCCGGCACGGCGGCCCCGAAAAGGAACCCGCCGACGAGCGCGCTCACGCCGATGCGGTCGGCTGCCAATGCCGACAGGAGCGCCCCGATCAGCATCGCCGCCAGGATCGAGTCGAAGTACTTGTCGTTGTCGAGGAGGCGGAGAGCCATCGCGAGCAGCGGTCGTACGACAAGCATCAGCACGGCGATCATCACGAGGGTCAGGAGGAGCTTCACGCCCACGTTGCCGGCGATGCCCGATCCCTTCGCGCTCGCGCTCGCGGCCGCAATCGCGAGGAACATGAGGATGGTGACGACCGCCGCCGCCCCGACGCCGACAGCGCCCATCTCGGTGGAGAGCAGCCCTTTCTCCTGGAGGATTCGAGCCATCACCGGAAACGCCGTCACCGAAAGCGCGGCGCCGATAAAGAGGGCGAAAGTCGTCGAGCTGATGCCGTCGGGCCTCCACGTCTCGCTGTCGAAGAACGAAGCAAACAGAAACCCGAACGCCACCGGCACGAGCACGACGGCGAGGGCCATGATCAGGATCTGCTTGCCCCGGCCCTTGAGCAGCCGCTGGTCGAGCTCGAGGCCGACGAGGAACATGAAGAAGACGAGCGCGATCTGGCCCGTCAGGTTGATGAAGGAAAACGACTGCAGCGGGAAGATCGTGTTCACGAGCCCCTCGCCGTCGACGGCGGGCTTGTCGGGCAGCGGCGGCTTCGCCAGCGTGCCGCCGATGACCGTAGGGCCGATCAGGATGCCGGCCACGATCTCTCCGACGATCCGCGGCTGCCCGAAGCGCACGAACAGCTGGCCGACGAGCCGCGCGGCGATGAGGATGATCGCAATGCCCAGCAGGACGTACGCGATCACATCGATGGGTGCGAGTACCTCAGGAGGACTTGGCATCTCGTGCTGATCCTTTCAAAGTGAACGGGGAGATCGATAGTCCCACCCGTGAGAGATTTGTCAAGGGATTGATCTAATTGCGCCGGACGCAGTAGGCTCCATACAGCCATGCCGCTGACGCAGCCCAGGGATTCCTCGATCGCGATCGTCGGCGACGGTTGGGGCTCCCTGATCGTGTACGCGACCGCCCTTTACCTCGGCTTCCGGCCCGACCAAGTCACGATCTACGGGCCGAACGACAACCCGAGCGCGACCTACCAGCAGTTCGCGTTCAACCTCGGCCAGACGGTGCTGCGCTCCGAGTCGGAATCGCACTTCCTGCCCGCCGACTATCCGACCTTCGGCGAGCTCGACGCGTGGGCGCGGCGCAGCCCGGCGTTTCTCTTCCGCTCGGCGCGACGGCAGTACAACCCCGGCCTGCCGGACATGCTCTCCGAGGCGCAGGTGGTGCACAAGCGGTTGCACTGGAACGGGAGCCGCTATCCGGAGAAGATCGGCTGGCTCCAGCGCGAGAACGGCAGCAACGGCGACAAACCGCACTTCGTCCTTTACGACGAGGATGCGAGCTTCGCCGGGCGCGC
>Ga0180121_10000470_pt1 | contig 16909 bp, 8 predicted proteins | sample AntDrymUQ5402106_2_FD_129676 | JGI IMG/M metagenome (GOLD analysis project Ga0180121, IMG submission 129676) | Polar desert sand microbial communities from Dry Valleys, Antarctica - metaG UQ540 (21.06) (version 2) (version 2) | ecosystem: Environmental > Terrestrial > Soil > Desert | place...
CGGTAGCACCGGGGAAGAAGCTTCTTATTTTTCTGTAGGAGATAATAATATATATATCGATGCAGGAAGGAACACTGGTTTAAATATCATTAAGGTGAAAAAACTGAATGGATCAATAATTGAGTTTAGGAATTTCAAAGTTAATAATTCGGCTTCTTCAGATACAATAGTATCATTCTTGAATACTTTTGATGCAACTCACTACTTAATGCTTTTAAATGCATCTTACGATCCCGGCACCAGCACTCTTACAGATGTTGCAAAAAATAAGTTAAGACAATTTGGGAGCATCTATTGCGATTCAATCGGACTTATAGGATATTTTCATACGTGGAGTTTAATCGGATTTTTGGGAGCAACACATTCGCAGGTTTCTGAAATGTTTGACCCCTGCTGCCGTCCCGCACCTGGTTGTGTAGATTGTCAGGGACGCTGGGTTCAATCGATAAGTTCTATGAATGTCATATTCAGAGAAACTTCAGGAACAGTTTCAAACATAATTGGTCCTGCTCAAACCTGGAGTGATTTTTCATGGAAGCAAATCCTTGCGTCGAATGCAAATTTATCTTTTGATGTGATAGGAATCGATCGAGATAATAATCAAACCGTACTTTTATCAAATGTACAGACATTTAGTTTTGTCGATCTTACAGCAATCAATGCACATCAATATCCAAAATTAAATCTATTATCAAAGTTTTATATAGATACTGTATCAGGAAGTCAATCCCCTTCTTTGAATTCTATAAATGTAAACTATTCTCCTGCTGCCGAACTTGTCCTTGAAAAAAATTCTTTGAAGACAAATATAAAAACAAAAGATGTTGGCGCTATGAATTTTTCTTTTAATTATCATAATGCGGGATATTCTTTTATTTATGGAACCATTGTTAACGTCTATAATAATTCTATTTCAGATTCAAACCTTATTCTCACTGATACTGTAAGATCTTTGCTTAAGATAGACAGCATACAAAGTTATACAAATGATTTTAAAATCCCGTCATTCAGGGATAGTACGAAAATATACATTTATATTAAGCCGAAGGGGGAGATGAATGAATTTTATACATACAATAATTCCGTTGATTTCAATATAAGCTCAACTAATGCAGTTGCTGCAACTTTAGTAGAAGTTTACGGGGACGGAAAAAAAATTAACAACGGAGACTATTTAAGCAAAAAACCTGAAATAAAGATTAATACATCTAAAAGCACATTCTTACATATGATTAGTGACACGACGCAGCTAGCAATAAAGCTTAATAATAACTACATCCCGTATTTTCTAAACGGGAATATCAATCCTTTATTAAAGACTTTAGACAAAGAAAATGTTCTTCACGATAATAATAAATCGTTGTATTTTTATCCCGAGCTAATCAATGGGACTAACAATCTTACAATTATCTACAAAGATAATCTTGAAAACTATGATACACTTAATTATGATGTTATGGCCAGTGATGAATTAGCTATTAAGGACCTGTATAATTACCCAAACCCAATGCGAAACGAAACAAATTTTATTTTTGACCTTGCGGCATCATCTATCAAAAACACACTTAAGATAAAAATTTATGCCGTCTCGGGGAAATTGATTCGTGAATTGGAATATCCTGTTAATTTAGGAAACAACCAGATCTCGTGGGACGGTAGGGATAATGATGGTGATTATGTGGCTAACGGTACTTACCTTTACAAACTGATGATAGACGATGAATTACAAACAGAAACCAAAATACAAAAGCTTGTGATACTTAAATAAATTGCTGCTTGAGCTTTAAGTAATAATCCCATTACCTTCATGCTCAGAAGGTTTATTTATAAACTTCAAAAAAAAATTACTACTATTTTATAATTTACTGAAGTTGTCGTAATATTCATTTTGAATATTTTAGACAATTTTGGTTTTTATTTCCAAAATCAAAAAACATATGAAAAAAATAATTTTATTTTCAATCCTCTGTTTTCTAGCTTACGGCAATTCTTCTGCTCAAAATTACAGTTGGATAACACCTTACACGGATTACTTGAAGATGTATGTTGCAGATGAAGGCATGTACAGAATCGACAAAACGGATTTCACTAATTCGGGTATTTCTACAGCTTCGATTGACCCAAGGACAGTTAAAGTTTACAACAGAGGTATTCAGATTCCAATCTATTTTAACGGTGAGTCGGACGGAAAATTTGATATCAACGATTACTTTGATTTTTACGGAACCCGGAATTCCGGGGGATTAACAAAGGTCTATGATCAGAATAATGTTTTGATTTATTCAACAAATGAATATTTCAATCAATATTCAGATACAAATGTTTACTGGATCGGCTGGGGAGGAAGTTTTGGAAGCAGGTATCCTGTTTCTTCATACACTACCATAAGCGGCTACCCAAATTCATTTTACAATGACATTATACATTTTGAAAGAGATTATTTTTATTCTACGGGTGAAAATATCAGTACATCAGATTTCAGATTTCTGACAACGGAAAAATTCAAAGGAGAAGGATGGTTCTGGTCTTCTCTAGGAAGTACACAAACCTTATCTGAAACGTTCTCACTCCCCTTACTTTATAATTCTGTACCGCAGAATGCTTCTATAAAACTCTATGCTTATCCGACAAAAAGAAATACAGCTACTCTTAATGAACACAGCCTACAGGTTAGGATAAACGGAAATCTGATAACAACACTTTTAGTAAATGATTTTAATCGATTTGATACGACAATAGTTTTTTCATCTTCACTACTTTCGAATTCTTCTGTCAATACTGTGTCAGTAACTTATTCTTTCATTATTGATCCCAACACAGGAGTGCCTTCAAATTTGAATGTGGATTTTTTAGAAATAAAATATCCGAAAATTTTCAACTTCAGTAATGAACAGATATCCGCAAACCTTGGTGGCATCGATACTACATCAAAGCAGTTTAAGGTTTCAGGTTATAATACTATAAATCCAGTTAATATTTATGATGTAACTAACAACATAAAAATAGGAACCATATCAAATAATCTGGATACGTTAAAATTTACGGGTAAGAGCAATGGAAAACATGTTCTTGTTAACAATAATATAACTAAAAAACCTTTCAGGATAAAACATAGATTCGTTCCTAATCTAGTTTCGTCTTCAAATGGAACTGATTATCTTGTAATTTATAATAGTTTGTTTACGGCTCAGGCAGAGCAGCTCAGAGCTTACAGGGCATCTCATGATAATTTTAGAGCATTCAAAGCAGAAATCGAAGACATATATGATATTTTTAATTATGGTCTAGAAAATCCTGTGGCAGTAAGAAATTTTACGAAACATGTATATGACAATTGGCAGCTTCCAAAATTAAGTTATATTTGTTTAATGGGTAGAGGTTCCCTTGATCCAAAAAAAAATCTTTCCACCTCGGCTTATTATCAAAATCTTATTCCGATTTTCGGTTCTCCTCCTTCTGACGGTTACTTTGCAAATTTTCACACAGGAACATTTTTTTATTACTCGATGGTCGCAATAGGACGTTTGCCAGCATATTATCCTTCTGAAGCTCAATCTATGGTTGATAAGATAATTGCTTACGAAAATGAAAATCCCAATCTGTGGTCAAAAACATTTACTTATGTTACCGGGGGCGGGACGCCTGGAGAACAGAATCAACATCAAACGAGATCTAATGGTGAAATAAATTTTTATGTACTTCCACCTCCTATGAGTGGCGAGGCTGTGAAAGTTTACAGGTCTGATACGTCGGGTTCTGTTACTTTTAATATGAAAGATTCGTTAAAAAATGTATTTAACCGTGGTACTTTTTATGTAAATTACCGCGGGCATGCAGGGAGTCGTGATTGGGAAGTAGCTATGAATGATCCCAATACTCTCGAGAATGGGAATAAAATGCCTTTGATTCTTAGTCTCACATGTTTCACCGGTGAGAATGCTCTGGGAAATTACAGAGGATTTGGAGAAAGATTTACTTATTTAAATAATAAAGGTTCAATTGGTTTTGTGGGAACTACAGGATGGAGCTACTCTGTGCAGGGAAATCTATTTGGTGAACACATTATTTCTACAATGAAGAATGATACTACACGAAGACTTGGAGCATTAACCAAGTATGCAAATCAAAGAATGAGCGTGGATTCATTGTCGTTTAACGTAAGGCATACAGTTAATTGCTACAGTCTTCTTGGAGATCCGGCAGTTACTTTAAAGCTACCTGTCAGACCTGATTTTTCCATTACAAATTCTGATTATAAGCTGCCAAATGAATCTCCGATTTTGGGGGATAATGTAGTATTAAGTATTTATCCAAAAAACTTTGGATTACATGCGGACTCATGCAAGATCAGATTTCAGCTTAAAAGAAATAATCAGAATTATTCGTTTAAAGATACGATCATAAGAAGCTGGGGCACTTTCCAATCCCTGGATTATATTTTTAAGATAGATTCAGTTGGGAATTACAACGTGGTTGTAACTTTAGATTATGGAAATTATTATCCGTTGGAAAATAAAACTAATAATTCAATATCGATCGACATACCTGTAAACAATACTTCATTTGTTCAGTTGAAACCTTACAACAATTCAATAATTAGGAATGACAGCGTAGAGTTTGTAGGGATAAATCCTCAGTTGAATACAGTTGAAAATAAAGTAAAAGTTATAGTCCAGTTTGATACAACAAACCTTTTTAATTCATCTTTCAGCAAGACGTTTGTTAATAACAGTATATCGGGAACCGTTACAAAATTCAAAGCACAAATACCCGTGCTTACAAATAATAAAATATATTTCTGGAGAACGAACTGTATTAACAACAGCGATAGTTCCGGCTGGTCAAAGGCGTATGTTTTTATTTACAGCAATTCAACCTCTTCTTCTACAAAAAACATTGATTCCGAGAGAGGGAATAATGACTCAAAGGTAACATCAGTTTTTAAAAATTACAGCAGTCAGTATTCTTCTGATGATTACTACAATACTGAATTTAATGCAAACGGAATTGAGCTTATTGATTATTCTTCAAATCTTTTTGTCAGGTCACTAGGGAGTAATGCTGAAGAATCATCTTACTTTAGTGTTGGTAATAAAAGTATATATATTGATGCTGGAAGTAACACCGGATTAAATTTGCTTAAGGTTAAAAAATTAACGGGAAATATTACTTTTAAGAATATTAAGATGAACTCTGCTTCATCACCTGATTCACTTGTGACATTTTTAAATACATTTGATAATACTCACTATCTTATGTTGCTAAATGCTTCATATGTTCCGGATGGAACGTATCTGAATACCGCTGCCAAAAATAAATTGCGTGAGTTCGGAAGTATTTATTGCGACTCAATTGGTTTAATTGGATATTTTCATACTTGGAGCTTAGTCGGATTTTTGGGAGCAACACCATCGGAGGTTTCCGAAATGTTTGACCCATGCTGCCGTCCTGCGCCTTTTTGTGTAAATTGTGCCGGTCACTGGAAAGAATCGCTCAGTAACTTTAATGTTACTTTCCGTAAAACTTCAGGCTCTGTTTCCTCTATTGTAGGTCCAGCTCAAAACTGGTTAAACTTTTCATGGACACAGACTATTGCCCCCAACAGTAATCTATTGTTTGATGTTTACGGAATTAGTTATAATGAAGCTCTTCACACATTGCTCTTTTCAAATCTCCAGACTTATCAGTATACTGACTTAAGCACAATAAATGCTTATCAATATCCTAAATTAAAATTTGTTGCTAAATTTTCAATCGATACTTTAGTTGGAAGTCAGTCATCTATTTTGAATTCTCTCAAAGTAAATTATACACCTCCATCCGAACTTTCTTACAATGTTAATTCATTAAGTGTAAGTTCTTCTTACAAGGTTGGAGAGTACTTAAAATATAAATTTGACTATCATAATGACGGCATTTCTGATCTGCCGGGAATAATTGCCAATGTCTATAAAAAATCTTTAAACACCGTTAATTTGATTTCCACGGACACAACTGCAATCCCTCTTGTCATAGATAGTTATAAAAATTACAGCAATAAATTTATCATTCCTTATTTCAGAGACAGTATGAGGGTCTTTATTGAACTTAAGCCCAAGGGGGAAAACAATGAATCATATGTCTATAATAATCTGATTGAATTTTCAATGAAATCTGTCCATGCAAGCAGGCCTGCTTCAATTGTAAGCGTTTACAGTGACGGACAATTGCTCAGTAGTGGAGATTATATTAAACCAAAACCTGAACTAAAAATAAATATATCTGATGCTGAAACTGTATCTTCAATAGTTTCCGATACTTCGCTGTTAACTCTAATGCTTAATGATAAGTATGTCCCATATTTTATAAACGGTTCCCTGAATCAACAGTTGAAAACTTATGATGCAGATAATTCAAAGCTGGGTAAAGATGTTTCTTTATATTATTACCCTGTACTTTTGAATGGCACTAATAAGCTTGCTATTATTTATCACGGCGAAGCGGATAACATTGATACAGTATTTTACGATGTGCTTGTAAGCGATGAACTGCTTGTAAAAGATCTTAATAATTATCCAAACCCGATGAAGGAAATGACTAACTTTGTTTTCAACCTTGCCGGCTCGGATAACCCTTCCAGGTTTAAAATAAAAATTTATACAGTTTCGGGAAAGCTTATTAAAGAGCTCGATTATCCGGTAAGTATTGGCTTTAATACGATCCCATGGGATGGCAGGGATAGTGACGGAGATAATGTTGCAAATGGAACATATTTGTATAAGTTAGTTGCAGAAGGTGATTCTAAAACTGAAACTCAGATTCAAAAGCTTGTTGTGCTAAAATAAATATTAGATTCTGGAAAACTAAAGGCGGAGAATTAATATTCTTCGCCTTTCTTATTTTAAAAAAAAAGTTTTTTGTTCAAATGACACCAATACTTACTTATCGACTTACTCACTTACCGACTTATAGACTTACGACTTAACGACTTACCGACTTACCGACTTACTGACTTACCGACTTACTGACTTACTGACTTACTGACTTACTGACTTATAACTTACTCTCAATCGCCTCAACCATCTCCTCCGACTCAGGCTTAACCTTACTTTTATATCTGCCAGCAATATTTCCGTCTTTGTCTATAAGAAATTTTTCAAAGTTCCAACCTATGTCTCCCGAGGGTTCAAAATTATTTACAAGTCTTTCATAAAGAGTAGACTTTCCATCACCTAATACTTTTATCTTATCGAATAAGGGGAAAGTTACATTATATTTGGATTTACAAAAGGCTTTTATCTGATCATTTGTCCCTGGCTCCTGTTCCCCAAAGTCATTGCTAGGAAAAGCAAGTACTTCAAATCCTCGGTCTTTATACTTTCTGTAAAGGTTTTCTAATCCTTCATATTGAGATGTGTAACCGCATTTTGAAGCAACATTTACTATAAGTAAAACTTTTCCCTTATAATCGGAAAGTCTCTTTTCCTGACCATCCATTGTTTTTATTGAAAGATCGTAGATATTATTTTTCAAATCTTTTTTCCCTTCTGATTTCATTTCTGATGTTTTGTTACTTTTATTTTGTGTTGTAATTTTTGAACAGCTATGTAAAGAAATTTGGAGAGTGATTATGACAACTGTAATAAAAGTCCTCTTAGACATTTTTGATCCTTTGCTTTAAATTTATATAAAAAGTCTAACTCTGTTTGCCCGGTAAACATTTAATGGTTATCCGTCTAATTTCATTTCCCCCAGTTCTCCTTCGCTGCTTGCAATTACAACGCATGCTAGCGAGTCAGCAATTACATTCGGAACAGTCCTGCACATATCCAATATCCTGTCAACTCCGATAATCAATGCAATTCCTTCTTCAGGAACACCGACGGACTTGAGTACTATTATCAGCATAATTAATCCTACACCAGGAACTGGAGCGGTTCCTACTGCTGCAAGAGCTGCCGTTAGTACAATTGTAAGCTGTTGTGCGAGGTTCATTTCAAATCCGTAAACCTGAGCAATGAACATTGTAGCAACCGCTTGATACAAAGCTGTCCCGTCCATGTTAACAGTTGTTCCTAGAGGAAGGACAAAACTTGCGATCCTGTTTGGTACTCCCAGCTTCTTCTCGCAAACATCCATCGTCACTGGTAATGTTGCAGCTGATGAACTTGTCGAGAACGCAACTGCAATAACCTGTTTCTGGGTTTTATAAAAATTAATGACATTTACTTTTGTAAATAATTTAAGAAGCACCGGATACTCAATGAAGGTAAGAATGGCGAGTCCGATTATTACGGTCAGTGAATAAAGCAGCAAGGTCTGTAAAATGTTGAACCCAAACTCGGCAACTGTCGCTGATATTAATGTAAATACTGCATACGGTGCAACATACATGATTTTTTCCACTAGCATTATCATTGCATTACTTATACCATCAAAAAAATCAATAACCGTTTTTGCCTTATGACCTTTTAACTGAGATAAGAATATTCCTGTTAATACCGCAAAGAAAACTATCTGCAAAAAATCTCCGTCGGCAATCGCTTTGAACGGATTCTTTGGAACAATATTAACAAGAAAATCCACAATATTCATAGATACATTCTGGTCAATTCTGCTTTGAGCATCCTCCTGGAAAGTTTCAAGTAATCTTCGTTTTGTATCCTCCGGCATAAACTTACCGGGCTGAATTATGTTTGCAAGCGTCAGTCCTATGGTAATTGCGATCACTGCAGTCAGAGCATAAAATCCGATCGTCTTTCCGCCAATCTTAGCGATATGCTTCAGGTCTGACAGGGAAGCTGCACCGACAATCAGCGAAGCAAGAACCAGCGGGACTGCTATCATCATAAGAAGCCGTATGAAAATATCTCCAATAGGTTTTAACATTACTCCGATTGTTCTAACTTTATTTACAGCGGTGATCTTTTCCAACACCTGTCTTTCACCTGAAGGATACTTTACTTCTATATTTAAATCTTCTTTTAACTTTTTATCTTTTATCGAACTAAAGTATTTTATAATGCTTACTTGTGAATTAGCATCAAAGGTTTTTATAACTGAATCCTGTTTTAAGTATGTCAGTTCGCTCCAGTCCTTAACTGTTATTTCACCCAGTGAGGAGTTTATCTCAAGTTTATTCTGGTCAATGTGAAATATCGAACCAAATACCGCACCTAGAATCAACGCTATTACAATCTGTGTGTGAAGTTTAATTTTCATAAATATAGTTTTGATCTTAAAATTTATTATAAAGTTCTATAATTGACCTATTGACCTATTGACCTATTGACCATGACCATTCACTATTGACTTATTGACTTACTGACTCATTGACTTATTGACTTATTGACTTATTGACTTACTGACTAATTGACTTATTGACTTATAGCTTACTGACTTACTGACTTATTGACTTATCGACTTATTGACTTATTGACTTATTATCCTCGCTCTCACCTTCTGTGCGGCAAATAATACAAGTGAACTGATCAGACTGATTACCATAATAACCGGCCACAATTCAAGCCGGACATAATCAATTTCATAAAACTTCTTAATTAAATGAATAACGCCCGTATCGACGCTTGTTGCTGCAAAGAAAATATACAACAGTAAAATTGCAAATCCATAAATCACATATGTAAGTTTGTTATTACTGCTTTCATCTTTCGTCAATGTTATTGAAAAATAATTTGCGATGTTCGTAATTATCATGATTGTAAGCATCACCATCTGAATATCCTTCTCTGATACAATGTAAAATTTCTGAATGAAATATATCCCCGTGTATCCTGCAGCAACTATTATTAAAGCGGATAATATCACAAATGAAAAAAGATCTTTCATAAAATCTTTCGTTTTTGATATATTCATGTTCTTAAGTGTGATCATAAAAGCCGGCAGTCCGATTCCAAAAATGTTGATCAGCGAAACCCTTCTTGGAGTAAGCGGAAAATCCAGCAGGAAGAACAAAGACATCAGAGTTATATAAATAACAAAGAAGTTCTTCGTAATGAAAAGCTTTCCAATTGATTTAACTGTATTAACGATTTTATTGCCTTCATCAAATATCTGAGGAAGTAATGAAAATTTATTTTTCAATAATACTATATCAGCCACTTCTTTTGTTATGCTGCTCCCCTCTTCCATCGCAATTCCCATATCTGATTCTTTAATGGCAGGCAGATCATTTACACCGTCGCCGATCATAGCAGTATATATTTTTTCTCTCTTCAAAGATTTGATGATTCTTAGCTTATGCTCAGGTTTAAGCCTCGAAAAAATGATATGATCTAAAATAGTCTTCGCAAGATCCATATCACTGACTTTTTCAAGCTCATCTCCGGAGATCATGTCGCTGTCCTTGATACTCCATCCGATTTCCCTGGCAACTTCTTGTATCGACTTTGAAGAATCACCCGATAAAATTTTTATCTCAATGTCGTTTTCATTAAAAAGTTTGATTGCCTCAAATACATCTTCTCTTATCAGATCTTTGATAGATATTATACAAAGCGGCTCAATATTAATTTTATCAAGAGTATCTTTTATGTCATCAATTGTTTTATCCGTATCGACCTTTCCAAACAGCACATTTCTGTAAACACTCAACTTATTGTCTTCAAATATCTTTTTCGCCTCCTCTTTAAAAACCTCACTTAATTTAGTTGTCAATATATCATAAGCTCCAAAAATAAAAATGACATTTTCATTTCTCTTTTTTGCCTGGATCATGCTCATTTTTCTTTCCGAGCTAAACGGAAACTCGTCAACAAATTCATATTCGCTATTCGCTTCAAAAACATCTATTGCGTTTATTGTCGCATTCTTATCGCTTGTCAACTTTGCGTATGTTCCAATAAATTTTTTAATTTCATCTTCCGAATAATTATTCCCGAACTTGCTTATTTTGTGAACGCTTAATTTATTTTGCGTCAATGTTCCCGTCTTATCCGTGCATACGATCTTTACATTCGAAAAAGATTCTATTGCGTTGAGCTTTTGTACGATCGCCCCCAGTTTACTTATCCTGTAAACTCCGATCGCAAAAGTAACTGTTGCCATGAGCACCAGTCCTTGGGGGACAAGCGAGATCAATATCGTTGAGATCTTTCTTACAAAGTCCGGATCAAATCCTCCTTTGTTCATAATTATTTCCAGGATGACAAGAACAACTGCAACAGCAAACAAAGCTTTTACGATGAAATTAATTCTTTTTTGCAGTGGTGTCAGATCGAATTTATACTTCTTGGCCGTCTTAGTCACTTGCGCAGCATAGCTTTCATCTCCGATCTTCTCAGCTTTATAAAAACCGTTACCGGAAAGGCAGAAGCTGCCTGAAAGCATTTCATCATTTTCTTTTTTGTGAATTGGATTCGATTCACCAGTAAGCAATGACTCGTCTATCTCAAGGTGATTTGAATAAATAACTTTCCCGTCAACTACCGTCTGGTCGCCTCTGCCAATTTTGATAACATCATCCACTACGATAGACGAAGGTTCGATCGAAACCTCTTTGCGATCCCGTATGACTATCACTTCTTTTTTAAGTAGAAGGCTAACCTTATCAAGTGCGCGCTTGGCTTTTATCTCCTGGAAAATTGCAAGAAAAGTATTGATCAGTGCAATAGTAAGAATACCAATGCTGTCGAGCATTAGTCTTTGATCTGAACTCTTTAAATAAAAGTAAAGAAGGAAAATTATTATAGAAAGTATGACTAAGTTAAAAACAGAAAAAATATTCTCAACAATTATTTCTCTGATAGTCTTTGTCTTTGGTTTGGAAGATTTATTCTGAAGGCCCTTGGATATCCTTTCGTTGACTTCCTGTTCGGTTAGACCCTTGAACTCCAATGAAAATTTTTTTGAAATTTTTTGAGTAGTATAAATTATTAAATTTTGACCTGAAAGGATATGTCGGAATTAATTCTTTTCGATATCTTGAGGGAGAAACAATTTAAGGAATTATATAGAATTAAAAATTAAGTTTAAATATTTTACCACCTTAATATATCAAGTGGACAACTCTTTTATAAAAGTAAATAATGGTAGATTTATTGTTGATGGACAAAATTACAAATTCATCGGCTGCAATATGTATGAACTTGCATTAGTCGATTCGTCAACTACAATGATGATGATAAAGGACGCGTTTGATGAAGGCTTTACCGTTGTTCGCTTTTGGGCATACGAACCAGTCACAAAAGAAAAGCTCAAAGAGATTTGCGATATTGTTAAAGAATACAATATCAAAATTATTCCCGTCTTCGCTGACTCCTGGGGCAGTTTTCAAAGTTATAAGATCGACGGAAATTTTTACCGTGAAGGTTACAAAGTTAGTTATTTAAAACATGTAAATAATATTGTAGAATATTTAAAAGACAGAAGCGAAATTCTAATATGGGAATTGATTAATGAACCTGCGACAGATTCCTTTGATGATATTTTTAACTTTGCAAAACAAGTTTCGGAGGAAATTAAAAAAAAAGATTCACATCATTTAATATCACTTGGAACAATTGGTGGAATCGGAGATAAGTTTGGTGGAGCATTTTCAAGATTTAAAATTTCTAATTACAAAAATCTTTATTCTATAAAGTCTCTGGATGCTCTTTCAATACATGATTATAGCTTTAATTCTACTCTTCTGGAACGATTTGATATCCTACTTAGATTCAAAGGTAATATAAGGGGGGCAATGTTATTAGAAAATATCAACAAAACTATAAATTATATTCCACAATCTATTGATAAGATAACTCTAAATAATTTTGACCGGACATTTGATTTTCCCTTAACCGTAAGGAGTATTTGGAAAAAATATATTAAGGAAAATATTAAAATAGCCAAAGATCTCAATAAGCCTATTTATATAGGTGAAGCGGGGTTCAAAAGAAACATGGAAGATCTGAGAAAAAAAGTTCTTAAAATAGAATTAAAAAAATATTTTAATGATGGAATTTCAGGTGTTTTGCTATGGTCATTTGAAACACAGGGAAGATCCAACGATGGACACGACTATGGTTTTGGTATTGAAGATGGTTTTGGTAAAGTTGCAGACACTATTATATAATTTTAATCTTTTCAGGATCGATGTTTGTCCAACGTCGACATGTCTGCCTGCACTTGTGGTCTATTTCTTATAATGTTTTGCCATGAGGGTCTCCCTTCGATCAACAAAATTTGTGAGGCTAACGCTTTCCCGTGTGCGACCGACCATTGCGAGCCTGATGATGGGCTGCATTGTCAGTTGGAGGCCTCACTCATGGCCAAATCAGCCCATTCGAACGACTGACCATAGTGTACGACACCAGTCGGCCTGCAGCTACGGGCAAGGTGGATGGCGATGCACCAGTCCTCCGATTGATTCACCGAGGATAAGCCCCCGGATCTCCCAGTCGCAAGACCGAGCTGTGCTAAAAACATTGCCACTCACCACTACGGCTGCTTGGAAGTTAATTGCAGCGTTACCCCGACCCTTCAGTCCGAAATAGAATGAAGTACTGTTACCCTGATTCAGCACAGTCTGCTGGTGTGGTTGCCATCTTGTCACCCTCGCAATTAAGGAGTCTCCTGTATGTGGCACCCAATCTGGGGGAGCAACCATCATATCATATAATGCATAGGGAAGGAAGGGGGCTTGATCGCTCGGCGCTACGAACGTGACACCGGCCGGAAAGGTGAGTCTCAGCTCTACGGCAGACTTATCAAATTTGAGCATCGAGTAGTTCGGACCTGCCATCGCGTCGATAGCCAATAGTTCTTCTGCACCAGGAAACCACTCGTGGGCGCTGCCGACTGGTCGGATAAAAATATTTCCGGGCGAAAGCAATGCGGCGTTTATATCACACCCCGACGATGGAATAACGCAAATCATATTTCCTCCTTAGATTGGCCAAGTCAGTACGAAAAGGACAGAATACCTCGACGCCTCTGCTCATTGGCCAATTTCTAAATAAACTGCAATACTACAGTCTTTAATTCGTTAAAGTTTTATAAACTTATTAAAAATAAATATAATACATGAATGTCAAATTTTACATACATTACAAAGCAAGATCTTGTAATTTTTCTTACATAGTCGTAAATAACAACGCTAATTTAAAAAAGCAATACATTAATTCTGTTTAAAAAATCTTCTTTTATGAATCTAAGAAAATTTCTCTTAATCAAAATCTCCCATCAAAGTCTCCAAAATATCTTTAGAATATTCAGTTTCTTCCAAAGGAAGTTTTTGTTGGATAAAATTAACTAATTAACTAATTAACTAATTAACTAATCAACTAATTAACTAATCAACTAATTAACTAATCAACCAACTTACACGCCTTCACAAACTCCCTGAACAACGGATGCGGATTCACGACTCTCGATTTAAATTCAGGATGAAACTGGCATGCGATAAAATACGGATGTATGCTTTTCGGAAGCTCTATCATCTCAACTAATGTGCCATCCGGCGATAAACCGGAGAACTTCATCCCGACCTCGAACAACGCTTTCCGGTAATTATTATTCACCTCATATCTGTGACGATGCCTTTCATTCACAAATTCCTTACCGTAACATTTATAGGCCAGCGAATTTTTTTCAATGATGCACGGATAAGCTCCCAGCCGCATTGAACCTCCTTTTATCTTGACTGACTTTTGATATTCCATGATATCAATTACACTATATTTTGTATCTTTGAATTCAGATGAATTGGCATTCTTAAGCTTTGATACATTCCTAGCAAATTCTATCACGGCGCACTGCAGTCCAAGACATATTCCGAAAAAAGGTATCTTATTTTCCCTAATATATCTGATCGCTTCTATCTTACCTTCGACTCCCCTATCTCCAAAACCCGGACAAACTAATAAGCCTTTGATGTCTTTCAAAATCTCTTTCGCGCTGCCTTTTCCTTTTTCTATATCTTCTGAATTTATCCATTTGAGATTTATCTTAACTTCATTATATGCCCCCGCGTGAATGAAAGATTCCATAATACTTTTATAAGCGTCCGGTACTATATTATACTTTCCGCAAATACCAATTGTAAATTCCGAGTGGGGATTTTTAATTTTATTTACTACTTTGGTCCAGTTTTTAAGATTCGGTTTGCCGCTCTTGATATTTAATTTCTTTAAAACAACTTCATCGAACCTCTCTCCTCTTAAATTCAATGGAACCTGGTAAATTGAATCTGCATCTAATGCCTGCAATACTGACTCAGTCTCTATATTACAGAATAGTCCTATCTTTGCTTTCATTTCTGTTGAAAGTTCCTGTTCGCTTCTGCATAGCAATATGTCCGGCTGTATTCCTATTTCCAATAATGTTTTTACAGAATGCTGTGTCGGTTTTGTCTTTAGCTCGCCCGCCGACTTTATATAAGGAACAAGAGTTAAATGAACACTTAGCGAATTGTGCTTCCCGACATTAAACATCAGCTGTCTCATTGCCTCCAAAAAAGGAAGCGATTCTATATCACCAACTGTTCCACCTATTTCAGAAATAATTACATCATACTTGTTCTCTTTCTCCAATAGCCGGATTCTTCTCTTTATCTCATCTGTAATATGCGGTATAACTTGAACTGTCGCGCCGAGATAATCACCTCTCCTTTCTTTTGTAATGACTTCATTATATATCTGCCCGGTGGTCATATTGTTTGCCTTTGACATATTCTCATCGAGAAATCTTTCATAGTGTCCAAGGTCAAGATCAGTCTCTGCCCCGTCATCTGTTACGAAAACTTCACCGTGCTGAACCGGGGACATTGTTCCCGGATCAATGTTAATATACGGATCGAGCTTCTGTATCGTAACTCTTAATCCTCTCGACTTCAGCAAAAGCCCAAGCGAAGCTGCTGCAATGCCTTTGCCAAGTGATGAAACTACTCCACCTGTTAAAAAAATGTATTTGGTATTTTTCAAGTTGGTTAATTTGTTAATTTGTTAATTAGTTGATTTCTTAATTTGTTAATTTGTTCATCGGTTAATTCACTCTCACTTTTCATTAATTTTCTTTCCTTCATATACTTAATGTATCCATTTAATAATTTTAAGCAATCAGTACAATGATTTTATAATAACACAAATTTTTCTTCACTAATAAATTCATCATCTAATGCACAATACAAATGATCAATACATTCATAAAGAGAACCTCTGCTTTGTCTTAGGAATTGAATATTTTCCTGATAATGGAATCTGCCGTATCCTTCTGCAATATTATTTGTAATTGATCTCGACGCTCTTATATTTGATCTGTCAATCTGTACTTTTCATCCGGTGGCAATCCTCTTGCAAGAGCTGATAATTCATTTTTTCTGTTCTCTGCACTTTTTCCAAACATTCAAATCCTCAAGAACAGGAATTTTGTCTCCATACAATCTTGATTTACATTTTTATTTGACTAATCAATTAACCAATCAACTAATTAACCAATCAACTAATTAACCAATTAACAAAATTAACCAATTAACCAATTAACTAATCTACTACTTTAGCGAATAATTTCGAATTAATAAATATATCTCCTTTTTTATGAATTTTTTTAAGCAACCCCTCAAATTCAAACCCGCATCTTAGAAGCAGCTTTTCAGATGCAATATTTCCTTCAAACGTATGCGCATAGACTCTTACAAATTTATATTCGTTAAATGCCTTATCCAAAATTTTCTCAAGCGCCTTGGTAGCAAATCCTTTATACCAATATTCTTCGCCGATCCAGTAACCGACTTCTGCAGAATGTTCATATTTTTTATGAAGTCCGATGCCTCCGACATGAACTCCATCGCTTTCAATTGCATATGCAAAAATATCTCCTTCACTAACTTCATCCTTACACTTGTTTAACCAAAAATCTGCATCATCATAAGTGTAAGGAAATGGAATTTGAAGCAACCATTTCTCAACATTCTTATTGTTAAGTAATTTAC
>Ga0180121_10000471_pt1 | contig 16880 bp, 19 predicted proteins | sample AntDrymUQ5402106_2_FD_129676 | JGI IMG/M metagenome (GOLD analysis project Ga0180121, IMG submission 129676) | Polar desert sand microbial communities from Dry Valleys, Antarctica - metaG UQ540 (21.06) (version 2) (version 2) | ecosystem: Environmental > Terrestrial > Soil > Desert | place...
AAGCAGGTCACTGTTTCCCTTCAAAAGGATATTATGATCTTTAAATCTTTCTCCCCTGAAATCTTCTTCTTCAAGTTTATATCTCTGAATCATTGTCCCCATTGCTCCGTCGAGAACGAGTATCCTGTCTTTTAAAATTTTCTTTATATCGCTCATAATTAATTTTAAATTGTAAATTTTAAAATTTTAAAATTACATTTGAAATTTCAAATGCAAGTACACATTCAACCATTTTTAGTAATTTAAAAGAACTTGTATCAACAAATTTACCAAAAGAATTTCTTCAAAAAAAAACTCCTCTAACACAATAAGTCAGAAGAGATTTCAAATTTAAAATTAACTTATAAACTTTTGATCATCTAACTCATCTCTTCCTGCCATAAGCAGGATAGGAATTGGCACCTTTCAGAAAACTTACGTTCGCGACGGTTGCCAAGGTTTCACAGGGCCTAATCCCTCCACCTTTCTCCATAAGTCAGAATAAATAAGAACGGCTATTAATCTGCTTGCAATATACTCTCTTACTTTTTTAATTTCAATTGAGATTATTGGTCTTGATGTTTATTTTGAGGGAGTATTAGAAGGTTCAAAATTTGAAATTTTAGATTGTAAATTTGAAAATTACCTGTCTGCCGTTCGCTTTGTGCCGTCTTGCAAGCTATAAGCAAGCCAGGCAGACATTTTAAAATTAAAAATTATTTAAAGCGAGTAGACAATTAGCAACAATTAAGATAAATTAAAAGCTACTATGTTTAATATGTTCTTCTCTCTGTCCAAAAAAGTGTTGATGAGGTCGTTTTGAAAAAATATCCTGATTTCTCACAAAAAAAGAGAGTCTGCCTAACAGACTCTCTTTGCGACCCACAGTTGAAGCTGTGGTAATTCTTTTTAAAAAATTACTTCTATCTCAAATTTAAAATTTAAAATGTCTGCCTGGCTTGCTTATAGCTTGCAAGACTGCACAAAGCGAACGGCAGACAGGTAATTTTCAAATTTTACATTTTTAAGTTTTAAATTAGTGGAAACTATTTTCTATTCCCGAGTATCCTCAACAGAAACATGAACATATTTATAAAATCCAGATAAAGCATCAATGCTCCTATTGCTGCACTTTTCTTTCCAGCGTCAGTATCAAAGTCCGTTGACTGGCTCATCTTCTTTATTCTTTGTGTGTCATATGCAGTTAATCCTACAAATATGATTACCCCTGCATAGCTTATGATCCAGTTTAAAGTAGAGCTGTTAAGAAAAATATTAACAACAGATGCAATTATTAATCCGATCAAAGCCATGAAGAAGTAGGTTCCGAACTTTGAAAGATCCATCTTAGTCGTATATCCGAATACACTCACTGCTCCAAACATTGCCGCACAGATAAAAAATGTTGATGCTATCGAAGCTCCCGTATAAATTAAAAATATTGCCGACATAGTTAACCCTGTTAATGCAGAATAAAGAAAGAATGCTCCTATTGCTACACCCGCCGGAATTTTATTTATCGCAAATGTCATTCCGAACACCACCGCTAACTGTAATATTATTATACCGAACAAAAGCATCGGATTTGAATAAAGAACCTCCACAAAGCTTGATCTTGAAATTGCATAAGCAATAACTCCCGTTATCGCCAGTCCCATTGCCATCCAGTTATAAACATTCAATAGAAACTTACGCGTAGTTGCAGTCGAGAATGAAGCATCGACAGCACCCGCCCCTGTAAAATTCCGAAACTGATCCATTTTTATTTTCTCCTGAATTTAATTACTGCAAGTTAGAATATTTTTAAATCTAAAAAAATTCCATTAACACTCTTCTACGGACATGACAATTTTCCAAAGCTCTCATTCTGAACAACAGAATTGGGGAAGGCACAATACTTTTAAAAAACCTCTTCCCTGATCTTCTCCGCAAGCGATGAGGGAAATGTAATATTAGTTTTTTATAGCAATTATTTTATTTGTAAAAATACATAATAAAAATACATAATTACGGGTGCGGCTCCATTCCGTATGCCGTCCACTCTTCCTTTGAAGGTCCATAAACTCCTGTAACTTTCAACCCCGCTTGTCTCATCAAAACAGTCATCTGACCCCTGTGATGCGCTTGATGAAGATTCAGATACATTAACGTTGCTCCTTTCTTCCATTTCTCACCGTACATATCATCTGCTTCGTTCAACCTCTCATCTGTCCAGTCTTTCTCAACCTGTTCAGCAATAGATTTCGCGGCTTTCTCGTATCCCGCAACTATTTCATTCACTGTGGCTGGAACAGGTTCATGTTCACCCGGTCCGTCAATTTTCAATCCTGTCTTACCCGGCATCTCTGGTATCGTCTGCGCTAAATGCCAGGCAAGAAAACCCAATGATCTTCCATCCGGTGTAATCTGTTGTTTCAATGATTCATCAGTAAGGTTTTTCATAAGCTTTACCGTAGATTCACTTTCGTATTTCCAGTCGTTAAGAAAACTTTGAATTGAAGTGTACATTCGTTTAATTTTAAATTTTAAATGATAAATGGTAAATGATCAATCGTATATGGCTCGTTAATCGCTAACTGCTAACTGTTAACTGTTAACTGTTATTTAAGTCCATAGTTGGGCGCTTCTTTGGTTATCTTCACATCATGCGGATGCGATTCTTTCAATCCTGCATTAGTGATCTTAACAAATTTTGTTTTCAGTTTCATTTCATTGATATTTTTTGCACCGCAATAACCCATCGATGCTCTGAGTCCGCCTAGTATCTGGTAAATAGTATCCCCGACATTACCTTTGTATGGAACAATACCTTCGATTCCTTCCGGCACCAGTTTATCTATATCGTCTTCCGCATCCTGAAAGTACCGGTCGCTGCTTCCTTTCTTCATCGCTTCGAGTGAACCCATACCCCGGTAGACTTTGTAACTTCTTCCTTCATACAAAACTTTCTCTCCGGGCGCTTCTTCAGTTCCTGCAAACATCCCTCCGAGCATCACGGCATCTGCCCCGCCTGCAATCGCTTTCGGAACATCGCCGGTTTGCTTTACACCTCCATCGGATACTATTGGAATTTTATATTTTGATGCTACAGCAGCGCAATCAATAACCGAAGTCATTTGGGGAACACCTACTCCTGCAATAACCCTAGTAGTGCAGATAGAACCCGCACCGATTCCAACCTTTATACAATCCGCTCCGGCATTTATCAGATCCAAGGTTGCTTCTGCAGTTGCAACATTTCCTGCAATTAGATCGATATCAAATTCTTTTTTTAATTTTTTTACCATATTAATAACGCCATGCGAATGACCATGCGCCGTATCTACCACAATAACATCTACGCCAGATTTCACAAGCTCTCTTGCTCTTTCAATTGTATCTTCAGAAATTCCAACCGCTGCGCCTGCTCTCAGTCTTCCGAACTTATCTTTGCTCGCATTTGGAAATTTTTTCCTCTTCTGAATATCTTTAAAAGTTATCAGTCCTTTTAGCCGTCCCTGTTTGTCAACTACAGGGAGTTTTTCAATTTTATATTTCTGTAATATTACTTCCGCCTTTTCAAGATCGGTCCCAACGGGAGCAATTACGAGATTTTCTTTGGTCATAATATCTGAAACAAGCTGTGTTTCATCCGGCTCAAATCTCAGGTCTCTATTTGTAAGAATTCCTATAAGTTTGTTATCTCCGTTTATTATAGGTATACCTGAAATTTTATATTGCTGCATCAGCAAGAGCGCATCAGCAATTGTTTTATCAGACGTCAAAGTTATTGGATCCATTATCATTCCGCTTTCACTGCGTTTGACTTTATCAACTTCTGATGCCTGAGCGGAAATATTCATATTCTTATGTATGATTCCAATGCCTCCTTCACGGGCAACTGCAATTGCCATCTCGCTTTCAGTAACAGTGTCCATTGCAGCAGATAAGATCGGTATGTTAAGCTCGATATTTTTTGTGAGACGTGTTTTAAGGATCACATCGCGTGGAAGCACTTTGGACTTATTCGGAATGAGTAATACATCATCAAAAGTTATTGCGGTTTCAATTATCTTATCGGATTTCATTTTTAAGGAATTAATTTTGCTTTTGACAGGTCATTATAAATGTTTTCCGGTCTTATGTCTCCATCAAAAGAACGAACATACATTATGTGAAGATGAGTTGGTGAACGTGAAGGGTAAGCATTCTTGCCGGTCCTTCCCATTGTTCCAAGAGAGGTACCCGGCTGTACAAAATCGCCGACATTCACAGAAACTTCTTTTAAATGCGCATAATAAAAAAGACCGTTCGTAAAATTATCGTAAACATAAACTATATTTCCGCCTCTTATATCTGACATAGATACATCCCAGTTTTTCCTTGTCTCAACTACGATCCCTCCACTCATTGAAAGTATCCGAACATATTCTCCTGTCTCATCATCTAAGCAATCCTGATTGTTATCATCTATAAAAATATCATGCGCGGGATGACCGCTGGAATTTTGTTCAAAGAAATCAAACCCCGCAGTTATATAGCCGCTTCCTCGGTATCCTCCAATCGCTCCTGAGGTATATCCTTTGACCGGAAATACCCATTCGTCGTCAGAATACTTTCTGATTTTTTTTGCTTTAACACGTGATTCCATGAAATCCCAAAGATTATTGGTAAACCTGTTCATTGAATCAACTGCATCCATACGGGCTATCCTTGATTCCCTTACACTCATCATTAGCGGGAGCCACCGCTCAACAATCACTGACCTTACAGCGTAAAAATCTTCATCAGCATTAAGCTCATTAAGCTTCTGCACAACTGAGACTAACGATACATTAACTTTTTTCTTCTTCGGCTTCTTTGGCGTTTTATCGTTTGCAAAGGAAGAACTAAGCGAAATTAAATTACATAATATTAAAAACAATAATATGAATTTATCGATTTTCAATTATTAGTTTTTCAATTTAGCTTTTAAAAGATCATCATAAATATCATTGGGTGTAATCTCTCCTTCGTTCACAAGAAAATAAGATATGTGCAAATGAGTTGGAGATCTTTTTTTATACGCATTCAATCCCGATCTTCCAACTTCTCCGATCTTATCCCCGGGAATCAGAATATCTCCAACATTGACTGTAACTATATTATTGTGCGCATAATAAAATAATGCATTTGAAAATGTATCATAGATCATTACAAACTTTCCTCCTCGAAGTTCACTCTCCACATCCCAATCTTTTGCAAGAGAAACTACAACTCCGCTGCTCATCGATACAACATCAACGGGTTCGTTTGTATTATCATCAAGGCAGTCCTGGTTTTTGTCATGGACAAAAATATCGTGAGCAGGATGCCCGCCATGCTTATTACCGTCAAAAAAGTTATAACCGCTTGTAACATATCCACTTCCATTGATTCCCCCAATTGAACCGGAATTGTATCCTCTCAATGGAAATACCCAGTCTTCATTTTTAAACTCAACTCCTCCTTTATTAATAAAGAACTTGTCGATATTTACTATGACTTCGTTAATCTTCAGAACCGCAATCTGTTTTGAAATTTTACCTTCTCTTATCTGTACATAAAGCGAATCAAAACCAATGCAAGGATCGTCTGATGCCGTAAAAACTAACGAAGTATCCTCTGAAATACAGAAGAAACTTTGGGATACATTTAAATTTAAAAGAACTATTGTAAAAAAAAATTTAAACATTGTAATATTTATTTATCGACAATCTCAATCTCATTAGTCGCAATTACAGTTCCGTCCGGTTTAAGCGCACTTACTTTATACTTGCCCGGATTTTTAAAGTTAACACCTTCAAAGTAAACGTAATCCATATCTGATTTCGTATCAAACGGGAAAGTTTCTACTACTTCACCATTCTTCAAATCAGTTACATTAATATTTACAGACTCCACTCCAAGCTTTTTCTTTGACGGTCTAACATCTACCATCACCGTTAATCTTCCGGGAGAATATTTAGTGCTCTTGCCTTCGCAATCATCGGAACTTAAAACATATTCTTCACAGAAATAGAGTTTATCAGCATTGCTGTCTGTCGACATTTCGCTAAGCTTGCTGCAGCTTAATACCGTAGCGACTAAAATTAATAATGCAAAAGAGAATTTGAAGTAATTCCTGTAATGTTGATTCATAATTTTATTTGTTTAAATTTATAAAATAATATTTAATTTAAAACCAGCTGCTTTTTTTTCTCCTGCCGCTTGAACTCCCGCCAATTCCAAGCACTCCGAGTATACCGCGTGTTAGTTCTCTCGCAACGGTCCTTCCGACCTGCCGTGCGGTTGTGCTTGTCAGTACTTTTTCAATAGTGCTTTTTTCCTGTTTTGAAGATCGGGATTGATTTGTTGGCTCCTGATTTGAAACATCCTCATTAGCTTCTTTTAATTTAATTGTTAAAATTTCATAAGCGCTTTCACGGTCAATTGCTTCATTATATTTTTTAATAAGATTCGATTTTCTCACTAGCTCATCAATTTCTACCGGTGAAAGAATATCCATCCTTGAAGAAGGCGCGCAAAGAAGAGTTGCAGCCAGAGGAGTAGGCGTTCCGCGTTCGCTTAATACCGTAACAGCAGCTTCACCGATCCCTAAAGAAGTCAGCAGATCCTCAAGATTATAATAATCCGATATTGGATAATTCTGAGCAATCAATTTTATCATCTTCCTGTCCTTTGCGGTAAATGCTCTCAATGCATGCTGAACTTTCATTCCCAGCTGGCTCAACACTGAATCCGGAATGTCTGTTGGATTCTGTGTACAGAAGAATATACCAACACCTTTGGAGCGAATTAGTTTGATTATTGTTTCGATCTGTTCAAGCAAAGCTTTTGAAGCTTCCTGAAAGATGAGATGTGCTTCATCAATAAATATCACTAGCTTGGGCTGATCGGAATCACCTTCTTCGGGAAATGTGTTGTAAATTTCTACAAGGAGGCAAAGTAAAAATGTTGAAAATAACTTCGGCTTATTTTGTATATCGGTCAATCTCATTATTGAAATTACACCTTTGCCCTCGCTATTTATCTTCATGAGATCCTCAACTTCGAATGAGATCTCTCCGAAAAAAAGATCTGCATTTTGTTGTTCAAGCTCTATTACTTTCCGGAGAATTGTTCCTGTAGATGTTGTGGAAATTTTTCCGTAAGCTGATTCGATCTCTTTCTTTCCCTCTTCGGAAATGAATTGAAGCATTTTCTTAAAATCTTTGAGGTCAAGCAACGGCAATTTCTTATCATCGCAATATTGGAAAATCAATGAAACCAATCCCGCTTGTGTATCATTGAGTTCAAGTATTTTTGAAAATAATACGGGACCGAATTCAGATACTGTAGCTCTTACTCTTACTCCTCTTTCATTCGATATTGTTAAAAGTTCGACTGGAAAATCGACAGGTGTATATTGCACCCCAATCTTTTTTGATCTCTCTTCGATCTTTTCATTTGAAATGCCGGGCTGAGCAAGCCCGCTAAGATCCCCTTTAATATCCATCAAAAAGACTGGGATGGATTTCGATGAAAGCCCTTCCGCAATTACCTGCAAAGTTTTTGTTTTACCTGTGCCGGTCGCGCCTGCAATAAGCCCGTGTCTGTTCATTGTTTTCAATGGAAGCTTTATTTGTACTCCACTCAGATATTCAGAATTGAATATCGGAGCGCCCAGGAGAATAGATTCTCCTTTAAAAGAATATCCTTCATTTATGGAACTGACAAACTTTTCTTTAGCTTCCATGAAATTGTGAAACGATTAATTTGAAGTTTGATTGGAATTGGTTGCAACATAGTCAATTAATTTTTTTAATTAAATTATAAAATCGTCTCCATGAAATAGGGCATTTTATTACGTCCGACAGTTAAAAGTTCTTCCATATGCCTTTTGTCCAAAGAATGATAAAAACCATTGCCACACATTTTCATCTCACTGTAAGCAAACAGTTTGATGATTACAAAATTCATATGGCTTTTGTAAAAGAAATTTTTTAGTTTATAGAAGTTTTTTGCGAGATTGTATAATGAGATATGGAATATAGAATTTACAATCAAGTTCGAGTGAGCAAAGACTATCCATATAATGTTGAAATTGAATATAAAATTTATATATATATACATATATATATATATATATATATATAATTTAACCTTAAACCTTTAACTCAAAATGAAGAAATCATTATTTTTATTTTTAATTATTGTAATTTTTCCACATCTTTCTTATTCGCAATTACCAAACCACAATACATATTTATTAAGACAACTTGATAATTATTCAAGCTATTCCGCATGTTGGGGATATACCGCCGATAATGGAAGAGAATATGCATTACTTGGATGTTTTACAGGAACATCTTTTGTTGATATTACAGATTCAACAAATATACATGAAGTTGATTTTCAGACAGGTGTAAACAACGGTTGGAGAGAAATGAAAACTTATTCACATTATGCCTATATAGTTTCGGAAGGGACGAATAGCAGACTTCAAATAGTTGATTTGCAGTATCTTCCGGATTCTGTTCATCTAGTTACCGTGTGGAATTACCCCGGCTACAACCATACTCATTCAATCTCACAATCAGGTCCATACCTGTATTTAAACGGTGGTAGTAATTCTCCTAATGGTGGTGTTACAGTAGTTGATATTACAAGTCCTGAGCTGCCTGTTAAAAGAGGACAATGGACGACAAGATATGTTCACGATTGCAGAGTTTTGAATGATACAATCTGGGCATGTAATATTAGTAGTGGGAGGGTCACAGTTATTAATGCAATTAACAAAGATAGTCTGCGGGAAGTAACAAATTGGAATAATCTTCCCAGCCCGGCACCACATAACAGTGACATAACAAGGGACCGGAAATATATTTTAGTAACAGACGAAAATTCTGCTCCGGGAAAATTGAAAGTCTGGAACATAGAAGATCTTTCGAATATTACGTTCATTACAAACTGGCAGCCTACTGGTATAACTACTGCAATTGTTCATAATGTGGAGATAGTTGGTAATTATGCATTTGTTGCACATTATTCAGCCGGAATCAGGATAATAGATATTTCGAATCCTGTAGTTCCCACAGAAGTAGCATGGTATGACACACGACCGCAGGATAATAACACCAGTTATTCCGGCTGTTGGGGAATATATAAATTTCCATCAGGAAAAGTCATTGGCTCGGATGGAAGCAACGGACTATTTGTTATTAAGACTACTTTTTCCCTCTCTGATAATACAAGAATAAACTTAAAAGTTTTGATGGAAGGAATGTACATTCCACTGTCCGATCAATTGTCAAGAAAAGATACCATAACTGTTTTATTACATCAATCAACTCCACCTTATAGTGTTATTGATTCGGCTAATATTGCAATTGATTCAATTTCATTTACTGGTTTAGCAGAATTCTTTAATGTTCCAACAGATACATATTACATTACAGTAAAACATTTCAATTGCATCGAAACATGGAGCAAGGCGGGAGGCGAATATTTAATAAATAACGGAACATTATTTAATTACGATTTTACAACTTCTGCATCACAAGCTTTTGGAAACAATTTAAAATTAATAGGAACTAAATATACAATATACAGTGGAGATGTAAATCAGGATGGTGTAATCGACGGAGCTGATTTAAGCAACATTGGAAATGATGCCTTTATCTTTCTTACAGGACTGCGAGTGCAAACAGACTTAGATGGAAATAATATTGTTGATGGTTCTGATTATTTAATAGCTGACAATAATTCTTTTAATTTTATAAGTGTAAGTCGACCATGAAATGAAATATGTGGTTAAGATTCCGGTATTCTAATTAATATTCAAGTAATAGTTGTATCATTGTAATTTTTCATATATATCGGTCAACGGAAGTAAAAACACAAATCATCAGGTGAAAATGTAATACTCCCTGGAAGAATCTGTATGCAAGTAGTGATCATATTGTCACTTTATATCACATTTTAAAGATTAAATATTTCGATAATAGTTATTATTTTTAGAGTAGTCATTTTTCTCCATGGCATAACATATGATACATGACGTTATTCAGCCATTAGTTCCGGGTGGAGAAATGAATAATCAAAAAAACTTACCGGCTTGAGTGAGAGATAAGCAAATATTTAAAAAATAATAATGACTCCGATTCATAAGACTTCATTTATTTATAAAAACAGTCTGACTCTCGTTTTTTTGTTGCTTGCTGTTTTAGCTATAGGCGGACAGACATTGACCGGCCTGGATCAATACAATAATTTTTTAAACGAACATAATCAAACTCCGGTATCCTTATTAAACTATTTAAGCACAGGTCACTTTATCCAGGCTACTTTTGAAAATTGGGAAAGCGAATTTTTTCAAATGGCTTTGTTTGTTTGGTTTACAGTTTTCCTAAGGCAGAAAGGTTCGTCCGAGTCGAAACAACTTACAGGAAAAGAAGAAGTGGACAGGCAGCCAAAGAAACACGCTAAAGCTCCCTGGCCCGTTAAGAGGCTGTCTCAAAACTATACAAAAAGAGTTGCCACAGAGAACACAGAGACTCAGAGGTTTGATTTCTTGGTTGTTTTTCTCTGTGCCCTCTGTGGCTTTGTGTTAATTGTTTTGTTTTGAGACACTCTCTTAAAAAGGGGGGATTAATTCTAACTCTGTACAAACATTCCTTATCAATTTCCTTACTTATCTTATTTCTAATATCTTTTGCTTTACATTGGTACGGCAGCAATAAAGACTATAATAAAATCCAACTTATTGAAGGGAAATCCACAGAATCCATGTTTACTTATTTCAGTAATAGTAGACTATGGTTTGAATCATTTCAAAACTGGCAAAGCGAATTTCTATCGGTTTTTGCAATTATATTTTTATCTATATATTTAAGAGAAATCGGTTCACCTCAATCCAAACCCGTTGATGCACCACATACAGAAACGGGTGAATAATAGTATTGTGCAAAAGCGCCTTATGTGTAATCAAAAAATACAATCTTTTTTTTATTCTGGTTTGAGTGGATTACAACTTCATATTCCTAAATACTTGTATCCTCCACCATATCAGAATGCAAGCCGTTTGACTTACTTATTCTACATTTTTTAATAGTATTGAGTTTAACAGTTCCTTTTATAAAATCCCAATAGCAACTACAGTTAGTAAATGGTCAGCTTCTGTAAATGAAAATTTTAAATTCACCTTTAAATTTTGGAAGCAAGTCTCACATATCAAAGGACTTAATTTTGCGGAATCTGATGTTGAACTTTTCCTAAAAACTGTAGCTCTCGCAGGTCATAAAAAAGGTTGCTTGCTCATTCAGTTTCCACCAAGCTTAGGAAAAGAAAATTTAGATCAGTTAAGTAAGCTTTTAAGATGCATCAAGGGAGAAGACACTGAGAATGTGTGGAATGTTGCGATAGAGTTCCGTAATAAGTCGTGGTATCATGAACATGTATACGACCTTTTAGACTTTTATAAAACAGCGATAGTCATTCATGATATTCCTGCTTCAACAACACCCATGATAAATTCCAAAACGGGTTTTGTCTATATCCGATTTCATGGTCCAACTGGTAATTACCGTGACAGTTATTCAGAAGATTTTTTATCTGAATACGCGGGGTATATTAAAGCATGGATGGAGGAGAATAAAACCGTTTATGTTTATTTTAATAATACTATGGGTGAAGCACTTAATAATTTAAATACTCTAAATAAATTAATGCTGATACAATCTTAATTGTAAAATGTTCGTACTGAGATTGCATGGTCTGACATTTTAAATTCATTATTATGGCACTAAATACAAAGAGAAAAAAAATTTCTGTCAATGGAGAGTCAGTTTATGAGACTTTAAGCTCAATATTGTTATAAGAACAATAAAAAAGGTTTCTCCTTATCAGAAGAAACCTTAAAAAATAAAATTACAAGGTGACTCACATCGGCGGACTATTTCACTAAGACCATTCTTTTCGTATCAATAAAATCCTGGGTTTTCAATTCATAAAAATAAACTCCGCTGGATAGATTTGATCCGTCAATTTGAACGTTATAAGTTCCATTTTGCAAAAAACCGTCTATGTAGCTTGCCACTTCATTTCCGAGTATATCATATACTTTGAAAGATACTTTACCGGCATTTGGAATTGTAAACCTAACGCTTGTAGTAGGATTAAACGGATTCGGATAATTTTGTGAAAGCGAATAGCTGTCAACTATTGCCGGGTCATTTCCGGAAATCCCGGTAACACCCGTAACACTTTCTTCAATTGCCTGCTCTACAATTGACAATGCAGGTGTAGCATTTTCACCGAAAACAAAAGCAACTATTTTACAATTTGCTGCAATCCATGAAGGATCTAAAGTAGTTGTCATTGATTGACATAATGCGTACGGTTCGTAGTTTTGATCCTTGTCTGCCTTGCGGAGTTCATATGTATTTAGGCAAAGGAAAACTTATACAAAAGATGCATATGCCAACAGCTTTGGCATAATTTGGTATCAAGGCAAAAGTGTGAAGAATTGCCAGGTGAATTTGTACTTGTATAATAGCTTTTGTTTTTTTGTCCGGAAAAATATTTACCAATGAAATCATCTTTTGCCAATGATGTCTTCTTCATTCATATCGAAACTTCGAAAAATTGCAGACCCCTCTCCGGAAGTTGTTTCGGAGAAATGCGATTTCTGCGGACAGATAATCCCTCCTGATCACAGACATCTGGTTGATCTTTCAAGTTTAAAATTTATGTGCGCCTGTGAAATGTGCACTGTGATTCAGGCTATTAGTGGAAAATACAAGCCAATCCCTCAACGATATCTTGAGCTTGAAAACTTTATTATGTCTGATGATCTTTGGTCTGAGTTTATGATCCCGGTAAATATGGCTTTCTTCGTTTACAGTTCATCACGAAACGGGACTGTTGCTTATTACCCGGCACCTACCGGTGCTACCGAATCAAAACTTAAACTCGATGCATGGAAAAAGCTTGAAGATCTAAATCCCGTGTTAAGTACTTTGGTACCTGACCTTGAAGGACTTCTAATTAACAGGATTGACAATATATCAATTTATTATATTGTCCCCATTGACAGTTGCTACAAACTTATTGGCATGATCAAAACCTCATGGAAAGGAATATTCGGAGGTAAAGAAGTGAATGATACAATAAGAAAATATTTTACAGAACTAACGGAAAGATCTAATGCCTGATTTAAATTTTGAAGTTGTATCTGCTGAAGTAAAGTCATTTGCCGTTGTTCCTACAATTGAGTTTTTTATGAAGATTGAAAACACGGTGGAGAATGAAGAGGTATATGCTGCTGCTCTTAAATGCCAGATAATTATAGAACCAAGAAAACGAAATTATGATGAAGCAACAAAAGAAAATTTATTCGAACTTTTTGGGGAACCTTCAAGATGGGAAGAAACTCTCAATAATGTATTATGGACAATCATAACTGTACCTGTTCCAAGATTTATCGGAAGAACAGAAATAAAAATATCTATCACCTGCAGCGAAGATCAATCGCTGGCAGCTGGAAAATATTTTTATGGAGTCAGAGATAATCTCATTCCGCTTGCTTTTCTTTTTAGCGGAACGTTGTTTTTTAAAGGAGCTTGATGAAAAATTACAAATCACACAAATTTCCTGGGAGAAAGAAGCACTATATAAAATGCCCTCTTCCGTATGGCATGAGATGATTAACAGCCACTTTCCAAACATCAGATGGCTGCGAATCCGGAAAGAAATTTATGACCGGCTCGTAAAGTATAAAGCTCAAAGTAAATTTCCAACTTTGGAAATCTGTCTTGAATCTATTATCGATGAAGCTTTGAAAGATATTAAACCTATTGAAAAGCAAAATGTATGAATCAGGTAAATGTTGATATTACAAATACTCGAACCATTTTAGAAAATCTAACGCAGACTCTTCTCTATGAAGGGTATGCTTTGTTTCCGTATCACCGCTCGGCTTTAAAAAATCAAAAGCCAATGCTGTTTGGTATTGTGTTTCCGGAAGATTACAACTCACACAATCTGAATGCATTTTCTCTGATGCAGACTGAATGTATTGTGAAGGGTGATGAAGATTTGACAATTGACATTAAAATTCATTTTCTGCATTTAAAAAAATAGAATTATTTAAAGCAAGTCTTGAGCCCAAATGTGAAGAAGAACATTTTGTTCAGGTTTATATTATAATTGCAAATAATATTTCACATGAATCAGGATGGCAGGCTATAGAACGAATAATTAACGTTGGAAAATTAAAAATCTCAGAGTTATTAAATCATAGAAAAGAGATGTCTATAAAATTTTCTGAAGTGAATGACAGCAAGAATATCAATGGTGAAACAGATAAAATAATTGGAAAGCAGATCGATCGGATTGAGGAGATCGAAGGGAATGTAATTGTTGAAGCATGCGAGCTTGAAGGTGTACAAAATGCTTTTCGGATCAGAGTCAGAATAATGAATACAACTCCAATTGAAAGTGCAGTAACAGTTACCAGGGATGATGTCTTAAGTCAATCTTTTCTATCAACTCATATAATTTTAAGTGCAGAGAACGGTGAATTTATTTCAGACCAGGATCCCGCTGATTCATGGAAACCTTTTGTGAGAGATTGTAAAAAGACTAACTCATGGCCGATATTAATTGATAAAAACAATACTACAGTTCTGTCTTCTCCAATAATTTTGAATGATTATCCGCAAATTAATACTCAAAGCATGGGCAATCTTTTTGACAGCACTGAAATTGAGGAAGCGCTTTTACTCCATGTTAATGTTTTGTCGGAAGACGAAAAAGAAAGAATTGCGAACAGTGATGAAAAACTTCGTGCTATGCTGAATAAGGTAAGTAAGGTTACTCCTCAGGAAGCAATCAATTTACACGGTGGCTTTAAAGATCATAACCCCCAAAATTTTAAAAAAGAAAAAGGGTAGATCTATGAGAGCAACAGGATTAATGGATGACAAACCCGGTGATGATCTGAAAATAATTGAAGGGATAGAATATCGTAAAGGAGATAAAGTTAAATTGAAACTTGGTCAGCGCAGGTCGGATACATCAGACATAATGATAAATGGTAAAACAGCTACTATTGAAATTATCTATACAGATTACGAAGACCAGTCATACATTGCAGTTACTTTAGATGATGATCCGGGTCAGCAAATGCAGCGTGAGTTGGGACGATATCTCTTTTTTGCTCCCTTTGAAGTTGAACATATAAATTATGGAAAATAAAAATTTTTCAACAAATGGATTTGACCCAACGAAAGAAGGATCATCATTCATAACAAAAAAGCGTGTGATGATAGCAGGAGTAGGAAATATGTTTATGAAAGATGATGGTTTTGGAGGAGCTGTGATAAAAAAAATTCTACACAACAATTTTCCTGAAGGGGTTGAAGTAAAAGACTTTGGCACAGGAGGACTGAAACTTGCGTATGATCTGATGAAAGGTTATGATGCGCTCATCCTTGTAGATGCTTCCAGCCGCGGGGAAAAACCCGGAACAGTTTTTCTTATTGAACCTGATGAAAAAGAAATCTCTTCCAATCTTGAACAGGGTGGATTGATCGATCCACATGGTTCTGATCCTGTTACAGTCCTCAGATTTGTAAAATCGATAGGTGCATGGCCTGCAAAAGTTTTAATTGTTGGCTGCGAACCTGTCAGTGTCGTCGATTTTGAGATTGGTCTTAGTGAACCGGTAAATGCTGCTGTAAATAAAGCTGCCGAGATGGTTGAAAATATTATTAAAGACATTTATTATGAAAGTAAATAAACTAATATGAAAGAATTTACAGAAGAAAAAATTCCTCAACTAATTCAAGTTGATGCAAAAGCAACAAATCATAACGGCGGCGCATCGAAAAATATGAGTGATGAAAATATAGAGGATCTTAACAAGCAAAGCCAGCGCATTCAGGAATTGATAGAAGAATTAGATTTAATCACTGATTCTAAGGCAAAAGAATTGGCTCAGGACTGTGTTCAGGAAATTGTTGGCTTTTACGGGAAAGGTCTTGAGAGAATTTTACACATTTTTTCTGCAAATGAAAATTCCTCAGCAAAAGATTCTATTAATAAATTGATTGAAGATAATTTTATTAGCGGCTTATTATTGATTCACGATCTTCATCCATTAAGTTTGGAAACAAGATTGAAAAATGCATTGGAGAAAGTTCGACCTTATATGGATAGTCACGGCGGCAGTGTGGAAATAGTAAGCCTTGATAAGGGAATTGCAAAGCTTCGCCTGTCGGGTAGTTGTAAAGGCTGTCCTTCTTCATCCGTAACTTTAGAGCTTGGAATTAAAGAGGCAATTGAAGAAAACTGCCCTGATCTTTTGGGTTTAGAAGTCGAGGGCGCAGTTTCGCTCAATAAAGATTTAAATCAAAACGGAAAGGAACAACAACAGGCAACAACAAAAGGTTGGAAAGTAATTAATGATGTTAATCAATTTCGAAATGGTACAATGACAGTTTTGGAAATTAGCGGTGTATCATTGATCATATGCAGAGTGAATGATCAGTTTTACGCTTTTAGAAATCTTTGCCCGGGTTGTGATCTACCTTTAAACGATGGGACAATTGAAGGAACACAGATCAGCTGCAGGCTGGGTCATAAATATGAAATACAACTGGCCGGAAAATGCACTGATGATCCGAGCATTCATCTTGGACCTTTTCCATTATTGCAGGAAAATGATACCATAAAAGTATCAGTAGGATAAAAAAGTCAAAGAGAAATTTTTTGGAATAAAGATGTCAGTGAATCTAATGGAAGGTAATTTATTTTTAATATTTCTCACTGGAATAATTGCAGGAACGGTTCATGTTGTGACCGGACCGGATCACATGGCTGCCATTGCTCCCTTTTCAGTAAATCAACCTCATAAAAGC
>Ga0180121_10000473_pt1 | contig 16847 bp, 15 predicted proteins | sample AntDrymUQ5402106_2_FD_129676 | JGI IMG/M metagenome (GOLD analysis project Ga0180121, IMG submission 129676) | Polar desert sand microbial communities from Dry Valleys, Antarctica - metaG UQ540 (21.06) (version 2) (version 2) | ecosystem: Environmental > Terrestrial > Soil > Desert | place...
CGAGACCGCAAGCGACGCAACCAGCGGATCACGGCGGGGGCGGCCGGCCTCACGATCTCCGCCGCCCTAGTGTTCTTGTTAGTCGGAGCGATGCGCTCCCAACCGAGCCAAGGGCCAGGCGGCACCGAGCCGATCGGCCTCAAGACGACCGCCACCGTGAACGGGATCACGATCACTTACCCAGATGCCTGGTTCGCCGCCGACCCCGTCGACGTAGGGTTGGAGCCGCCCGGCGAGCCGAAGACGCTTCCTGCGCTGATCCTTGTCGTCAGCTCCGTTGACCCGGCGTCGGCCGCAATGGCGGGTTGCCCAGGCCTCAGTCGTGCCGCTCCAGCACAGGCCCTCATGACCGTCCAGGAGCAGCCCCTGACGCTAGTGGGGGAAGGATCGACCCCCTGGCCCGTGCCGCTGGAGCTCGGCGAGGAGGCCACCGGAGCTTCTTCCTGCTACCCCGGTTGGACGTTCCTGCGGGCCACGTGGACGGCCTCTGGGCGGTCGTTCGAGGGCGTGGCCGGGTTCGGGCCCGAGGCCACCGAGTCAGACCGTGACGCGCTGATGGACGCGTATGCCTCCATGAGCTTCTCGCCGGAGGGTCCGGTGGCGTCCGAGGCCACGATCGTGGGTGAGGGGAGCGCTCCCGGTGGGGCGACCTGGTCGCTGAGCGTCATGGCGTCGGACGCATACTGTCTGAACGTCGAGGGCGCGACATCGTCCTTTGGCTCCTGCTCGGCGGACCCCCCCTCCGTGGAGATTCCGGAGGTCGGCATCAACGGGGACGGCACCGAGGCCGTGTTCGCCGTCGGCACGGTCCCAGACGACGTGTCCGCGGTCGTCCTCGAGACGTCGGACGGCGTCATCGGGGACATCGACCTTCTCGACGGCCCCAGAGGAGCACTGCAAGTCCACTACTTCGTCGTGCCGCTGCCGGCGGCGGGGGCCGGCACGCTGAGATTCCAGAGCGCGAAGGGAAACGACGTCTATCCGTCGCAGCGGATCGATTGGACGTCGGAAGGCGGTGCCACGGGCTGATCAGCCGGTCCCTTCCAAGGCCTACACGGTGATGACGATCTTGCCTTGCGCTTGTCCCGATTCCAGGTAGCGGATCGCCGCTGGAACCTCGCTCAGCGGGTAGGTCCTGTCGATGACCGGGGTGATCTTGCCGGCCACGATGAGCTCCTTCAAGACGACCAGGCGGTCCCCTGGGTCCTTGGTGCCGCGGAACGGATGCAGGTGGCTCACGATCGGTGAGATCACCATCAGCTTGAAGAATCGACCCAGGCTTCCGAACCAACGATGCCCCGAACCTCCGTACTGATCATGCCCGATCAGGACGTACGTCCCCTCGGGCGTGAGCGCGCGTCTGACGTCAGACCACGGCTTGGTCCCCGCGATGTCGAGGATGAGGTCGTAGCGCTTGCCCGTACGCGTGAAGTCCTCCTGCGCGTAGTCCGCGACCTCATCCGCGCCGATCGACCGGAGCATGTCGAGCTTCCCGGAGCTGTCTACAGCGGTTACGTGCGCTCCGTAGGCCTTGGCGAGCTGCACGGCGACGGTCCCCACGGCCCCACCCGCGCCGTTGATCACGACCGTCTGTCCCGGCTGGAGCCTTCCCTCATCACGGACACCCTGGACGGCGATGGGTCCCGAGGTGAGCACGGCCGCGGCTTGTTCGAAAGTAAGGTTGGCCGGCTTCCGTTCGAGCCTGTCTTCCTGAACCGCGGCGTACTCGGCATACGCGCCGCCGTTGCGCCACAGGTTGGCGCTGAGGGTCGGGCCGAAAACCTCATCGCCCGGTTGGAGCCGCGTCACGTTCCTGCCGACCGACTCCACGTTTCCCGCCAGATCGGTACCGGGAACAGGGTGCTTCGGTGTGCGCAGCCCGGACCCCATGATCCGGCACGCCCCGCATCGCGTGCCAGACATCTGCATGCAGGGAAGCCGCGCGAACCCGCACCAGCACCTCGTCGTCTCGAACTGCCGGCTGATCGATCTCCCGGAGGTTCAGGACGTCGGGTGAGCCGTATCGATCCTGGACGATCGCTTTCATCGTGTCCGTCCTGCCATCAGGATGTGGGCGGGATCTCGATCACGCGGCCGTCCGACAGGCCGAAGCCCCAGACACCGATGGCCGGCGGTTCGACGCCGAGCGTCGTGAGGGCGGTGCAGATCTGGCTCCGATGATCGGTTCCGTGGTGCAGCGCCTGGGCGAGCCGGATGCCAATCGGGGCCTCCCGCTCGAACCCGTCGTCCTCGTCCACCTCTTTCACGACCGCCGCAGGATCGACGTCCTGGGCCAAGAGCGCAGACCAGGCCACGCCGTCGCTCTCCATCGCGGCCCGGAGCTCCTGAAGGTCCATCTGGTCCTCCTCGATGCGGAAGGTGCGCTCACCAGTCATGTCGAACAGGTACCAGGAATCCGCCCCCACGAGGTGGCGCACGGTCTCGAGGATCGAACCGTAGGTCCCAGGGACGGCGGTCTCCAGCTGCAGTGGGCTGAGCGGGATGCACGCATCGATCAACCGCAGCGTCGCCCACTCGTGATGGGCGAACGCGTCCGCCAGCAAGGCCCCGCTCATCGGCGCACCGTAGCAAAGGCCCGTCGCACGCTGGAAGCAGGCCGCCGACTTGGAGTGCCCCATTACGAGGCCGATCCATTCACACCCATCCCACCTCGTTCGCCCAGCTTTCCGCGGCGAAGTAGATCAGGTCACATGCTGGGTCCTTAGCGACCGCGTAGGTGCCGGAGTCGGGTGCGAGCGACGCGAGACCTCGCTTGACCTCTGCATAGGCTGAAGCCGCGTGGGGTTGGACGCGGAGGTAGTCGCGGAACAACAGAGCGTAGCGCTGGTTGGCTCGGCCGTTGACCCGCACGTGAAGGTGGCTCGGCCTGGTTCCTTGCGGTTCGTCGAAGATGATCTTCCGCCACTCACTGAGATCCGTCGGCAGGCCTGGAACCTGGTGGTCGTAGGCGACGTCCCCCTCCCGCCGCCATCCCCGCCGCTCGAGCGTCGCCGCAACCCGCTCAAGGAACTGCTCGTCGGCCACGGTCACCTGGATGTCGATCACATCCTTCGAAGCCAAACCCGGCACCGACGTGGAGCCGATGTGATCGATCCTCCGCGCGTCGCTCCACAGCCCGTCGCGAAGGTCCTCCTCGATTCGGGCAAAGTCGGCTGGCCACCTTGCATCGGCATCCACGATGGTCACCATCGCGACATTGTCCGACAGCTTCCGAGTCTCAGGCGAAGGTCCGGTTCACCGGCGGGTTGCGACGAACACGTACTCACGGCTCTCGTCGCTGAGCGGCGTTCGGTCGAAGTCACCGTAGAGCGCTTCGACCTCGAGCCCCGCGACGTCGATTAGTCCGAGCCATTCGTTCTTCGTCGCCCACCACAACGAGCTTATGGCGCCATCGTCGAGCGTGATGTCGATCCTGTCGTCGCCGACGGCGTACCGATTCGTGTGGGGCAGCGGTTCGTCCTGGTGCCGCCCGTCGAGGCGTGCTGCGATCTGATGGTCGAAGGCGAAGGCGTTCCACGCGAACCGGCCGCCCCGCTGTAGCGACTCGGCGACGCGCTCGAACGTCCGGCGCCGATCGGCCCACGTGTGCAGATGCAGGAGCGCCCGGAACGGGCAATAGATCAGCCCCGCCGGTTCTTCGAGCACGAGGTCTCGCATGTCGCCGAGGCGCAGATCGAGGTCCACGCCCGCCTCGGCCGAACGATCGCGGGCCTGCGCGAGCATCGCCGGCGACGAGTCGATCCCGATGACGCGTCGACCGGTATCGCGCGCGACCGGGATCGCGACCCGGCCGTTCCCGACCGCGAGCTCGACGAGCGGCCCGTCTGTCTCCCGTGCGAGCGCGACATAGAAGGGCACGTCCTCCTTCATGTGCGCCGACCACTCCTCGTAGCGGCTCGAGAACTCCTCGTCCCAGCTCACGCTGCCGATGCTAACGGTCCTTGGCGCCGCGACAGCGACGGACGGGCCGATGAACCTATGGGCACGAGCCCGACGCTCGCCGCCTGAGGTGACCGCGAGGGTTGCGAACGTGTGCTGCGGTGGTGGCGATACGGTCGCGGCCCTTCCCTTCCTGGGGCTCGCGGGTGAGGCTCACCGGCGTGATCGACGTTGAGATCGCCGGAGCGAGCTTCGCCGGTCTTGCCTGTGCCCGCACCTGCGCGGCTCGTGGGCTGAAGACGGTCGTCTGGGAGCGCAAGCGTGATCCCGGGCAGGCTGTTCGCACGACCGGTCTGCTCGTGAAGGAGGCGGCCGACGAGGAGGATCCGCCGCTCGAGATCACTCGACGCATCCATGGGGTCCGCCTCTACGGGCCGTCGTTGCGATGGGTCGATCTCGACGCGCCGGGCTACTACTTCCTCGCGACCGACACGCCGGCCTTGCTTCGAGCCATGGCCGAGCGGGCGGAGCGCGCCGGTGCGGAGATCCGATGCGGGCGTGAGTTTCGGGCGGCGGCACGCTCGGGTCGGGTGCTGGTCGGCGCCGACGGCCCTCGCTCTCGCGTGGCCCGAGACATGCACCTCGGGGTGAACCGGGCGTTCCTTTCCGGCATCGAGGCGGAGTTCCTCGACGTGCGAGGGGTCGAGGAGCGGCTGCACGTCTTCCTCGACTCACGGCTCGCGCCCGGCTACATCGGTTGGGTCGTGCCCGGCGTCGGCATCACGCAGGTCGGGCTCGCGTGTCGCGCGCCGGCCCGCCCCGACCTCGAGCGGTTCATGGACCGCGTCCGCACCGTGTTCGACTTCTCGGCGGCCGCACGCGTGGGCACACGTGGAGGGCTCATCCCGGTCGGAGGCACCGTGCGGCCGTTCGCGACCCGCGACGTGGCGTTGGTCGGGGACGCCGCGGGCCTCGTGTCGCCACTCACTGGCGGCGGCATCCACACGGCCCTGCGATCGGGGCGTGCGGCCGGCATCGCGATCGCCGGTCATCTGCTCGACGGCGGTCCCGCGCTCGACCGAGCGCTGCAAGGAGCCTACCCGCGCTTCACCTTGAAGCGGCCGATGCGCGCGGCGATGGACCTTGCTCCGCCGAACGCTCTGATCGACTTCGCGCTTGACAGCCCCCGCTTCCGAGCGCTCGCGAGGACGATCTTCTTCCATCACCGTGAGCCATTCTCGCCGGCCGCATGGCGCGAGGTATCGGGGGTGTCGTGACGCTGACCGGCTACTCGTCGAGCACTTCGATCCCGATGCCGGCGGCGAGCTCCGCAGCGGTGCGCATCACGTCCGACCACGGCATACGAACTCCTCCCAGCCGTTCGGGACTCTGCGCTGAGGACAGGTCGCATTTCCGCATCTCACTCTCAACGAACGTCGCGCCCGTGAGGGTCACACCGGACAGAACGCAGTCCGTGAACATCGCCGAGCTCAGCTTCGCGTCGTAGAATTCGGATTCCTCCATCCTGCATCCGTCGAAGCGAACGATCTCCAACTGCGCGAACCGGAACGAGCACAGATCCAAGCGGCACTCGGAGAACGTCACGTTGTCCAGTCTGGATCCCGAAAGGTCGGCGCCTGTCAGCCGGACGCGTTCGAATCGAACCCGGCTGAACGACGCATCGGTGCCCGTCACGTTGGCCCAACTACCGTCCACAACGACGACGTCGAGAAGGCGCGCCCGCGACAGCGAGGCTCCGGTGAGATCTGCCGACCGCAGCTCGCTCTCTGCGAGCCGCAGCCCCTGCGCATCTCGGCCGGTCCAGTCCACACCTTCGAGTGACCGCGCTTCGAGCTCCGCATCCATGAGGTACTTGTCCTCACGCGCAGCAGCGAACGAGCTGGGAAGCCCAGGATCAAGGGGACAAGGGGAAGACCAGGGGGCTTCGACAGGCCAAGAACCTCCGGCCGCCGAGTCTACGCGAGCTGTCTCATGTGATCCGTGGGGCGGTGCGCGCTGGGACAGGTTTGGGGAGCGGTCAACTGATGGCGGCGTTGTGGTCTAGCGCCCGCCGCTAGCCTGTTCGCTTGGACTACGATGAATCCTCGTGCGCGTTGTCGAGCGATTCATCATGGGCAAGCATCCCGACCAAGCCCTCTGCGAGGATGTTATCGCTGTAACAGATGCCCATGCGGCCGTCTTCGACGGAGCCGGGGGAACCGGCATCGGACCGGAGGGCCTTTCCGGGGCGAGATTCGTCGCCACCTGCCTTGCGGAAGCCGTTCCTGACCTGGCCCCTGAGTCGAACTTCGCGGAGGCTGCCGCGTTTCTCTCTGCTGCACTCGATGAACGGATGCGCGATGTGATCGGAGATCTCAAGCCTTCTCAGCGACCGTGCGCAGTGGGGGGGCCATCTACTCGGCCCCTCGACGGGAGATCTGGCGCGTTGGAGATCTCCATTGCGCCGTCGATGGCGTAGCGAGCCTGGGCTCTCTCGAGATCGGCCGCGCATCTGCCGACTTCCGCGCGCTTTACTTGCGCTTGCTGCTCCTATCCGGGGAATCGATCGTGAGATCGCTCCTCGAATGGGACCCTACCCGTGACCTCATGTTGCCCATCCTGCGGAACATCCATCACCTTCGGAACAGCGAGAGCGAAACTGGATGGGAATTCGGGGCCTTCGACGGCACGCCGATCCCGGCGAGGTTCCTCGAGGTCGACCACGTGGCAGCCGGAGCTTCGTTCGTGGTCCTTGCGAGTGATGGTTACCCAGAGCCGAGCGCCTCCCTCGATGAAGCGGAGGCCACCATCAGCGTCTTGCTGGAGGAGGACCCCTTGTGCATGGACTCGTTCCGAGCGGAGAAGGGGCTTCGTGAGGGCATGCTTTCCTTCGACGACAGGGCGTACATTCGTGTCGCGATCTGAGGCCGAAGAACGCCCTCCTTCCGGTACCTCCTTGAGCTGGGCGTGCACCGCCGCCGCGCGGTCGGCTCGACGTTACCAGCGAGCGATTCCCTCCATTGATCGACCAAGGGCACCCGGTTGCCGGATCATCCGCTCGCGTGGCCGTTCGGCCGGGATGGTGCGGTTGGGGTTGTGGCATGCGCGCTTGGCTTCGTCATGAACGTGGATCCCGAGTCTGGACGAGAGTGGGACGACCCTTGGGGGGATCTTGATGTGGATGCCTTCAAGCCGGCCAGGAGGCTGGCGCTGAGTCATCGTGAGGGCAGACTCGGGGGCTGTTGTTCTAGCCTGGCGGCTTCCATGGTCGGGCTAATTCCAGCGTTCGCGCTGCACTGCACCGCCCGACTCGTATCGTGCGAGAGAGCACCAGCCGGCTCAGCTCACCCGCCTGCGACGCCACACCCGACGAGCTCCCCACCACAACAGCCCGAACAGCAGCAACGCGAGCACGAAGGCCACCGCCGGCACGATCACGGCGCTGAACGACAGCACGGTCGAGATCAGGTCTTCCCCGAGCGAGAGTGCCGGGTTGCCGGCTCCTCCGGTAAATGCGGTCGACGCCGGACGCACGATCGATCGCGCGCCGTGGGTCGCGCCCGCCGCCGCCACGCCGAGCACGACCGCGAGCGCCGGATCGACCACGTCGTTGCCGGTGGCCGCCAACGCGACCAGCGCTCCCGCGACCGGGGCGACCACCACGCCGATCACGTGCAGCACGGAGTCGATCGCCGGGATCTTGTCTCCCACGAAGTCCACGAGCGCGACCACGCCGATGGCGAGCATCACGCCCGGCTCGGCCAGCGTGTCGTACGGCGCGTCGAGCGTGAGCAGGCCGGTCCAGCGATCGAGCCCGCCCACGATCAAGAGCGGGAGGTAGGCGTTCAGCCCCGCCGCGGTCGACAACCCGAGGGCCGTCATCAGACCGACCACCGCCTCGGTCACGCACGCCTCCCGGCCGCCCGGCTCACGGCGCCGTCACTCGAGGTCTCGAGCCCGTGGGTCGCGGTGCACCGGGGCGTGGTAGTCGGGCTCTGCGCGCAGCACGAGGTACTCGACCGCCGCCCAGATCGTCTTGGACCGTGGGTAGAACGCGATCGGTACGAGCACCAGCACGGCTACGCTCGCGATGGTGAGGGGCGCCACCGGCACGTCGGGCACGGTGAGCACGAGCCAGACCACGAGCACCACGACCCACAGCCCGATCGCCACGAGGTAGTTCACGACCATGGCGCCGAGGTAGCCGCCCTGTTCCTTCTCGAATCGCCATTCGCAGCGGGGGCAGGTCTTCCGCATCTGGAACCACGTGAGGAAGGTGTCGTGCTCGCCGCATCGCGGGCACCGTCGGCGCGCACCTCGCAGCAGCGTCGCGAACGACCCGGCCTCGGGGTAGAGCAGCGGGGGCGAGCGGGACTCGCCGGCTTGCGGCGACTCGGGCCCGAGCGATCCGTATGGGTTACCCGTCGTAGATCACCCAGAACTTCACGATGCGCTCGCGGATCACCCAGGTGCCGCCTGATCCCTTCGGCGTCACCAACACGTCGCCCGCGCCGATGGTGAGCGTTCGTCCGTCGTTGGTCACGATGTCGGCGTCGCCCTCGAGGATGAGCGCGACCTCGTCGTAGGGCCGCTCGAACGACCATGTGTCGGGTTCGCGTTCCCAGAACCCGGTCGAGACCGCGCCGCCGGCCGTCGAGAAGACATCGGCTTCGCGGCCGCCGGAAGGGATCGATCCCGGCGGATCGACCAGCGCCCGCCAGGCGTCACGTTCCCCTGATCGAACGACCTCGATCGAACCCTGCTTCACCACGTCGCTCATCTGGCGCACCGCCTCCCGGAAGGGGTCGTTCGACCTGTCGCAAGGCTACCGGTCCCTACACCTTCCGGCGGGTCCGCCGTGACACGGACCGGGAGTATGCTTCTGCGACCATGGCGAACCGACGGGGCAGCCGGCCGAAGCGCACGCCGCTCGGCCGCAACACACGGGCAGAGCTGGGGGTCATCGACTTCACGCTCGCCAAGCGCGCGCTGCTCCGTGATGCCCAGGTGGGTGTGCTGGGGCTCACCGACATCTGCGACGCCCACCCTGAGCTGATCCGCGCCGCGAAGCACGTGGGCGAGCCGACGCGACACGACTGCCCGGTCTGCGCCAAGGAGAAGCTGGTGCTGCTCGCCTACGTGTACGGCGAGACGCTCCGCGACCAGAACGGCCGGGTCTGGTCGATCGACACTGGCCTTCGCATGACCGCGGCCCACCCCGGTTCGAGCTGCTACGTGGTCGAGGTCTGCACGAGCTGCCAGTGGAACCACCTGCGCGAGGCGTTCACCGCGCGGCGCACCGCTACCGGCTGAGACTGAGCCTCGCTCGCCGACTCGCTGGCGCCCTGCGCCGCAACATCTCCATCGCTCCGTCACACGAGGTTCGGCGTGAGGCGGCACCTCGCTGGATACAATCGATACCTCGTGGCGATCGAAACCCCGGCGCGCCCTGAGGGCGCCAAGCACGCTCCCAAGCACACCCCGGCCAAACGGAAGAAGGGATTCTTCCGCAGGTTCTGGTGGGTGTTCGTGCTCGTGCCGCTGCTCGTGGTCGGGGCTCTGGCCGGCTCGCTCTACGTGGCGTACGCGCGCATCCAGCTTCCCGAAGCGCTGCCGCCGATCCGCACGAGCTACCTGTACGACCGCAACGGCGAGCTGCTCACCTCGTTACACGGCGCGGTCGACCGCAAGATCGTGGGGCTCGGCCAGATCTCCGACAACCTCGAGCACGCCGTGCTCGCCACCGAGGACGCCGGCTTCTACGACCACCCCGGCATCGACGTGCGAGGCATCATCAGCGCCGCCTGGACCGACCTCGTGAAACGCGACACGGTGGTCGGCGCCTCGACGATCACCCAGCAGCTCGTGAAGAACGTCTACGCCGGCGATTACGTCCTGCACCCGAACGGCACGAGCGAGTACATCGTGCCCCCGCGCACGATCAAGGAGAAGGTCCGCGAGGCGCTGCTCGCGATCAAGGTCGAGCAGGACCTCTCCAAGGACCAGATCCTCGCGAAGTACCTGAACACGGTGTACTTCGGCCACGGCGCCTACGGCGCGGAAGCGGCCGCCCAGACCTACTTCGACAAGGCGGCCGCCGACCTCACCGTGATGGAGTCCGCCGTCCTCGCGGCCGTGCTGCACGCCCCCAGCCTGTACGACCCGATCAAGAGCACGTTCGACAACGAGTTCCGCCGCGACTACACGCTCGACCAGATGGCGAAGTACGGCTACATCACCACGGCAGACGCGAGTCGCATGAAGCAGGAGAAGTGCTGCGGCATCGAGAAGGAACAGCGTGACGCCGAGTCGCGCATATCGAGTCCGTGGGGCTCGGAGTACTTCGTCGAGTGGACCCGTTCGCGCCTGTTCGACAAGTACACGAGCGCCACCGTCTACGGCGGCGGCCTGCAGATCACGACCACCCTGGACCTGGAGCTGCAGAAGATGGCGGAGGACACGGTGGAAAGCATGCTGCCGGCGTTCAACAGCGTCGGCGAGCGCAACCCCGATGCCGCCCTCGTGACGATCGACAACCAGACCGGCGAGGTGCTGGCGATGGTCGGAGGGCGCAACTGGAACCGGTCCAAGCTGAACCTCGCCACGCTTCCGTGCGATGGGTGCGGAAGACAGGCCGGCTCGGCCTTCAAGCCGTTCACGTTGACCGCAGCGCTCGAGAACGACTTCGCCCTGACGGGCGAGTACTGGAGCGGTCCCTCGACCATCACGATCCCCGACCAGAGGTGCTCGGGCCCCGAGGGCCTGTGGACCCCCACGAACGCGGGTGACAGCTCCGCCGGCACGGTCGACCTTCTGGGCGCGACGACGAGCTCGGTCAACACGGTGTACGCGCAGCTCGTGACCGCCCTGCCCGACGGTCCCCGCGACGTGATCGATGCCGCGCGCCGGCTGGGCATCAGGTCGAAGCTCCCCGACGTGTGCTCGATCACGCTCGGCAGTGTGCAGATCAACCCGCTCGAGATGACCAACGCTTACGCGACGTTCGCGAACCGGGGGCGGTTCAATCGTGCGACCCCGCTGTTCGAGGTGACGCGCTCGAACGGCGTGGTCATCAAGGGCGCGCCCGACGACGGCGCCGACGCGTCCGCGTGTTTCGACATCGCCGAACCTGACGAGGCGTGCGCTATCGATGCGAACATCGCGAACCAGGTCACCTACGCTCTCGGATCGGTGGTCTCGGGCGGCACCGGCACGGCGGCGGCGGTGCCCGGCTTCCCGGTCGCGGGCAAGACCGGCAGCGCCCAGGACAACGTCGATGCATGGTTCTGCGGCTACACCGTGCAGCTCTCGACCTGCGTGTGGGTCGGCTATCCCAAGGGACAGGTTCCGCTGATCAACATCGAGGGGGTGCCGACCGTGTACGGGGGCACGATCCCAGCGGCCATCTTCAGCGATTACATGGCGGCGGCCATGGATCACTTCGGCTACAGGGCGAAGTCGTTCCCCGACTACGACCCCACAGGCACGCTCGGGCCGGAGGTGCCGGTCTACTCGCCGGTACCGCCGCCGCCTCCGAGCGAGACGCCGCCGAGCGAGACGCCTCCGAGCGAGACGCCTCCGAGCGAGACGCCTCCAAGCGAGACGCCGCCGAGCGAGACGCCCCCCAGCGAGACACCGCCGAGCGAGACGCCGCCCAGTCCGACTCCCTGAGAGGGGGATGGCGCTACGAGGCTTCGTGCAGGGCTGAGCCGCGCGCAGACGCCAGCTCGTCGAGCGGCAATGTCGCGATGATCGACGTGCCGCGCCCCGGTGACGATCGCACCACGAGCGATCCGCTCGCGAGCTCGACCCGTTCGCGCATCGAGGCGAGCCCGACTCGGCCGTCACGCAGGAAGTCGCGCGCGAGCCCCGCGTCGAACCCCTGTCCGTCGTCTTCGACCTCGACGCGGAGCTGCGACCCGCTCGCCTGCACCGACACGATCACCTGCGAGGCCTTGGCGTGCTTGGCCGCGTTCGACAGGGCTTCCTGCACGACGCGGTAGGCGAGCGTCTCGAGATCCTCGGGCAGCGGCACGTCGACGCGTCCGGAGAAGTCGGTGTCGACCTCCTGCTCGGCGCCGAAGCGCACCAGGGTCTCGCGCAGCGCCGGTAGCAGCCCGCGCTCCTCGAGCACCGGCGGGCGCAGCCCCGACATCAGCCGGCGGAGCGCGTCGGCCTCGCCGGCGAGCTCCTCGCGGATCTTGCGGAGCACCTGCACGCCCTCATCGACGTCGCCGGCCTTGATCATCAGCAGCGCGGCCTCGAGTGAGAGCGAGGCCGCCGACACCCCTTGCACCGGTCCGTCGTGCAGGTCGCGAGCGATGCGGTTGCGCTCGCCCTCGATCGCGGAGTTCGTGCGCCGCATCAGCCGGCTACGATCTTCGTCGCGGTCCTGCAGGAACTGGAAGAGCGAGCGGATCGTCTGGTCGGCCACCCTGGCTGCGGACACGTCTCGCACGAGCAGCAGGGTTCGAGGCGGCGCGGTGGGCACCGCCGATGTGCGCGACTCGAGGTGCAGCACCTGGCCGTCGAGACGGGCGACCTGCGCTTGCCCCCCCGACGCCAAACCGGCGAATGCATCGTCGGCGCCGGTGATCGCGGACGCCAGCGCCGTCCACGGTTGATCTTCGATGGACTCGCGTGGCAGCGAGACCATGCCGGCGAAGGCTTCGTTCGCCCGCAGCACGACGCCTCGCTCGTCGAGCTCGACGATGCCGTCTTCGGCCGTCTCGAACACGAGACGCAGGTGCTCCTCGGACTGGCGCAGGGTCTCGTTGGCCTCGCGGACGCGTTCGAGCGCCTGGTCGGTCTCAGCGAGGGCGCGTTCCTTCTCCTGCAGGGCCGCGCGGGTCTCGCTGTGGGCGAGCGTGCTTGCCGACTGGTTCGACACGATGCGCGCCGCGATGCCGAGCCCGAGCAGCAGGATGATCGCGGTCGACTGCGCTCCGGCGAGGCCACGGGCGTCGTCGAAGATCGCGACCACCGAAAGCGCGGCGCACGCCGAGAGCACCGACATGGTGGTGAGCACCGGCCGGGCCCAGCGGCGAGGGGGAGCGAGGCCGGCTTCCTCGCCGTCAGGCTTGTCCGCGAGCACCGTCCACGCCGCGAACGCCAACGGCCCGAGTATGAACGGAAGGTCCACCGAGGCGGCCGTGCCGTCGAACGTGCCGCGGACCCAATGCCATCCGAACGTGGCGGTGGCGGCCGCCGTGCAGGCGAAGATGCCGAACAGCACCAGATGCCGGCGCGTGGGCGCCCACAACGTCAGGGCGCCGAAGGCTGCGATCTGGGTCGCGGTGATCATGCTGAAGATGGCGGCGGTGATCGATGCCTGGGGCGATGCGTCGAACGGGCGGACGATCACGTAGATCAGTGCCGTCACCGACGCCATGATCAGGAACACGTCGGTGCCGATCTCGACGCTGTCCCTGTCGTCGAAGTGGTCGTGGAACTCGGCTCGCGCGAACAACACCAGAGGCACGAGGAACGCCACGAACGCCAGGTCGGTCAGCCGTGGCTGGTAGACGCCGCGCTCGTTCAGATCGGTCGCTAGGAAGGCGATGTTGACCGCACCCACCATGAACAGCGCGTAGGCAAGCGGCACGGTGCCCCGCCAGGCCCGTCCTTGTCCCACCGCCCGGAGCATGAGTCCACCGGAGAGCAGACAGGCGCCCGCGATCATGATCTCGGAGGCGCGGGCTTGGTCCCTGGAGCCGCTGGGGAACGCCAGATAGGTGGCGACGGCGGCCGCACCGGCGATGCCGAGGAACAGTCCCCTGCCGAGCCGGGCGCGCGGACGGACGACGGTGTCGCTCATGTGGGGTCCATGATGCCTGTTCGGGGCATCAGACTCCATCACCCGGGTGGGTGTCATTCCGGGCCGGACGGACTAGCCCGTCGAGGGGACGGGAGGCGCCGATCGAGTCGCTACTCGATCAGCCGGCGGCGGAGCGCCTCTGCGACAGCGGCCGTGCGGTCCGAGGCGCCCAGCTTCTCGAAGATGTGCTCGAGGTGGGTCTTGACCGTGTCGGGACTGATGTACAGACGCTCGGCGATGTCGCGATTGGTGTGGCCGAAAGCGAGGAGCTGCAGCACCTCGACCTCGCGCGCCGTGAGCGTCTCGGCTTTGCGGTCGCGCTCCTTGGCGGTCGAGAGCTCCTCGGCCAAGGCGACGACGAGCTGCGGATCGATCACCATGTTGCCGCCGGCCACGAGACGCACGGTCTGGATGAGGTGCTCGGCATCACGGGCCTTCAATACGTAGCCGCGGGCGCCGGAACGGACGGCTTCCACGACGAACTGGCGGTCATCGTAGGCGGTGAGCATGATCACGCCGATCTCGGGCCACTGGTCGCGGATCGCTCGCGCGGCTTCGAGCCCATCCATCTCCGGCATGCGGATGTCGACGAGGGCGATGTCGGGGGTCTCCTTGCCGATCAGCTCGATCAGCTCTTTGCCGTCGGCGGCCTCGCCGACCACCTCGATGCCGTCGGCCATCTCGAGGTACCGGCGCAAGCCCTGGCGCACCAGTGAGTGGTCGTCCGCGATCGCAACCTTGATCGTCAAATTCCCTCCATGATGGCCCCCCGAGACTTCGCACATCCTAGTCGCTCGAGCGGGGCGACGATGCGAGCCGCATCGGTGGTCGATCTCGCAGTCTCAGAAGATGGCCCACCACGTCACGAAGAGGCCGCCCAGCAGCGCGTAGCCGCCGGCGAACGTCGCCACGATCAGCGGCTCCGGCACGCGGTGACGTTCGACCGCCCGGGCCATGACCCAGAACGCAGGGAAGATGACCGCGACGAACCGCGGCATCGACAGCAGCGGCCGCGTGGGCCAGGCGTAGGCGAGCGGCAGCACGAGGCTCGAAATCGCGTACACGGAATAGCTCGCGCGGAGCCACCGCAGCCCCGCCACGACAGCGATCAGCACGACTCCGACGACCATCACGTCGACGAGCCAGTAGCCGCCGAAGTGCCACGCGGCGCGCACCGCATCGATCAGCGTCTGCCATGGCGGCCCGGTCTCGCGCCGCCAGCTCTGCTGGGCGGTCCACGGCGCGAGCGCGTCGCCGAACCGCACGCGCCACCACGCCAGGTAGAGCAGCGGGCCGAGCCCGATGGCGACCGCCGCGCCGAGACGGGGCAGCACCGTGCGTCCGGCCGCTCGCGACCGGTGCACGGCCTCGACTGCCAGCGCGAGCACCAGCAGCACGCCGACGCTGCGCGTGGCCGCTGCGAGCGCGCCGGCGAGCCCTGCGAGCGCCCAGCGGTCGCGGCGCGCGTACCAGAACGCCGACACCGTCGCGAGCACGAACGGCCCCTCGCTGTACGGCGCGAGGAAGAAGAACGCCGTCGGGAAGATCGCGACGAGCATCACCGTGAGCCTGGCTGCTTCCCTCGACATGCCCTCGAGACGCGTGAGCCCGTGCAGCATGACGAGCGCGCCGGCGAAGCAGACGTTCGAGACCACCAGCGCGGCCGCGAGCGGACCGACGCCGGGCAACACGTCGACGGCCGAGATCATCAACGGATACAGCGGGAAGAACGCCGCGCTGCCGTCGGCGGGGTCATAGCCGCGGGTCGCGATCGCCAGGAACCTGGCGGCGTCCTGACGCTCGGCCGCGGTGACTACGGCGCTCCAGTCGAAGGTCACCGGCTCGATCGCCCAGCCCGCGACGACGGGCGGGGATTCGCGCGGCTCGATCAGCCCGACCGCGAGCAGGCCAAGCAGCGAGAACCCGACGCGCACCGCGAGGAAGACGAGCAGCGAGTCGCGCAGCCCGTCTCGCAACCGGACGGGTTGCGGCGCGGTCACGCCGGCAGGACCTCGCCCGGCTTCCGCACGCTCATGCGCTGTTCGATCTCGGTGGGCTCGTGCTCACGCCGGATCCATGCGACCACGCACCACACCAGCACCGCGGCGCGCACTAGCACCATCGCCTCGAACAGCTCTTGCGATGCGCCGGGGGCGCCTTCCAGCCGGCCGAACCACGTGAACCGCGTGACGAAGACCGCGATGTCGGCGATCGAGAACGCCACGAAGGGCACGAGCCGCGGCAGCGCCAGCGCGAACCAGGGCAACAGCCAGAGCCCGTACTGCGGCGAGTAGACCTTGTTCGAGAGCAGGAAGAGCACGAGCAGCGGCAGGCCGAGCGTCCACCTCGGGAATCCGGCATGCCGGCGCGCCTTGATCGCCCACACGGCCGCGCCCGACGCGAGGAAGATCACGAGCGACGCCGCGTTGATCGCGCGCGTCGACAGGCATGTCTCGAGGTGACGGCAAGCGATGTACCAGAGGCTGTCGAAGTCCGCCCCGCGCTCGCCGTTGAAGCGGAAGAACGTGAGCCATGCCGTCGGCGCGATCACCGCGAAGGGCAGGTTGACCAGCAGCCACGCGCCCACCGTGGTCCACCCGAGCACGATCGCCCCGTCGGGCCGCCGCTCGCGCAGGCGCTGCACGACGAGCGGGGCCAACAGCAGCACGGGGTAAAGCTTCGTCGCGATGCCGAAGCCCAAGGCCGCCCCGGCGCCACGGTCGCGCCGGTGGAAGAACGCCAGCAATCCGGCCGTCGACAGGGCCACCGCCACGAGGTCCCAGTTCACCGTTCCGTAGACGAGCAGGGTGGGGGCCAGCGCGAAGTAGAGGGCCCGGGCGCCGTTCGCGACGTAGAGCATGACCGCGGTCGCGACGGCGAAGCCCGTGAGCAGCAGGGCGTTGACCCAGTAGAAGGGGGCGTAATCGTCGCCCGAGATCCACGACGCCAGGCGCATCACGTACATCGTGACGACCGGGTACTCGTCGCAGTTGCTCGCGTCGACCGCCTCACACGCGTCGAGGAACGGAAGCCGCGATCCCCGGAGCTGTTCGGTGTCGAGCAACGGCACCACGTCGGTGTAACAGAGCTGCCGGTACTGCCGCAGATCGCCCCAGTCGCCCGATGCGCA
>Ga0180121_10000474_pt1 | contig 16827 bp, 13 predicted proteins | sample AntDrymUQ5402106_2_FD_129676 | JGI IMG/M metagenome (GOLD analysis project Ga0180121, IMG submission 129676) | Polar desert sand microbial communities from Dry Valleys, Antarctica - metaG UQ540 (21.06) (version 2) (version 2) | ecosystem: Environmental > Terrestrial > Soil > Desert | place...
CCAAGGTGCGGCGATGGCCCTGGTTGATGATCGCGGGGCAGCGGGGCAGCGGGGCAGCGGGGCCGTTCGCGGGTCTCGAGGCTTTGGATTCCGAGACGGGTTCTGCCGGCGGACTAACTGCCCCGCCGCCCCGCGGCTCCGCTGCCCCGCCAACCAGCCACCTTCCCACCTCCTCGATCGGCTCCATCGTGGCCGAGAGACCGATGCGCTGCACCGGCTGTTGAGCCACGTGCGCCAGCCGCTCCAGGGTCAGCGCCAGGTGGGCGCCCCGGCGTGATTCCAGCACTGCGTGGATCTCGTCGACGATGACGGTTCGGACGGTGCGCAGCATCTCCCGGCTGCGCTGCGCCGTGAGCATGAGGTAGAGCGACTCGGGCGTGGTGACCAGGATGTGCGGCGGCTTCCGGAGCATGGCCGCCCGCTCGTTCTGCGGCGTGTCGCCCGATCGGATAGCGGCCGTGATCCGCGGCGCCTGAAGTCCCATCTCCTCCGCCAGCAGGCGGATCTCCCGCCTCGGCTCGGCCAGATTCAGATGGATGTCGGCGCTCAGCGCCTTGAGGGGCGAGACATAGACCACCCGAGTCTCATCGGGGAGCGGGCTCTCCAGTCCCTCACGGAAGAGGCGGTCCAGTTCCTCCAGAAAGGCGGCAAGGGTCTTTCCGGAACCGGTTGGCGCGGCAATGAGCGTATGACGCCCCTGCCGGATGGCCTCCCAACCAAGACGCTGTGGGGGGGTAGGCTCGCCGAACTTCTGTTCGAACCAGCGGGCTACGACGGGGTGGAATGCGGAGAGCGGCATCGGCTAAACATAACGGCGGTTAGACCTCGGTCGCTGAATGCCGCCTCACATATTTCGCCACGTCAAACTTTTTCTCTGCGGCCTTGAGCGAAAGAGGACCAGCTCGCCGTCGGTCCGAGGCCGGGACTCCCGGGCGGCGTGGATGCGGAGATCGTCAATCATTCCCTCACTGCTCCAGCGGCCCCCCGGCCTCGGCCTCCCGAACCAGGCTGCGCAACATTCCAGCGAAAACCATCTGGTGGATGAACCAGAGCGCATACCAGTAGATCAGGCCCGCCAAACCGACCGGGTCGAAAAGCGCAGTCTGCCGGATCTGGCTTCCCCCGCTCTGGCCGGTCACTTCAAACTGAAGCCAGGCGCGTCCCGGTAAGCGCATCTCCGCCGCCAGGCGCAGAAGGCGGCCCGGTTCTACGGCTTCGACCCGCCAGAAGTCCAGAGTGTCTCCCGGAACCAAAGCCTCAGGGTCGCGTCGGCCCCGCCGCATGCCAGGACCACCTGCGAGCCGGTCGAGAGCACCCCGGAGCCGCCAGAGCCGGTTGCCGTAGTACCAGCCGGCTTTGCCGCCGATCCGAGCGATGGGCCGGAACGTCTGCTCCGGGGTGAGAGCCACCCATGCCACTCGGGAATCCACCAGCCGCGACCCGAACTTGAGACCACCCCACGTCGGTGCGGGGCGATGGGCGGACAGCGCATCGCTCCACCGGGTGGCGGCGAAGGCCGAGTCCTCGTTGGCGAGTGCCCGTGTCAGTGCCTGCTTCACTCCCCGCGGCCGCACCCGAAACGCCTCCAGTGCCCGGGTGTTCCGAACCACGGTCTCGTTCCGAAGGCCACCAATCAGCTCACGCCCGACTCGGGCGTACACCGGTGAGACCAGCGCCAGCCAAAGGCCGGAAAGCCGCGGTGTCAGCACCGGCACTGGAATCATCACCCGCCTAAGCTCCCGGAGCCGGGCGTATTCCCGCATCAGGTCGCCGTACGAGACTTGGTCGGGGCCACCGATTTCGTAGATGGCACTTTGTCCGGCAGGATGGTTCAGCGCATCTATGAGATAGGCGATCAGGTCTTCGATGCCGATCGGCTGCGTTCGGGTGTGGACCCAGCGCGGCGTCACCATCACGGGCAGCTTCTCGACCAGCGCCCGGAGAACCTCGAATGAGAGACTACCCGATCCGATGACGATCGACGCTCGGAACTCGACCGTCGGCACACCCGAATCGCGCAGGATCCTTCCTACCTCCTGCCGGCTTTCCAGGTGGGGTGATAGCCGGTCTCCATCGCCCAACCCTCCCAGGTACACGATGCGCTGGACACCTGCTTCGCGAGCGGCGGTGGCAAAGGCCGTCGCTCCACGGCGGTCGTCATCGGCGTAGCTGCTGCCTGCTGCCATCGAGTGGACCAGATAGTAGGCCGTGTGGATGTCACGGAGCGCGCCCCGAAGGGAATCAGGATCGAGCACGTCGCCCTGCACCACCTCGGTGGTGGCCCCCACTCTGGCCCGGAGGTATTCCGGCCGGCGCGCCAGGCAGCGAATCCGTTTCCCATCTGCCTCGAGAGTGCGAAGGAGGCGGCCACCGACATAGCCCGTCGCCCCGGTGAGGAGGATCAAGCCGGCTCCCTGAGGCGACGAAGCGAAGTCCGAAACTCGGCCAGAGAGTTCACGACCTCTGCCCCCGTCGATGTGAGCCGCTCGCGGTCCTGGATTGCCGCGGAGCCGCCGAGCAGAACCGCGGCGCGCGAATTCAGGCCGCTCCGAAGCTGCTGCAGGTCTCCGATCAGAACGGGATCGATTGTGGGATAGACGATGCTGAGGGCGACCGCGTTCGCAGCTACCTGGCGCGCAGAGGCGAGGATCTCCCCGACTGGGAGGTCCGCACCCAGGTAGATCACGTCCCAGCCTTGTGCTGCCGCGGTTGCTGCGGCCAGCATGGCGCCCAGCTCGTGCAGCTGCCGCGGCGGGGTGGCGACAACCAGGCGCGGGGCGGAGTGATTGACTTCATAGACCCGGAGCAGCCAACCCAGCATTCGACGGAATACGGCTGTGGCGAGGTGCTCCTGGGCGATTGAGACCGTCCCCTCACTCCAGCCACGCCCAATCTCCTGCAGGGACGGCCCTGCCACCTGGTCGAGAAACCCGGGTACGCCGAGGGTTACAGCTGCCCGCTCGAGTACGGCGTGCAACTCAGCCGCATCAAGGCGCTGGGCGGCGCTTAGCGCGGCCAGCCTGAAGTCTTCCGCCCCGGAGTCGGGTGTCAAGATCTTGATCTCTATCGGCTTGGCCCCGTTTTCCTCCTGGGCGCTCCGCTCCAGTTCCTCCAGTGAGGCGCTGGCCAGTCGGGAGATGCTATGCCCCCGGTCGGTCAGCTTTCGAAGAAGCCTCAACCGCTGCACGTCATGGTCCGAATACAGCCGCTGGCCACCCTCGCTGCGGCTGGGGGCGACGACTTGGTACCGTCGCTCCCACGCCCGAAGAAGATGGGGTGTAAGGCCGGTTCGGAGCGCGGTGACGCGAACAGGATGCCTGGGAATCTGCGAACCTGATGGGTCTTCCATGACTAATAGTACGATGATGTCTAACTATTGTCAATCAATATCATTCTAGGCCCTTGACATGTTAGACAAACCTAGCATATTGCTCTACACGAGTTAGACAAACCACTTGAGGAGGATATTATGAGGTCTCTGGACGTAACCGCCGCAGTGCTGCTGGTTATCGGCGGACTGAACTGGGGCTTGGTCGGCGCCGCCGACTTCGACCTGGTAGCCACGATCTTTGGAGAGATGAGTGCGCTCAGCCGCCTGGTCTACCTGCTTGTTGGCGTGGCCGCGCTTTATCAGGCGCTCCAGTGGAAGGCGATCCAACACCGCTGGACCATGGCTGTTCCCGCGCAGGCTCGCGCCACTGCTCGCTAATCAACCCGAAATAACCAACCACGAGAGAATGATCATGAAGTCACTTCGCACTATTGCGTTCGCGGCTGCCTTGGCGGTGCCGGGTTCATTGGCTGCCCAGGAAGCTCAGGGGTACTCCGAGTCTCCGGCCGCCACGGCCGAGAGCGACATCATCGAGACTGCCGTTGCCGCTGGATCCTTCAACACCCTCGCCAAGGCGATTGAGGCTGCCGGCCTGACCGAAACACTGAAGGGCAAGGGGCCCTTCACGGTCTTCGCTCCCACCGACGAAGCCTTTGCCAAGCTGCCCAAGGGCACGGTTGACGCCCTGCTTAAGGACAAGGCCAAGCTGGCCTCCATCCTCAGCTACCACGTCGTGCCGGGCAATGTGGCGTCGAGTGACGTCGCGGACATGTCTTCGGCCAAGACGGTGAATGGTCAGCCGATCGCTATCAAGGTCGAAGGCAACAAGGTGATGATCGACAAGGCGACTGTAGTCCAGGCGGATATCGCGGCCAGCAATGGCGTGATCCACGTGATCGATCAGGTATTAATGCCCCAGTAGGGCAGTCTGATCGGGCGGACGGACCGGCGGGCAGTGCCAGCCAGTCCGTCCGACCCGTCGTGACTCGGGTCACTTACGCGTCTCCCCCACCGCCCCATCTTGCCTCCCGTCGTACCGGGGCTCTGTACACCCACACCTGATGGGAACCACGATGGCAAGTCAGAAATCTGGCCTGCTCGGCATCTTCAAGCAGAGCTTCAAGGATTTCATGAAAGACGACTGCATGACATCATCGGCCGCTCTTTCCTACTATACGGTCTTCTCGCTCCCCGCGGTCCTCATGCTGATCATGCTGGTGGTCAGTGCGGTCATGGATCCCGCCGATGTTCGTGGAGGGCTCGAAGCTCAACTCGAGTCTCTCATGGGGCCGAGTGCCGGGGGCGAGGTCCGGACTATTCTCCAGGAAACCGAGCGCCCCGGCGGTGGCCTCATCCCCACGCTCGTCGGGATCGTGGCTCTGGTTTTCGGCGCCACCGGCGCTCTGGGGCAGTTGCAGGCCGCGCTCAACCGCGCGTGGAATGTCGCGCCCGATCCCAAGCAGGGGGGCATCAAGAGCTTTCTGACCAAGCGGCTGTTCTCGCTGGGGATGCTGCTCTCGATCGCGTTTCTGCTCCTGGTATCACTGGTGATCAGCGGCGCTCTTTCGGCCGTGGGGGACAGGCTCTCGGGCTTCCTTCCGTCCGGCCTCTCGGGAGCGGTACTTCAATTGTTGAACATTGTGGTTTCCCTGCTCGTGATCGGCTTCCTGTTTGCTGCGATGTTCAAGGTCCTCCCCGATGCCAAGGTTGAGTGGCGCAGTGCCTGGGTCGGCGGGTTCGTGACCGCCCTGCTCTTCGTAATCGGCAAATTCCTGATTGGCCTCTATCTCGGCCAAAGCAATCCGGGCGAGGCATACGGTGCTGCGGGGTCGTTAATCGTCCTTCTGCTGTGGATCTATTACTCATCTCTCATCATGCTCTTCGGGGCCGAGTTCACTGAGACCTGGGCGGAAGCGCGGGGGCACGGGGTTCAGCCGGAGCCGGGTGCGATCCGGATTCCGAAGGACGAGCGACACATTGGCGAACTGGGGTCTTCAGCAGGATAAGAACAGTTTCCATAGCGACTCCTCATCCCAGTCAAGCGAGGGACCTGCTCAGTGTCGAGAATCACGCTGATCAGGTCCCTCTCTCGTTACACTCGCTCGAGATGAGGAATCGGTCGGAGCTTACGGTGCTACCAGGGGCTCCGTCAGTACAAACGTCACCGGCGTCTTCGCCTTGACCACCACATCTCGCGATGCGGTCTGAGAGGCTACCACCGCACCTCCGGCCGCGCCGACCACCCCGCCGATCACGGCACCTTTGGTGTTTCCGCCGAGTACCCGGCCCAGTACGGCGCCGCCGGCGGCCCCAACTCCTACCTTGGCCGCTTCGCTGGTTCCGACTCCCCGGCCCCGGAGCTCGTGAGGAACCGCCTGAACGTTGGCTGATACTTTCCGAAGCTGTCCACTCAACCCAATGCTATCCGCTCGGAGCACGAGCCGGCCTTGCGCGCTCTTGGACCTGGCGGCGCTGAGCCTGGTGACGGTGAACCGAACCGGCGCCCCGGCTGCAATCAGGGTCTTACCGTCGGACCCGGTGACGTTCTCCATGACCACGGCCGTGATCACCCGCCCGGCGGTGTCGGTGCGAGAGTTGATCGAATCCTCCAGCGCCGCGTGAATCTCGGTGCCGATTGGAAGGGTCCGGGCTCCAAGCGCCGTGTTCGTCGCGGCGGACCGTGGTGCGGGTGATGCGGTATCCCGCGCTACCGTAGTCCCGGTGTCGGCTGTAGAAACGGTATCAACGGAACGCGTGGCCACCGTGTCCGCCGCTGGTGTTGGCACAGGGGCCGGTGCTGGAGGTGCCACGGGCGCTACAGGAGCCTCGGCGGCGGAATCGGCCGGCTGGTTCGGTGCGTATCCGCGCGCGGTCGAATCCTCGGTCGGGGCTGTTGCCGCGGGCGGCTTCGGCTTTGGTGTCGCCCGTTTGGCTTTGCGGGGTTTTGGCATCGCAGCGGGCTCCGGAGACGGGGTTACTTGATACTCAGCCGGAGAAAGGGGTTGGGTGGTATCCACCCGGGCAACCTCGAGAGGTCGGGTGAGATTGTCGTCCACCGGAGTTTCCCGGTTGCGGGATTCGGAGCAGCCGGAGATCAAAACCGCGCCGGCTAGCGCTAGAGCGAGCCTTTTCATGCCGCCTCCGCGATACTTGAGGGTTTACGTGTGTCCAAGTCATTACCCTCCTGAGCTTTCGATTGCTGTGGGTTGGGTCACTTTATAGGCGGGGCAGCGGGACAGCGCGACAGCGGCACAGCGGGACAGCGGGACAGCGGGACATCTAACACATACGGTTCTTCTGGACTGCTCGATGTTAGGAAAAACGACACCCGGCACAGGGCTTGCGCCCACGCTTTCCCGGCTCGTTCTAACTCCGCGTCAGCTAACCACCTCCGGCAAGTGTCCCGGCCCGGCTCCGCCGCACAAGTGGCGGAGTCCGCCAGAACGTGCCGGGATTTACCATGATTTTCATAACGGGGGACTGTGTTGAACGATTGCGCCAAGTGCCATACCCCGCTCCCGGTTGACGGCAGCTGCTACCAGTGCGGTACCCTCTCAGTCGAAAATGAGCCTGATCTTAATGCTCTGACAGACCGTCTGTCACGCACTCTCGAGGGGCGCTACCAGATCACCCGACTGCTGGGGCGCGGCGGCATGGCGGTCGTGTTCCTGGCGGAGGACCTCGTGCTCGAGCGGCAGGTGGCGATCAAAGTGCTGCCACCCGAGATGACTCGGGATGCGCAGCTGGTCACCCGTTTTCAGCAGGAGGCCAAGACCGCGGCCAAGCTCGACCATCCCAACATCATTCCGATCTATCGGGTGGAGAGCGAGGGGGGCCTGGCCTACATCGTCATGAAGTACGTGGCTGGTCAGTCGCTTGAGGACCTGCTGGCGAACGGCCCGCTTCCGATTTCCCGGGTCCGCCACGTGCTGCGTGAAGCGGCTCTGGCCCTGGGCCACGCTCACCGACGCCGTATCGTGCATCGTGACGTGAAGCCTGCCAACATCATGCTGGACGAGGAGGGCAGGGTGATCCTCACCGACTTCGGGATCTCAAAGGCGGTGCAGGACACGGCTCAGCTCACCGGTACCGGAACCATCATCGGTACTCCGCACTACATGGCTCCGGAGCAGGCCCGGGGCCATGAGGTCGACGGTCGCGCGGATCAGTATGCGCTGGCCATCGTCGGGCACCGGCTGCTCACCGGAAAGCTGCCGTTCGATGGGCCGCCCCATAGCATTCTCTACCAGCAAGTCTTCGAGCCTGCGCCAACCGTACTAAACCTGCGCCCCGACACCCCGTCCGATTTGCGCCTGGCACTGGAGCGGGCTCTCGCCAAGGATGCGAGCGCCCGGTTCAAGACTATGGAGGAGTTTGCCTCGGGCGTAAGCGGAGAGCGTTCCGGTCCCACCACCGTGGTGAGTGCGCCGGTAGGCCGACAACAGTCGAGCGCACATATCACCGCGGCCAAGTCCGGTGGACACCATGGGGCCGGCGTCTTCGTCGCCCTGGCGACCATCGCTGTGGTCGCGATAGCCGCATGGTTCGCGCTGCCCGGCTTTCAGTCGATTGTGGAGCGAAGAGCGGTGTCGAAACCGGCCGCAGCCCCCCGGCCGGTGCGGCGGGCGCCAGTTGCTCCGGTGTCGCCATCATCGGTGGTGAAGACGCGGGCGACCGGAAAGCTGAGGGCAGTCCAATACGCCTTGCTCAAGGTGGATTCGGACCCCCGGGGCCTGTTGTTCGTGGATGGCCTCAAAGTCGGCCTCACACCCATTTCCAACCACCGCCTCACGCTGGGGACTCATCGCCTGCGAATCGAGCAGAAGGGCTATCAGGCTGTTACCGAGACCATCGTGGTCAAGGGGACCGGGCCAGTCACCCGCCGCTACAATCTCCAGCGGCGACGAGTCCGCTAGCGCTAAACCGGGGCACAGGCCTTGCTCGTTCGCTCCATGCAGATGGTGTAAATCCGCCCCAATTCACGACCTTGGGCTAAAGGCCGGGCCCCTTTCGGCCGCTCCGCTCGCGGAGTCCGCCCGAAGGTGAGGGGATTTACCAGAGTTATCTCCGATCAGAGGCGCCTGGCTACTTGCTTACTGCCACGAGAAGGATCCAGCAGGCCTGGCCCGGACTTCTGGTCCTTGGGCTCGGGGCAGTCCTGCCCGCCTGCTCCGATTCTACCGGCTACGTCGCCCAGGCCTACGTGACGATCAGCGCGGCGAGTCCTGTGGTGCTGCGAGGGGACCAGATCGAGCTCACCGCAAAGCTGTGGAGCCGTACCTCGTTGGGGGACTCGACCGAGGTCCGAAATGCCGAGCTCATGTGGTCCACCGACGATCCCACATTGGCAACCGTGGCTGCCAAAGACAACAACACCACCATCGCCACCGGGGTGAATTCAGGAATAGTTCAGATCCGCGCCGTAGCCACCGGCTTCCAGGGCTCCGCCGCCGCGACCTTCCCGCTCCGCGTCTCCAACCCGCTCGAAATCGACAGCGTGCGACCCACGACGGTGCGCTACGGTGAGAAGATCACCCTGTACGGGGTGGGCGTGAATACGCTGTTCCTCGCCACCCTTCAAGGGGCCACGCTTTTCCCCGACACGTTCTCGGTTGCCGCGGGTGCAGGCGGCATCGGCCAGTTCAGCTTCTGGGTTCCACCCCCGGCAACGAGCGGGCAGGTCCTGGTACTGGGCCCCGGTCAGTTCATCGTTGCTCCAGATTCGACTGCGGTGGTGGAGGAAGACCTGTACGAGCCGAACGAGATCGCGCCGCACTCCATCGACCTGAGCGCCGGACCGTTCCCAGCGATCCCGGCTGTCCTCTTCTACAACCCCGCCCTTGCATTCGAGGCTCTCAGCCGGGACGATACGCTGGGAATCGACTGGTATCGTTTGACCGGCATCACGGGTGGGCGCGATGTGAGCCTCATCCTCAAGGCGCCCTCGTCCAGGAACGCCCACCTCACGTTCCTGGCCTCAACGGTGAACGATGCGGATTCGGTGGCCACGCCCGGTTGGACCATCGGATCGGGCCTGTACTACTGCAAGGACCACGCGTTCAAGGTCGACGAGCAGCGGGCCGATTCACTGATCGTGGCTCTCAGGAATGTTCCTGCGGGCTCGATGGATCTCGTCTCCCTCTACTCTGTGTCCGGCCGGTACGGGTTCATCGTGGTGGACGGCTACCTGACTACTAATCCCGCTATCGGAGCAGATGGATTCGAGGAAAACGACAACTGCGAGTTTGCCGATCGGAACTTTGCCGACCCGGTGACCCGGGTTGATCTTGCCACTCCGTTTTCGAATGCACTAACCATCGACAACCCCCACGACGTCGACTGGATTCGGTTCAGGGTGCCTGGCCCCCTGCCCAAGTTGGTGACTTTCAAGACCGCCCCGCCGGCCGGAGTACAGGGAAACAAGGCAGGCGACATCGACCTCTACGTCCTCGGCATCCCTGTCGCAGGTGCACCACTCGATGAGCGTGGGTCGTCGTCCACCCAGGGCTCGGACGAGTCGCTGACTCTCACGCTCGACCCGGGGGAGTACTACATGGTGGTGACGGACTTTGCGGGAACTCCGATCCGTTACTCGCTCTGCGCCGCCGTGGGCATTACCTGTCCCATGCCAACGGGCTTCAGCATCTCCTCCCAGCCTGCGGCGTCACGTCGACCCATGCAGCCCCGTCGGGGTCGCCTCCGGTGAACGAGTGCGTCAGGTGCCACACGCCTCTGCCAGTAGATGGCCGGTTCTGCGCCAACTGCGGCACCCCGGCCAGCGTGCTCGGGCACGTTTGCGCCCCGGACCCCACTGCCGAGTTACAGGACCGGCTGGGTCGCACCCTGGCGGGCCGCTACGAGATCACGCGGCTTCTGGGTCGCGGCGGCATGGCGGTCGTGTTCCTGGCCCAGGACCTGACATTGGAGCGGCAGGTGGCGATCAAGGTGCTGCCACCAGAGATGGCTCACGATCCCAAGCTGATTCCTCGCTTCCAGCAGGAGGCCAAGACCGCGGCCAAGCTCGACCATCCCAACATCATTCCGATCTACCGGGTCGAGAGCGAGGCCGGGCTGGTCTACTTCGTGATGAAGTACGTCACCGGCCGCTCGCTGGAGGAGCTGCTGGAGAAGGGCCCGCTACCGATCGATCTGGCTCGCCGGGTGCTGCGCGAGGCCGCGCTCGCATTGGGTCACGCCCATCAGCGAGGCATTGTGCATCGTGACGTGAAGCCCGCCAACATCATGCTGGAAACCGATGGCCGCGTGGTCCTCACCGACTTTGGCATCTCGAAGGCTCTCGAAGGCGGGTCGGGTTTCACCGGTACCGGCACAATCATCGGCACCCCGCATTACATGGCGCCGGAGCAGGCCAAGGGGCTCGAGGTCGACGGGCGAGCCGACCAGTACGCTCTGGCCATCGTTGGCCACCAGATCCTGACCGGCAAGCAGCCTTTCGACGGATCGGCCCACAGCATCCTCTATAAGCAGGTCTTCGAGCCACCCCCACCGATGCTGGCAATCCGGCCCGATGTGCCGCGCGACATCAGCTCGGCCCTGGAACGGGCACTCTCCAAGGAACCGGGGCAGCGCTTCCCCACGATGGAGGAGTTCGCCACGGCCCTGACGTCGGAGCGCCGCACGGATTCCCGCACCCTCGTCAGCGCACCGGTCAAGCCGCTGGCCGATGGTGGCGCAGCGGCAATCAAGCCGAAGCGCTCCCGCGCCGTGGCCCGACGCAGCGTTATCGCGCTGGCCCTCTGTGGAATGGTTGGCGCAGTAGCCTGGGCCGGCCTGGGTGAACCGGCGGAGCCGTCCGAACCGCCCGCACAGCCGCCGACAGCCCAGACTATTGTGCCCCCGGTCGAGCGTAGTCAGCCTGTGCCCGCCGGCGCGCAGCCCCAGCGGGTGGAGCCGCCCCCGGTGTCGCCTTCAACCGGCGATCAAGGAGCGGCGCGGGCCCCCGCGAAGCCCAAGCCCGTCAGAGTAGAAAACGCCTACCTGACGGTAGCGTCGGAGCCCTGGGGCACTCTCTACCTGGATGACGTGGAGATCGGACCCACTCCGGTGGCCGACTACCCATTGCAACCGGGCAAGTTCCGGCTCCGGATCGAGCAGGAAGGCTATCAGGCCAAGACTGAAATTCTAGTCGTGACGGGTCCCAACCCGATCCGGCGCCGATACAGCCTCGAGCCGATCGCTCCGCAATGACCCGAAGCTTCATGCTGGCGTTTGGGGCGGCCCTCGCCATCCCCCTCAGTGCTCTGGGCTCACCGCTCACGGCCCAGGAGAACCCGACCCTGCGCCGGGCCAGCCAGGCCTACAGCGGTCTCTCCTATGTCGAAGCGATCGCCCTGGCCCGCAAGGCCTCCAGAGAGCGGCTGAGTCCGGCCGACCAGGCCCGGTACTATGAGTTACTCGGTTTCGCTTACGCCTCCCTCGATAGCACCCGGCAGGCCACCGAGGCATTCAAACAGGTCCTGATGCTGAACCCCGACCGGGGCCTGGACGCCACGCGGATATCGCCCAAAATCACCAGCTCCTTCGCTTTGGCTCTTGCTCAAGTCCTGGTGCTGAGAGAAGTGAAAGTGGACTCGACGGAGTTCGTCGCCGGCGTCGGGTCTCTGCCAATCCGCTTCCACGTGACCCGTACCGCCCGGCTGCGCACCAGGATCGTTGGGCCCAGCGGTCAAATGACCGTGGACTCCGCGTTGGGTGAAGGAGCGGTAAGCCTGGCTTGGAACGGGCTGTTGGCCAATGGTCTTCCACCGGAAAGCGGCACGTACCGGGTGATGATCGAGGCCACTGCCGGCCGGGACAGCTACGCCAGCGCGGTAACGCTCTGGGTCGAAGCGGGAACGGTAGACACGCTACCCCACCTCACCGGCCTGCCAGGATATGACCTGCTACCGGAGACAGTGATGCCGGCACGGAGCTGGAAGCCGGTGGGCCTGGCACTCATGGCGACATCCCTGGCCCTGGGTGGGAGCCTGGCGCTGGAAAGCTCGAAGTTGGGGGGCGGCGGCCGCAGGGAAATACTGACGATCGGGGCCGGCGCCGCGTTGGTCGGGGTGCTGGCGACGCTCAAGAAACCTGCTCCGGCGCCTGCCCACGCAAACATCCTCTACAATAGCCTTGTGCGCGAGCAGCTAACCCGCCGTAACGCTGAGATCGCGGCGGAGAACGCCACGCGCCGGCGTCAGGTGAAGCTCGGTATCATCCCCCAGCCTGCAGCCGAGGGCAAATCGTGAGGCTCGCCTGGTTGACCTTGGGGCTCGTCGTTATCACCGGCACGCCACTCCGGGCTCAGGCGGTGACGCTCGGTGCCGGCTACGCCCTCGCCGACTACCGGGAGCAGGCCGACTTCCTGCACTTCAAGGGCAGCGGCCCGACCGCCACGGTGGCGGTGGAACGAGGCCGCCTCGCGCTGCGGCTGGACGCCTGGCACCTCGATATGGATCCTGACAAAAACGCTGCACCACCGCTCGAGCCCTTCACCTTCGACCAGTTCAACGTACGACTGGGAATTCGGGTGATGAGTGTCGTCACGGTCGAGGCAGGCTATATGAAACGCTGGATGGAGCCGTCTCGTGCGGCGCAGTCGCTCAGTGCCGCGACCCTTGGGGTGCGCGCGGCGTATCCCCTCGCCCCGGGTGCCGAGGTCGCTGTTCGGACGGCATATGTGGCGGCTTCCGACTTTGCTGGCGGTGGCTCGGCTCCTTTTGGCATCGAGCTGGGATTGACTGCTGCATACGGACCCGGCTCAGGCCGCTTCCGGCTTACCGGCGACTACGAGTTCCAGCGGATCGACCGCCGCACCACTCAGAACGGCAGCCGCCTGAGCGTCCCGATCCAAAGCTCGTTCGCCCGGGTCGGCCTGACGGTGCGGTTCTGATCCTCTCGCCGGGAAGTGCGACCTGCCCGACCCCTCGCACCTCGCCAAGCGAGCGCACCTCGGCAACGGAACAGCGGCCGTAGGCACCGCTTCGATCACCGACCAATCTCCCTCGCCCATAGCGATTTGCGTTCGGATCCGGTCCAGGCGGGTCTCCGCCGTGTAACGAACAACGTCGAGGCACACCCGTTGCAGTTAGGCCCCTGTCCGCCTGATGCCACAATCTTCACCTCGCGTGTGATCCTAGATCGTCAGAGCCCTGATCCCTCAGTGCCGCCCGATCCCGCGCGCATTTCCTCGGAGTAACTAATGGTCAGTTTCCTGAAAGGTCGCCGCCGCGAAGATGACTCGGTGGTCGCCGTCGATTCGAGCGGGAGAAACGTCGCCGCGGCTCTGGAGGCGCTGGTCGCCCGTGCCGAGGCGGCCGCGAACGACCTGAGGTCGCTCGCCCCGATTCTGGAGCGAACCGCTGAATTTGATGCCCTTCGGGAACGCTGCGAGGAAGTCGAGCGCCAGGTTGCCGGTCTCGAGCGGCTCGGAAGCCAGCTGTCCGTGGCTGAAGAGCAGGTCGAGCGGGTCATCAAGACCCAGACGGCCACCGAGGCCCGGCTGGGCCATGCCAGCGAGGGCGTGGACCGCCTCCAAACTCAGATGGCTGGGCTGAGCGACAAGGTGGAAACCGCGCTGCTGCTGCGCGAACAGGTGGATTCCATCCTCAGCCTCCAGGGACCTCTGACCGCGCTGCGCACGGACTCGGAAACCCTCCGGACCCAGCTGTCCGAGCAGGCTGAGAACGTTGCCCGCATGCGGACCCAGCACGATGATGCCCTGACCGCCCACCGCCACACGACCTCCAGGCTGGAAAACTTCGATTCGGACTTCCAGGCCGCGACCGGCAAACTCGAGGATGTAGTCCGCCGGGTGCAGTCGGTCGAGCGGGCGCTGGAGCCGATTAACCAGGCCTCGACCTCGATTCCCGATGTCCAGCACCAGTTGGCCGTGCTCAAGGCGCTGGCCGACCAGGTAGCTCAGAAGACCACGATGCTGGAGCAGGAGCGCGAGGCCGTGGACCGTGCCGCCAGCCAGATCGCTCAGCTCACCCGTATGGATCGGGAGCTGGACGCATGGCTCCGCCGCCAGGAAGAGCAGATCCGCCGGTTCGGCCCGATCGAGGCCAAGCTCAGCGAAGTAAAGACCATCCAGGACAAGGTTCTGTCTCGGACCGAGGAGCTCCAGAGCACGTCCCAGAAGATCGAGGACGCGCAGCAGTCCGCCCGCCAGGCGCTCACCGATCTGCGCGAGCAGATGCGGAAGAGCAGCGAAGGATTCGAGCTGGAGCATCGCGGCCTGCACGCCGTCAGCGAGCGTATCGGCGACCTGCGCAATGCGGTGAAGGAGTGTGAGGCCCGTCTATCAGTGCTGGACGCAGCCAGCCAGGGGACCGCGGCGGTACAGACCCAGGTCCGGAACGTCGGCGAGCAGATTGTCGATCTCTCCAAGGAAGTAACCGCGCTGACCCAGGAAGCCGCCCGTTCGAGCACGCTGCGGCAGGACGTCACCCGGCTGGACAACATGGCAACCGAGCTGGCCGCCCGTATGCGGCGCCTGGACGAGATCAGGCCCGGCGTCGAGCAGGCCGTGGAGCAGTTGGGAGCCCTCAAGGGCACCCGCGAGCTCTTGTCCGATGGCCTGGAGCAGATGCGCTCCGCGGCTGATGAGATGAGCCGCCTGCGGGAGACCCATGGGGAAACCCAGGCCTGGCTGGCCAACGCCGACGTCTGGACCCGGAAGGTACAGGCCCAGGTCAAGGAGCTGAGCGGCCTGGAACCAATGGTCGAGCGAATCCGTGTCGAGGTCGAAGTGGTCAAGGGCTCGATGGCCCTGATCCAGTCGCAGCGAGAAATGGTGGAAGACGTTCAGCGGAATCTGGGAGAGATCGGCTCACTCAGCACGGAGCTCAAGGACCGTACCGAGGGGCTCAAGACCCGGATGGAAGCCGCCGAATCCAGGTTCGCCCAGCTCGGCCGTCAGGCCGAAGGCGCCCAGCGGCTGTCTGATGCCGTCTCGGTGGTCACGTCGGCCGTTGAAGAGGCCGAGCGCCGGATGGGAATGGTGGACGAGTCGGTGCGGGCGATGGAAGGCCGGACCCAGCAGATCAACCAGGTGGAAGAGAAGATCCGCCTGCTGGGCCAGGAACTCGATCAGCGGCAGGGCGCGCTCGACAAGGCGACCGACCATCTGACTCGTGCGTCGGCCCTTCGGAAGGAAGCCGCCGAAGCCGCGCAGCGGATGGAGGAAGTCACTCGGGTCGTCGGCAGCACGCTTGCCCAGGCCGAGGAGAAGGCCGGGACCCTGCAGCAGGTGTCAGGTGAACTGGAGAACCGCGCCGGTGCCCTCAAGTACATCGATCGGCAGCTGACGCACTTCGAGGAGCTGCTGGCCAAGTGGGAGTCGGCTCAGGCCCAGGCCGCCAAGGCGCTGGAGCAGACCCTGGCGCGTCAGGCCGGTGTCGAGGCGATCGAGGCTCAGGTCAAGCATGTGTTCGACCTGGCCGAGCGTACCGTAGAGGACGTCCAGGCCATCGGATCGGCCCGCCGCGAGATCGAGGAGACCCGGACGATGCTCCAGGCCACCCAGGACCAGTTCAAGACCACCGAGGAGACGCTCAAGGGATTCGAGTCCCGGAAGCGCCAGCTCGAGCGGGCAGAGCAGCGCCTGGCACGGGCCGAAGCGCTTGCCCTCGGTATCCGGGCGACCGTGGAGACGCTCACCGCGCAGAAGACCGTCGTCGATCATGCGATGGAGTCGGCCGGTGCCCTCGGCTTCCAGATGAAACAGGCCGAGGCCCTGATCGGCGCGCTGCGTCGGGAGCGCGACCTGGCCTGCGACCTCAAGGCAGCGGTGGCATCGCTGTCGGCTGAGGATGACGAGGAGAATCAGGGCGGCCCGGCCAAATAACCGGGATCGCTTACCAAAGAGAAGAGGCCCGGGAGAACATCCCGGGCCTCTTCTTTGCCTGCCAGTTCCTGGGCTACTCCTCGTCCGCTCCGACGCCGGCGCCGGCCATTGCGGCCGCTTCGTTGATCCCGCCCTCACCCAACTGGGTGAGCTTCTTGTCGGCTGCTTCCTCTTCCTGGAGGTTCTGGCTCAGCAGGCGCTCGGCCTCTGAGTACCCCAGGAGATTGGCATAGCTGCGGAGACAGCCGTAGGCGGCGATCTCGTAGTGCTCAACCCGCTGGGCCGAGGCGATCAGCGCGGCATCGATCACCGCCGGCTCGCCATCTTCTTCCAGGACGTCCTTGCCTTCTTCCAGGAGGCCCTCCATGCCCTTGCACTTCTTGCCCCGGGCGGCCTGCCCCAGTTCCTTGAATACCCGCTCAAGGCGCTGAACCTGGCCCTGGGTTTCCTTCAGGTGCTGGGTGAACGCCTTCTCCAGCTCGGGGGATTCCGCCGCTTTGGCCATCTTGGGCAGCGCCCTCAAGATCTGCTTCTCGGCGTTATACACGTCCTTCAGCTCTTCGAGAAAGAGCTTCTCCAAAGAATCGAGACTCATGTTCCGCTCCTGGGGTTAGTGCCGGGCTCCTTCGCCGCGTCCTTCGCTTCC
>Ga0180121_10000475_pt1 | contig 16799 bp, 17 predicted proteins | sample AntDrymUQ5402106_2_FD_129676 | JGI IMG/M metagenome (GOLD analysis project Ga0180121, IMG submission 129676) | Polar desert sand microbial communities from Dry Valleys, Antarctica - metaG UQ540 (21.06) (version 2) (version 2) | ecosystem: Environmental > Terrestrial > Soil > Desert | place...
CGCGAGTTCGCGAGGCGCGAGCGAAAGGGGCCCGAGGCGTCGTTCGCATACCTCGCGGCCGCGGACGGCCACGAGCCCGATGTCGAGCGCTGCTGCGCGCAGATCCTGCTGGCGCACGGTCCGCGCATGGCGGACGGCCCGTTCGCGTGTCCGGTGTGCGCGACGAAGTGGGAGCGCCGGACCGACCGGCTCCACGGCTTCCGTGTCCCGGTCTTCGCGAAGTCGGGAGCAGCCGAGCCGCTCACGATTCAAGCCGGGCGCAATCGGCCATTCCTGGTCGCCGTGAGCGAATACTCCCCGCCGCGAGACTGAGTAGTACCCGCGTACTAGTACCCCGCGTCGCGTCCGTTGACGGCTGACACGCCGACCGTGCGGCGCCTCACAGAAGGGGCTGCTGCCACGGGGTTGCGACTGCTCGGACGTTCCCCGACCAAACGTACTGCCCGATAGTCCGTTAGCCAGACAGCGGTCCTATCTCAGTGGGGAGCGACGTCAGTGTGGGAATCTCAGTGGGGAGCGACGTCAGTGTGGGGAGCAATATCGAAGTGACGACTTCGCGCATGCGCATCGCCATCGCCGCCGTCCTGGCGTCCTTCCTCCTCGCGATGGTGATCGGGATCAGCGGCCTCATCGCGAAGGGCGGCAGTGCCGCGCTCGGCGCCTCCACGACGCTCACGGTCCTCGGCGGCGACGTGCAGGTCAGCCGCCAGGGCTCGCCGTTCGAAGCCGCGACGGATGGCGCGATCGTGTCTCCGGGCGACATCATCCGCACCGCGGCGGATTCGCGCGCGGTGCTCACCTACTTCGAGGGGTCGACGGTCACGATCGAGCCGTCGAGCGAGCTCGCCATCGACCAGGCTCACGCCTCGCCCGACGGCAGCACGGTCGTCGTCATGACACAGAGCCTGGGCCGCACGTGGCACCTCGTCACGAGGCTCATCACCGGCGGGTCGAAGTACGAAGTCCGCACGCCTGCGGCGACCGCCTCGGTGCGTGGGACCGCCTTCGAGGTCGGTGTCGTGCAGGAGGCGAACGGCGAGACCACCACGCAGATCGTCACGGCCGAAGGCGCGGTCGCCGCCGCGGCGCCCGCCACCGCAGCCGAGCCGCAGCCGGAGCCCGTCGTGGTCTCCGCGGGATTCGAGACGACCGCGAAGTCCTCGGAGCGCAAGCTTGCGATCCCCACGCGCGCGCGGGAGCCGCTGCGCACCGTCACCGTCGACGTGTCCGACGAGAACTCTCTCGTTGTCGACACCTTCGGCCGAGCCAACGGCTTCAAGGACGGGAAGCTCATCTTGCAGACGCCTGGTGCGAAGGTCCTGCGGGCCAACGGCAGGCTGACGATCATCCTCCCGAACCTGCCCGACGGCACGGTCGCGACGGTCGTCGGCCAGAGCGCGTCCGAGCGACGCGCGGGGAGCACGGGCCGGAGCGAGCGCACGAAGGATGTCGACGTCACCACGACGGTCGAGGAGCGCGGCAAGGCTCCGGCGCGGGTCACCGATACGGTGCGCGCGGGCGAGCGCGTGACGGGCGTCGAGGTCAAGCACGGCGGGACGTCGCCGGATTCGACGCCGAGCGTCCGCCGGGTCACCGACGACGAAAGGAAGCAGCTGAGGACGCCGAAGACGGTCGTCGCGCCGGATCGCGACGACGAGCACGAGGAACCAGTGTTCCGTCCGGGGCTCGGCGCGGACCCGATGGTGCTGCGGAAGATCGTCGACGATCGCAGAGCGCAGGCCGACGAGCGGCCCGTGGCGCGTCGACCGTCGCAGGACGCTGACGAGAGGGACTCCACCGAGCAGCCCGCGACGGCGAGGGGCTACGTTCCCCAGGTGTCGTTCGAAGGGGCTCCGCAGGGCAAGAGCAAGCAAAGCGTTCGCGAGCTGCGCGAGCGGCTCGAGCGCCAGCAGCGGCAGAAGTCCGCGAGGCAAGGCGACACGGGCAACCACTCGCGCTGATCGCCCGACACGCGTGTCGCGAGTCGCCGCTCGTCCACTCGGTACACTTGTCGTCACGACGGTCATCGGGCCGTCGCCGCGGCGGCGTTAGCCTAGTGGTAAGGCCCTGGAATGTGGATCCAGTTAGAGCAGTTCAATTCTGCTACGCCGCCCAGTCCCGATCAGCGCTTCTTCAGCGCTTCTTCAGCGCTTCTTCAGCGCTTCTTCAGAGCCTCGGCGTACAGCGGCCGCACCATCTGCGCCGCCGGATGGAACTCGCCGACCTCGAGATACGTGCGCCACGCCTCGATCGCAGCGCGCCAATCCTCGGCCTGATAGCTCGCAAGGCCCTTCAGGAACAGCGCGTCCGGATCGCGAGGGCGCAGAGCGAGCACGCGATCGACCGCGATGAGCGCGCTCTGGCGCTCGCCGGATTGATAGAGGATGAGCGCGACCCCGTTCAGCGCCGCGACGCTGTCCCGATCAAGGGCCAGCACCCGCTGATACGCCCCGGCGGAGTCACCGAGGCGTCCTTCGTCCCGGTAGGCCTCGGCAAGCGCGAGCAGGGTCGGGATGTCCGCAGGCGATCGCGCGGCCGCTGCTTCGAGCTCGGCGGCTGATGGGCCGAGGCGGGGCACGGACCCGGTCAATGACGACCCTGGCGCGCGATCGCCCGCCTCGCGCGGCAGGTTCACCGCGACAAGGACCGCGGCGACCGAAGCGATGAGCGCCGCCGCGGCGAGCGTCCGGAGAGGCGCCGCGCGACGTGCGTCGACCGGAGTCCGCGCGAAGGCCGACCGCTCAAGCGCCGCGCGCAGGCGCGCGTGGTCCGCGGTCGCGATCGTTCCCGCTGCGCGTGCGAACTCGAGATCGCGGAGCGACGACACCGTGCGCGCGACATCGTCCCGCTCGTCCGGCGGGTCGTGCGGCCAGGGCGTGCGCTGACGGAGGAGCGGGCGAACGGCCAGCCAGCCGCCGAGCGCGACGGACACGGCGAACACGACGATCTCGCTCAAAGGTCCGCTGCCTCTTCGCGCGCGACGCGCGCGCGCAGCTGCTCGAGGGCTGCGGGCGCGGGCTCCGGCGCAATGGCGGCGGGTCCGCGTGCGCGTGACCACGCGAGCGTGACGCCGAACCCGAGGAGCGCGAGGGGGAGCACCCACATCAGGACGGTCGGCCCGTCGGTCGCGGGGGAGAGGAACACCCAGTCGCCGTACGAGCGGCGGAACTCGTCCCGGATCTCCTCGTCCGTCCGCCCTTCGGCGACCCGCTTCGCGACGAGGTCGCGCATCCCGCGGGCGCTCTCCGACGGAGAGTCCGCGACGGACAGACCCTGGCAGACCGGGCAGCGGAGCTCGGACACGATCCGCTCGACACGCTCCTCGGGACCGGCCGGCGACGGCCAGGCGGCGAAGATCGCGGCCCCCGCGACGGCGAGCAGGCAGACCAGGATCGCGGCGCGCGCGGCGCTCACGGTCGTCGCCGCAGCGTATCGATGCCTCTGATGAGAGTCACCTCGTCGATCGGGCCGAAATGGCGGCCGGCGATGATCCCATCGGGACCGATGAAGAAGGTCTCAGGCACTCCGAAGACGCCGAAGCTGATCGCGGTCCGCCCGTCGTCGTCGATCGCGGTGGGCCAGGTCGTGCCCAGCCGCCGCACGAAAGAGCGGCCGCTCTCGACCGAGTCTTGGTACAGCACCCCGATGAGGACGACGTCGGAGGTGCGGTAACGCTCCCAGGCGCGGACGAGGGCCGGATGTTCCTCGAGGCAGGGCACGCACCACGAGGCGAAGAAGTTCACGACGACGACCTTGCCGCTGTGCTGCTGCAGCGAGACGCGGCCCGTCCCGTCGAGAGACGCGAGGTCGAACGCCGGCGCGGGCTTGCCGACCGCCGCGCTCCGGATGTCGTGCGGGTCGCGGCGGAAGCCGAGCGTGAGCACGACGATGAGGGCGACCAGGGCCCCGATGAGGAGGGCGTTCCGCACTCCGCCTGGGAACGTGCCGAGACGTCCCGCAGGCAGGGCCATCACTCGGCACCGGCCGGCGCTGCCTCGAGGATCGCCGGCGCGCGTACGGACCGCCGCCGCGGGGGCGGCAGCGCGGCGATGATGGAGCCGACGCCGATGACCGCGCCGCCGACCCAGATCCAGGACACGAGCGGGATGACGCGGGTCCGGATCGTCGCCCAGGCCTTCCCGCGCTGGTCGTACGCCGCGAGGATCACGTAGACGTCCTCACCCGGTCCCGCGCTGATCCCCGGCGTGCCGACCGGTTGCGTCGCGTTCGGATAGAAGGCGAACGATGGCTCGAGCCGCGTGTCGCCGGACGGCCCGCTCACGCGCACGTCCGCAACGACGCGCCTGCGCTGGGGCTCGTCGACGTCCCGGATCGCGTCGAGCGTGACCACCCGTCCCGCGACCGACATCGATCCGCCGGGTGCCAGCGTCTGCTCGGACTCCACCGTCGCGGACTGGCTCGCAGCGATCGCGACGGCGATCAGCGCGACACCGAGATGCACGACATACCCGCCGTAGCGGCGGCCGCTGCGGCGAAAGAGCGCGACGAATGCCGGAGCCGTCCGCTCGCCGTGCAGCGCCCCGCGGGCGCGGATCCCGCGGGCGATCTCCTGCACGACGGTCGCCGCCACAAAGGCCGCGAGCGCATACGTGAGCACGGGCGCGCTACCGCGCGTCCCGGCGATGATGGCGCCGATCGCGCCAGCGGCGGCCGCGAGAGCGGGGAGCGCGAATTGCCGCTCGAGCGTCGCGCGCGACGCGCCGTGCCAGGGCAGCTGCGGGCCGACGCCCATGAGAAAGAGGAGCGCGAGCGCGATCGGGACCTCGACGCGGTCGAAGTACGGCGCGCCGATCGAGAGCTGGTTCCCGGAGAGCGCCTCGGCGATGAGCGGGTACAGGGTGCCGAGGAGGATGGTGAGCGTCGCCGCCACGAAGAGGACGTTCTGGAAGAGAAAGATCGCCTCGCGCGAGAGCGGCGCACCGAGCGCACCGCGGTCCGCAAGCTCCCGCGACCGCCACAGCAGCAGCCCGGACGAGCAGACGAGGATCGCCACGAGGTAACCGAGGAGGAGCGGGCCGATCGCGGACAGGCTGAAGGCATGCACGGAGTTCACGATCCCGCTCCGCGTGAGGAACGTCCCGAGGATGGTGAGGGCGAACGTGCCGATGACGAGTGCGAGATTCCAGGTGCGCAACAGGCGCCGCTTCTCCTCGACCATCACCGAGTGCAGGTACGCCGTGGCGGTGAGCCACGGCATGATCGCGGCGTTCTCCACCGGATCCCAGGCCCAGTAGCCACCCCAGCCGAGAACTGCGTACGACCACCACGCGCCCGCGACGATGCCGGTCCCGAGCAGCGCCCAGGACACGAGTGCGTAGCGGCGCGTCGCGACGAGCCAACGATCGCCCCCCTCGCCGAGGATGAGCGAGGCCATCGCGTACGCGAACGGGACCGAGAACAGGACGTACCCGAGGTACAGGAGCGGCGGGTGCAGCGCCATGAGCGGGTTGTTCTGCAGCAATGCGTTCGGCCCCCTGCCGTTCTCAGGTACGAATGCGCTCGGAGCGAAGGGGTCCGCTGCCGGCGTCGTGACCAGGAGCAGGAAGAACGCGAGCATCGCGAAGAGGATCGCGAGGGCCGTGGTGGCGAGCCTTGGCATCGCGACCGTGCCGCGCCACGCGACGAACGCGGTCGCGCCGGCGAGGACGAGTGTCCAGAGCAGGATCGAGCCCTCGAGCGCCGCCCAGAGCGAGATGACGCTGTAGAACACCGGCGTCTCGAGCGCGTTGTTCGAGGCGACGTACGCGATGCGGAAGTCGTGGGTCACCAGCGCGCCGATCATCGCCAGGTCCGCGAGCGCGACGAGGGCCAGGGCCAGGAGCGCGCACCAGCGCGCGCTCGCTAGTCCGCGCACGTCGCGGTACCGCGCCGCGAAGACGCTCGCGCCCGCGCCGACCGCGGCGAAGAGCAGGGCGGCACGCAGCGCTCCCGCGCCGAGCTCGCCCCAGCTCACGATCAAGGCGTCCGGTGCGAGGGTGTCGCGCCGGGCGGCGGGGCCTGGTAGACCTCATCGTGCTTCGCGATCACCTGCGTCGCCCGGAAGACGCCGTCCGCGCCGAAGGTCCCCTCGACGACCGCTCCGGCGCCCTCGCGCAGCAGGCCGGGCGGTGCGCCGGTGCCGACGACCTGCACACGGCTCACGCCGTCACCGATGACGAATCGCAGGTCGCGGCTCACGGGCTCGTAGCGCAGACTCCCGGCCTCCACCTGCCCGCCGAGCCGCGCCGTCTGCCCCGCCGCGATGCCCTTCTCCTTCGCCTCGGTCGGCGTGAGGTAGTACACGGCCGTGCCCGCGAGGCTCTGCGCGGCGACGAAGCCGATGCCGATCGCGAGGGCCAGAGCAGCGAGTGCGACGAGGCGCCGGGCGCCGATGCCGGCTCGCCCAGATCCTCCGTCGTTAACGGGATCGGGCACGGAGCGAGACGAGGTAGCCGACGAGCACGATCGCGGTGACCGCGTAGGCCGCGACGACGAACTCGACGCCGCCGCTCATGGGCGAGGGCTCCGCGCGCGCTCGATGCTGACGCGCATGACCATGCAGTACGCGTAGAAGATGGTGAGCGCGATCACGCAGACGACAAGGGTCGACAGCATCCGCCCGTCGAGCGCGGGCGGGCCGGGCCGGAGCACGGATGGCAGCTGGTGGAGCGCGTTCATCCAGGTCACCGACAAGTGGACGATCGGAACGTTCAGCACCGCGATCGCGCCGACCACCGCCGCGCGTGTCGCGCGACGATCGAAGTCGCTCGAGAGGGAGCGGAGGATCAGGTAGCCGGCGTACATCGCGAACATGACCGCGGTCGTGATGAGCCGTGGCTCCCACGTCCACCACACGCCCCACGTTGGCTTGGCCCAGATCGACCCGAGCACGAGCGCGAGTCCGGTGAACATGACGCCGATCTCGGCTGAGGCCACGGCGATCGCATCTGCGAGCGGCCAGCGTCCCCACAGCCACGCGACGCTGGCGAGGAACACGACGACGAACGAGAGATACGCGAGCCACGCGGCCGGCACGTGGACATACATGATCCGAACGAGATCGCCCTGATTCGCGTCGGCCGGCGACCACGCGAGCGCCATGAAGAGAGCGCCCGCACCCGCGAGGATGCTCGCGACAGCGAGGTAGGGGAGGACCCGCGGCCCGCTAATGGCCTGCGGGTAAGTGGTGATCATTCAATGGCCGCAGGTCCGATGGTAAAGCCCGCTATCGCCGATGCCAGCGCCGCCGCGAAGAGCAGCCCGCACCAGGCGAGCGAGGCCCCCCCGTCGCCGGCGATGGCGGCCGTGACCCCCGCGCTCACGGCGATGAGCTGCGGCAGGAGCGCGGGGAGCGCGAGGAGCGGCACGACGAGCGCGCGGGCGCGGAGGCGGAGCGAGACGGCGACGTACAGCGTGACGAGCGGCGGCAGGGCGAGCGCGCCGACGAGCGTCACGAGCAGGAGGTGGAACGGCAGCGCGACCTCGAGGTCGAGGAGGTAGATCGTCAGCGCGGTCCCTCCGAGCGCGACGACGAGCAGCAGCAGGGTGGCCGCGATGAGCTTTCCCGCATAGAGCGCGTCGCGCCCGTCCGGCAGGACCAGAAGTGCCTCGAGGGCATCGTCCTCGAGCTCGCGGTCGAACGAGCGCGTCACCGCAAGGATCGTCGCGAGCGCGAGAGCGATCCACAGCAGCGCCGCGGCGATCCCGGGAGCGGCTGCGACAGCCGGGCCGACGAGCAGGCTTTCCGTGAACACGAGGATCGCGACGAGGCCGAGGGCCGCGGCCAGCCCGTCCGGCTGCGCGCGCTCCGCGCGAAGCTCGCGCCCGGCGACGAGGCGCGCCCGCGCGAGCCTCACCCGACGAGGGTGCCGGCGTCGAGGCGGACGGTCCGGTAGCCCGCGAGCTCCTGATGCCCGTGCGTCGCGATGACGACGGTCTGGCCGCGCGCGCCGCACTCCGTGATCCGCCCAGCGAGAAGCGTGAAGGCCTCGTCGTCGAGCTCTGAGAACGGCTCGTCGAGGAGGACGACAGCCGAGCGCTCGACATCGATCCGCGCGAGCGATGCGCGGCGGCGCTGACCGGCCGACAGCCGCTCCACGGGTCTCGCGATGTCGACGACGCCCCAGGCGCGAAGCGCCGGCTCGATCGTATCGGTCGAGAGCCCGCGGTAGCGCGCGAAGAACGCCAGATTCTCCTGCGCGGACAGCGCGCGATGGAGCTGCGGGCGGTGCCCAAGGTAGAGGACGTCGTCGCCGACCTCGCGGGTGCCGCGCGAAAGCGGGATGAGTCCGGCGAGCGCGCGCAGCAAGGTCGTCTTTCCGGCGCCGTTCCGTCCGCGGATCACCGTCACCCCCGGGCCGATCTCGAGCTCGATCTCGTGGAGCACCGTCCGGTCGTCGAGCCTGACGCTGGCGCGACGCAGTGCGGCTCTATCCTCCACCGACGGCATGATGCGGCGGCAGGTCCTGGGGTGCATCGCGATCGTCGCCGCCATCGGTCTGGTCGCCTGCTCCGAAGTGCCGGCGACGGAGCCGGTCGCACGCGGACGCCAGCTCTACCGGGCGCTCGACTGCGGCAGGTGCCACCACATCGCCGGCGAGGGTGGTCGGCTCGGGCCCGAGCTGACGAACGCCGGCATGGTCGCCGAGGAGCGACGCCCCGGTGCCGGACCCGAGTACCTGCGCCAGTCGCTCACCGACCCGGGCGCGTACGTCGTTCCCGGCGAGCGGGACACGATGCCGCGCGGCCTCGTGCGTGGCCTCTCGCAGAGTGAGATCGACGCGTTGGTCGCCTACCTGGCCTCTCTGCGCTGAAGGAAGCAGCCCGTGCCATCCGTTGGCGCGCGGAATGCTTGAACGTGCTCCATGACACCGGATCTCGCTTTCACCGTCGCTCTCGCTGCCGGCTGGATGGCGCTCGTCGTGACGTTCGCCTGGCCGACGCCGCATTGCCGCTGCTGCTCCGAACGCGTCAGGGAGAGCGAGACCGCGGACCGGGCCCGCCGCTAGACCGCGCCGCTCAGCCGGCGCTGCGCTCCGTCTCGCTCCGGCGGACGAGCTGCGGCCACCGGCGCCGGACCGCCGCAGCGATGCCCTCCGCATCGAGCCCGTAACGATGCCTCCAGACCTTCTGTGCGCCGTGGTCGACCCACTCGTCGGGGACGCCGAGGAGCTCGAGCTCGACGCGTGCGCCCCGCTCCGCGAAAAGCTCGCCGACCGCCGAGCCGAAGCCACCGGCAACGACATGCTCTTCGACCGTGAGCACGCGCTGGCTGCGCGCCGCGAGGGCGAGGAGGCGCTCGGCGTCGAGGGGCTTCGCGAAGCGCGCGTTCACGACCGCGGCGTCGATGCCTTCCTGCGCGAGGAGGCCCGCCGCCTCGACCGCGGCCTGCGCAAGGGTCCCGTAGACGACGATCGAGACGTCGCCGCCCTCGCGAAGGGTCTCAGAGACCCCGATCGGCAGCGCTTCGAGCGGCGCGTCGAGCGCGACGCCGTTGCCCGCGCCGCGCGGATAACGGAAGGCGATCGGGCCGTGCCCGGCGGCAGCGTGTGTCACGGCGGTCCAGACCATCTGCCGGAGCTCGGCCTCGTCCTTCGGTGCCATGAGCACGATGCCCGGGAGAGGCCGGAGGTACGCGATGTCGTAGAGGCCCTGATGAGTCCGACCGTCCTCGCCGACGATCCCGGCCCGGTCCATCGCGATGATGACGGGCAGATCCTGGATCACGACGTCGTGCACGACCTGGTCGAATCCGCGTTGGAGGAACGTCGAGTAGATCGCCGCGATCGGAACGATGCCCTGGGTCGCGAGCCCGGCGGCGAACGTGATCGCATGCTGCTCGCAGATCCCGACGTCGAAGACGCGCTCCGGGAATTCCTTGAACAGGGGCGCGAGGCCGGTGCCCCCCGGCATGGCCGCGGTGATGGCGACCACACGCTCTTCGCGCTGCATCGACTCGCGGACGGCGTCGGCGAACACCGTTGTGTATTGCGGGGCGGCCGCCGCGGAAGACCCCGACGCCGAGACGCCGTGCCATTTTTGGTTGTCCTCTTCGGCCGGAGCGTAGCCGTGGCCCTTCTGGGTAAGGACGTGCACGAACACCGGTCCGTCCGGGAAATCGCGGGCCTTCTGGAGCACGTTCTCGAGCTCGAAGAGGTCGTGGCCGCTTGCGGGGCCGAAATAGGTGAAGCCGAACTGCTCGAACAGGATGTTCGGGATGAAGATGGCCTTCAGGCTGTTGAAGAGGCGGCGCCGTGCCTCCTCCGCGAGCTCCGCACCCGGCAGGTGATCGATGATCTGCCGCGCGACATGCTTCATCTCGCGGTATGGCGCCGCGACGCGGACGTTTTCGAGCATCCGTGAGACGGCTCCGACGTTCGGCGAGATGCTCATGCCGTTGTCGTTGAGCACCACGATCATCCGGGTCTTCGCGTGGCCGATCGCGTTCAAGGCCTCCCAAGCCATGCCGGCTGTGAGCGCGCCGTCACCGATCACCGCGACGACGTGGTGGTCCTCCCTGCGCAGGTCACGCGCCACGGCCATCCCGTGGGCCGCCGAGATCGAGGTCCCCGCGTGGCCTGCGCCGAACTGATCGTGCTCGGACTCGGTGCGCGTCAGGAAGCCGGAGATCCCTCCGAACTGCCGCAGCCGGTCGAACTGCTGACGCCTGCCGGTCAGGATCTTGTGCACGTAGCCTTGATGGCCGGTGTCCCACACGAGCTTGTCGCGGGGGGACTCGAAGACCCGGTGCAGGGCGACCGTGAGCTCCGTAGCCCCGAGGCTGGAGCTGATGTGGCCGCCGGTGCGCTGGACCGCCTCGACCGTGAACTCCCGTATCTCGCGGCACAGCTGCAGCAGATCCTCTTTCGGCAGTCCCCGCAGGTCGGCCGGGCCGGCGATGCGATCGAGCACGCTCACGCTCCGTATCCTAGGTGCGCAGCAGACGCGTCTCGAGCCACTTCGCCCACTCTGCGAGCGCTTCCGCGGAGGGGTGCAGCCCGTCCGGCGCGAGCATCCCAGCCTCCGCCTGGCGGCGCATCTCAGGGAAGAGATCGACGTACCTTCCACCGGCGCGCCGCGTCTCGTCGCGCAGCGTGCCGTTGAACTCCACGATCTGCGCGCGGATCTGGTCCGCCGTGCCGAACCGGGATGCGGCCGGAGCGCGCGACCAGTCGGGCTGCGGGAGTCCGTAGATCGCGCCTGCCGCGACCCCGGCCGCGGCGAGCTCCGCGAGGATGTGGCGCACCTGTGAGCGGTACCGGGGCTCGTCAGTCCGTTGGACGATGTCGTTCGCCCCGATGAGCAGTGTCACGAGCGTCGGCCTGATCGCGCGTGCGAGCGGCAGCTCGTGCTCGATGAGCGCATCCGTCGCGTACCCGTTGACGGCCGGGTTCGTCAGCTCGACATCGATCGCGCGTGCCCGCCAGCGGCGCACGAGCTCTGCCGGGAAGGAGCGGTCCGCGCCCACGCCGGTACCGATCGTGAACGAGTCGCCGAGCGCGAGGTAGCGGTGTGACGCCGGCGACACGTTCCTCGTCCCTCCCACGGCGAATAGGAGCGCCCTGCCCCGTGTTCTAGTCTCTGGAAAGTGGCTGACTACGACCTCATCATCATCGGCGGCGGCCCCGCCGGGCTCACGGCGGGACTGTACGCAGCGCGCGCGAACATGAACGCCGTCTTGTTCGAGGCGAAAGATGTGGGCGGCGAGATCCTGAATACGGATCTGATCGAGGACTGGCCGGGTGAGGAGTCCATCACCGGCCGCGCGCTGGCTGACAAGATGGCGAAGCACGCGCAGAAGTTCGGCCTCAAGGTCGAGACGTACTCGCCGGTGAAGAAGGTGCGCACCGAGGGCGACCGCAAGGTCATCGAGATGGAGGACGGGACCGTCCACCGCGCCTTCGCCGTGATCGTGTCCGTCGGCGGCGAGCCGATCAAGCTGAAGGTCCCCGGCGAGGACCAGTACCACGGTCGCGGGGTCTCGTATTGCGCGGTCTGCGACGGCGCCTTCTTCAAAGGAGCCGACCTCGCGGTCATCGGTGGCGGCGACTCGGCGTTCCAGGAGGGGCTCTTCCTGACGCGGTTCGCGAAGCAGCTGTACGTCGTCCACCGGCGCAACGAGTTCAAGGCGCAGGCCATCCTCCAGGACCGCCTCCTCGGGATGGACCAGGTGAAGACGATCACCCCCGCTGTGGTCAAAGAGATCGGCGGCAACGGCGACGTCAAGTGGATCGACATCGTGCGCGACGACAAGGTCGAGCGGGTGCCCGTGGAGGGCGTGTTCATCTTCGTGGGGTTCAAGCCGGTCGGCCGCGACCTGTTCGAAGAGCACATCGAGCACGACCCAACGGGCTACATCGTCACCGATCAGTTCATGCGCACGAACCTCCCGGGGGTGTACGCGGTCGGCGACACGCGCCAGCAGCTCGCGAAGCAGATCACGACGGCCGTCGGCGACGCGACCACCGCGGTCCTGCACGCGGAGCGCTACATCGAAGACCTGAAGCACGTCGAGCGCGCCATGCCGAAGGCGGAAGGGCGCACGGTCGCGGAGGCCACACGCTCGCTTCGCACGCTGCGCTTCGGGGCCGGAGAGCGCGTCGTGAAGCAGGGAGAGATCGGGGACGAGTTCTACATCGTGGTCCGGGGGGCACTCGACATCGTGCACGAGGACGACGCGGGGAAGCTCCACATCGTGCGGTCGATCGGGGAGGGTGACTCGTTCGGCGAGATCGCGCTGCTGGCGGACGTGCCCCGCACCGCGACGGTCGTCGCGAAGGCGGACAGCGAGGTCCTGGTCATGGACCGCCCGACGTTCCGTCGCATCGTGGCGAGCAACCCTGAGGCCGTCGAGGATATCTATAAGCGCGCGTCGGACCGGCTGAAGGAGCTACGCGACAACTAGCCGCTACGCGTAGCGTGCGCCCGCGAAAGGGGCGCGAGCTTCTTCACGAACGCGACGATCTCGGTCAGGTCGAACGGCTTCTTCACGTACGCGGCGATCCCCCGGGCGCGCATGTCCTTCGCGTGCGCGGGCGCCACCGCTGTCTCGAAGACGACCGGCACTTTGGCCAGACGGGCGTCCTTCCGCATGTGGTCGAGCACCTCGAGTCCCGACATGCCGGGGAGGCCGATGTCCATGAGGACAAGGTCTGCGTTGACGGCCCCCAGCGCGCGCAGGGCATCCGGACCCTTGCCGACACGCATCGCGATATAGCCGGGCTCTTCATTGATCGCGCCCGTGAGCAGCTCGGCGATGGGGTCGTCGTCCTCGACGACGAGCACCACGCGCAACGGGCCGGCCTCGTTCCTCACTCGTCGTTCCTCATCCCAACACCGGGGAGGAGCGGTGCGCAGGCGGTGCCAGACCCGGCGGATTCACACCGCCGTTACGCACCTGGCGGGCATCCGCCGCACGTCACTCCGCGGCGGAGTCCGCCGGTGGCTCCCCGACGCGCCGGTGCGCCCGCCCCCCACGACGGCCGCGGCCCCCTCGTGAGCCCCTCCGGGTCGGCTTCTTCGCCACCGCGGTGAGCGGGACTGTCGTTCCCTCGCGCGCGACGGGCGCTGGGAGTGGGGGCAGGGGCGCGCCCTCAAGTGCGCTGAACCCGCCAAGGATCGCGCGTGTCTCCTGCGACGCACGCTCGAGCACGTAACCCGCCTTCTTCCCGCGATCCTCGCTGCGGATGACGCCGCGCTCGGCGGCGGCCCGAATGGTGGGATCCAGCCGCTCTCCCTCGACGCGGGCAAGCAGCTCCGAGAAGAGCGCGGTGTTCACCCAGTCCGGAGCGTCGGGGTCGGTCTTGCCGGTGCCGACGAAGTTGAAGAGGTGGACGACCCCCGCGCCGGGGCGTCGTGCATACGACGCGAGCGGATGGTCCTCCTGCAGCCAGCACATCGTGATCTGCCGGTCGTCCTTCGTGACCTGCTCGGTCGCGATGACGCCACGCTCCTCAGCGATGTTGAACAGCGTCTCGAGAAGGACGCGCCGCGCGGTACGGCCCTTCGCGATGCCGCCGGGCTGGTCGGCGCGCGAGAGTGGATCGAGGACCGCCTCCACGGCCGGCACCCGTCGGGTGTCCTTGCTCGTCACGGTGTCGATCCTCCGGATGATCCGGACGAGGTGAAAGAAGGTCTCCGCGGCGAGCGGTGAGGAGAAGTTCGGCGAGAGCATCTGCCGCGCCTTCGCCCGGCTCCGGGCCGGCATCGTGCCGGCGATGTGTCCCTGCTCGATCGCAGCGTCGATGCGCTGCTCGAGGACGCTCGAGGCCTCTTTCTCGGAGAGTGGCACGACCGACTGCACGAAGTCGCCGCGAGGCATGCTCTCGACCTTCAACGAGACCAGCTGATCGAGCAGCAGCACCGCGAGCCGGCGCTGCTCCTTCTCGGACTCCGGCTCGCCGGTCGGCACGACCGCCGGCACTGTCGGCGCCGGCCGCGCGCGCGTGATGCTGCCGCCGCCGCCGCCGCCGCCCCGACCGCGGCCGCCGCGCGTGCGGCGAAGCGGGGCGGGGACCATGACGCCGTTCGTGCCGATGTGCGCGACCTTGTCGGCCTGCGTGTCGTCGGTCCGGAGCTGGCCCGTCCGGGTCCAGCGGGCCTCCGGGATGAGGTCCTCGAGCAGGAAGACTTCGTCACGGAGGTACGGCGAATCGCGCAGCTCGTTGGCGAGCGAGAGATCGCCCGCGACGAGGTACACGTTCTTGTCCTCGTCCTTCAAGGCCTTGCAGAGCGCGTTCAGGTCCCGGTCGCCCGAGACGATGAACCAGGCCTGCAGCTCCGGTCGGTCCTTGTAGAGGAGCTTCATGGCGCGGGTGATGAGGACCGCGTCGGAGCGGCCCTTCAGGATGCGGCCGCTCATGCGCTGCGCGACCGCGATCGGCTCGATGCCGGTGAACTCGAGCGCCATGAGCAACGTGTCGTCCTGTGTCGCGACCTCCTGTCCGAAGATCGCGAGCTTCACGCGGACGGGGCCGAACTCGGCGGCCTTCTTGAGGATCGCCTGCAGGATCGCGAGGCTTGATGGCAGCGGGCCGGTCGTGTGCTGCCTGAGCGTGTAGTAGACGTTCTCCCAGTCAATGAGGAGGGCGACGTCGGGCAAAGTGGTTCTCCATATGTGAGCGCGCGTGCCGCCCGACTCGCCCGCGGACCCTCTCGCGAGGATCACGCGCCCTGCTCTCCCGTCGCCGCTCTCCACCCCTTGAGAGGGTGAAGCTCGTCGTGAGCACGTTCATCACGAACGCTTCGGTCGTCGCGCGCGCCTGTGTCTCCCGCAAGGATACGCTGCCGCGGATGCGATCGGGAGCGCTCGCGGACATCGTGGCCGCGTGCACGGGGCGCGGGGCCGGTTACGCGGACGCGCGGGCGGTCGAGCGCGAGGTCGAATCCGTCAACGTGAAGGACGGCTCGGTCGAGTCCATCGACCGGTCGGCGGACCGTGGGATCGGTGTCCGTGTGTTGGTCGAGGGCGCCTGGGGCTTCGCCGCGAGCGACCGGACCGACGAGACAGCGCTCCTCCGGCTCGTCGACGACGCGCTCGCCCGTGCGAAAGCGTCCGCGCGCGTCCAGCGGCGCGGGGTGATGCTCGCTCCAGTCGAGCCGCAGCGCGGCGAGTACTCCACGTCGCTCCGGCGCGATCCCTTCGCAGTGCCGATGTCGGAGCGCATCGCACTCCTGCGCGCGGCCGACGAGGCCATGAAGGGCGAGCACATCCGGACCCGGCGCGGCGGGATCTCGGCATACCGCACGCGCAAGCATCTTGTGACGAGCGAGGGGACCGACGTGTCGCAGGAGATCGTCGACGCCGCCGCAGGGCTCGCGGTGCTCGCGGTGAAGGCCGGCGCGAAGCCGGTGAACCGATCCGAGCTGCGGAACGCGAAGCAAGCTGGCTGGGAGTTCGTGGAGGAGTGCGACCTCGTCGCACGCGGCCGCCGCTATCGCGAGGACGCCGAGGCCACGCTCGACGCCCCGCTCGCGACCGCGCGCCCGACCGATGTCGTTCTCGACCAGTCGTTCCTCGCGCTCCTCGTGCACGAGTCGTGCGGGCACCCGACCGAGGCCGATCGCGTCCTCGAGCACGAGGTCGCTTTCGCGGGGACGACCTTCATGTGGCCCGCGGATCGCGGAAAGCTGCGCTACGGCAGCGAGCACGTGTCCATGACCGCCGACTCGACGCTCCCAGGCGGCATGGGCACGTTCGGCTGGGATGACGACGGCGTGCCCGGCATGCGCACCAAGCTCATCGATCGCGGGACCTTCGTGGGTTACCTCACCTCGCGCGAGACCGCCGGCGCGCTCGGGATCCCGGTCGCCATCGGCTCCGCGCGGGCCGAGGGGTGGCAGCACTTCCCGATCGTGCGGATGGTGAACGTCAGCCTCGACGCGGGACACACCCCCTACCCGGAACTCCTCGGCGGCATCGAGAACGGCCTCCTGCTCGAATCGCCCGGCTCGTACTCACTGGACGAGAAGCGACAGAACTTCCACTTCACCGCGCAGGTCGCGCGCGTCGTCCGCAACGGCGAGGTGCAGGGCTACGTGCGCGGGGTCGGGTTCCAATCGCTCACGCCCGACTTCTGGGGTCGCTGCGACCGTGTCGCTGACGACTGGGAGCTCCACGGCTTCCTGACCTGCGCGAAGGGCGAGCCGCTGCAGCTCATGCGCGTCGGCCACGGCGCCGCGCACGCGCGCTTCCGCGCGCTGCCGCTCGAGATCCAGCCGTAGCGACCCAGTTGGTCCTGGGCGGAATCCGGGTCCCTGTGCTTCCCGGTGTCGGGCCCCTCTGCGGAGGGAACCCCCGA
>Ga0180121_10000477_pt1 | contig 16787 bp, 18 predicted proteins | sample AntDrymUQ5402106_2_FD_129676 | JGI IMG/M metagenome (GOLD analysis project Ga0180121, IMG submission 129676) | Polar desert sand microbial communities from Dry Valleys, Antarctica - metaG UQ540 (21.06) (version 2) (version 2) | ecosystem: Environmental > Terrestrial > Soil > Desert | place...
CATTCATCGGGGCCCAAACAAATACGGAACCGGGAGCGGTATCGACCTGGTGAACACACAACTTGGCAGCCAATCAATGTTGACCGCGGGCAACCCGGGTCCCCAGCGAAGCAGCCCCGCTGGGGTGGGAGCCCGCCTTCCCGACCTCAGCTGACCAGAGTTGCTAGGACAGTCATGGGTGGAGAGGTTTTCGAGCAGAGATTAACGGAGCGATTCGGCAGTCTCTCAGGTTGGGAAGGTGGGCTTGCCCCCGCTCTTTTTCGTCAGGCTCAACGTGCGAGCCTCCATACACTCTCCTTTTTTTGCTGGTCATTTCTGGACGGCCCGCTCACTCTTCGACTAACATCCTGACTCGCCTTTAATCCTGCAATTACACCTGGAGGAACCATGTTGTTTCAACCACACCGCCGAAGAATTTCGATCGTCTCAACGCTTGTCCTGGTCGCCGTCTCGTTAACGCAACCTCTGCACGCGCAGGACAAGAGCGCTGAAGTTGCCCAGAAACTTTCCGGCTTCGACGCGTTCATGGAAAAGACGCTGAAAGATTGGAACACACCCGGCATTGGCGTCGGCATTGTCGTCAACGACAAACTGGTTTTCGCAAAGGGTTATGGTTACCGCGACTATGAAAAGAGGTTGCCAATCACCGCGAGCACATTATTTCCCATCGCCTCCAACACCAAGCTCTTCACCGCGGTGGCCGCCGGCTTTCTGGTTGAAGAAGGGAAACTTACCTGGGACCGGCCGATTCGCGAGTCGATTCCCAGCATTCAGTTTCACGACAGCACCCTGAATAACAGCATTACCTTGCGAGACATGCTGGGGCATCGCACCGGAATTACCCGCCACGATACGATTTGGTACAAGTCAGACTTCACTACCAAAGAACTCTTCGAACGGATGAAATATCTCGAGCCAAAGGAGCAGCCGCGCCAGTTGTTCCTTTACAACAACATGATGTATGCGGCCGCCGGTTACTCGATTGAGTTGCAATCGGGAAAGACCTGGGCAGACTACGTGCGCGAAAAGATCCTGAAACCGCTGGAGATGAACAGCACCGGCTATAGCATCGCAGACATGCTAAAGCATCCGGATTACGGGGTACCATTCACTGAAAAACGCGACTCGATGGAGATATACAAAATTCCCTATTACGAGGAGACGGGAGGATTGGCCGCGGCCGGCGCCATTATCTCCAACATCGAGGACATGTCTCATTGGCTGATCGCGCTGATGAACGATGGCAAGTACGCAGGCAAGCAGGTTCTGCCGGCGAAGGTATTAAAAGCCACACTTGAACCCGCCATCGCGCTGCCGAACACGGCGGGCGAAACGCGTGGCTGGTGGGAAGTGCTGAACCGGGCTTACGGCATGGGCCGGCAAACGGCGTCTTATCGCGGACGCCTGATAACTTTTCACGGCGGCGATCTGCCGGGCTTTCACTCCCAGGTTTCATTCATGCCCAACGAGCGCATCGGAGTGATCGTGTTTGCAATAGGGGACCACTCGGCGGCGCTCTACAACCCGATCAGTTATAACGTCTACGAGCGTTTGCTCGGCTTGGACCAGATCGCCTGGACCGACCGCCTGCTCGACATCAGATGGAAGAACAAGAAAGCCGGCACGGAAGCGAGGAGTAAGGCGGGTGTTGGCCGCATTGCTAATACGAAGCCTTCTCATCCGCTCGAAGACTATCTGGGTGTCTACGAACATCCCGCGTACGGTTTATTGAAAATCGGGCTGAAGGACAACCAGCTCCAGTTTGATTTTCATAAGCTCCGTTTTTCGATGACCCATTTCCACTATGATCGTTTTGATACTCCCGACGATGAACAGGACGGCAAATGGTCCGTCAATTTCCAAACCAATCCCCAGGGTGAAATCGACAAAGCCACGATGTCGCTCGATGAGGCGGAAGCTTCATTCGTGCGCCGGCCACCATCCATTGATTCGGCCGTGGCGCAACGCCTGGCTGGGACGTATGAAACCCCGAGTGGCGGCAAGTTTCAGGTGGTGCTGAAACCGGGCGGCGGGCTCTACTTTGTTTTTCCCGGGACACCCGAGCAAAAGCTGATCCCGTACAAGGGACTCAAGTTTCGCGTGCAGGAGTTTGCTGATGTGGTCGTAGAGTTTATAGAAGAGAACGGCCAGATAATTGCGGTCAAACAGATCGATCCGTCCGGGGAATATGTGTCGAAGCGGAAGTAGAAGTTTCGTGATCGCTTTTTCATTAGTCTGAGGTCGAAATAGAAAAACCTATCCGCAGATTACACAGATTCATAGTTGAAGAAGCGAAGGACGTCAGACCTCGGACACCAATGGCGGAACTTCAGTCGGAAATCTTAGCTCTTCGTTTTTCGGCGAGTCGGTATCACTTGCGGGCGGGTTCGGAGGCGTTGGCGGCGGAAATCAGGCTGCGGGAAATCGCCGGGTTGAGTTTGAAGTGCAATTCAGTTTTTAGAAAAAAGCCTATCCGCAGATTACGCAGACAAGGCGGCAGGGGTAGGAGCAGGAGGCAGCGCGCGTTACAGGTGTATAGAGTACAAGCTTTAGCTTGCGTGGTTGCCAAAGAAGCAACCTGAAGGTTGTACTCTATACGCGTGTAAAGCGCGCTGCCTCCTGCCAACTGCCCCGCTCCATTTCTTTTTCTAAATCTGTGTAGTATGGGTAATCTGCGGATAGTTCTGTGTCGAGCTCGACGGCGTAGGCGGACGGCCTTTCATCTTTTGCGGACCCATTTCGTAGTGAGTATAAAGCGGCTGTCCTCACTGAAGTCTGTGAAAATCCTTTCTGGAATCTCCTGGTCGTCATACCATGGGCCGGCGACCTTCAAAATGGTCATGTTGGATAATTCCAGCCAACCACGCACGACATACTTCGCGGTGCCTTTGTGCTTTATGGAAATAAGCCGGCCAACTATTGTGATCGTGCCGGTGGTAATATCCCTTAGCTTCTTACCGTTTCTAACCTCGAAGAAATCATTGGTGTATCTCCCGTTCTTGTCGATCGTCCACTTGCTCGTGAAGTGGAGCGAATCAGTGCCGGCGTATGAACCGGTTGAGCGCTCAACATAATGAGTCGCGATGCGGCCGGGATTATCCCCCCAGTCACCCACAAGATCGGCGATGGTGAGCTCGCGCGTGGGCTGTGGGATGACGAGGTTCCCATCGCTATCGAGCGTCGGCGGGTTGGCCGCAGCATTATCTGCGGGCGCGACAGTCTCATCCATTTTTATCCCAGTGAGAAAAGTCTGCAGTTGAGGCAAGCAAGCCTGATCGTTGAGAACTCCCAGAACGCTCACAGCTTTCCCGAAGCCACTAATGACAGTCAGAAAAGCACCAGCCTTGGTGCCCTGAAATTCCACGGATCCCCCGCCGCCGACTGCAGCCCACCCGTCTTCCGATGCCGTTTCCGTCGCAGGGCTTGCTTCCGCCTTCATGTTCTGGACCACCAGTCTGTTCCACTCTTTCGTAAAATCATTTTGCGGATTTCCGGTGCCGGCCGCCGCGCCATAGAGCGTAATACTGCAAAACTCACCCGTTTTTTGATTCACAGTGCTGAATTGGATGACGTTCTCTTTCTCGGTTTTGTTCCAACCCGCCGGCGGTGTGTAGTTCACAACGCCAAGCTTTTCCTTCTGACCGTAGGATATTTGGGGAATGACTAGAAAAATGGCGATCAAGGCGAACCAGATAAAAAGTCTATTTATCATCGAACTACCCTCCGCGTGTTTATGGAACGATGCAGTTTTCCAATATGACAAATGCTTTTGAGTCCTGAAATCCGCCTCCCAGTCCGCGGACGGTTCCCTCTACCGTGGCTACCTCATTCGCACTTAATCCAGCCACACGCGACCCTTGTGATTTGCCGAAATAGCAACGGGCATTATTGTAAGTTGAAATCGAACTCTTGAAAGTCAAGACGATTCTACCCTCATTGTCGATCTCGATCGAATTCACGGTCCCGTGGATCCGCACCCGTTTTCCGCCATATAACTGATTAGCGCGGACTTCATTGCCCTCAAATTCCTTGACCAGGGTGGCTGCGTGCATTTCGGTGGCGGTAGCGGCCGGCGCCGCCGGTGTTGATTCTTCACGCTGGGCGGGTGGGTTGTCTGCGGTAGTCGCGGCGGTCTCCTGGTCGAACCGGAGTTGTTCGGGCGGGATTCTGGTTAAGGATTTCAGAACCTTGGCGGCGAGTTGACGATATGTTTCCGTCTCTGCTGCATCTCCCTTTTGTTTCGCCTCGGTTGCTCCGACCTGGACTAACATCGTGAAGATCACCATGGTTTCATACATCTCTTGTTTCTGACGATCAGTGGTGCCGGCGAAAACATCATTCTCCGCCATTAATTCCCCGATAGCTTCGCCAATCTCCAGAAGCCGTGCTTCGGCTGGTTCCGGAGTTCCATTATAGACGCTGCTATTGACGGCGAGAGCAACTCCCAGAGCGAGGGCGAAGTCGTTCTGTTTGCCGAGTCGCCGTGCCTCGGTTTCATACAACGTCAGGGCTGCTCCCATGATTTTAAACATTTGCTCTTTTTCTTCCGGTGTATTGCCGGAGGCATTGGCGAGGTCCCGGGTAATTAGCTGAGTTCCGGTAGAACGGAATTGCGTTGCCGCCGCGATTTGGGCGGTAGACTTTTTCGGTGGCTGGAAATCGGCGACTCTATTTTCAGGCGCCGGCGAATTGGCCACAGGCGCGCCTCCGCTCCTCCGCCGCGCCCGGGCTTTCGCGCGCATCCGCTCAAAGATGCGATCATTTAACATATTTGCGATAGACGCGCTGGTGGGATTGTTCCAACTGTTGCCCATAAGATCGCTGTGTTGGGCCATGACAGCGCTCGCCGAAAACAAGCACCACCCCAGCAGAACTAGTAAGCCTTTAACCAGGTAAATGTTCTTATTCATCTCTCTCCTTCTTTTACTTCAGCGAGCAAAGATCAATTTCTCCGGTGTGCAAGAGCCTCTAGCCGCTGACCAGGGCTCCCTTTCGGCTGCTCCATTCTGTACTTCTATTCACCAATGTGCAAAGCAGACTTTGGTTAAGTTTCTCGGGTAATCGTCTGGAATCTTAATGCATCTTGCGTCATACGGACATTGTTAAAGAAAACGTAAGGCGTCGTGCGCTTCGTCACGCTTGCCGGCAGCATCGCAGCCAACTCTTGCAACTCGCCTTCCTCATACTCGTATCGCCACCCGTTCCGCCCATGTAATCTGAAATAGAGTTTGGCCGGAGTTATGCTCTTCGATACGAAAGGATCGACTGCGTGCCACAGGTTGAGATCGTCGCATAGTCCTTTCACGACTTTGGGATCCCAGTCGCCACGAGGCTCCCAACTGAAATCCAGTTGCGGTCGAGTCTTCTGGCGTTGCTTGAGGCCATTGAGGGTTCCAAAGAATTGCTCCATGTTCGAAATGTTTTCTTTGGTTTGCTTGAAGCTGGCCGGACACTGAAACAGAACCATCCTCGCTTTCAAAGCCACGGCGCAGGCCAGTGTCAAATCCCATGCTTCTTTCACGATTGGAGTCGGGCGGAAGTATCCGGCTACCTGCTTTTCCACTTCGGAAAGCCTCTTTTTTAAGCGGCGATATGTAGGACTCTTGGCGTCGTGCGTTATTAGCTGCCAGGCTTTTAACACAAATTCAAAGTCCGGCGGAGCGTCTGCGCGCCAGCGTTCAAGCGTGGGTATTTTTGGCGGTTGGTAGAATGTGTGTTGGACCTCGACGCACGAAAACTGTTGGACATATTTCGCTCTGCCGATGCCGAACCCCGATGTCCCGATACGTGCCTTGCTCGTCATAGTACTATCCGCAGATTACGCAGCGCGGTATGTTCCGTCACCAAATGCAGAAGGCAATACGATCCACTAAACACACGAAATAACACTAACAGCATTTCGTGTCGGTTCGTGTGTTTTCGTGGATCGCTTCTTTACTTCGGCGCGAGGCTGCATTGATTTGGCATGTTGCCGCCGAACTGGAAGTTTGAGCCGACAACAACCGGTTGGTCAGAAGTGACTCTGACGGTGAAAGCCACGTTAGTAATGCCATCGAGCCCCGGTCCCCCACTAGTCGCCGGCATGACCCAATTAACGTCTCTCGTACGCGCGGCCAGAAGTGGGACAGTGGCGGCGCCGGCTTCGCCCGGGTAAGTGGTGCCCGGGCTCGATCCAGGAATGGACACGCCCGCCAGATTGTTCCCATCCCTGTCCAGGATGTTGACTGCCACGTTTGCGTTCGTAGGGCTTGAGTTAAAGATATATAGATCCGACCTCGGACTTCCAGCGCCAAGAGGAAAATGCGCCGGGGTGCAGATCCAGACGTAGGGCGGTCCGCCACCTGAGCCTGCTGGCCCTGCCGGACCCGGAGGGCCTGGTGGTCCCTGACACCCACTCGCGATGATCACCACAGCGAAGATTGCGAAACCGAAGCAGGCAGTACCGGTACGACTTAAAGCGATGACGCTCAATGTCAGTCTCCTTCCGAGGCGTTAGACCCCTTGATCCGGAAAGTATGTGGGCGGAAGTTATGAGTCGTGGCTGAACTTGTCAAGCGAGGGCGAGCAATCAGCGGTGAGCAATGAGCCCGCGAAGCGGACGGCAGCCAAGGCCAGGGTGGAAGCGTAGCGGAACTCCAGGATTTACTAACTTTATCTCTCAACACACCTGCGGGTAAACTAAACACGAATGGAAGATCGCTCTAAGCATATGGCAGTTATCGGGGCTGGGCCAGTGGGCTTAGCTGTGGCTAAGGCGCTGCTTGAGCAGTCCATCCCTTACGAGCAACTGGAGGCCGACGACGATCTGGGGGGAAACTGGTATCACGGCGTTTACGAAACGGCTCACATCATCTCCTCTCGAAAGACAACCGAGTATGCAGACTTCCCCATGCCCTCCGAGTTTCCCGACTTCCCCAGCGCGCAGCAGATGCTCGAATATCTGAATACTTACGCTGAAGTCTTCAAACTTCGTGAGCATATCCAGTTTCGCACTAAAGTCGTGATGTGTTGGCCGCAGCACAGCCCGGTCGCTAACCCTCCAAGTTCGGTCTCTGTCGACACACATGATGACCAAAGCACGCGTGACCCAGACGCTACCGCTCGCGATTCTGATAGGAACGATCAGCGTTGGGAGGTGGAGCTCGCTAGTGGGGAAAAGCGAGTCTACAAAGGTGTCATCGTTTGCAGCGGGCACCACTGGGACAAGCGCTTTCCAAACTACCCCGGCGAGTTCACCGGCGAATATATCCACTCTAAAGATTACAAGAACCCGCAACAGCTCATCGACAAACGCGTGCTGGTCATCGGTGGAGGCAACTCCGCCTGTGACCTCGCGTCAGAAGCGGCGCGCGTGGGGCGCAGTTGCGACCTGAGCCTGCGACGCGGCTACTGGTTCCTCCCTAAATTTCTCTTCGGCGTTCCGCTTCCGGAACTGGTACCGAGTTGGGTGCCCGTCTGGGCGCAACGACTTTTCCTGAAAGCAGTGCTGAGGGTCGCAATAGGAAAGTATGAAGATTACGGACTGCCAAAACCGGACCACCGCATCTTCGAAGCGCACCCGACGCTCAACAGCGAGATCCTTCACTACCTGAAGCACGGGCGCATTCGGCCACGACCCGATATAGCCAGGTTTGACGACCGGCGAGTGGTGTTCGTCGATGGCAGCTCAGAGGAGTTTGACATGGTCGTCTGCGGCACAGGTTTTCATCTAAGCTTCCCCTTCCTCCCCGCGGGACTCGTGCCGGTGCAAGGCAGCAACGCCTTGCTCTACGGCGGGTGTACATTGCCGGATTATAAGAACCTCTACATCGTGGGGACGCCGCAAGTGCGTTACGGGTTTGGTCCACTGATCACGCCGGCAGCGACGCTGCTTTGCCGGCTCATACGTTTACAGGACCAGATGGAGCTGCCGATCGGGTTGGTGCTCAAGGAGTCGGGCGCGCACCCGCCTACGACGCACCTGGTGGATCCGCATAAGGCCCTGCGCCACATGAGGTACGCTAAATACACTTTGCCGCTGCTGCTCCGAAAAGAACGGAAGCTGCGGAAGCGGATCAAAGTATCAGCAGTCAACAACCAGCGGCGGTCGCGGGCGAAATTCAGCGAGTGAGTCCCGATATGAAGATCTTCTGATTGGTCAGCTGTAACGCGAACTGTTAGTGTGCGTCAGTTAGCCCCCGCACAATTGAGTAGGGACGAGCCGTCCGCAAACTAACAGTTTGCATTACGAATTAGGAAGTACCATGCGTGAACTGGAAGAGAGTGTCGCTGTAATCACTGGAGCCGCCACGGGGATTGGCCGCGCTCTCGCGGCGCGCCTCGCCGAAGAAGGCGCCCGGCTCTGTCTCGCTGATATTAACAAAGGGCAGCTCGACGCGTTGGCCCATGCCTTGAAAGCGAAAGGCTGCGATGTCGCGGCGCACGCCGTGGATGTTGCGGACCGGCGGCAGTTGGAATCTTTGAGCCGCAAAACGGTCGAACATTTTGGACGGGTGGACTTGCTGATTAACAATGCGGGTGTAGGGCTCGTCGGTGACGTTGAAGAGGTTTCACTTGAAGACATCGAGTGGGTGATGGGGATCAACTTTTGGGGCATGGTCTATGGCGTCAAGTATTTCCTGCCGATCCTTAAACAACAAAAGAAAGCCTACATAGTAAATCTGTCGAGCGTGTTCGGCATGATCGCCCCACCGGGAGAGGCAGCCTACTCGGCCAGCAAGTTTGCAGTGCGGGGCTTCACGGAAGCGCTGAGACACGAACTTATGGGTACGACTGTGCAAGTGTCGAGCGTACATCCGGGCGGTATCCGCACCGGGATTGCTAAATCCAGCAGAATCGGTGCGGGCGCCGATCCCAAAAAGCGCTTAGAAGATGCTGCAAAATTTGAGTTACTCGCTCGCACCACTCCCGAGCGCGCCGCTGAACGCATCTTGACCGGCGTATTGCGAGGCCAGACTAGAATTCTCATCGGACGCGATGCCACGCAGATTGATCTGCTCCAACGTCTATGGCCCGAGCGCTACTGGCGGATTATGGGACCACTGTTCGACTGGCGAACCGCCGGAGCGCGCACAGGCGGTTCGCCCGGCGCGGACGGGGACGATCCTTTCAGGAAGGATTGACTCAAGCTCTTCACTGGGACGCGGGCGTCCCGCCCGCAATAAGCGCGCTGCGCGAACAGAACGTTCGAAGTCGCGCACATTACTGATCTGGCACTTGGTGGTACTTGAGGTGGGCGGGACGCCCGCGGTCCCAGTGAAGAGCTTGAATGGTACAGCGCGCGTTCTAAGTTTAGCGGGTTCGATATATTATAATTGATGGGATAGGATTCCTGCCTATCCATCTTCAAAATCAGTTCTGCTTGCGAGTAATAATTTATGTGTCGAAACATTAAGACCCTGCACAACTTCAAACCGCCGGCGACCGACGAAGAAATCCGCGCGTCGTCGCTGCAGTTCGTTCGAAAGCTCAGCGGCTTCAGCAAGCCGTCGAAGGCCAACGAACCCGCCTTCAATCGCGCTGTAGATCAGGTGACGCAAGCTGCGCACGAACTCCTCGAGTCTCTGGTCACGAATGCTCCTCCACGGGATCGTGAAGTTGAGGCCACGAAGGCGAAGGCCAGGACGGCGGAGCGGTTCGGCTCATCTGAGGCCCGCGCCTAAGGAATCGCGCCGCACCTTCCAGCGGTGGCGTCCTGATTGTTTGACTATGTAACTCTCCGGACTCTCTGTCTTTGCTGTAAACCAGTTGCCACGCTCACGTAAACCGTGATACAAGGCGCTTCACGTGCGACGATTCGCCGAACAGATCCTTAGACTCAACGCTTATTGGTTGCAGGACTCTCGCGCTCCCCTCAAATTCTAAATACCAGGAATGATGGGGTGACCCGCTTTCTGCTGCCACCGCGCATCCATAATCAGGAAGGACCTCATCATGAACGATACCACCTGGGAAGCCACTGGCGGTGCGGATAGCAGCAAAACCCGCACCAGGGTTGTAAAGCATGAAAAACGATTGGACATTGATACGCCCGAACTACAGGTCCACAGACTGAAATGGAAAAATGACGAAGAAATTCAGGAGTCGATAGGCGAGCTTTATCAATACGCCGAGGCCAGCGCGAGTAGTTCGATTGCGTGGTATGGAAAACAAAAGCGTCAGAAAGCCCGCATGTCGCGACTACTCCGTGGTCTGGCAATCCTCTTCACCATCGCCGGTGGGCTGACGCCGGTCGTGGCCGCTCTGGGTTTGACCCAAATACCATTGCCCGGCGCGAGGCAGGTTGACGCTGGTCACCTGGGATATCTTCTGCTTGGCCTGGCTGCGGCCTGTATCGGCTTCGACAAGTTCTTTGGGTTCTCAAGCGGCTGGATGCGCTATCTTGCCACTAAGATGACAATCGAGCGGTCCCTATCTGAGTTCAGACTTGACTGGGCAATGATGGTGGCAAAGTTGCGCGAAAAGTCACCTACAACCGACCAGGTTCAGCTCATGATCCAACGCGTGAAGGAGTTTTTGCTAACTGTCAATACTGAGGTCGAACAGGAAACTCAAGCCTGGGTGTCGGAATTCAAGACCAATCTTGCGGAGATTGAAAAGACAGCTAAGGCACAAGGGGAGAGTACACGCCCAGGGGCGATTGACATTACACTGACGAATGGAATGGACACTGACGACGGTTTTACCGTGACCCTGGACGGTATGGAAATTAAAAAGATCCGCGGCACGAAGTATCAGATCGGATATGTGGCTCCCGGTCCTCACAAGATCGCCGTCAGCGGCGTAGTGAAAGGCGAACTCCTCGACGCCTCTGAACTTGTAAACGTTGCGCCCGGCGAGATTGCAAAAGCTACGCTCGCCCTTCCGGTGAAGGAAGCACAGCCGTAGCGAATCAGACACGGACCGCAGTAGTTGAAGCAATTAACCTTTGGAGTGGGCCGGCAGAGCGAAGCGGCGACTGCGCTTGTGGCTCAACTGACATCCAACCACCCAAAGCGGTGTCTCCCGATGAATCGGGATTGCCACCGCACTCCAAACCACACCCTGCCTGCCATTTTCCCAGTAGAGTCCTAATTTAAGGTTTCTCTGTGTAAACCTCCGTGTTCTCTGTGTCTCTGTGGTGGGCAAGTCCCTAATCAACATCCACCACAGAGACACAGAGAACACGGAGGAGGCACAAAGATTTAGTTCAACGGGACCTTAGCGACTTCCGTGCTCTTTTCACTATCTGGCCAAATCTGTGTAATCTTTGAGGCCCGAAAATTACTCCCGCGGCTATTTCAAACCGAGGCAATTTATTTATGAGTACTGAACCAAACAAAGTTATCTATTCCATGGTCGGCGTAAGCAAGTTCTACGACAAGAAGCCGGTCCTCAAAAACATTTACCTTTCCTATTTCTACGGCGCGAAGATTGGCGTGATCGGCTTGAACGGATCGGGCAAGTCGTCGCTGCTGCGCATACTCGCCGGCGTAGACAAAGAAATCAGCGGCGAGACCGTTATTTCGCCGGGCCACACCGTCGGATTCCTGGAACAGGAGCCGTTGATTGACGATTCGCGCACCGTGCGCGAGGTAGTGGAAGAAGCCGTGCAGGAAACAGTTAACCTGCTGAAGCAGTTTGATGAGATCAACGCGAAGTTTGGCGAGGAAATGTCTGAGGGGGACATGGACAAGCTGTTGACCCGGCAGGGCGAGGTGCAGGAGAAGTTGGACCATGCGGACGCCTGGGATCTCGATTCGCGGTTAGAGATGGCTATGGATGCGTTGCGCTGTCCGCCACCTGAGACGCCGGTGAAAATTTTATCGGGCGGGGAACGTCGCCGGGTCGCGTTATGTCGCTTGCTCCTGCAAAAGCCTGACATCCTTCTGTTGGACGAACCCACCAACCACCTCGATGCCGAATCGGTGGCGTGGCTCGAACATCATCTGCAAAGCTATCCGGGAACGATCATCGCGGTGACCCACGATAGATATTTTCTGGATAACGTTGCGGGATGGATTCTGGAACTCGATCGTGGCGAGGGCTTGCCCTTCAAGGGAAACTACACGTCGTGGCTGGAACAGAAACAGGAACGGCTCCGTAAACAGGAAAAGTCGGAAAGCGAACGGCAGAAAACCCTGCAACGCGAGCTCGAATGGATTGCCATGTCGCCCAAGGCGCGCCACGCGAAGGGCAAGGCGAGGATTAACGCCTACGAACAGCTGCTTGATCAGCAGTCGGAGAAACGGCGCGAGGATCTGGAGATTCATATACCTGCGGGCCCGCGTCTGGGCAACGTCGTGATCGAAGCGGCAGGGGTGAACAAGGCATACGGAGACAACCTGCTCGTCGAAGACATGACGTTTGCACTGCCTCCCGGCGGCATCGTGGGCGTTATTGGTCCCAACGGCGCCGGCAAGACCACGCTGTTTCGCATGATCACCGGCCAGGAGAAACCTGACAGCGGAACAATTCGTACAGGCGAAACGGTAGCGCTGGCATATGTCGACCAGAGCCGCACGCTCGACCCCGAGAAGTCGATCTAGGAAGAAATTACCGGCGGTACAGACTTACTCAAGCTCGGCACGCGTGAGGTCAACTCGCGTGCATATGTGGCCCGTTTTAATTTCTCCGGTTCAGATCAACAGAAGAAGGTCGGCATGTTGTCGGGAGGCGAACGGAATCGAGTGCATCTGGCGAAGATGTTGAAGGAAGGCGCGAATGTTCTGTTGCTGGACGAACCGACGAATGATCTCGACGTCAACACACTGCGTGCGCTCGAAGAGGCGTTGGAAAACTTTGCCGGTTGCGCGGTTGTGATCTCCCACGACCGCTGGTTCCTGGACCGAATAGCAACGCATATGCTCGCCTTCGAAGGCGACAGCAGGGTAGTTTGGTTTGAGGGAAACTATTCCGAGTATGAGACCGACCGGAAAGAACGTCTCGGCGCCGCGGCCGACCAACCACATCGAATTAAATACCGGCAGTTAACGCGGTAACCCGAGTTTGCACCGATACCTACTAAAATTTTCTGCTTTGCCCCAAAAGGCTTCGTAGGCGCGGCTTCCGCTTTGCCGCCGGATGTGCGGCACAGCCGAATCTGACATGGCCCTATGACTTTGAGTTGAAGCTAATCATTTCTGCCTGAAGAGATCCCGATTGAGGTCACCGATGCTTTCAGGAGGAAGTTTTGGCCGACGATCGAACGTCAGCAATCCATTCACTTCCTGCTCGATGTCGGTCAACTGCGTGTAGCAAAAGCCCGCCAGGAAGTCTAAAGCGGCAATCCCTTTCATCAGGTCGTGATATTTTTCCAACAACTCATCTGTGGTCTGGAAGGAATCGTAAAACTGGTAAAGCATGTCGCGGTTTTCAGGAGCGATGTCATGCGGTACTGCCAGGAATCCGCCGACTTCGGAGAGCACGATCGGCTGTCCCCTATAGGTTGAGCCCCGCGCAAACAGCGGTTTGCCACTAATCCAAACCTTAAGTGGCAACTTACCCCCCTTCAACATCTCCTGATAACGCGCCAGCAGTTTTTCTGAAGTAGGCGTGTAGTCATGAATTGCGCAGATGTCGGTGATGTCCGTGTGCTCCCAGCCATCGTTGTCGATCACCGGCCGGCTCGAGTCCAGTCGTCGCGTGGCCCTAACCATGCGCTCAATAAACGCGTATTGTCCCGCGTGTTGCTCGGCCAATCCTGGAAATCCCATGCTTTCATTTACCGGCACCCACGCAACGATGCAGGGATGGTTATAGTCGCGCCGGATTGCTTCCTGCCATTCTCCCGAAAGAAGCTCTTCTGCTTTCGCTGACCATTCGCGCGCATTTGGCATTTCTTCCCAAACCATCAGCCCCAATCGATCACACCAGTAAAGCCAGCGCGGATCTTCGATCTTCTGATGTTTTCGTACACCGTTGAATCCAAATGTCTTGGCCCACCCGATATCGGTTTGCAGCGCTTCATCGGAAGGAGCGGTCAACAACCCGTCAGGCCAGTAACCCTGATCCAGAACCATCCTGAGAAAGACAGGCTTTCCATTCAGCAGGAAGTTTCCGTCACGTAATTCAATTTCCCGCAAGCCAATATAAGAGCGGACGGCGTCAAGCAATTTTTCCCCGTCGAACAAACGTATTTCCAGATCGTAGATATTGGGAGTCTCTGGAGACCAAAGCTTCGCGTACGGGATAGTGAGTTGAAGGCGACCCGTTGCGACCGCCGTTTTATCTTCGGCGATTGCCACTCTATTCCCCTGTTCAAGGACTTCTACTTCGATACGCCACGCCGCCGAAGGCGCGTGAAGAAAGACGGTGACGTCCAGAATATTCCTCCTGGCGTCTGTGGTGATGCGAATCTCTTCGATTCGCATCGCCGGCACCGGCTCAAGCCAGACTGTTTGCCAAATGCCCGAGGTGCAGTAGTAATCGATCTCATGAGCCTGACCGGTAGACGACTGCTTACCTCGTGGTTGCTGCGGGTCCTGGCGGTCCACGACACGCACAGTCAATCGATTGGCCCCCGGCCTCACGTAAGGCGCGATATCAAACTTGAATGGCACGTGGCCGCCCTGATGATGTCCGACCTCCTGACCGTTGACCCATATGGTCGCGGCGTAGTCCACTGCCCCAAAATTCAGTAAGAGATCACGGTCGCAATCTTCCTGAAACAGTTCGATTGTGCGAGCGTACCAAACGTATTCGTGAATGCTCTTGTCGTTGATTTTCGATAGCTCACTCTGGTAGGCAAAGGGCACGATGATGCGTCCGCCCAGCTCTCTACCATCATGCCAGCCCAGGTCAAGTCCTTCGTTTGCATCATCAAACTGAAATTCCCATTCGCCGTTCAGATTTATCCAGAGGGGGCGAACAAAATCCGGACGCGGGTATTCAGGGCGTGGAATGTCTGTGATCTTAGGCTGCATCTTTTAACGTTAAGCGAGCAGATTTCCAGGACGAACGACGGCAAACCGGCTACGTTTGCAATTCCACGACCCCCTTGTAAGCCTCGACAGCGAGGATTGCCGGGACGATTCCGGACTCTCGAGCATACGCATCAGAAATAAATTGAGAGATGTTCGAGCTGATTCGCGTCGAACAAGATTGACCGAGCTGCCAGATACGCACGAGTTTATAAATTTGCTCGACCGGTTCTCTTGCGAGAGATGATGCGTGGTCTGGACTGTACAGCACCACTTCGCACATCCCCTGCGCCGGGCGCACCGGATACAAATCGGAGTCTATCACCGTGGGCTTTTCGGGAACGGATCGCAAACTGGGAAAGCGGTTCTCGAAAACAACAATTTCGTAATTGCTCTCCGGCACTTCAGTTGGAAAACCACCGGGCTTGGTTGGACAAAGCGGACAGTAACCCTCAGGTGCCAGAAAGGTGCGGTCCTGGCGGTGCGTGGCTGTCGCTACCCACTCACCTAACAAGGGATTCCAGCGAAGTTCAGACACTCGAACCTCGCGCGGTCTCAGGTGAGGGCGGGTTTAGTGGTGATGGATTCGGCACTCGGTTTCCGGACGGATGAACTGGGCTCTCGCGATCAAACGTATAGAAGATTAAATAACGTCCGTCGGGTAACGCAATAGAACGGACAAGCATTGCCTCGCGGGTATCTTCTTTCATTCCGGACCTGCTCCACTGTCCGTGACTGCTCGATCGAGAGGGTGGGCTAACTCATGGGCGCTCCGCCCGGTATCTTTAAGGTCAGCGATATCCCAGGCAGTAGGCCTGCCCTGGGAGACCAGGCGACCCTCTACGTCCACTTCATATTCCGTCAACTCAAAGCGGTCCCACCCGCCGAGGCGAAACAAAGCGTTCGGATGCCCGTTCTTTCCCAGCACTACCAGTTCGCGTCCATTCGGCAAACAGTAGATGCCGCGTTCTCTGAGGTTCAATACATCATCCTCCTGGCTCATTCAGTTTCTCAATTCAATCAGCAGTGCTAATTTCCAGTGATGGACAGACACAACTTGGATTCGGCTTTGCCGCCTGATGTGCGCAAGGTCTATGACCTTCCGGCAACTTCTGTCTCAATTGGGGCTACACCCCGAATTCAGGGGCGATGCCCCGCAAAAATCCTGAAGGGCATGTAACGGTGGCAAAGCCTCCACCTCAAAACCGATTCTCCGACGAGTGAATCGGCAGCCATGTGGATGACAGCTTCAATTTTTCGTTGCTGAAGTGCTGATCTCAGACTTTCCCGATCGAGCAGCTCGGCGTGCACAAAATTCGCCCCGGACGCGATCACTGCCCGATGACCTTTTGATAAATTGTCGTAGACCGTGACGTGATGGCCGTCGCGCAGTAACCCCTCGACGACGACGCTGCCGATATATCCGGCTCCTCCTGTCACCATGACACGCATTTCGCAGTTCCCCCGTACCCAATTATAAGCTGCGCGCCGCGGCAAAACTCCTGGATCTCGATATTCCCCGATCCTGGAGATAGCTCTTGATTCCCTGCTCCAATGATGGCATCAACCTGGCTCGTTCGCTTGCCAGCACGCTAAAGGCGGGCCGCTCGGCCAACAGATTCAGCGCGCTTGTCGGACGGCCCTCAATCTTGGACGGATCATATCCTGAGCAAAGCGCGACGAGCCGGGCAAACTCCGCCCACGTGGCAGCCCCTGAATTCGCCACGTGCCAAAGTCCGTGCTCTTCATCAATCAGCAGATCGAGCACAGTGTTGACGAGATCCGGCACGTATGTTGGCGAGATAGTCATATCGTCAGCGGCTGGGAATACTCGCCCTGCCGAAAGGCTATCAAGTACCGCACTAGCAAAATTAAATTCGTCCCACG